>Ga0307509_10004264_pt1 | contig 20824 bp, 33 predicted proteins | sample 10_EM_MG_FD_202245 | JGI IMG/M metagenome (GOLD analysis project Ga0307509, IMG submission 202245) | Populus trichocarpa ectomycorrhiza microbial communities from riparian zone in the Pacific Northwest, United States - 10_EM | ecosystem: Host-associated > Plants > Roots > Unclassified | place... | reverse complement strand
CTGCGCCAACTCCTAGATATATTTACTTTCATCTTACAATTCCGAGAAGCTACGGTTCGTTTGTTGAAATTTTCTATCATTTTATTTGGATCCTGAGAGATATTGGATAGGATAATTTTTATAACTTCTGCCTCACAGAGTCTGCCCGGAAGGATCAAGAAATGGATGCTGAGCGGGTATGTTCTGCTTTTCTAGCATGAAAAACTAGCTAATTTCATCTTAGGGCCTATTCACGGGTAATCCCAAGGAAAGGGATTTGGTATCCTCACAAGAGCATCTCGCTGGAATACTGGGTCGCCTTAACGAATACAGTTCAGGTTTCTCTGAAAGAGTTCTGGTGCTGGTGCATCAGCTCCACATCCACCCGGACCTGGATTGTCGATTCCTTGGAATTCGGTTGTCATTTTCAGACTATTATAAGCCAAGAAAAGAGCAGCAACCTCAAGGGCCAGTAAAGGCTTGATTAGCAAGACATTTTGTAATTTGTACTTTATCACACATGTTCAGCACTGTTGGCCTCACGAGTGAAAAGTTTCAATCAATTTTTGGTAGTGGACTATAAAATTAGTATTTGACTAAAGTTCATCATGATGGTCGACGACTGTTGCGTTATCAGCTTCCAGAGGGACTTGGGCAGCTTCACCTGCTGTTGGCAGATCAAGCGAGTTTTTGGCATGTTCCTCCACAAAGGAAACGAGGCTTTCTAATGAACGGTCACCCTCATAATCAACAAAGTCGCGAGAGCCAGCAGGCTTGAATTTGAGAGTAGGGAAACCAGAGATTCGGAATGGAACTGAGGGGGGGAGGTCGTTGTCCTGTGCTTCCATCTTGGCACTAGTAAAATAAGATGGGCAAATGCGAATAAAATAGAAGGATAGGTTGCGTACATCACAAGACGGTCCTTAATAGAGGCGAATTTGTCACCGAGGGTATCCCAGATGGGCTTGAGACGCTTGCAGTGGCCGCACCTAGAGAAGGAAGATATCAACAAGGAAATGATAGTTTATTGGAACAAGCTCACCAGGATGCGTAGAACTCAATGAAAACATCCTTGGCGTCATCGAATACAACATCATCAAAATTCTTTCCGACGAGGGTGTACACACTCTCGTCCTGGGTCTCAGGAATGGGCTGACTCTTGAGTTGAGCTTGGAGTTCGCCTGAAAGATATTGTTGCACCCAGTCGCCGGCGCCCTCAGCAGTAACCTCCTTGCTTTGATCAAATGGGTACTTCAGTTGCTTCTCCAAGTCTTGGACGACAAATGCAGGCCATTTGGCCTCACCGAGGTTGAGAGCCTTGGCATGATCACCGAACTTGACCGCATCGATCCAGACAAAGTTCATCTTCGATTTATATTTGGCAGCAACAGGCTTAAGCGCGGCGATGTGAGCGTCCTTGTCTTCAAGAGTGGGGTCGAGGAAGAGGTATGCTAGAGGCTTGGAGCTGCCAGCGTAGACTGCGTAGTTTTCGCCACTGACTTCGTCGATAACAGGGATGGCGAGTTCCTTAATCCAATCCTCGAGATCCTTCTTGGAAACGGAAGAGATGGGGTAAGGATATTCAGACTGTGGCTCATCGAAAGAACGATAGACAACAATTGTTGGAGGAGTAACGCCAACGGTTGCGATCACATCCTTGTCGGTTGTGACACCGAAAAGGTAATCGTCTCGATGGGCCTCAGCAGTCGCGCTGAATTCGGCAGCAGGGGCATCGGTGGAGGTGGCAAGATAGGCAATTACGACAATCTTGTCAGATTTCTTGAACTCATCGTGGGTCTCGGCAGTGACTTCAGACACGGCGGGAAGAGATTGTCTGGAACGTTGATATCAATGAGCTGAAAAACACGTCAAAAGAGAGACACTCACTTGACCATGTAGCTGATAATCCCATCGGCTTTACGAGGGCCGTTGTAGTCCGTTGCCTCACCGTTTCGGTAAACTTTTAAAGTTCTTCAAAAAAAAAAAAAAATGAGAATACGAAAACGGTGTAAAGTTGAATTGGCCTACGGATAGCCTTGGATACCCTTAGATTGACAGAGGTCGGCTTCGTCAACACAATCGACCTTGGCAAGCTTGATATTCTTCTCCTTGAGGGCCGTCGCGGCCTCCTCATAATGAGGTGCAAGAGCCTTGCAATGTCCACACCATGGCGCAAAGAACTCCACCAAGATAATGGGTTCGACGTTGACAGTAGACTCAAAGGTAGCAGCAGTCAGGCTGAGGACGTCGGATGCACCTTCTGCGAGGGCAACGACGGCAAACGCCAAGAGAGAGGCTGGTGTCGAGAAGCGCATTGGGAGAAAGAAAGGAGCGATGAGTGTTTACAATTGAAGCGCTGTTTATAAGGGGGTTTGTGGACTGACGTGTCACCTTTCGTAAGGGTCGATGGATCTTATGTAACCAATTACTGATTAAGCTAGTGCATACTCTATGTACATATACCTAAAGGTTGTCCACATCAAATGTACTTCCGTTCTGTCTGCCACTGCCATATATTTTTGGGGTACCCAGAAAACTCCGTGGTGGAGGAAAGTCAGTCACGGGAAACGTGTGGATTCCGGCGTTTGGGGGTGGGGATGGTACTTGGTAATCATTCCATCAATGACAGCTCTGAAATAAGTCAATATGCCACGTACTCTTTCTTCTTGGTGCGGGTGGTCTGCCACCGTTGCTTGACGTAACGGCGGGTACACGTCGGCTAGGTGGTGGCAATGGGGAATTCCCTGGGGGGGTGCTCGACCTGGGTGGAACGATTGGAGATGAAAGACGAGGAGGGACAGCAATTTCAGGGGATGGGGCACGTCCTGAAGGATTGTGCTCTGATAAGGCGCGAACACGAGATGGCGGAGGAGGAGCTCCACTGTGAGGAGGTTTGCGAGCAGGAGGGGGAGGCGCAGCCCTCGCTGGAGACGGAGGGGCGATGTGTGAAGGCCTTGGGGGTGGAGGAGGCGGGGGGGCACGCGCGGTGTTACCTTTACTTGTTATAGGCGGTGTGACATTTCGAGGAGGGATTGCAGGGACCGTACGAGAGACGGACGGGGACGGTTTCAACGGTGATTGCGGGCGAGGTGGGATTGCTGGGCTTGAGCTCCGTAAGACTGGCGGGGCCCGACGCGGCGGCGGTGGCGCCGAAGGTGTGCTTGAAGAAAGGTTCCTGGATGGCAATGTCGGAGCAGGGCGGGCAGGTGCATTTGGTTTAGGCGCAGGAACAGCCGCTGGAGGTCTTGGCGGAGCACTTCTGCTGGGGGAATCTGCCTTGGGCACAGAAGGTGGTTTACCCAAGGTTGGAGGTTTCCCTACAAAGTTCAGAATCAGTCAGAATGACCACAGCGCCTTTAGCTCGTACCAAGATTGCTTTGACCAGCAGGTTTTAGCTTAGGCATACCACCTGCAAAGAGGCTGCCCAGCTGCGGCGGTCCTCCACTGGATGGCAAGGAGGGAGAGGGCGTAGGATTAACACGACCCTTTGGTGCATCTACGGCCACCAAAGGTGCACTTCGGTCATTGGTCTCGGCTTTCCTCAGTTTTTTGCCAGACTGGATTTGTTTCAAAAGTTCGCTGGAAGCCATCGGGGTTGAGATTCAAGAAACGTGAAACTTAACAAAACAAGAGTTCTCCAAATAAACAATGGATCATTACATAACTCACTCCAAGTCATCAACGTGCTCAGGATTTGAGGCATCAGCAACGCTACCACGAGGTAGTATGTATACATACATACGGTATTGGATTGAATAAATCTGCTTCAATAAGGCTTGTGACGATTCTTCTTCAAGTCTTGTTCGAGTTTCTTTGCCTTACGATGCCCAATTTCGACGGGGCGAATAGCTGTGTCGTCAGCTTTCTTCAACTTTACAGGTCTGTTGCCAACATATTTGCCTAGGGAGAATTCAATCAGACAGCATTAAACGAGCGGTGTATTCTAATGGCTTACCATCCATTTCCTTCCATGCCTTCAAGAAGTCTTCCGGGTCGGAGAAGGCAACAAACCCATATTTGGCCTGCAAGAAATGGATGTAGAGTGCAATCAATTCGGGAAAAGACTGATCCACACCTTTTGGCTAAGGCGGTCCCGGATAACCCGTGCCTTCTGGAAAGACGTGTATTTGTTAAAGGCATTCGCAAGGACATCATCCGACACGTCATTGCTGAGGTCACCAACGAACAAACGGAACCATGCTAACAAAGATGAATAAGAAATCGATTTTGAAGAATGATAAAAACCACCAACATGGATTCCATTCGAGTAGCGTTTGGTCTTCCCAGACCTTTCCCCCGCCTTTCCGCAAGACAGTGACCCTCTTGCCGCCCTTTGCGAGTTTGCCACCTGCTCCACCTCGCTTATCTATCATAGCACCAGGGACGTATACGCTCTGCTGGGCTAGTATTCCTACATCGTACTCGTAAGCATTCGCGGGTACAGGAGCACTATGGGATGAGGACGATCCAGGAACAGGGTAGGAAGGGCCTTGATAAGGCTTGTAATATGGGTTGACGTCATATGCCGCCTGCTGCTGTTGAGCATATTGTTTCTGATACTTCGCGTTAGTGTCCATTGCAGAGTATATTGTTCGCAGGAGGAACTTGAAAGGCTGGAAGGCCAAGGTGACGCGTTACATGTCACGAATATTACGTAATCGAATATCCCTATCCGCCTCTCCTCCAAAGAATCTGGGCGACACCAACGTCGGCCCTCCTCAAAACCCTTCCTCAAGGTATGTTCGCTTTCTTTATTAGATCACCGTTTCCAATTGGGCCAGCTTAATCAACTTTTCAACGATACCCGAGACTGGCATGGGGTGGATGGATACTCTGGACTTCGGATGACCTCCCTTTACATCCCTATTAACCTCGCTTGGTAGATGCCATTCGTCAAGAAAGTCAAGTCTGACGCCTATTTCTCGCGTTTCCAAGTCAAATACCGCCGCAGGAGGGAGGGCAAGACCGATTGTGCGCTTTTTTTTCATCTTGACCATTCAATGTCTGACCTCTGGATCTATAGACTATGCCCGCAAAAGACTTGTGACCCAGGCGAAGAACAAATAGTAAGTCCCTTTTGCGCACGAATTCGTGTAGTTACTCGAGCGTCTTGCCCAGCAATGCCCCCAAATACCGTCTCGTTGTCCGCTTCACGAATAAGGATATCATCGTTCAAATCATCTATGCCCGCCTACAAGGTGATTTTGTCCTAACTGCCGCACAATCACGGGAACTGCCCCGCTATGGCATTAACCATGGTCTGACCAACTGGGCTGCTGGTATGTTCTCCACCCTGATTTAGCCAATGTCGTATCCATCTTTGCTGTAGCATACGCTACTGGATTGCTTTGCGCCCGTCGTGCCCTTGTCAAGCTTGGCCTTGCCGACAAGTATGAAGGTGTCACGGAACCCGATGGCACATTGAAGCTTACAGAGATCCTGGACGAAGAGGATGCTCCCCGGCCATTCAAATGTTACCTCGACGTCGGTTTGAAGCGAACTTCGACAGGGTCGCGAGTCTTCGGTGCGATGAAGGGCGCAAGCGATGGCGGTATCTTTATCCCCCATTCAGAAAAACGTTTCCCTGGTTATGACCCAGAAAGTAAAGAACTCGATGCCGAAACTCTCAAAAAATACATCTTCGGTGGCCATGTTGCAGAGTACATGGAGAGCCTTGAGGAGGAAGATGATGAACGGTACGTTGATATATTTCGATCGGCTTTCTTTTTTTTCGTTTTCTGAGATTGCCGCAGCTTCAAGAAGCAGTTCTCAACCTATCTTGCGGATGGTGTTGGTTCTGAAGATATCGAAGAAATCTACACCAACGCCCACGCCGCCATCCGTGAAGACCCCACATTCAAGCCTACCGAGAAATCAAAAGACTGGAAAGCCGAGACCCTCAAATACCAGACTAAGAAGCTCACCCATGCCCAACGCCAGGCCAATATTGCCGCCAAGATCGAGAAGTTCAAGGCTGGTGGTTCTGCGGACGCGGACGAAGAGGATGAGGATTAGCTCTCTATTGTCGATGTCTGTTCTCATGCTCTCATGATGCTCTTATGCACGTCCCAAATATGTGTATGATCCCTTGGAGAGTTGGAAGAGTAAGACATTCAGATGTTATTATGAGGCTTCAAGAGGAGCATGCTCGATAATACTTTTAACCCAGGCCAACAAAGGTTTATGTCCGGCAGTAAAAATTTCCGTATGCCCATGTTGGCTTGTTTTTTTATCCAAACGAAATGCTGAGCATCCGATAGTTGAATCCTCTCCAAACGAAATCCGAAAGTTTCTGAGAATAGCTCTTGAGATGGGAAATCGATGTTGGTGATGCACTTACATTACACAACCCTCCCATCTTCCAACACAACGATTAAGATCAATAAACCAAATTCCCCCCACAGAACAGGACAAATCCCGACCCACGGCACAGAATTTGTGCAGTAAGCATCTCTCCGTTTCATCCCTTAAGAGTTGCGATAATTGAGGCAAGGAAGAGATTGTTAGGGTGGCTTGGGACAGGTGAGCTGTTAAGGTTGAAGGCGAAATAAAGGTAAACCACAAGGTATGCCTGAAAGTCTTTCCGTGAACTCATTGTCAAGAAGGTGTTTGATATGCCCACCAATTGTCCATCCTTATAATGGCTTCGCCTCCGACTACCTTATTTCCTGATCCAGAGAGGAGTGAGACAAGTAACTGCCCTGCTTCTCCGACACCGGTGAAAGAAAGAGTCGATGGAATCCCAGCTGAGTTCAGCGCATTTACAGCTTTATTCAGCTCCATTTCAACCCGCTCACAAAACACTCGGTATTGCAAAATATCAATAATAGGCTGAAGGATGGAAAAATGGACGTCAGCAGCCTTGCTTGGGGTGCCGAGTATTTCTGTGCTTGCATAGTTATGTCCATGCAAAAGGAGGACACGAAGAACATGGTATATGAGTTCGCAGATGTTCTGATCGAAACTCGAGTCCGGCCTGTCCACGTTGATGGGGATGGTGCTGTCCACCTTGAGTCTATCATGTCAACACTGTTACTGAGAAGGAGACGGGACACACTCAACGAGTTCGAAGGAAAGATCAAGCCCTTGGGCAGCATCGATAACTATGAGTCGTTCCGAAACACGCGCTGAGGCCGTGGGGAGGTTTCCAGCTTCTTTAACTAGTAATGAAAATATTTCCTGATCAACGATTTCCGATTGTGATGTTTTCAACGCGCTATCAAGGTTTTGCGCATCCAAATTTGGCCGTGGAGAGGCAAAAGTGGCCATTGACGAAGTTGCACCTGTGGAAGTGGAGACTGAAATCCTCAAACGGGTGTGCTGATGAGAAGGGAAGAGAATGTCCGCGGAAGAATCGCCCAAAATAGATAAATGGGACACAGCACGGCGCCTGAATAACGTAGATGCTGTAAGATAAACTTTGAATTTAATAAAATATGGAGTGGAAATCGAAATTTACATCCTTCGAGACCATAAGAGATAACAAAATCCTTAGATGTTTTATCTGCCCCTTTTCCCGTTGCGGCTCCAAGGGGAAGCGGAGCAGGAGTCAAACCCCAATTTGCCCGCCGAATGCGAAGGGCGTCAACCCAGTACTTTTCGCCTTTTAATCTGCTCCTTTCCATGCTTTCTGCAGCAGATTTGAAGTGGTTAGCTGCTTTCCGCAATGATTCATCTTTGCTTCCGATTGTCAGTTGTGCATTGAATGCCTGCACCGAGGTTATCGGAGGTGGTTTTGTTACCAAAGTAGCAGAAAGTGGTGATGGTAACTCTTCTTTGTCTTTTATTCCAGCAGGTCCCGACAACACAGAGTTTAGTAGATCCCTCGCATGGGACATCTCACCTATAGCAACCCTGGAGGTCTAGAAAGTTACTTTTTAGATCTCAATCATCAAACTGGAGAAAACGCACAATAATTGCGGAAGAATTTCAGATCGCATGGCATAAAGTTCTTCTACTGTCATTAGCTTCGGATTAGAGCCAGATGGTACAGCATGGGTAGCGGGGTCGCGAGGGATCCCCTCGTCAATATCTCCCATGGGAGCTTGGATATTCTCGGGTCCTGGACCTTCCTTCCTTTCGAAAAAGTCCGTGCCACGCTCAACGAAAATTCTTCGTAGGCTGGCCTGAAGCTTTGTAGAAGTTGTTTCTTTCCTGATCATGCAATCGTCAATAGGAGAATGCGGTTTAAGAGAAGAACGCACGATTCATAAATGCGCTCGCCATCTGGTGTCAGATCATAGAGAACTGGAATGCGATGACCCGAGTCATCTTTGTAAGGCCGTTCAAAAGAAAGTTTGATATCCCTCCACTGAGGTTCAGGTGCTAGTGACGTAGATCTTGAATCAGACATAACAGCTGTCCAAGAGAACGGGTAGTACTCTGATCAAGATGAGGTGGAAGAATTTATACGGGGTTTTTAACAACGATACAGGCACATGCCAGACGAAGGTCAAAAGATTGTACTTGAACACTTTGGGCACGTGGTCATCGCCTATCAGCTAATCTTACTTGGGTTGGAGTCATTTTCTCCTCGTCGAGCCTCGTTCACCCTCTGGTTTTCCATTAAGATATTCAATGTTGATGGTCAAAACCACAGAATATGATTCTTCGCAGTCAATTTCCTCTGGCAAAAGGAAGAAAGGAGACGAGGAGTTTGTAAATGGCATGCTTTCAAAGAAACAGCGGACGAGAGTGAGGTATGGTCAAACCGTCACCCTTGAATCCCTTTGCTGAATATCGCAGCTTTTCATGTGGAGAATGTCATCGTCGAAAGCAGAAGGTGCGTGTTGACTACGTTCTACATTCTCATTTCACTGAATTTGACGCCAGTGCGACCGTCAAGTGCCTTGCTCCCATGTTTGTAATTCTACACTCTTTTGACACTGATATCTGAAAAAAATGTGTAGTGTGTTGCGCGAAAGGTTCCAGAGCTTTGCAAGGCTTACACTCCTGGGAAGGCTGACCAGGATCTTAACGCGAGGGTCTCAAGATTGGAGCACATCATTGATATGGCTTTCCCTCAGTTCTGTCCACCCGGCACCCCACATATATATGGAACGGCGTCTACCAGCGGTCGCCAAAGGACTCCGCCAAGCGGTGATGATGATACCCGATCTCAGACAGAAGAACAGGATCCGAGTGGTGGCGTTTTCCAAAGCGGCAAATGGTACGGCAACAGCGCCTCTGGCAGTGTTGCACCGGCATCTGTAATTGAGCAGGTATGTGTGCCGCACGTAAAGAATTCATTACTTAATTATATTGGTTAGATTGAGCATGTCGCCATGCCAGAACATGAGAGTCCGCGCTCAATTCATCTCGACAAGAGCTCAAAATTTCAAGCCCCATTGTCAAAGCCAAACTTGCTCTCCAGCGCCAGTAATGACGTCGTAGGAGATCTGGAACCGTCTGCCGCTGATAACTTGAAATCTCTTGTGCAGGAATGTGGTGTATCTCCCCACAAATTTTCAGAACTTTTGCAAGAGTTACCTCCTGTTCGAGTTTCCGATGTCTTAATTGAGTATTATTTCTCGTCCATGTACGTTCAGTTCCTTGATATATCCGTGAGTTGTAACTAAAATAGACAGAAATTGGACGCGATACCCAATCTCTGCCCATGATTTCCACAAGGCATACTCGTCGATCTGCGCCAGTGGCAGTGGCGTCGGGGCAACGAGCCCACATGAAGTTCGTTTCCTTCCCTTACTATTTGTTGTTCTCGCAATATCTGTAAGGCTTGCCCCCGAGCATATTTCTGGTGATGCTCGCACTCGAAGAGTCACATCTCTTCGTTATTATTGGTCGTGTATGTCCTGCTTATCGTCTACAAAGGTGGTTGCTCATGCTACTCGAAGCGCGCCGATCTCTCCTCATTGCGGCTGCCATTCAACCTGACTCGCTTGATATCGTCCTTACACGCCTCCTGGTATACCGAATGTTCATCGTGTGTAAATACTTGATGCTAATATTCTGTACAGAGCGCGCGCTTTTTAACCTTTGACCGGCGCATTACAGAGTGCTGGAGTCAACTGGGCGCAGCTGTGCGTACAGCCCAAGCCCTTGGTCTTCACCGGGATGGTTCAGCGATGGTAAGAGAAACGCGAACACGCTCAATCCCCCAGCTAACCCCACTGTCTAATAGCATGGAATGTCCCTTGGGACTATTGAATACCGAAGACGCATTTGGTAAGTTGCATGTCAAATGGCAGACCTCAGCCATTCTCAAATTACTGCAGGTCCTATCTTTATCACGCTGACAGGTCCTACGCATTGGTCCTTGGTAGGCCTAACTCCATACAGGATTATTATACCTCTACGCGTCCCCCTTCCAACACAGATGTTGAACTCCATGCTTTGTCACTGCCATCTATCGACTCCTTCCCGCTCTCCCAACCGACTCCGATGACATTTGTCATTTTGCGACATCAACTTGCAGAAATAATTGGTCGCATGGTTCATCATTTCCAGCAAGTTCGCGAGAAGAGCCATTATTCAGAAGTCCTCTCATTAGATGACGATTTGCTCAAGTTCATCGACAATCTTCCTCCTCATTATGCCTTCTCACCCGACTCATCCCTTGACCACACTCACTCATACATTCCGGTCCACCGTTTTCTGTTGATTACTGAGATTCTATTTGTGAGAATCAGTCTGCATCGGCCGTATATGCTGAGACGACTCAATTCCGATCGGTATGCGAGGTCACGCACTGCCTGCTTTCAATCCGCTATCACCGACTTTGAGATCCGTCAGGCTTTCCGTGAAACAATGCCAAAGGAGAGGCGAGATTCTCTCAGCAATGCGTATCGAGAATTCCAGACCGCGATGATATCGGGTATCTATTTTGTCCTGGAACCTAATGGCTCCCTATCAAATTCGATGCATTCCATCTTGGATGGATTCATGAAAGATCACGAAGGCATGCGAGAGATGGACGAAACAACGCGTCGGGAGCTAAAGACGATCGAATTCTTGAAGAACAAGGCATCTCTGGTTGAAGCTCATGGAGTTCCGACTCGAAGGACTTCCAAGTTGCATGATCAAGCCCTTCACAATAAGGCAGAGCAACAAGCTCAACTTCTATTAAGTTTGCAAAAACCTCTCACGTCTCCATCCGGCAAAAATTTTCCTTCATTCTCGACTTCCTCACCTCGTTCTCCATCTCTTCCCCATCCTTCCGGTCCCGCTCTTCAATCTCCAACCATGCAACGTTTGCAACATCCAGCTCATTCCGACCACATTCATTCCCCGACGACGTCTGGGAGCCCACATCCCGATGACGAATCTCCCGCACAGTCTCTACTTGATACCTGGTGCCATACTATCAGCGGTGCATCCTTGGACATGCCAAATGGCGCCATATCTTGGGATGGATCGGGCGGCACAGAGATGACGGGTTGGGCAGGAATCACTCAATCTCTTGTGAACCCAGATCTTCGTCTTCTTTCTGGACTGGATGACAATGCATACTGGGAGGCATTGGTGACTCAGATACATCGAGGACCCTAAACCTCTGGCTTTGACCCAGTTATCCAAGGGAAAGAATCGCACTCCCAGGATAACTGTTCGCACTTGAAACAATTCTACCCTTTGCGGATTCCTGCTTAAATTTTTGTCACATTCATGGAAGCTTGTAATATTTAATCTCTACCATGCTATCTTTTTTATTTATTCTTTACTGGCCTTCCGTTATGATCCATACTCATGGCTGTGCATGTAGCCTCGCCTTCTCTTTGCCAGGTTTGTTATTATTCGTTGTAATTCATGGATGTCCCTTTTCGCCTACTTCGACAGAAGCTACCATGGAGTGTACATAACGACCCCTGGAGTCTGGCCCAGCTGCAAATCTTCTAAAGGTCAAGCGCAGAGGTTAATTCATATGTTGTACTGCCTTGGTAGATGAGAGGCCTTCCAGGTATCGCGATGTTACGTAATGCAACGCTTTCGCAGCACACCAGTCCTGGTCTTCTTGAGTCTTTACGCTCTCCATTGCTCGAGCATGCAATCAATCAATCGATTTCTTTACGGGCCCACACCTGAAGAACGGGTTCGTGCATGGCAAGGAAAGCTTCGGGCTGAAAGTCGGCAGCTAGACAGGGAAATGAGGCAGGTTTGAACACCCAATATTTGCGCAAGGTGTCCATTTCTTGACCCTTACTCTCTAGCTAGACATGGCCACTTCAAAGGCTCGTCAAACTGTGAAACAATTGGCAGTGAAAGGAGATGTCAAGTCAGCCAGAATTCTCGCCAAGGAAGTCATTAGAAGCAATAAACAAAAGGATAGATTATCTGTTAGTAAAGCAAGACTGGGATCTATAGGAACCCAACTATCGCAGCAGATGGGTTCGTCCTCGAAAATCTTATATAATTTGATTTTCCTACTCATTTCTTTCCCTTCTACAGCAATGATCAAGGTCACTGGCTCTTTACAAAAGTCCACAGAGATCATGAAGCTATCGAATGCTTTGATTAGGCTACCTCAAATTAGCCAAACCATGCGGGAGATGAGCATGGAGATGACGAAGGTGAGGAGGCCCACCAACGTACATTCCTTCGCTAATATTCTTTCTTTCAAGGCCGGGATTATGGAAGAAATGCTCGAAGATACCCTGGATATGGACGAAGACGAGGAGCTGGAAGATGAAGCCGACGCTGAAGTCGATAAGGTTCTGTTCGAACTAACAAATGGGAAACTCGGGGAAGCTGGATCCGTTTCAACTGAACTACCCGTAAGCACCAGACCATTTGCACGTGTGGTGCTCGTAAGCTCACAAAAGTTAAAAGTTAACGCAAGATAAGCTCGAGGATGAAGAAACAGACCGGAATATGGAGAAATATCGTGAGCAGCTGAACGGCTTGCTTAGTGGCTGACACGGACCAACCTTCCCTTCAATTTGGACATTCTATGTAGACTTATGCTAGGATTATGTACATTATACTTTATCTCACATACTTTGGCGCAATCTCAGCTGCAGTGTGACGTATTGTGACCCGAGAGCAAAAATTTGATCCTTCACTTTGCCTTCACTCTCCTTCATCCTCTACTATTCTTCACAATGTTGGCATCCCGTTTTACCAGCATAACGCAGGGGTCATTGAGGCACATTAGCGTAAGCCTTCTAACCCTTTTCCGATTTGAATTTGCATCTCAAGTTCAACAGCCCATCAGACACTATGCGTCAGCTGCACCAACCGCTGCGTTTGCAGGACAAAAAGGCAGCAACGTGAGTGTTCGAGCATTTCCCCAACATCACCCTGTTCGAACGTTCGAGTCCCTTTCTGTTAGGGGAAATATACTGTTACACTGATCCCGGGAGATGGTATGGGATCGGCTTTGCCATTTTCAACAGCATTCTCTAAGATATCTATTCAGGCATTGGTCCGGAAATTAGCCAATCTATCAAAGATATATACGTCGCCGCCCAAGTAAAGGAATCCATTGTCAGCTCTACCTCTATTTACTAACCCGGCGTCAAAGGTGCCTATTCAGTGGGAAGAAGTCAGCGTTACACCTATCCTCAAAGGCGGGAAGACCGTCATCCCAGACAATGCAATTCAGTCGGTGAAGAAGAACACAGTCGCTCTTAAAGGTACCCAGCTCCCACCTTTTTTCGTAAGAGCATCGTTGATGGTTTCGGTTATTGCGATGAAGGACCTCTTGCCACACCAAGTATGCTCCCCGATTTACCTTGCACACCATGTACTAAGTTTCCTGCTTTCAGTCGGCAAAGGCCATGTGTCCCTGAACTTGACTCTTCGACGAACTTTCAATCTATTTGCAAATGTTCGCCCCTGCGCCTCCATTCAAGGTTTCAAAACGCCATACGACGATGTCAACACTGTCCTCATTCGTGAAAACACAGAGGGGGAATACTCTGGCATTGAGCACGAAGTTTGTCACCACTGAAACTTTATGGTTTTTGTGCTGACATACACTCAGGTCATTGATGGTGTGGTTCAATCCATCAAATTGATTACCTGGGACGCCTCTGAGCGGGTTGCTCGATATGCCTTCAACTATGCCCAAACCAGCGGACGAAAACGTGTCACTGCAGTCCACAAGGCAAATATCATGTGAGTTTTTCTTCTTTTTCAAAATGTTTTAAGTCAAATCTTATAATTCATTTAGGAAAATGTCTGACGGAATGTTCCTGTCCGCTTGCCGCGAAGTTTCAAAAGAATTCCCGGATGTGGCATATGACGAAGACCTTCTTGACCGCGTTTGCCTACAGGTAGATGTTTCCCGATGTCAATTACATTCACTTTCAAAACTCATACTTAGGTTGTTACTAATCCCAAACCCTATTCTGACCGTGTCATGGTCATGCCAAATTTGTATGGCGACATTTTGTCTGACATGTGTGCTGGACTTATTGGAGGATTGGGCCTTACCCCCTCTGGCAATATTGGACGCGTGAGCAGCTTAATTCCTTTGCTGAATTAACGGAGAGGCTGAGATTTGCATAGGATGCCTCCATTTTTGAAGCTGTTCATGGTTCGGCGCCCGATATTGCAGGTTCGCTAAAGGACATCCTTAACTTACATGTTCAACGTTGTAATTTCATCTTTTATAGGCAAGGGTTTGGCCAATCCGACGGCACTACTTCTTTCATCCCTCATGATGTTGAGGTAGGCCACCAGGCCTCTTCTTAGTGCTTGACACTGATGAATTGTAGACACATGAACCTGTTTGACTACGCTAACAAGATCGAAAACGCGGCTTTGACGGTATGGCGATTCTTGATTTGGGTTCTTTTCTCTCACTCCTTGTTTTCCAGACCATCGCTGAAGGCAAGACAATCACAGGGGATTTGGGTGGCAAGGCTTCCACCAAGGAGTACACTGATGCCATCATCCAAAAGCTTAGAGTTTGAAGTTGATAGAGCACATGCAGAGCCGTAGACTAATGTAATTGCACAAACTCAGTATATATTTATACACCTTGGGATTTGCTTGGGATCTTTTTGACACCTTTTTGTGTTGGACAAAGAAGGTTAGACTGGATGTGTACACAAGGACAAGCAGGCGGTCGTGGGAAGTCAATACTCCAGCAACTGTTCCTGGGGTTCAAGTCACCATCAGTGTCCCTCGTTTTCACCACCACCTGGAAAACACCCAACTTGCGCTCTTTCTTCTCACTCGCCCCACAGGGCAAAGCCGCACAACTCGCATCACAAGCTTCTAGGTACGTTTCACTCTTTCGTGTCTTGTTTGTTTCCGCAGTCGCTAATGTCGTTCTGGTTGCGTCGGTTCTGAAGTACTTACCGACACGCAGATTTCGACACGACAACACTTATTCATAATTCAGTAATCCGAACGACCGCTCAGAAATCCGTTACGAACGACATGACAGATGAGACAACGCCGCAAGCTCAACCTTCCGCTAAGAAGGACGAGAAGAAGCCTTCTTCGGGTAATAACCGTGGTCCTAAGAGGCAGACCTCCAACTCCTCAAACCTGCGAGGCGGAGCGTCCGGTGCCCGCCCTTCTTCCCGGGGCAGCAACAAGAAGGCTCCTACTAATGCCTCAGCTGTTGAATCTGGATCTGATACAGCATCGCGAAAGGGGTCCGAGAGTGGTAAAAAGCAAGAACCGCGTGGCAAGAACCCTTCAACTGGAGGGCGCGGGTCAGCTCATCGTAGGGGCCAGCCTTCGGCTTCTCACGTACCACGTAACACAAGAGATCTGGGTTCGAACAAGCAATCAGGCTCTCCAGCTCCAGCTCAGAGCAAAGAATCCAGTGACGCGCTCTCTTCTCTTCAGCGAGTTATCGCAGACCTGAAGACAACCTCTCCGGTTCAACCACAAGTTGGGTCTACTAACCCTCCTATTCCTATTACTCAGGGGAATTCATCGTTGCCTCTTCACGCGCCCATTTTTCAACCTGGCGCCGGCGCATATCCAGGAACAAATATGGAACAGAAACATCACAAAGCAATCTCGCTCGGGAATTCAGGGCTTTCAGGACATTTTAATTCATATTCACCTCATCTTGGTGCAATGATGGAGGATGCGGAAGATGGCATGTCGTATGAGGAGGGTGAAATTCCAGAGCGCTTGACCTACCCTCAACCTGGCCATCAGCCCCGTTCCCAGTCCCAGAGTTTCATGGCTCCTCGTTTTGCCGCTCTCGCGGCCCAGCAAGAACAAGATTCCATGGGTCCTACTGGTCGCCCCCAATTAGCTCCAGGTTTTATGTTTGGAGCTCGTAAGCGAGGACCTCCCATGGGTCCCCCTATTAACGAAGAGGATATCGGGTTCCAGTTCCCTCAGCAACAAGCCTACCAAGATGTTCCTCAACACGAGCCAGGCCACAGGAAATCAGAAAGTGGGGAAATCACTGGTATAATGGCTGAACAGGTAAGTCGGGATATTCTTGAACTCTTTGTATCATCATTCGAATTATTTCCCAGATTGCTATCCAAAACCAGATTGAGGCTTTACAGCAGCAACAACAGGCTCTTTATCAGCAGCAACTTGCTTCCAATCATGTTCTGTCGTTCCAAACCCCAGGTCTTGCTCCACACCGTGGTTCCCATCGACGGGTTCAAAGTACTGTTCCTATGAGTCCCGGAAGTGGCGCTACTTTTGGCTCTGTTCAGCATCCCATGGGCCAGTTCGGTGGTATCAGCGGTCTGAATCTTGGTCTCGACGGTCAAACTCAAGGAGTTCCTCGCGGTCATGGACGCAGACACAGTGTAAATGTGGTGAACAAGACTGCTAGCCAACCTAATCTTGGTTCTCTTGCCTTTGATGGATTTGAAGATGGTTTCGGAGCATCAACCGTGCCCCCAGGTGGACATTCGAGGCAGGCATCACGAGTGGATTCTAGCTGGCGCATCAGTAAGCAAATTCGATCTTGCTAGAGGCACACATGACATGTACTGACAATCCTTATAGATGGAGGGGTCGGTGGAATTCAAGGCAACAATGGCGTGTACGCCACTGATCTGGCTCAGGCTCAAGCTCAGCTGCAAAGTTTGCAACAATTCCGTGCCGCTGCTGGGGGCCATCATCACAAGATGCCCTCTTTCAGTTTCCCTAACATGCTCCCCAATATGATGGCCGCCAACATGATGGGAATCGGGCTTGGAGGCATTAATCTTCTCCAGCAGCAGCAACAGCAATTCCAATCACAACTCCAGCAGCAATCAAATCAACCTCAACGCAAATCCCTCTTCGCCCCTTATCTTCCCCAAGCCTCTTTGCCCCCTCTCCTTGCAGCCGGCAAATTAGTCGTCGGCATATTAAGAGTCAACAAGCGTAATCGTTCCGATGCTTACGTCGCGACAGAGGTGCTGGATGCAGATATCTACATTTGTGGCTCCAAGGACAGGAATCGTGCTCTAGAAGGTGATATTGTCGCCGTTGAGCTATTGGATGTTGACGAAGTGTGGGGCACAAAGAAAGAAAAGGAGGAAAAGAAGAGAAAGAAGGAAGAAAATGCGGCATATGATCTCAAGACAAATGCTGGGCGTAAAGATGACAAGAAGAAAGATGACGTTGAGGTAGAAGGTCAAGGTCTGATGCTTTTTGAAGATGAAGAGTTAGTTGTCTTCTTGATAACTAGAGAACCCTCTTGATTTTTCTTTCAATTACAGGGTTACCGACGAGGTTAAACCTCAGTTTGCTGGCCATGTTGTCGCCGTCGTTGAGCGAATGCCTGGGCAGCTGTTTTCTGGTACGCTTGGCCTTCTACGCCCATCTTCTGCCGCGACAAAGGAGAAGCAAGAAGCTGAGCGTCGCGAACGCGAAGGTGATCGTGGCGACGAGCCTCGACGTGCCATCGAACGACCAAAGATTGTCTGGTTTAAGCCTACTGACAAACGTGTGCCACTGATTGCCATCCCCACCGAGCAAGCTCCCCCAGACTTCGTTCAAAATTCTGAGGCCTATGTCGACAAGCTTTTTGTTGCCTGTATCAAGCGCCACGTACGTTGCAATCAGATTTTTTTCAGCCCTTTCATGACCAAATTATTTTCAGCCCATCAGCTCTCTTCATCCTTTTGGTACTTTGGTCGAAGAGCTTGGCCCAATTGGCGACATCGAAGTTGAGACGAGTGCACTCCTCAAGGATTGTAACTTCCCCACAGAAGATTTCACTGATAATGTCCTCAAGTGCTTACCACCTATCCCTTGGACGTAAGTCGGAATTATTCTCTTTTTATTTTTTATTTTAACTTTGTCCAAACTTTTAATCCCAATTTTCAAGAATTCCTGAACGTGAACTCGAGACACGAAAAGACTTGCGAGGCGAACGCATCTTTAGCATCGACCCTGAAACGGCAAAAGATATTGACGACGCGCTTTCAATCACAGTCAACGAAAATGGCACCTATGATGTTGGTGTTCATATCGCCGATGTTTCATTTTTCGTCAAACCCAACACACCTCTGGATCGCGATGCCCGCAAGCGAGCAACCAGCGTTTATCTTGTGCAACGGGCTGTGCCGATGCTCCCTCCTGCCCTCAGCGAACAGCTTTGTAGTTTGTTACCAGGGCAAGATCGCCTAGCATTCTCTGTCATATTCACCATGGACATTGAGGGCAAAGTACTCAAGAAGTGGTTTGGGAAGACGATTATACGGTATGGATCCATTCATATTAACACGAAAGTCACACTAATGAGTAACCATAGATCTGTTGCAAAGCTTTCTTATTCCGACGCGCAGAGGATCATTGATGGCCAGTCCCTAGGGAACTTGAGCACGGATCCCGCTCAAGATTCCTCTTCTATCGAGCATGACATCAACCTTTTGCAAAGTCTTGCCAAGAAAGTGAGAAACCAGCGTTTCCAAAACGGTACCCTCAGCCTCGAGAGCCTCACTCTTTCATTTAAATTGGGCGAGGATGGCTTCCCGATAGATTGCGGCCAGTACGAGCGATCGGAAGCAAACACGCTCATTGAAGAGGTATGTCGCCTTTCTAGCCAGGGTTTGTATTTGCTAATATTCCCTCTTGTCAGTTCATGTTATTGGTCAACATTGCAGTCGCTCAGCAAATTGCTGTTCATCTTCCAGAACAAGCACTATTACGCCGACATGATACACCAATTGAGCGCCGATTGGTAAGCTTATGTGTGTGAGAAATGACCTTGCTTAATGGCGCATGGTTAGAATACTTTCAACCAACGCGCTGAACGATTGGGATACTCCCTGGATACCTCTTCTTCAGGGGCCCTCATGAAGTCCTTTGATGCAATCGACGACCCCACCGCCAGAAGGCTCTTGGAACTCTTATCTTTCAAAGCCACTCAACGAGCCAAATATTTCTGCGCAGGAATGTTGGACATTGCAAAATATGGCCATTACGCCTTGAACACCCCTCTGTACACCCACTTCACGTCGCCGATCAGACGATATGCCGATATTCTTGTACATCGTCAGCTTGAGGCAGTCCTTCAAGGTGGAGGTGAGCCTGTAAGCCTCAATCGCACCATCCATACTAATCCGAACCCACAAAGCCGAGACCAAATTTACAATGGATCGTGATGCTGTTGCGAAGGTTGCCCAACAGTGTAACATGTAAGTAGTTTCATGCGGCGCCTTGATATGTGTTGCTTAACCCCGACCAGTAAACGCGACTCCGCCGTCCTTGCGCAGGAGCAGTCAGCGCATCTCTTCCTTTGCGTCCTTATTTCAGATCTAACTACTCGTTATGGACCGGTCATCCGTCAAGCGAAGGTTGTTGGTGTTTTGGACGCTGCATTTGATGTTCTTGTTCCAGAATTTGGCATTGAGAAACGGGTCCATGTTGACCAGATGCCCATTGACGTGAGTGATCATTTTAACATTATGCTTGGTATATCCCTGAATTTCATATTTTGATTAGAATCACGTCTACGACGAGCATTCGCACACACTTCAAATCTATTGGTCCAATCGCGATGTTATCAGTTGGTTGGCAGAAAATAGCGATGACGAGCATTTGAAGAAAGTCAAGCAGAATGCAGAGCAACATGCCTTCAAGATGGAGGTAGCTTCTCGCTCAGTTCATGACGAAAAAGCTCTTTTCGATGAAGATGATGCTGATGAAGATGAGATTGTTTTGGGACGTTCCGATGCTCTTCCTCAGAAAGAGGAGACCTCGAAGCAGCGCTTGCTGTCGATTGCGAAGGTCAAACCCGAATTCGAAGGTGTCCGCATTACCTCAGCCGGACACAAGATTCAGGACATTCGGGAGTTGATGACCGTTCCTGTAATTATTGTGAACTCTTTCAATCGTTTGCTTTTCTTAACTATTTGCTTTTAGGTTATTGTTACCGCTGACTTGACCAAGAGCCCTCCTGTGATCAAAGTTTATAGCGTCAACCCATATGCCGAACAGAAGTAATTAAATGCCATGTCTCCCTTCTCCCCAACCGTACAAATTTCCATAACCATCCCTGTTCTTCCGCATCTATGCCACAACTTTTCTCTCATGTTATTCGTATGATGTTTCTGTCCGTCTCCTTTATGCTCCTGTAATGTTCGACGAGTTTGTTCTTCTCCCAATTCACCACAATCGTCGGGTTTCAGTCGGCGTTTTCCATAAAAATCATGATTATTACTGGTAAATACAGATTGGGGACTGCGGTACTGGTAGAATAGGTAGAATATAGGAATGCGTGTTTGTTAATTGTAAGATTAGACCTTTCCATTAAATCCAGCCAGCTGGAGGAGACTTGGGATTTTCCCTGACTTTGCTTTGTCGACTTTGACTTCGTTGTTCGAGTATGGGACCTTCCCATGACTGTGGTGTTGGAGGAGAAGACTGCAACGGGGATGTTTCTGTTATAGTCTTAACCTGTGTCTTGCTCTTGCGAGTCGGAGTCGCAATGTCAGCACTTTGTGGCGTCGGGCTGGTA
>Ga0307509_10004263_pt1 | contig 20827 bp, 22 predicted proteins | sample 10_EM_MG_FD_202245 | JGI IMG/M metagenome (GOLD analysis project Ga0307509, IMG submission 202245) | Populus trichocarpa ectomycorrhiza microbial communities from riparian zone in the Pacific Northwest, United States - 10_EM | ecosystem: Host-associated > Plants > Roots > Unclassified | place... | reverse complement strand
TTAGCCTTTGGATTTTTGGGAGGTAGGGAGGCCAAGAATGCCGGTGTCACCAATGCCGGTTTGCACGATCGTAAGTGCCAATGCTTCAAGGCCTTCACAAGCTGACTCCTCACCGCCAGAACGTCAAGCCCTGAGATGGGTTCAAAAATACATCTCCGCGTTCGGCGGGGATCCCGAGAAGGTTACAATGTGAGTCTTGGTGTCATTCTCGTCGGACGCCGCGCCAACCAGATGCCACAAAAGTTGGGGGGAGTCAGCAGGTGCGATATCAGCCGCCCTTCAAATGGTTACGAACGGAGGGGACACCGAAGGTCTCTTCCGTGGTGCGTTCATGGAGTCCGGGGCAGTGCTTCCCAACGGAGATATTAGCCTCGCTCAACAAGACTACGACAACCTTGTTCGAGCGGCCGGGTGCGCTGGAGCCGATGACACTTTGGCGTGCCTTCGACAGGTACCTTTCCCAGTGTTGAAGGCGGCCGTGAACACGTCGCCAACGTTCTTCTCCTACCGGGTTCGTCGTGACTCCCCAAACCCGTTGAGCGCAGTCACGAACCGCATTTTGCAGTCGACAAACCTTGCCTGGGTCCCGAGGGCAGATGGGGTGTTCCTTAAAGCCCCACCGCAGCAATTGGTGTTGCAGGGCAGCGTCGCCAAAATTCCGTTCGTCACAGGTAGCAAAAGTTACAAAATTTTGTGTTTCCTCGTTGACCGGCCGATCCGGCCACTGCAGGCGGTTGCGACGACGAAGGAACTCTTTTCGCATTATCCAGCCTCAACGTTACGTGAGTAGATCTCTGTGCGTGAAGTACTTCCTCCTGAGCACCCCTATCCCAGGACGGATGCGCAGTTCGAGGAGTACATCCGTGGTAACTACTTCCCAAGAGTGGATGGTGATGAATTCCGGGAGGTCGTCGACCAGTATCCTTCTGGTGTGTTTTATGCCCTTTCTATGGTCCCTAAGAATACTGAGATGCGTTGTACAAGACGTGAATCAGGGGTCTCCCTATGGCACGGGAACTCTCAACGTGTTGACACCACAATTCAAGCGGATCGCGTCTATCCAGGGAGACATCACATTCCATGGTCCCAGAAGGTTTTTCCTCGAACATCTAGCGCACGAACAAAATGCTTGGTCCTTCGGTACTCCTCCTTGCCACTCCTTATTCACTCCACCGTCTCACACTCCTACTCCAGTGAGCAACACCTCGAAATCCATGCCCGTTCTCGGTTCTGTACGCAACAATTCTCACCCATCTCCTTGTCCGCCCGGATCACTGACTCTCGTGGCCCTAGGCGCACGTCTCGGACCTGTTCGATATTTACGGTGGGAGTCCTCTGGCGACGTCCCTCATCAATTTCGTCAACCACCTTGACCCTAACGGAGAATCTGGGAACCGGTGGCCAAGATATTCCCTGAATCACCCGAAGAACTTCGTCTTTGGACCAGGGACCACCTCTATCCAAGATGATACCCACAGGAAGAAGGCCATCTCCGTGTTGAATGATGTGCTTCTTCGCCACCCTTTTTGACATACCCAACAGATTTGACATCCCTCTTGTACACCATATAAAAGTGTTGTAAAATGATTTAAATACTTCGTCGCATGCCCTTGTGAGCTGCATCGACGTCCGCGGAAGTGGCATCACGACACGACAGGCATCCAACTATCAAGTTTGATGGGATGAGATGGTACGTATCTTCTACCAGCCGCTCCTACCAACGCAAGGAGTCCGAGGAGCCCAACCAACGGGAACTTGCTGGTGGTCTGTTGAAACACCGTTTTATGAGGGGATTGGTATTTCTACGATCGGACTGTACAACATGTACGATTTGTGACCCCGCATGTTAGGGCTTTAGTTTCAATGAATCAAGTTGAATATATATATATGTGGCGACCACAGGTTCCATTGCAGGGATGTACAGATTCGATGGGTCCGTCAACAAGGAAAGCTAACACAACATGCGAGAAGGGAAGGGTACGACAACCGAAAACACGGAGAGAAGTGTATGGAGAACGATGGACGACGCCAGGATCCAATATGAGGGAGCCGGAGGTCGTCAGGTGGGAATGCACGGGGGCGAAAGGTGTCTGGAGGTGATCAGAATCCGCCACCCCTACCCATGTTATTGAATCCTCCCCCCATACCACCTCGAGGTCCAGACGGGATCATTCCTCCACCCCGACCGAACCCGTTCATCATGTTCATCATGTTCCCCATCATCTGCTGCATACCCACGTTCATCGCCGGGTTCATACCGTTCATACCGGCCCCCATCGGCATGCCGTTCATGCCGTTCATGGGGTTCACAGTTCCCATTCCACCGCTCATACCCCCCATTCCGCCACCCATCATACCACCGCGCATCATTCCCTGGCCGCCCACCATGTTGCCACGAGCGTTACCCATCCCTTGTCCGCCGCGATGGCCACCGCGGTTGGGGTTGGTGTGTTGAACAACGCCAGTAGCGTTGTTTTGTTGCATTCCGCCTGGTTGGTGGCGTAAATCGCGGGGAGGAGGTTCTATATATCGAAAAGTGTGAGCACCATACGTCACGAGGATGGCAAAAGCGCCTGATAGAATCTCACCCTTGGGGAGCGTCCTAAACGGATTGCCTTGTGAAGCGCTCGTAAGGGTGGCCGAAGCCCTGCGGTTCTGGAACTCACTAACGGGAAAGGTTAGTCGCGATCACCTCAGCATGGCAACGGTGGGTTAAGCTTACTTGTTCGTAAACCAGTTCTTGAGGAGGACGGCGTTTTCATGCGAGTGGCACTCAATGTACGCAATACTGAATACGTGGTGGCGTCAGCAACCCAGAATCAGAAAGGTACGGTGTGGAGTGTGTCTGACGTACCCCTTGCTCTTCCCATTCACTTTGTGTTCGGAGAACGTGATGTCTTTGTGATCAATGTTGATCCCAAGGTTTAGCGAAACTTGGCGGAGATCGTCATCTGTGGTCCACTGCGTCGCAAGAACAAAAGATGGAAAGTGTAGAGAGTGACAAAGAGGGGGAGGAACGAATGAGCCATTTCAGAACAAGGTCCATACGACATGAGGGAACTAGCGAAGACAAACGGACCCATTGTAAATCACCGACGTAGAGAGCATCCTGATTGCCAGACCCGGACAGCCCATTGGACTGGATCGCCACGGGGATGTTATTTCCGTAGTTCGGAGTGGATGTTTGGACGACGTTGATGGCTTGGTTCTGAGATTGAACCTGGGCGGCTGGTTTGGGAGGTTCTCGAGTAGGTTGTTTCTCGTCCTGGGGGTCGTCTTCCCTCGCACGCTTTTCACCGGCCACGGGGTCGTGGCCCGTGGTCATGGATGTGATGGGGGCACGAGGGTCCTTCGGAGTCTCGTACTGTAATGCAACAAATCGTAAACGTGAGGACCAAAAATAGGCGAGAGTGGATTCCACTTACGGTCGCATCTGGCTGGGGGTAGACATCGTCCTCGCCACCATACAGGTCAAATTCATCTTCAGCGGCGGCAGCCATAGTTTCGCACGCTTATTTCGACGAAGAACGGATCGAAAAGGGGTCTTTTGGCTGATAACGCGAGCGGTAAAACATGAGAGTACAAATTGTGAACAAGGGAACAGGACAGGTCGGGAGTAATGGATTAGTCAGATACATGGATGGTGCGAGACCGAGCAGATAGCTGGAGAGAAGGGAGATTACAAGTGAGGAAAAGGCTCTTACATGTCAATTGATAATACACTCGTGTCTCGTCTACAGCAGGGGTGCAACGGCACGCAGGCCAGCAATAAACACGACAGAGATGACGGTTTGAAAATTAGAAAGCCGCAGACAAGTACAGATATTCCGGTTTGTTGGCCACCGAAGGAAAGGGCCGATGAGGAGAGAGCGGGAGGGAGGGAGGTGGGAGTTGTTGTTCAAGAGGGGCGACAAACCCCACCTCGCGATTTGGCTTTGTTTGTCACCGGTGGCTGATCGTTCTCATATCCGGATTCGATCGACCGGCCCGTGAGGTCATGGTTGGCTTGCCGGAGCCTGTATTCATCTCTCTTCTTCCCCCACAACTACGACTCGACCCGAAATGTTGGACTTCCTCAGCGAGTTGCCTCCTGGTCTGCAGTGGCCAGTAAACTTCATGGCTGGTATAACCGCAGTTTGCTACGTCGTCAGTGAAATCACAGGCAACGTTTCACAAGTAGACCGCTTGTGGGCGCTTCTACCCTTTATCTACGCCACTTATTTTGCGCTCCTCCCCCTCTGGCCCACGTCCTCTTTCTTGGGTGTTCTCCCCTACCTCCCGAAGGACGCCCCCGCGGAGCTGTCCGCGGACTATAGCCCAAGAGCCTTGCTCATGCTTGTGCTCACGGTAAGTTGGCTCCACGTCTGAGTTGTGTAGGTTGCTTAACGTGACGCAGTTCGTGTGGTCCGTTCGTTTGAACTACAACTCGTACCGTAGAGGCTTCTTCACCTTGTACGCGATGTGATCATCCGATTACCCGCATGGACTGACCCAGAGACAGTCATGAAGAGGACTACCGCTGGCCAGTCCTTCGCAAGAGTGTCCCAAAGTGGCTCTTCCACGTCCTCAACCTGACCTTCATCGGTAAGGTTTCCTCCAACCAATCGACATGTTCGCAGCACCCACCCTGTTCCCCAAAGCGATCATCCAAAACCTAGTTCTGATCGTGGTTTCGCTTCCTGTATATGAGGCTGTCAAACAACCTCATACCCCTCTCGAAACATCCGACTATGTACTCTTTGTCACCGGGCTCGTGACAAACGTGATCGAGTTCACCGCGGATAACCAGCACCAATCTTTCCACAAATACAAAGTTACTGGAGAGATCGACAAGAACGAGTGGATCGGAGTCAACATTCAATGGACCCCAGAGGACGCAAAGCGCGGATTCGTCACCAAGGGCTTCTGGGCGTGGTCACGACACCCAAACTTCGTGTGTGAGCAGTTATGCTGGGTAAGCACGGAACCCATACCTCGAGCGGCGCCGTCATTCATACGTTGGTCTTAGATTATCATCAGCCTATTCCCAATGTTCGCCAGTTCCTGTACCAAGTTCGATCGGTTAGCTTTCGATGCCACCCCCATCTGGGATATCGTTCCTGCGCTTGTGTACTGCGCGATTTTCCTAGGGTCTACACCGATGACGGAGGCGATTACTTCCGGGAAGTACCCGGGTTACAAAGCCTACCAACAGCGAGTCAGCATGTTCGTTCCGTGGCTCACCCCCTTCTGGGGCTTTGTCCTGAGGTTGAGGGGAAAGAAGGAGGAGATTGACAGGATCGTGTACGGAGGTGGCAAGACTCTGAAACAGGAGTAACTCTTCTAGGAACCCCCGCTATGAGGTCGGGCTCTTGTAAAACTAGCCAACATGACAGGGCAATGAACGTCTTGCAATATTCGGTAAACCCGGAGGATTACTGGATGTCATTTGTTCTAGTCTGTCCCCGTCTGGTCAAATAACAAAAGCTGATATGTCAAGTTGCAATTCATTCTTGGCGCGCCATGGCAGGATGACAGGGTGAGTGCCCGGGGTGTCCGCCATTGGATTAGAGAGGATGTCGGGAATCTCGGTGGACTACGATGGAGCACCGCCACGTGCTCGGCACTGTCCAGGCCTTCGACCGGGGTGGCCGACCACAGGCCCCAAGATCATCGGTCGGTCGAACAGCGTCCTGGTGGTATGAACTGGTCTGCCTTGGCATATTTTGACCTGGTAATGGACGGGGACTGTCCGGCACTACGCCCCAAAGTGTTCTCGTTTTCACAAATTCAATTAAGGTACGCACGAGGCATCTCAAACTGTTGGGAAAAGCCACAACGAATGGGGCAGTGCCTCATATACATATGTCAGCCGTTGACAGTCAGTCGTCGATCCCTGCCCGACGATCCCGAGACCGCCGTGAATGATCGCGCTAGGATTCCGAAATGAAGCTTTGAAGAGTGGGGTGTCCGCCATGTTCCGCTCGAGGAGGTGTTGAACGCTCCGTAGGACCCGCCCTGTTCGTTCCGGCGGGCCAACGTGGCAGAGCGAATGTAGGCCTGAGATATGAGGAGCATACTGAGGTTTGGTTGAGGGCATCCCGAGGGAGGAAAGGGATGTCATTGGCGGCACCGTCCACCTGTTGCGCTGGTTGACATCTTGAACTTGGGCCTGGAACCGCCGTGGTTTCCAACATACCTAACCATAGATGCCAGAAACTTTCCAGTGGATGGCTGCGCATTACGGCTGGTTGGTGGATTCATCTTGGATTTTCAGGAGTACTAATGCATCGAGTTGAAGCACGATCACATTTGTGATGAGTCTTTTGCATTCCCATCATTTGATAGCGCCGGCGATTCCCTCCTCTTAGGGGTTTGAAACAGGCACAGGCGCGTCGATGGGGATCCCACCACCTTGTCTCGGCGAGGGTGCTGTGAATCTGACATCGTAGACTGGATGGGTGAGGCGGTCGCGAGAACTCTCGCCGGGGATTCATTTGTTAGGTGGTCGCGATGACTCTGTGCGTGATTTTTCATGGGTTTTGTGTATTCCTGCCATTCTGACGCCTTTACGACGACACCGTGAGGTTCTGCAGGTTTTTTCGGTGGGCTGCGGCCAGGGGTGCGTCTGTTTGATCCACCCGGAACCGAGGGCCAGGCGGTGGTTTGGTTCGGACTGCTTCACTGGCGCCTCTTTCTCGTCCGTAAGGTCTACTAATTCGTGGCTGTGGTCACACCCGGGCACCTCGCTCATCTGGCCGAAATGCACTCTACGCCCTTCACCGGAGGCTGGGTCCCGAGAGGGTATAAAACATAAACCCCAATGAAGCTGCAAGAACCATCCCCTCGTTCTCCTATCCTCTCTCCTACGAACCGTCTCACTCATCATGAAGTTTGCTGCTTTCATCGGTGCTTTCATCCTCGGAGCCGCCCTCCAGGCTTTCGCCCAGGTCTCCGATGCCGCCAAAGCTCTTGAGATTCTGACGGATCTGAAGAGGGCCCCGACTCAGGTTGCTCGGCTCAATATCCTCAGCAACAACAGAGACGTAAGTGAACACCTCCGCTGATACCTCTTATGTCTGCCATCCAGCATGCTGACATTATCGGTGCCTAGTGGTTGTTCGATTTTACCGTTGCATCTGGTACGAGCGCTGGTGGAACGGCGGGCGTCGCGAACGTTGCCAACTTCCCCGCTTTGTTCGCTAACGGCCTGGCCATGGCTGTGGTTGAGATGGCGTAAGTGAACTTGCGCACCATCCCTCACCCAACCGTTTCTAAAGTAAATGGATTTTTCAGCCCATGCGGCATGAACAGCCCTCACACCCACCCTCGAGCGACCGAGTTCCTGTACGTTGTGAACGGGGCAATGGAAGCCGGTTTCATCGAAGAGAACGGCGCTCGATTCGTTCTCAACACCGTGACCCAGGGTCAGGGAACGCTCTTCCCCAAGGGTTCCATCCACTACCAGATCAACACCGGATGTGAACCGCTCCTCTTCGTCGCTGCTCTTAATGATGAGGATCCTGGTACCTCCCAGATCGCTCAACGATGTAAGCTCCAGAAGGCGCTCTATTTCATCGGATACTCGCTGATGATTGGTCCGAACAGTCTTCGGTCTCCCACCTGATGTCGTTGATGCTACTCTCGGAGACATTGGTCTCAAGGAGGTCGTCGACATTGCAATTGGTGTACGTGCCACCAACATCCGATCCCCCCACAAATTCTGAGCCATTTCCTTCCCCAGATCCCGGACAACCTGGCCATTGGCGTCGACAGGTGCCTCAAGAAATGTGGCCTCAAGAGGGGAGAACAGACCAAGAACCAGCAACAGCCTCGCGTCGAGGGCAACGCTTTCCCTAAGTATTAAGTATCGTCATGAAGTGGACTCCTTCGTATATAGTCACCCACTTACGACCCAGTTCCTCGGACTTGCCTTGATCATTCTGCTACCATTTACGATTCGGACACTGATGGATTCTTCCGTAATTACCATGATCTATAAATTCGTCAGAAAACTAGCGACGTAAGCGGGAGGGCGGTACTCGAACGTAAGAACTAAGACTAGAAAGCTAGAAAACAAGGATGCAGAAAACTGGAACATGACATGGGTAAGCGCAAGGTGACATCCTGGTAAAGGGGAAATCTTCGGGGGTATCGACTTCAACGTTCGTCGCTGGCTATGATGATCTTCCCGAGCAACGCCTTGAGTGGTAACGCAGAGCCGTGACTCCTGTCCTTCGCGACTAGCACCTCCTCCATCTCCTCCCGCAGCGCACCCAACTCCGGGCAAAGCGGTAACGATCTATCCTCCCGCACCAACGTTGGATTGAGCAAAAGGTCGAACAACCTCGCCCACAAATCCGCCTGCCAATACCTTTTGAACGACGCAGCGAGCCTATACCTCGGCTCCCCGTCGTTCCCAGGGTACGAGACGATCGAATTTGCCTCGAAGTATTTCCCGTAGAGCATACAGTGAACGATCCCTGCAAGTCCGAAATAATCCGGCTGGTGCGTCCAAGGTAAGCCCTCCCGCATTTCCAGGCAATCCTTCGCGTCAGTTGGCCAATCAGCAAGGAACCGTTGGTCAGCAGGGAACTGCCTCGTGTCGATCGTCCGGCCAAAGTCGATGAGCTTGATTCCCTTATCGCTCCATCCACCCTCCCCCGAGGGATCGTAAGTCGACGAGAGTGGAGTGTCTCCCAGACGGAGGAGACAGTTGTCGATCTTCAAGTCCCCGTGAATGAACCCTGCAGTATGCATCCCTTCGACCAGGCGAAGGAGTTCGATGGTGAAGAACATGACCAGGGTCTCGCGAAGACACGCCCCCTTCTCAGCGACGTTGATCTCCTGAGCTCGGTTGACCAACTCGAGCAACGTCCCCTGCGTGCAGATATCCAAAATGAGGTAACTCTCATCACGGAACACATACAGGGCTTGAGGTTCGATGATTGACACTCGAAGGGGTGGGGACAGAGAAGCTCGAAGGTTCTTCAACACGTGGAATTCCCAAAGGTTCTTCGGTCGGACCACCTTGACCGCGACAAAGACTTCCTCCTGAAGTTCGAGTTGCCGTTCGACATCCGCGGCGGCGAACACAGCTCCGAACCCACCCTCTCCCAACTTGTCCATCACCTCGTACACATTCCCACCAATATCCAGGACGAAGACCTCGTCTGACCTATCTCGCTCCCGCTTCTTGCAGAACTTCTGCAGAGCAGCCAAGTAGTCCTTGTCTTCGTTCCGGAAGTCGTGGAAAGCAGAATCGTGCGGAGCGAGGGAGAGCAGGGCTGACACGATGGGGCCATCGAAGGGAATACAAGGATTAGGCGGTCGGAAGGAGGAAGCAACCGCTATAGCATCCCGAAGGCTAAGAGTACCCGTCATCTCCTCGATCTCCTCGATCTGTTGCTGATGGACCGGGCCGTCGGTGATGAAGCGATAACTATCGTCCTCGTCCTCGTCATCCTGGCTGTCCGAGTACTGGGGTGAAAACACGGTGTTGTAACGGAGGTCCCTCTCATCCCGATCCGGATCGCTCTCCTCGTCCGCTCTCAACTCCGCAGCAAGTTCCAGTGCGGCCGAAGTTGCGTCATTCGCATCGTGTGGTCGCAGGGTCGTGGTGGTGGTGACCTCGAATGTACGTTCTGTGATAGGTGTCATCACGTCGATCTGTTTCCCGTACCTTCCACGATGTGAAGGCTCGTCCTCTTCGTCCTTGTCTGGGGTATGAACTCCGGGGTTGTCTGAGCTGTGACGAGCAACTCCGTCCTCCATTTGTTCCTCTTCCTCTTCTTCATCCTCATGCAAGGCGGTGGTTACTTGCTTTCCAACTGACTTGCGACGAATTTCGTTCTCCGATCGCTTTGGGTTATTGACGAAAGGGCGGAAGATAGGTTTCGGTGTGTTCTCTGGCTGAGTACCTGGTCGACTGAATACCTTGAAAGTGGGGTTGATTGGGTCTCGGAGAGGGGTAAAGGTAGGTTTGGATCTGAGAGGCTGTTTTCCGTCAGCAGGAGCCGGAGTGAAGACCTTGGAGAAGACATTTGGCCTGGCCAAGTTTTCGCCAAAGACCGGGGGAGGTTTCGGTGTTCTGAGAGGGACCCCCGCATTCTCGTTGGACTGTGGAGGGGCCGGTGTCTTGGGGTCAGCTTTGGATGCAGCGGTGTCTTGGTCGACGAAGACATGAAACTTGGGACATAATATCAGCTCGTCTGTACTGAGTGATATCCGCAATCGAGTACCTTGGGGGTGGGGGTTGGCCATGCGTCCTCATCCACGAACGGCTGGAACTGTTAGAGATTAGAATGGGAACCAACGCCCCCGCATCGTAACTTAAATACGCACCTTCTGGACAGATGGAGTCTGGGAGGGCGGATCCACGAACGGTTGGATCTACATACGTAGGCGGTTTCAACGTCGGAGCATGCCTGGGGTGGAATCCCCTCACCTTTGGAGTCTTTGGATTCTCATCCACAAATGGGCGAAACGCTGCGGGATTATAAGTGGTGGGTGCGTTCAATAGGAAGTTTTACTTACATACCTGGCTGTTTAAGAGCAGTTTCACCCAGGTCTCGAACATGGGCCCGGCCCACAGTCCGGGGGACAATCTTGACCGTGTGCACAGGGGCATTCTTGCTTCCGAGGGTATCGAGTTTGGAAGTCCTGTCGGGGGAGTTGTACATCCCAAACACGTCCGCCAGGGCCTCCTTTGTTGCCAATGTGACCGTAGGTTCCGAAGGTTGCATGAAGCCCCTCCGGGTGCGAGTCCCACCCGCACCGTCGTCGTTGAATTTGACACGGGATTGTCCGGAACGCTTTAGGTCAAGATCCGTGGGAGGTGGGGGAGGCCATTTCTTCCCAAGAAGTCCCATCGATCGGGCACGAGCTTCTTGGATGCTGTACTCAGCACCGTCCTTGAAGAGTAACCCAAAGTCCAGGCGGAGTTTCTCCGGTCGTCTCCCGGGGTCAGGTCGAGCTAGCATAGGGGCATAGCGATTATGTGGGAGGTTCGAGATATTCTTGGATGGGTTCCGTTGCTGGAATTGTTCGTACTTGGCCTTCAGGCGATCGACGGGACGAGCCTTGCGGTAAATCCCATGGCGATAAAGCTCGTCTGCTTGGCGTAGACTATTGGGCGAGTTGGAAGCGTGAAACAAACAACCAAAAGTCACTCACTAACCAGTCCGTTCCAGAAGTTCGGCATACTCTTCGTAAAAGAGCGCATGCTTCGCGCCGATCTTGTTTGTGTACATGTGATTAAAGACACTCGCCGAGTCCTCGACATACTTGGCGTACATGACCCACAGCTTTAGGCACCGGATATCGCCTTTTGCCGTCGGATCTTCGCTGAGTTGTTGGGTGGCCTGTTCGAGTAGATCAATGAGGCCGGAGTCGTTGGCTTCTTGTGGTTGGTAGTTGGCCTCGAGCCATCTCGCATAAGAATAGTAGACATCGAGAGGATCGTCCTCTTGGTCGATGGAATCGATTTTCTGTTGAAAACGCGCCCGTTCGCGCTCGAGGTCCGGCGGAAGGGGCATGAGAAAATCGGGTGTCGCGCCCTGCACGTGACCCTGGGCAGAGAGTTTGTGTGTTGTTGTTTGGCCACGTGGCGAAGCCACGCCGCTTCAACTTGGACTTTGGCTGTTCGAGGCTGCTCCCGCCAGAAATGATGCGCTACATCGCCCCCAGAACTCAAGAACCGAGGCCACAGTTGCCGTTAGAGTGTAGGAACCCAGAGCTGGCGCTCCGTACGTGTTTCTGTGACTGATTGTGACTTCATCCTCGGGCTCACATGGGTTATCTCCAGTTGATCCTGCCAAACCGCTGCCGGTAAAGTTCCAAGAGATTGCCAGAGAGGGCAATGTCGCCATCGTACGTTTCTCGCCTTGCCGAGTCTTCAGCGGCGCGCTCACGACACGCACAGGTTGGTAGGATGAAGATCCCCACCCCGGGTGGCCACGCCTTCATCCTCAGGAGGCTCGACACCAACGCGATCAGCCTGACCACGATGTTTCGTGCCACCTATCCGCAGGCTAGCGAAGACGCCGAAAAGGCAGAAATCAATTGGATCAAGAACAACTACGAGCTCTCAGGCGCGAACAAGACCGGTCGTGCCCGTTTCGCGGGAACTTGGGCTGGCATCGATGTGGCGCTAAACGTCGCCGATACCTACTCGATCAGCCACCTCTTGCCTTCTCTCATCAATGCAGTCCCAGACCCCGCCCAAATCTATTCCAAATCCCGGGGGAAGACGGTTACCCAGCCACTTACCCCCCAGCCAACCCCTCCATCACCACCCAAACCCACCGGTCCGAACAAACGACGGAAGGAGGGTACACCCCAACCTACGACACGTGCTTCCCCAGCACCCGTCCCTACACCTGCCCCTGTACCCATCGAGATCACATCCCCCGCTCCCGCTCCCACTCCTCGGAGGTCGACGCGTTTGAAGAGCCCTGCTCCTGCACCAGTTCCTCTTCCATTGTCCCCAAGGAGGACTCCGAAACTGCAACGCCAGCGTGTCGAACCCGAGGAGTTACAGGTCCCCCCCACTCCCCCCACTCCGGAGGTCACTCACACTGAGGAAGAGGAGGCAGTCGTCGCAACCGAACCGAATATGGCCGATGACATCCAGGAGCAGCGAGAGCTGATCGCCGGTCTGAAAGCTCAACGAGCGGCCGCCATGGCTCGCGGCGAGGAACAGACAGCATCTGCACCATCATTGAAACGCACGATCGAGGAAGTGGAACCCCCTCTTCTGTTCAATCCCAAAGAGCCCGAGGTCGAACCTCGGGCGGTGGCCACCAACAGTCGGATTCGGTTCTTGCGTAATCCGTCGCCCCAAACCAAATCCGTATTCTGGGGTGTTGCGGCGTTTGCTGCCGGTGTCGGTGCCGTGTAAGTCCCGTTCTACCTTTTCATTCGCCACCGACAACTCACTCGATACCCTCAGGTTCTTACCCACTTTCTTCTGATCGTATATTTGGTTCGCTTCTGACGCTGCTAGCCGATCTGCTGTCTTTTTTCTACTTTTTATCGTTCACCCTATTACTCCTGTTCAATACAGGCCTCTCATGGGTGATATGGAACACCCTCTTTGGTACGTAGTGGCCTAATGTTCTGTCTCGCTTCCTTTAGTATCCTTATATGCACTTGTGCTGAGGGGGACGCCATGTTGTGAATATAGTTGCATATGCTTGACCAGGTCTCCTTAAGCTTGATTGTATCGCGGGTGTTGGAGTCTCACCGCTCAAGTTGCCAAGGCCGACCCCCGATGACCGACCCGCTTATCGATCAGTGTTGGGGAATCTCCTCCATAAACGGCAGACGGGTGGCGTGGTTCACGACATTCGGGCTTTTGCTCAATCATCCAACGGTAAAACCGCCGACCCGAACTCCGGGCAGAACAGTATCATCACATTTTCACCTGTCTCGGGGGCATGTAGCCGGGGATAGCCGGGGATAAATACGAACCCTCGTGGAATGGAAAACCGTTTATTCGTGAAAATCCCCAACTCCCCGCCATGCCTCTGCCCTCAACCTACAAACAGTACGTCTTCGACGAACGCCCCACGGAGCACATCACCCCTACCACATTCAAAGGCGAGACAAAGTCGACCAGTGATCTCAAGGTCGGACCTGGACATGTCTTGATCAAGGTGACATGGATTTCGCTCGACCCCGCCATGCGGTCGTGGTTGAACGACAGCAAGCGGGCCTACACCCCCCCGGTTAAGCTCGGTGAGGTCATGAGAGCTGCTGGTCTCGGTATCGTAGTGGGGGTCGGGAAGGGTAGCAAATTCTCTGTTGGGGACGAGGTTTCCGGTGTTGTAGGTGAGTCCTATGATCAATTGCCCCTCACTCCCTAGCTGATGCTATGTGTCTACAGGCTGGAGGGAATACGTTGTCCTCGATGATAATTTCGTCACCAAGCTCCCGTTCGTATTTTCTCCCGTTGCGTGGATTCTGGGAGGTTTACTCATACCTCCCAAGAACCATTCCTGGTGCCCAAGCGTTGGACTTCCTCGGTCCTCTCGGCCACGTTGGTATGACCGCCTACTTCGTGAGTTAATTCTACACGTATTATCCAGATGTTGATCCCAGTGGGGGCGTTTAGGGCTTGTTCGACATTGGCAAGATCAAAGCTGGCGAAACTCTCTTCGTCTCCGGTGCCGCTGGTGCCGTGGGTTCTGTCGCCTGTCAGATTGGGAAAATCATGGGCCTCAAGGTCGTCGCCATTGCCGGTTCCGACGATAAAGTCGAATGGCTCAAGAAAGAGCTCGGGGTCGACGTTGGGATCAATTACAAAGCTCCAGATTTCAGGGAACAGGTCTTCGCTGCTGGCTTTGCCGACGTGTACTTCGACAATGTCGGCGGTGATATCCTCAATTTGATGATGACCAGGATGGCGATGAAGGGAAGGATCCCCCTTTGTGGTGCGTCTTCACTTCGTCTCACCGGTACCCGATGTGACTGACCCGGTATCGAATTCCAGGCGCCATTTCCGACTACAGTACGTGGAACGGAATCGGGATTTTGGGATAGACTAAGAACAAATGACTTCACCTCTAGATGGTAAACCTAAGGGACTGGCGAACTATACAAGTCTCATCGCTCAACGTTCTAGGATTGAAGGTTTCGTAGTGTGAGTCCCTCCGTTTTATGGCACTGAATAAGCACTCATCCTGGACCGACCTCGCCAGGATGGACTACGCGAAGGAGTACCCAGTCGCCATGAAAGCCATCTCGGAGTGGATCGAAAAGGGATTACTGAAGCGAAAGTTCCACATCGTCAACGGACTTGATGGAGCCCCAGGTGCTCTTCCGTTATTGTATAGCGGCGGGAATACCGGTAAATTGTGTGTCGTGCTCTTCGTGCTCGTTAACCTGTTTCTCACCTCGCTTCACCAGAGTCATCAGGGTTGCTGAACACGAGACCACATCTAGGCTATAAGCTGTGTAACTGCCTGCATGTTGTAATTTGTCTACTGATATCTACGTGCTGTACTCGCTCACGGTCGTACTACATTCGCTATGATGCTCGGATGTCAGCTTGCACTTGCGCCTTTGTGCGTCGTCCCATGATGGCCGTCCGTGGGGCCCCCGGTGTTGCGAACCGAACGTAAACGCGTTTCACTCGGTTCCGTGATGAAAGCTCAGCTGAACACAGGACTCTCTTCTGATGAGATGTTCCGGGACATGTTGGGGGCGTTCGAGCAACAATGTTCATCGCACACCCCATCCTATGGGGAATAGGGTGATAATATCGAGCGTCCGCCGAGACGCTTACGTGGAGTGCATGTTGGGCTGCTTAGAGATTAAGGGTAAAGACGGGCCCCAGATCCAAAAGCGAGGCGTTCGTCATAACGACACAGTTCAACGGGCCGGAAGTGAGAACAGAGAGAATCGGCTGCGGTTTGAGAGGAGGGAGTTCCTGTGAGAATTTCGATTCTCTAATTTCTTCGACCACCGGCAACGGGCTGGTCTTCAGGTGGAATGGAGGAACGGGGGCTGGATACGGATCGATTGATATCTATAATAACGGATGATAATTTGACATGCCAAGGCTGAGTCTATGTTGAGCTTTCTAACTCTGCTGGGTCCCTCTCAACTTGGGGGTCATCTCACGATACCTTCAGGGCCGTGGCTTTGCTTGGACGCAGCTGGCGATGAACCCTCCGTTATCTTTCCAACGGGCAGGGGGTGGGATTTGGTGTTGTGGATCCGCCACTGTGGTTTTCCCACTTACCTCCACACGCCGATGGATCGCCTGCTCAACAAAAAGTCCAAGAAATCACTCGACCCTTCCCAGAGATACGTCTCTCTGGGAATCCCTACCAACATCGCTGTTGGGCCTCTTGGCTTCCAAGCGGAGTTGGGCATTGACCACGAAAGTGAGCAGGTTCCTATCGCGATCTGGGAGCAGATCGAACTGATTCTGCTGTGGTGCCAGACGAGAACGACACAAGGGCTTCACGGATTATATTTCGGGATAAGAAGAGCGAAGATCAAAGACTTCCTGCCCCGGAAACCTCGACCCACGGTGCTGTAGTCGGTGGCGATGAACACGGAGGTGGCCCGATAGGTAAGTGTTTTTGATCCTCACCATCGTGGCAGATGTTCATTCAGATCTCTCTACCTCTCCTGTAAGAGGACAACGGAAAGGAAGATGAGGAAGACTCCAGGGCTTCGCAGATTGTATTCCAGGACAAGGAGAGCGAAGATCAAAGACTTCCTGCGCCGGAAATCTCGACCCCCGGCACTGTCGTTGGTGGAGAGGAACGCGGGGATGGCCTAACGAGTGAGTGTTTCTGATTATTGGTATCACAGTTTATTCAGATCTCCTGTACCTTCCCTCCATAAGAGAACACAAGTGACGCCAAGAAGGAAGGGGGTGGATCAGTGGTCGTGTCATGGGGTATGTGTCGATACTAATGTGTTGCTCATTTTCCGCTGATGCCCCTCAGTTCCAGAGAGAACCTCGGGTGGCGGGGCGCTCGGGGCTACTGCCATCCTCGTTGATGTTGCAAAGAAACCTGCAGATACTGTAAGGGAGCCTTCTGGGTTTGGTCCCCTTAAAGATGTCCTAGGGGCCATCTCCATTGATTACTCTAACCACAAAGTCTGCTGACAACTCTTTGCTCAAAATCCTTGTCTGACTAACCCATCTGCAGGGAACTGTTGCTGTCAGGAACAAGATTGAAAACATCCTCTCACACATAGCCCCACTGGAACCACTTTTTGCGATATGTCCAGGTGATGTAGAGGAACAGAAGTGCCGGAGTGAATTGATATGGTATGCAATTATTATCACTTTAGACTTGGTCCTGAGTTCCTTCCAGCAAGCTCAGTGATATTGAGGGACAGCTGCAATTATCCCATAGGAGTCTAGAACTGCAGCAACCTGCTGACCAGGTTGAAGATGGTGGGGGTGTGTTAGGGCTTCTTGAAGATCTACAAGAGACCATCTACCACTACCAGGTTTGTTCATATCTTGACCCCCTTCTCAATGCTAACAAGGACAACAGACCACACAACAAACAACCAGCTATTATCAAGAGTGTGGACAGATGGTGAGTGGTCTCCTTTTCTGTTTCTAAATAGATCCACTAACCTCTTGACAGCAGACAGGTCAGATCACCTTCTACTCTCTGCAACAGAGCATTGACATGAGTCCTCAACAGCTGAGGTGGCCATCCTCAATAATTTTCGCTGTGCACAGGCAGCTGAATATAAGCATGGCAACCACAAGGGTTGTCTGAGGGGAACCCGCACAGCTGTCCTGGATGAGATTGAGCTCTGGACAAGGGATTTCAGTCAACATCCTGTCTACTGGCTGAATGGATTGGCTGGGACAGGGAAGAGTACCATTGCACAGACAATTGCAGAGAGGGCTTTTGCTGGTGGACAGCTTGGTGCCTCCTTCTTCTGTTCACGGGACTTTGAAGACCGAAGCAACCTCCAGTTCATCTTCCCAACCCTTGCAGTCCAACTTGCACGCAGATATCCCAAATTCCGATCCATCTTCATCCCACTGGTGCAGTCAGACCCAGGAATCATCCATGAATCCCTGTACAACCAGATGAAAAAATTGGTTGTTGGACCCCTCAGGAAATCTGCCATCTCAACAGTGATTGTTGTTGATGCACTGGATGAATGCAAAGATGATGAACCTGCTTCAGCAATCCTGTCTGTCCTTGGGCAGTTTGTGGCTGAGATTCCAATGGTCAAATTCTTCCTCACTGGCCGTCCAGAGCCACGTATCAGGGATGGGTTCTGTCTCCCTCTGTTGGCAGGGGCAACTCATGTGTTTATCCTTCACAATGTTGACCTGAGCCTTGTTATGAATGATATCCGACTATTCCTTGGGCAGAGTTTCCTGGAACTTGCTCACAGACATGGGCTGGATAATTGGCCAACTAAGAAACAGCTGGACCAGCTTTGTGAATGGGCAGCAGGACTGTTTGTCTATGCTGTTGCAACAGTCAAGTTTGTTGACCATAGGAACAAAAATCCTAGGGAGCAGTTGAATCACCTTCTACAGTCACCACAGAACAGTAAATATGAAGGAAAGGTCCAGTTCAAGGCAGGGAGAACCCTGGATTCACTCTACATGTCAATTCTTGAGGAAGCCTATGGCCAGGATGACCCAAATGATGATCCTGGGATCCGTTCTGTCCTTGGTGCTGTGATGCTTGCTGCAAATCCTCTTTCCCCATCTACAATTGCTGCTCTGTTGGGCATTGATCCCATGAGTGTATTCATCCAGTTATCATCAGTTCACTCACTCCTCATCCTCTGGGATGTCAATTACCCTGTCCAACCCTTCCACAAGTCATTTCCAGACTTTATCACTGATCCAACCCGGTGCACCAGCCAGAGATTTTGCATCTCCCCCCCTGACCACCACTCAGAGCTCCTGATTGGCTGCCTTGAGCTGATGAATCAAAGGTTGGAGAAGAACATGTGCAAGATTCCTGATGCTGTCACCAACTCTGATGTTGGTGACTTGCAGGAGAGGATTAGGCAACACATTGATCATGCATTGCAATATGGGTGTGAATCGTGGCACAAGCACCTTGTTGATGGACAGGAAGCATCAGCCCATACACCCAAAATCACCTCCATCTTGCACCAGTTCCTTGAGGAAAAGCTTTTGTTCTGGTTAGAAGTGCTGAGTGTTCTTGGCACCATAAGGAATGCAGTTGATGCATTAGAGGCAGTCACAAAGTGGTTGGAGGTGTGTTGGTTTATATTTAATACCTTCTGTGAAATTTACTCATACCAGAGATAGCCATCACCAACTCTTGACCTTGTGAATGACTGCTTTCGATTTCTCACTGGATTCTATGAGGTCATCAGCACATCTCCTTCCCACATTTACCATTCAGTTCTCTCTCTATCTCCCCGGACATCAATTGTGTGGAGGTTGTATAAACAATATGCTCATCCCTTGGTGAGGATTGTGCAGGGAGCACCAATGTCATGGGACCCAGCTATTGCAACTACAAAACCCTCCCACTCAATATACTATACTACATGGTCACCATGTAATCGGGTCATTGCAATTTCAGAAATGCGTAAGGAAGAGGTTCACATTTTGGATGCAGTGACTCTCAAGCAACTCAAATCCCTCAACTCCCCAGAAGAGTGCTCCTCCCTTCCTATATTCTCTCCTGATGGCTGCACATTGACAGCCTTTGGTCATGAGTCAGAGATATTCACCTGTTGGGACCTTCAGACAGGTGTCCCTATCTGCAAAATCACAGAGCAGCCTGCTGGATATATTCGCTCAACCACATATTCTGGGTGTGGAATGATGTTGGGGATTTTATTTAAGGGTGATGAGGATCTCAACAAGCGTTTTTCAATTGGCACCTATAGTTTTCACACTAGTGCACCTATATGCCATCACCCAATTGAAGGGTTGATTGTTGTAGACACTATCTGGGCATGTGGTGAATGTGTTCAATTTGCTACTTTGGACATACAGTCCATCACTATATGGGAAGTCGGGTTCACCTCAACACATCCACCTACACGGGTTAGGTCCCTGCCTACTCCAGATAACTTTGATCCCTGGGGAAGATTCCACTTCCATCCAACCCCACCCAAGGTTGCCTTCAATGATCAAAAGTCTCTCCTTGTGTGGGATGTTTACCATTCAAAAATCCTCCTGGATTATGCAGATTTTGAATCTGGGACAAAAGCCTTTTCTCCTGATGGCCATTTCTTTGCATGTGTGCCTAAGGCTAAGGTTGGAGAGATTTATCTCTGGGAGGAGTCACCTACTGGTTATATCCTTCATCGAAGGCTTCAATTTAATCAAGACACTGTTACCAAACTATTTCTCTCCCCTAATGGGCAATCAGTTGTTGTCTCTGACCATTCAACCATTCAATTATTGCATACAAAAGATTCAACCACCTCCACTCCCAGTGTTCTGACTCAACCTATTGATTATACTAGGCATCCCATTCTGGTGTTTTCACAGGATAGATCACTTGCAGTGACAACACTGAGGCGCAGCAATACAGTCACAGTGGTTGACCTCAGGTCTGGTATCCCATGGTTACATATCAATACAGGGATGCCTGTTTATGGTGCAGGGATAACCAGGAGCACTGTTGCTGTTGTTTGTGACAGAAAGGTCATCACCTGGAACATACCTTTAGGGGACTGTGTTCACAATACCAAGGTGGACATTAATGACAGTGTTCAGACAATATCTTTCCACTACTCTAGCAATGATGAGTTATCCTCTGCCTTAATATCCCCTGATTCCAGCTATCTTGTCATTGTTGCAAGTGGTATTAGACTTTATGATATGTCCACTGGGAGGCTTCTTGCAGGTACTTTTTCAGGCTATCCATCATGCTTCACTTCAGATGGTCATGAAATCTGGAGTGATGCCATACCATTTATGGGCAAGGATGGATGGGCAATTGTCCAGGATAGTGGGTCTAATGCCACTGGTCTAAAATGCCTTCACCCATCTAGGGTTTATTCTAGAGTATTCCCCTGGCACTCCCCTCATGGCTGCAAAGTTATGAATGATGGGTGGATCCTCAACTCCAGTGGAAAGCGGCTATTATGGTTACCTCATCATTGGCGGTTAGATGAGGAGGATCAGGTGTGGGGTGGACAGTTTCTTGCAATGTTAGACAAAAAACTACCAGAGGTTGTTATTCTGGAGCTACTGGAGGTGTGACTCATGATTAATATTTTCCTTCCTCCCTTCTATGCCCCTTTTCCACCTGCTACATGCCCTGTTCCTGTGTCTAGTTCAAATTTCAGACATTTGTGCCATGGTAGCTATGTATTTTTGACAATCCATGTTAGATGTTAC
>Ga0307509_10004262_pt1 | contig 20830 bp, 29 predicted proteins | sample 10_EM_MG_FD_202245 | JGI IMG/M metagenome (GOLD analysis project Ga0307509, IMG submission 202245) | Populus trichocarpa ectomycorrhiza microbial communities from riparian zone in the Pacific Northwest, United States - 10_EM | ecosystem: Host-associated > Plants > Roots > Unclassified | place... | reverse complement strand
TCGATAACCAACTTTCCTCGAGAGAACTTATTGAGTGAAGCTTTCAGCTTAACGATATTAAGTTTAACCATTTTGATTCTTCGTGAATTATTTACTCTATCTTTATCTTCTACTTTGAGTTTTGGTGAGGTCGCAACCTTAGAGTTTACCTCTATATAGGGTGCCCCCGTTACAACACAATGACCCACAAACCATCTCCCCTACACCTCCGGTGATTGAAATCTCAACACCAGGGAAATCATCGTGGGATTCCACCACCACCCCCTCTCCTCCCCCTTGATGGCTTCTGCCTAGGGGAGCGATGCTACAACCCCTCCTCTCCCTCTGGGGTCTGCCCCGTCCTCCACGGGGTTCTTGTTCCTGTTCGTCGTTGACTCCCGCTCATGAAGTTCAGTTCTCCCCATTACCCCGCACTTCCTTTGCACCTCGCTTAGGTTTTGCACGGTCGGCAGTCTGTCCCCTTCGCTCACGGTCGGCGCTGAGCTTTCCAAGCCCTTTGCGAAGTGTCTTTCCGTCTCGGTTATGTGGTCCTGTCGGGGAACACTTCGGTTAGTAACTTCAGCACCTCGTCTTCGTTTTGCATTCGGAAAAGCATCGGCCGCTGTTACTCTAGTCGGTCGTCTCAAGTGTTCGGAAGTCCTTCCTCCTCCCATCTCCCTTCCTCTACCTTCTTGGTTTTCGTCCCGTTGCTCGGTTACAGCTACTCCCATCCCCTCTCTTCCCACCCCCTCACCTGGCACCTTACTGCTCCCCTCCCGCGGTCGACCTTCGGTCGCTATACAAAAACCCGCCTCGGTTACGCCCGTCCTCCTGGCCGTCGCTAATGCCGCTTTGGCACACTCTCCGGCGTCCCCTCACCAGAGTCGCCTCCATACCCCGTCCTATCCTGCCGTCGGGCACCGGTTCGTCCCCCGGCACCGCTCCGGTGTGCAGGTCCATACTCTCACTTCCCAGCTCAGGCTGATACACGTCACTTATCAGACTTAAATTTCCTTTGTCTGGGGTTCATTCATCTCCTTTGTTCATATTTTGTGGATGTCACTAAGGGTTCTCCTCTCCTTCCTGCTTGTTTCTTTCCTTTCTATTTCCTTCGGGTGTACGTGTATATTCGTGGGATTTGGTTGGGCGAAAGGCGAGATGTGCGGTTGGTCTCATACCAGAGGGACTTGGGGGTTTGGATGTTTCTTGGGGTGAGGAGGGTAGGGTTTTTGTCGGCCATATCGTTAAAGATGCATGCTGTCTTTGTACCTTAATAAAACACACGCACTTGATTTAAAAAAAAAGAAAATAAAAAAGATTTTACAACACGATGACCTGAAAATGAACAAAGTGTCCTTATTGCACCAGAGGCTATCAACAAGCAGCTGCATATGAAAGGCATCTTCAACCAATGCATCATGATATTTTTTTATCCCTTCATGAAATTGCGTACCCAACCTCCGTCTCACCATGGATGACCACTTTCGTACCTGATACAAGTGTCATCCAAATCAACTCAGACTAGGAATCTGATCTCGGGCTGGAGATTGCAGATTGCCAGGTAGCAGATGAAAGGATGCGTGATATGCGGCACAATTCAGACAAGGAGAACATTACCCAACTACCAGCGCGTGGATGCCAATCCAGTTAAGATACTATGCCAGGTGCTGGAAGACTAGTCGGCGATGTCAATGACTAGAGAGAGCTTGATCAGACAATGGCCGAAGACCCCTGGAACTCTTTCTCATCATAAGCCGACTTTAATATGGCAAGCTGGTTCGTCCACAATATGGTAGCCAAGTCGCAGATTGATACGTACTTCACAGCAGGTTTCAGTGGCACAGATTCTACCTCATTCCGGTCTACATCCACTATGCAACAACATCTTGTCGTACTAGACCCATTTCGTGATTACCTGGTGTGGACGGAAGCTGCGATTAACCATGGTTGACATCTGACAACCTTCTATTACTGGAATGTTATTGACTGCGTCTGTTACCTGATCGGTCACGTCACGTATTGGTCCGATATGGTCTATGGACCTATTTGGGGATACAATTCAAGTGGGGAGCGATTATACTCAGAGATGCATACGGTGGACAGGTGGTGGGAGACCCACGTATCAAATATGCACCTCAAGCTTCAAGGGGGCAGAGTCTCCCGTGCTAACCTCTTGTTCCGATCCCTGGTACAGCACTCTGCCTGCCGGCTCAACTGTGGTACCCATTATCAGATTATCCGATCAGACTCACCTTATTAATTTTTGGGGTAGTAAGAAAGCCTAGCTGGAATACGTGACGATCGGCAATATCCTTTCGTAGACAAGAAATAGCCCTGTGATGTGGCCTGTTATGCCTCTGGCATTGCTGCCAGTGCCACCAAAGCTCATGGCTGAATCAACCCATGTAGACGAACCCCAGCGGCAAATCAATGCGGATGCTCTGGGGGCTGTCTTTGATTTTGTCCTTGCACCATTGCAACAGGTTGCCCATGGAGGAATGGTAATAGACTGTGCCGATGGCAAAACACTCATTTGTTTTCGTATCCTGTCAGCCTGGATAGCAGATCATGCGGATCATGCGATCTTGCATGGAATAGGTAGCAGGTCGTTCCCAAGGTATTAGGTTTCATGCAAAGTGCGTGGTGAGAATCTGCAGAAGATGTATAAGTTCCACGATTAAACCTATTACAGAGAGAAACCCTTGGAGCATGAGCAGGGAGAGGCGGCAGCTATTGCACAATATTTTGAGCAGGTGGGCTGGTAAATTGGCCGCACAGTATTCACCGGCCTCCCCCGAGTGAACCCCGCCGACCTACTTAAGCCCTACCTCTTGCACAACATTTACCTGGGCCTCTTCAATCATATGATTCAATGAGTACAAGGGTTCCCAAAAACTGCACAAACGACAGAAGGGATTTGACGATTGCGGGACAAAAATTCGGCCCTGTTCCAGATTCAGTGTACCAATAAAGGCCGATCGGGAAGTCACACAATAGCACGGTATGGAAATGGGCAATGTCAGCCACTGTATTTCGGCCATACTAGAGTCCCCATTGCGAAATCCAGCCAGTTCACAACATCATGATTTCGAGAACCTCTTGAAGTATGTTAGCTCTCTGGTTAATTCTCCCTCATGGGCCAATATTGCAGCCATACACCAGATATACTTTCTTACATGGCAAGGTACCTGACGACATTTCACCAGAAAAAAGACGTTTTCCTTGTGTTTTGTACCTCGAAGGCGACCCAGAGGGAGGCAAACCAGGAGAATCAGGAGCTAAGAGAACTAATAGCGAACCAACATGCTAAAGAGGTCCGCCACAACACTGCCGCCAAATGCGGTGAGCAACCGGATCAGGATAGGCTTCAAAGGTTTAATCACCAGGCATCGTAGAGATGCCAACAAAACCACTTCAGCTTCATCAAAAGGCAATACCTTGGTCACCTTTCCCCCCACGTACGACCTTTTGGGTCTATACCGATGTATTCCACCAAGCTCGGTGAGCTAGGACATAAGGAACTAATTAAAGATTGCTACCGGCGGTCAAACAAAAATGAAGCCACCTGTCAGATCTTGTCACATTATGGCCATTAGTATGCCTTGGTAATGAGGGTGCAGACTCTGGAAATACTGTTGAAAGCAGAATGTGGGATTACGATAGATATCAGTGGGGGAGAGGTGGCCACTGTGAGCAGAAGCATACCGTGTCGTGTGCCAAAAGGCCAGATGTGTAATATCGGCACGCTGACCGAGCTTTGCAGAACCTGCGGCATTGATTATGGCGATGTGGTGGAGGAGATGTTACATTTTATGAAGCGGACCGTAGCGCATGACCCACTGTGGCCTACTGATCCCACCAAGCTGGAGTTACTTCCTGTAAAGCAATTTACCTATCTTGAAATTCCAGTCGCTGACTTACAGGAAACTAACATGTTCCAGATTCACCGGGCCTGCTGAACTGGAATAAAGGCTTTCCGCAACAGCTGTTCTAGAAACATTTGGGTATGGATCCAGGCTGGTGGAGAGGGGAGTTATGGACATCTGGGAGGACAACAGGTGGCATGCTTGGTAGGACTGTTCAAGATAAGGAATAAAGTAAGCGAGGCCGGAGATGTCCGGCGTCTGGCATTGCTTCACGTGCTTGATCTGATCACTGTGGGTTGATTTCACCTGGCAAGCGGCCATATACGAGTTGGGAAGTAGACCACTGGGCAAGATATGCGAATAGTCAATATAGGGACAATGATTGGACAGGCACATGCAATTCCCAGCAGGAGAGGCAATGGATAGTAAATCACAGGATGGATCTACGGACATTTAATGAAATATATTGATTTTTTCTATTTTAAATTATTCTACAGTATTGTGTATATTACTCACCTGGTTGAGTTGAATCCGGACGCTGGAGATGGCAATTCCCATCCCAGGGCCCAGCTTTGGCTCGGCCTCCAGCTTCCAGCCAACAATTAAAGAAGGTTGCAGATTCCATAATACTTGTTAAAAGAAATAGAAAGCCAATAATGTTCTTGGAGAATGAATGTGAATGAACAGCATGGGTGTGGGAGACAAGAGTGAAAGAGGGCGAAAGTGGGAGTCTGCATAGAGAAGCCTGACCTCTTCGGGGCAATAAAAAGTTAATGGGGAGCCGGTAGGCCACGGCCGATGAACGAAGAATTATGCGTTGTCGCCAGCAGGATTCCGGCCACCAGTGGTAGCAAGATAATGAGGAGATCAGCGGGTACTCGGGATCTGGTCTGAGTACACTGGAGTCTGCCGGGGGAGGGGTGGGAAAGGTTAAGGTATCCAGTGAAATTGGGACAAAATAAGACTACGAGAGGCGCGTTGGGTAATGAGGACAGAAATAGGACCGTTGGGTGGCACTGGACGCAGGAAAATGGAAAGTAGAAGACGCGGACGATCAGAGGGTACGGGACGAAGAGGGCGGACACAGCGGACAATGAAGATGTAAGGATTGCAGGGGGCCGACGCTCCCCATCCTGCCATCTGGCTTTTGTGTCAGGAGCAACTATTGTTTTTGCTGATGGACATGGATGGCAGTCAATAGCAATGGGCAATGTGGCGGCAGAGCAATGACTGATGCTGGTGAGCCACACTCGCCAGCTGACACTGCAGAACCTGGGAGAAAGATTGTCCCCAGTCTGCCTAAGGAGAGCCCTAGTCCACACAAAAGCCCTCCTCCATTGCCTTCTAACCCAACTGACGATGAAGCTGCCCTGGCTGCTGAGCTGATACAGATAGAAGCATCAGCTTAGCATCTTTTGACCCTGGTCTCGGGAACTCAGCAGCCTTCCCCCCTATCCACCACCCAAGTTACTACGCCCAGCAGCAACCATTCCCCTCCTGATCCATGCTCTGGCGATGTATTAGATATGCCAGTCGCAGAGGCTGAACAAGAACCAACCCCAGCCGCCTCCCCTTCTGCCAGCCCAAGTTGTGATGGCTTCTCTGTGCCTGGTAAGTTGTGGTTACAACTATCAGGCCTCTCATCTACTACTCTGTGGGGAGCAGGTTTTACAGATATGTCCGTTGAAACCCACTTTTGGAGTTCTCTCCACTTTGTTTCCGTCGTGGCTTAGTCTCTACAGGCAGAGCTAGTCTGCCCCAACTCCAGGTGGCAAAGGTGAGGCTATGCAGATGATTTAGGTCCGTTTCAAACAGTCTCCAAATACTAGTTGGCGGGTGCAGAAGCTAGGATCTTTCTTTTCTTTTATGTGTTTTTGACATTCACTTGCAGCGTACAGCGAAGTCTTGCTGTTCTTTCCAGTCTATTTCCTTTTTAGATTAGCCCGGTGCAGACAGGGCCGCCGCCCCAACCCAATGTGGCTAATCTAAACCTATGATCTTCAGATCATGTAGGATGAGCGTAATAACAGATATTTCCTTTGCCACTTTTTCATTTGATGTTTAACTTTGGGAGCTAGGCCAGCTGCCCTCATCCTGTATTCTATCCCCCACATTTCTGTTTTGGGTTAGCTAGCTGCCCACTGGGCGGGTTTGTCCGCACCCAATATTGAGAGTGAACGCTGATGCTTTTCTTTGTTTGTTCTTGCTTTAGACTTTGCTTCTGCATTCTTGTTTCTTCGGACGTGTTTTGCTTCTTGCTTTAAGGGCTTGCTCTTGGGGTTTAGCGGACTATTGTCTATTCTTCTCCGGCTTCTTTTTGTTCTGGGTTTGAGTTGTGAAGTTTTGCGGACTTGATTGATATCTTTCTGGCCATTTTGAGTTTTGCGCCTGAGCAGCAGCACCTTCGATGATTTGTATAGCGGCCTCCAAGTGCTAGCCTTAACCCCATTTGTTACAGCCAGCCTGGCATACCTACTCCAAGCAGATTAGTCCGCACATGCCAATAAACCCCTTCTAATTCATCATGAACCTTAAATACCTAACTCTCGTATTTGATCCATGAAGTAGATGCTGGCCCAAGTTGACCTCGGATACAAATTCCTAGAGCATGTATCAATTTGACCGCACTGATAGGCCTTTGACCTCAAACATCCAAGCGAGTCATAAGCTGTGTACAATCCTAGTGCTTAAAGCAGGCTGTTTACACCCTTTCTATCTGCTAAGTTCAAACCCCATATCATCTCTTTAGCCAATACTCATTTAATAACACCATCTATTTCACAACATCAATCACTACAATTCTATTCTATCACTTTTCACCTGCACAATATGCCACAACAGCCATGGCCTAAGGACAAAACTCATCCGCCAAGACGGGGCACAGAAATCCAAAAGGAGGTCCTTACTGGACACGTCAAGAAATCTAAATGTAAAGACAGGTTAACTATAATTCCAGCCCCTTCCGCATCTCGTATATGTGGGGCGACTGAAAGTGGGGGTGTGGGCCCCGTGTTAGTACTGGCTTCCTTACGACTTGAAGGATCAGAGCTTGCCACTGCACACAGCGGGCGGCAGCTAGCGGATGTCAGTACTAACTCACAAGACGGTGAATATGTGAATGACCATAGCCAGAGTGAGAAGAATGAGGATAAGGAGGGTGAGGATGAGGGCAATAAGGATGTGGACAATGAGGACAAAGAGAACAAATTAGAACAGCATGAGGAGAATGGGAATCTTTCATCAGGCTCGGGGGCACAGAAACTGATTGGGTATGGGTATCCTGAATCACAACCATTGATACTTACAATCACGCCCGGACATACGCAGAGTTTTAGAAAGGAGACTTACCCCACCCGGGGGCTCCTGTTTCCGTATCTATTACCCAAAATCGTTTCACACCGAGGATCCTCTCCCACTTGCCAACTGTCTTGAACCGGCTGGAAATGCCAGCTATAACTCCAAACCACTCAGATGTAACAACACCATAAATGCACGGGGCAGGTGGAGAGCAGACCAGCAGCATGCAAACTATACCTGTAGGGCTTGAGCGTAACATTATGCTCAAAGCCCATGACGTGATGTGGGACTGGAAGACATTCATAAATCCGTTTCTGGATGTAACTACCTTGAACGAGGTGGTTGGCAGGTGTTGGAACCATGCGCAGAGGGAATTGGGATTTCCCAACCTTGCAGATACTACTCCGGCCTCCAGTGATCTGCTGTGTTGCCCTTAATAAATAACCTACAACTCGTTCTCCTAACTAATAACCAGCCAGCAGCCAGCCCTTTTGTAGGTCTAGGCAAAGCACAGCACATGTAGATCCCACTATTTGCATATGGCTAAGAGTGCTATTACCAGACTCTATAAGCTAAACATACAGGATGCGGCGGGCTATGCAGTAATGCTAGCATATCTATTAGAGGAGGACTGATGTTTTGCCCACCTGACCCCTATGAGGTAGGGTTGTTCAACATTGTCACGGACTATTCTCACCTTAGGAAGACTGAATCTAATTTGGTGGATCGGCTGTTACTGGTAGATTCCCAGCGCCACAGATTCATTGGGTGACATTTGACCTGTTTTATTCTAGCCCGAAAAGAAAAGGTATGAAGGATGCTGGTTACTTAGGTAAGATTGATAATTGGTTTAGCTGTCTGAAAGCAGCCTTCCAATACTATTCGCTGTGATGCTGGCGGTCTGGAATCTTTGAGGATAAGGTGGCTTTTACATGTTCGAATGCTGGAGGTAATATAAAAAAACCAGACTTGCGGTTCTGAACAGTCTCAGGATCCCTTTATGCCCAAGCATTTGGATACTGTTGAAAATCGCAAGTGCATGGGGCAGGCAACAGAGATGTCTGCTGATAGGGACACAGGCCTGCTGGAAAGTCAGATACAGAAATCGGGGAATACGGGTTAGTGATTCCGCGGTCTAATCATCGAGCGTATTAGGACCTCTCTGGAGACCAGACCTGCCCAGGAGTGGGGAATGCATGTTGAGAGAACAGCAGGAGATTCCAATCATGACCATGGAGTGCGGTGGGAATTTGGGATTGATCAAGAGTCAGAAGTATCAGAATCTACCGCAGGCGGCCCCCACTGACCTCAGGAGACAACATGGGCAGCGTGTGCCGCAAAGGAATTAAGGCGTTGATCTGGGAGGAGTAGTTGAGGCGGTTACACCTTTGCAGGCCAGGGGAACTGAGGTAGAGGAGGAGGACAAAAATTCTTTTATCACTACTCTCTAATGGTCTATAAATAGGAGAATGTAATAAAATACATCATATACATGCCAAATGTGTCCGGAAGTGATAATTGTAATGGATAGAGGTGTCTACAAGAGGGTCCACTCTTTCATGGGCGAATAGAGCATCATAATGAGTGGGGCGGATGATGATAAGCCTTACTGTTATGGAGAGGTTATCAGGTGGGGGGAATTTTAGACTTAGAAGGTAGGAAAATGTGTCAGGTGGACGGTCAAAAGCCGGGAGCTAGCCATAGGACCTCCCGCAAACTGTCAAAGCCAGGAACAGGCTGTAGGATGTCCGGCACAAGAGATGGGCTGTGGAAAACTAGGGAAGCAGGCGGGTGAAGAGAGAAAGTGTCGGCGGACCCCCGCTGAATACGGGAGGATAGACAATTGGATCAGGGGGTAGGGAGCAAGAGCGTAAAGAATCGGGGAAGGTCTGCGGGACAGGGAAGTATATGCGAGGGGATCGCGAGGTGGTGAGCAAAAAAGCCTGGGTGTGGGGGGGTTTAGGAAGGGAGTAGGGTGGTGGGAAGGATGGGGACGGAGTCTGCAGAGAGCTCAGTGTTATAGGAAGAAAGCTGGTCAGAAGGTGTAATCCGGACAGGCTAGGAAGATAGAGTTTCGCGATCGCTGGGCATCGGGAAAGGGGCAGCATGCGACAGGATACATTCGAAGATACCGGGCAAGGAGGTATTCCGCTAGTGGCAGGGTTGCCATTTAAACTGCGTTGGGCTAAGTTCGGTCTCTCCGGATGTTTGCTTTGACGCCCCGTGCATCCGGATAAAAGCTTTTGCATCTGCACGAAAAGAGCACGGATGTCCACACCCAGAACTGGAATTTACAATGTATGCACCTGCAGCGTCAAACGGATAGGGCGTGCAGGACACAGCAGCATGCAGGTTGCTTTTTTTGCTGATGACGGCTTGCTAGGCATGTTAAGGATGATGCCAAGCCCTTTCTTGAATGATAGAGGGTGGAAGCCATGGGCTAGCAGCAGTTTCAGGCGGGATAGAAGGAGGGCCTGATGCTGTAAAGGGACTTCAAGACTGAGTATGGGATGTGATCGGGGCCTAGGGTGGAGGTGTTCGAGGAATGGGCATATGCTCTTGAAACTTCCTCCCATGTGACTTGAGTATAGTGGTCATGTTACAACAGGCTGAGAAGAGGGGGGGGGAGGGGCCCTCAAGTGGAAAAGGTGAACGAGGATTGTTCTTGCCATCTCTGTGGGGTTGTTGGCTCCCTGGAGATCTGGGAAGCTATGGGGGGAGCGGTCAACTGCGAACCTCTTGGCTGTCCTGACACAGTGGGGTGTGGCAGAGCATAGAAAATCTGACCAGTCAGCTTTTTTGGCCAAAGGGATGGCCTTGAAGTAGGATCTCCTGCTGCTTTTAATGTGGCTCCAATTAGGGGGAAATGGGTCCTGACGAGAGAGCCCGGCCATCTTGTTCTACTCTCTTCTAAGGGTGGAGAGGCATTGAGACCTCCACAGTTTCGACCAGGGGCAGAGACGTTTTCCTAGTGTGTGGGAGGTCAAGAGGATAGTCCAGCGGGTGGAGAAGATGTTGAACCACCTTCCCAGAGCCTTGGTGGTGACCCAACCAGGGAAGGATTCAAAAGAGAAGTCTACTATCGCTTCTCTAATGGATGGCCAAGCAAGGAGAACACAGCATGGTGTGGGGGGTGGAAGCATGATTTCTGGTAATTGCAGGATGACAACCATTGATACCTGATCTGACCCTTTGGAGGGCAGGGGAGTGTCGCCTGAAGACACAAAATGGCAGAGTGGGAAATTTGCAAAGATAAGGTCTGGTACAGACTGCCTAGAGATAGTGTCAAAAGCGAACAGGGTGTAAACCCCTGGAGTGTTGAGGAGATTGTATGATGCCGCGAAAGTGACATCGAAGTATACAGTGGAGAGTTTATATTCCTTATCTCTAAGAGAACAAAAAGGATCTGCTAGAGGATACTGATGGTTGAAATCCTGTAGAACCAGGTGTGGGAGGAGAGGAGGAGAGAAAACAGGATAGTGGGGTAAAGAGGGGTAGAGGGGGTGGTGGGTGTGAAGCAGATACACTGAGGTGATCCTGAGGCAACGGTGACAGAATCCGAAAAGGCTTTCAAGGGAAAAGATGTCTACTGAAAGCATTTCTAAGGAGTCATGGAAAACAGTAGTGCACGATAGATGCGTGTTTTGCGCGTGAGAAATGTAGATTGCTACGAGAGGGCGGCTGGGGAGGCAAATCAAATGAGAGAAAACCCGGAAAGGTTGGAAGCGCGGAGGGTCTTGCGGGGGGGTCTTGGATTGCAATAACCAAAGGAAGATGTGGTTGTATAGTGAAACTATGAAACTGTGAAACAAAAACATCCCAGCTCTTAAGGTAGTTATGTTGGATGATAGGAAATGATGGAAAGGCAGCCCTGCTGTCGCTGTACTTAGTGAAAAAAGTTCTCCATTATTAGGCAAAGCACTGGGAGGAGTCAGATGTGGGGGAGTCATCCCTGGCTTCCCTTTGTAGGAGGTCAGTGATGACGTCCTGGCGTCTCGCCCTAGCAGAGGAAGCAGTGCAGTAAAGTCTCTCAGGGTCGGGACAGGGGAATCGTGTAGGGGTGCTCAAGCGTCGATGAGCCAGCTTGGTCCTCAGCAAGGTCCATGTGGTACTGGGTCTGTCAAGCAGGTGCCTCTGGTTCATTTGGAGTGGTCTTTGTTCGGGCAGGGCAATCCCTACTGTGAGCAGAGTGCTTCTCTAGGCAGTTAGGACAGCATGCCACCGAGGACGGGCAGCATCTGAGGGTGGGTCTAAGGTTGCCACTATTAGGGTAGGAAGGGTTAGGCCAGCAATGCTCTGCCTTAGTTTAAGTGAGTGAGCAGAATAGACAGGATAGATTTGAGTCGGGTCATCACTGGAAGAGATGGCTCAATTTCCAGCATTTGCTGAAATAGGAGGACATGGAGAAGGTGAACATTTTCTCCACTTTGCAGTTTCGGGAGAAGAGGTTGATCGAGAGGAGGAGTTCATTAGCGTCTGGCAAGGCCAAAGTGACAAAGATAGACATAGAATTCTTCTGAGCTCATTACTCGGGGTCAGCGTTGAGGGAGAGGGCCGAGAGTATAGTGAACCCATGGGTAATGCGGATCAAGTGATGCAGGGAGAGGAACAGGTGATAATTGTCTGTTGGCAGGTGTAACAATCCTACCCTGGAGGAGGTAGTTATCCGACAGGTAACGAATTACTTACGTGGAGATCATGAACGGTCTTTATAGTTCACGTTGGTTTAGGTATGCGAGAGTATTCGTCTTTCCGAGATTAACTTATAATCTAGTCTTTCATTCTTAGACTATCTTATAGTCTTCGTATGTCACCCCAATCGCTTATTGGGGAGAGATGGTGAGGGAACTTCTTCGTATCTTGATCTCTTCTCACGAGAGAGAGATGTGAAACTGTCCTTGTCTTAACAAGGTCGTGGTTGCTCTGACGGTAAGAGCTTGGTTCTTTGTATAAGCGAGAAGTAGAGGTAAAGGTTATATTGTAAGAAAGTACTTAGATGGTTGCGTGAAGAAGCTCTAACTACTGTGACCCTTTTTTTTCTTTTTTTCCTTTTTCTTTTTGTTAATCATATGCATTTGTTTAAGGTACAAAGACACCAGGCTCCGCGCCCTCTATTTTCCTCTCGCTTAAAATACTTACTGCTTTCGGCCAACGTAAACCTCAGGGTTTGGTCTTTATTTCATCACGATACATTTATTTTGGCTTTTCACTTGGGCTTCATTTTTCATGTGAAATATATATTTCACCTTTGCTGAGAGGATTTTATTATTGGAAAGTCAAACTGTTAGCTTGAGTGTACTTTCTCTTTCCCCTTCTCCCTGTCCCCCGGCCTGGCCTGTTTGGCCCGGTCCTGATGTCGTCTGCCCCTCTCACTTCCAGTGGTGCAGGCCCAGCCTCGGTTGGCTCTGCGCGCTCTGCCTCCTCTCGCCAGGACCGTAGGGCTGATCCTATCTCTCGTTCGTGGTCATCCCAGTCCAGTCATGCCTCTCTCTCCAGGGAGGATAACAATGTCGCCAACATCCTTGGGCACGCTGCCAGGCTCGCCCGCCTTGACCCGGCTGCATTCCCCACTGTCTACAATGCCTCCGCCGCCACCTTCCCCGATAGTCAACTCGCTATGGGCCCCCTTCTCGCCCAACTCATTGCCATGGTTAATGACCTTCGTGCCTCTGTTACCTTCTTGACCTCGCAGGTTGAGTCCCTCATCTCCGCCCAAGCAGAGCGCTCAGCCACCCCCTCACCACCAGCCACATCCAACCTGGAGGCATCCCTCAAGGACTTGTCCTCTCTTGTTGCTGCTCTCTCCTCACACCGCACCACACAAGTGGCACCCCCGCTGCCTCAAGCGCCACCCCCTCCCGCCCCTGCTGTCCAAGCTAAACCTGCTCAGCAGAAGAAAAAACTCTCTACGCGCCTTGCATCTCGTACTGTCACAGCCCCAGATTTTCCTGTCCTCTTCGAGGGGAAATGGTATGGTAACCCGGAAACGTACGCTAAACGCCACTCCGACTCACCCCAAGCTGCTATCCTCTTTGCCTCTCGTCACCCTCAGTCAGAGGAAGCCAAGCTCTGCTCCGAACGATACCCCGCCACTTCACCTTTTCACACTGGCCCCCCTCCCGGCTATACAGTCTCCAATCCCCCGCAGCCCAAAGAACAAACCTGGGCACAGGTTCCCAGGAAGGGTGGAAAGGGCAAGAAAAATGCAACTGCGGCACAAGTCGCTGCGTCAAGCAAGAGTAGTGTCCCAAAAGGACCCCCACCGCTCCCAGCCACTCAACGTCGTTTCTTCGCCCCTCGCGCTTCCCCGACCCCCCCCAACGATTCGTTCATCATGACTGTCACCCTTCCAGACATCATGGCCGCCGTGCTTAAAGAGGCCAACTGCTCCCTACCCTTATCTCTTACCGCCTCTGTTAATCGCAATGGCGCAGTCACTCTTACTGCAAACCCCTACACCCCGTCTTCTGCATACTCCCCGTTTTTTGATGCTATAACCAAGAAGCTCAACCAGAGTTTCCCGGTTGGGAACAATCCATTCCTGGTGTTTAAGGAGGCAACTACAAGTGTCGAACTCCTCATTCATAACCTCCCGCTTTCTATTCTTCCAGACGAGCCTGCTGACTTGTTTCATTCACTCCTTGAATCAATCGTTAAAGCTATTGACGTCCCCATCTTTGGGGCTAGGTTCCTACAGTCTGATCTGGTGAAGAGGGCTGAGAAGGGCACAACTTCGGTTGTTGTTGCGGTCGACCCACTTCATGTTTCCCGTTTGGGCGAGTCCATTCGTCTTTTCTCCCGTGCTCGTACAGTGGCTTCCGCCTACTCCGCCTCCAAATCTACGCTGTGCAGGAAGTGCTGGCGTTTTGGTCACTCTGCTCCCCTGTGCAAAGATGAGGCACAAGCCTGCCCAATCTGCACTCTCCTCCATCACCGTTCCGCACACAGGTGTGCTAATCAGAGGTGTCCGAAAGGAGGCTTCGAGAAGTCTGTGGTAGGATGTTGCAATGCCTCCCCCCCTCTCTGTGTCAATTGTAGAGGTCAGCATGCCTCTTTCGACGGCACTTGTCCGATCCGTCATGAAATTCTCTCCTCTCTGCGCCCGCCCAGGGACCAAGACATACCCGATGCCTCCGCCGCCGACGCGGGCCTTCTTCAGACAACCCCTCAAGGTCCCACTGCTCCCCCAACCGTACCGGCCACTCCAGCTCGACATGGCCCTCGCTTCCCTCCCTCTAGTGAGTCTACCCAGCCTGAGACAGTCAAACACGTTCGCAGTGCATCTGCCCAGCCTACCCTCGCCGCTCCCCTTCCCTGCAGGAATCTCTTTGTTGCTGGCAGCACCCTCTTCTGTGCTAGCACCTGGGCTGACTGGAGCGAGCCCGCTGCGACCGACGACAACATGGAGCTTTAAATGTCAACAAGCCCAGCCCCAACACAGAGTCCTTCACCATCCCAATCAGTCCATTATCCTGGTTGCTTAAATCTTTCCATTGTTCAACATAATTGTCTCGGTAGCAGTAATGTTTTTCAAACTCTTTTTAGTTTTTTCGCTTCGGTAGAAAGCTCTCCTGATATTGTGGCTCTTCAGGATATTCCTCTCTGGAGGAACTGTCCTCCTGTTTTTCGCAACTATAAATGTTTTTTTCCTCTAGCAACTGACAGCTATAAGCCTCGTGTTGCAACTTATGTTCACGAAAGGCTATTATGTGTTATTTTCATTCTTCCATTGTTTTTTGAAAGGGGTGACCTCATGGCAGTGAATTTTCACTCCCCTGAGGGACTTTTTGATAGTTCTCATAATGTGTTTTGTTTGTACAATGCGTACTCTATCCCTAGTGGGCACACTAGGTTAGTTTCTCCTGTTGATTTATTTCCCCAGCATGATTTTCCTACTCTTGTTCTGGGGGACCTCAAGATTCAGCACTCCGCTTCCGACCCGACTCGCTTGCTTTCCAACTATGATCAGTTTATTAGTTCTCCTTATTTTGACAGAGCATCGGCGGGCAGGTGTTTTCTCTCCTCAATACACACGGGTCTACACTAGGTACCCGTTGACCTCTAATCATCGCCCTGCAGTTCTCGACCTGTGCTTTGCCAATACTACTTTGCTCCCGTATTTCTCCTCCAGGAACCCCTCCCGCCTGCCAACCGGTTCGGATCACACCGCCCTCACAATCATTCTCTCCACTCCGCTCCTGGGGCCCCCGCCAAAGGGTCTTAACTGGAAGTACAAGGATTGGGATCAAGTCTCCCCGCTGCTCGGGGATCTTACACTGGCAGCTTCCCCCGTTCTCCCCACTCCGCACGCACTCGACCTATGGTTCAACGACTGCCTTGCCAAAATCACTCAGCTGATCACCTCCAACACCCCAACCAAACGCCCATCCTCCTACTCTAAACCGTGGTGGACTCCACAACTCACACAGCTACGACGCATCGATCACCATACCTCCCGCCTCATGAGAAAGAATCAGACCTCACCCGCCCTGGCCCGAGTGCCTCGTAACACGTACTTCAAGGCTATCCCATCTGCCAAAAGAGTCCACTGGTTGCAGTTTCTGGCCAACGTCGACTCGCGATCAGTCTGGGATTCCAGAAAGATTGCGGCTGGTAGAGCCCCTGATCGTTTCCCCACACTCGACAACGCCTCCTCCCCCACCGAAATTAACAATACACTTCTTCAACATTTTTTCCCTCATAGACCCTCTCCTCCTCCACCCCTCATCCTTCCCGCGTTTAAGAACGTCCCTCCAGTTTGACCAGCACAAGTGTCCTCAGTACTGTAAAAATCCTCCAACACATCAGCCCCTAGCCCAAGTGGTATTCCTTACTCTATCTGGAAGCAAGTCCATAAGGCCAACGAGCGACTCCTTCCATCTCTGTTCGCTCCTCTCCTCACCCACGGGTACCACCCCATAGCCATGAAGAAGGCCACCGGTATTGTCCTGGATAAACCTGGCAAACCTGATTACCGTACACATGCTTCCTTTTGCATCATTGTCTTGCTCGAAACTGTCTCCAAAATCCTCAAAAGACTTTCTGCCCTTCGTTTAGCCTCCGCCACCCGCTCCCTTGGTCTCTTGCACCCCAATCCGTGTGGGTAGCTGGCTGGGCTGGGCTGTTTTGACGCTGTCGCTACTCTCACTCACGAAGTCCGCCTACTTCAGGCTGCCTCCTTTGAAGTATCTACTCTCTTCCTGGATGTCAAAGGTAGATTTGACAACGTGTCCGCAAACAAGCTGGCTATGATCCTCACCAGAGGAGGTGTCTCCGCTTACCTGGTTGCCTGGATCAAGTCTTTCCTGTCCAAACACCAGTGCCGACTCATATTCCAAGGTGCACCTAAGGTTTTTTGCCCGGTCGCTGTTGGCACCCCTCAAGGTTCTCCAATTTCTCCTCTTCTTTTTGTGCTCTATATAGCCTGCGTCCACCCAACGAGCCCCCAAGGTCTGGTGATTTCGTATGTCGACGACCTCACTGTCATGGTCGGCTCGATCTCTGTATGTTCGAATATCCACGCTCTTCAATACTATTTCGGCATCATTCAAAGGCAGGGTGCCAACCTGGGGGTGGCATTTTCTGTCCCCAAAACTGAACTCATTCACTGGAGAACCCGAAGGACCACTCAGACGTTTCGTTATCTCCCATTGTGATCAACGACATGCTTTTTCCACCTTCTCAAGTAGTGAGATGGCTTGGCTATTGGCTCACCCCTACTTTACACTCCTCCGTTCATTTCCTCAGACGGCTGGCATTAGGCAAAGCCTCTTTTACTACGATCCGTCAGCTCAGTGCTGCTTGCAAAGGCCTCTCCTCCTGGTGCAACAGAAAGCTAGCCTTCGGCGCCATCCTTCCTATTCTTACCTAGGGCTGTGACCTGTTTGTTCCGGACGCAGCCACTCTTAGAAAATTCGACATCTTCTGGCATGTGGTGCTCCGCTAGACAACTAATTGCTTTTACACCACCGCCCACGGTGCTCTGTACCGGGAGGCCTCGCTCCCACCTATTTCCTCCATATACAATCACCGCCGTAGGTCAGCTGCCATCCACTTGGTCTGTGCCCCTTCGGAATTCAACCCTGGCACCGCCAGGATCCCCGAATCTGTGCCAACCTGGGACCAGGGTCGTTCTGCGGCCGATCATCGCTTTCTCCTCCGTGGCTCCTCCAAAGCCGTCCACCTTACTTCATGGCTTGCCCGGGCGGTATATTCCTCCAAGCACCTACCACTAGACTCCTTATGTCACGAGGTTTCTGACCTGATTGAGGAAATCCCTATCCTGCCACTCTCCTCAACCGATCTCTTAGCGCTCCCGCTGTTGAGGATACCTTCCGTTACCTACCAAGCCCTCAGAGCTCCTCTGCTACAGTCGCTCCTCGCTGACTGGTCAAGTTTAAGTCCGGCAGTGCCCCCCGCGTATCGTTATAGTGCCTGCCTCACTCCTCACGCCATCACTGGCCTTCCTCAATTTATATGTGGCCGCATTCACCAGATGCGCTCGGGTGCCAGCTACCTTGCCGCACATGTCTCCTGGTGGAACAGGGACTCCCGCACTCTTTGCCCGTTCTATGAGGAAGAGGATGAGTCCTTCCATGAAGCAATTCTCCTCTGGCCCGCTAAGGCTCAGGCTCACCTCACCCATCTCTCAGGTCTGGATGACATTGGCCCTGAGGGTCCTCTCTGGCTCTGGGTTCCCCTCCTCAGGGGGTTAGCTGAGTATCTCTACGCTACTCGCGCGGGTTTCCCTCCAACCATGTTGCGCATTCGAGCCAATACTGCTACTCCTGAGCCAGGTTCGGACTCAGACTGTGCTTAACACAAAACTCCCTGACTCGGCCTCGGCCTTCCAGGTATTGCTCTTTCAAACTCCCCTGCTCAAGTTTCTCCTCAGGGTATTTTCTATATTATTTATGAGTTTCCCTGGTTTCTAGTTGACTGCGGCAGTGGGCAGGTAGGGCGGGGAGGTTTTATTACTTGTGAGTATTTTTCTTATAGGTTGTGAGGAGGACTTTACTTTACTTTTCGGTTGTTAGTCATCGAGGGAGATGCGATAGGGTTCGGATGATCCCGCTTGGAGAGTTTTTGCATGCTTGGTTTGACTTTTGTTACTTTCTTTGTTAGTTTTGGAATTAAGGTTTTTTATATGCCATAGCGCGAGCTGCATGCAGGATTTTGTACCTACATCAATAATCCCACAATTCAAAAAAAAAAAGAAAAAAAAAGAAAAAAGAAAAAAAAAGAAAAAAAAGGTACAAAGACACATGCTCCGCGCCCTCTATTTTCCTCTCGCTTAAAATACTTACCGCTTTCAGCCAACATAAACCTCAGGGTTTGGTCTTTATTTCGTCACTACACATCTATTCTGGCTTTTCACTTAGGCTTCATTTTCAAGTGAAATATATATTTCACCTTTGCTGAGAGGATTTTTATTTTTCGAAAGCCAAAGTGATAGTTTGAATTTACTTTCTCTCTCCCCCTCCTCCCTGTCCTCCGGCCTGGCCTGTTGGCCTTGTCCTGATATCGTCTACCCCTCTGGCTTCCTCTGGTGCAGGCCCGGCCTTGGCTGTTGGCCCTGCTCGCTCTGCCTCCTCCCACCAGGACCGTAGGGCTGATCCCATCTCTCATTCGTCGTCATCCCAGTCCAGTCATGCCTCTCTCTCCGGAGAGGCTGACAATGTCGTCAATATCCTTGTGCCTGCTGTCAGAGTTGCTCGCCATGACCCGGCTTCATTCCCCACTGTCTACAATGCCTCCGCGGCCACCTTCCCGGATAGTCAACTTGCTATCGCCCCTCTTCTTGCCCAACTCATCGCCATGGTTAATGACCTTGGTACCTCTGTTACCTTCTTGACTTCCCAGGTTGAGTCCCTTGCCTCCGCTCAGGCAGAGCGCTCAGCCACCCCCTTACCACCAGCCACATCCAACCTGGAGGCGTCCCTCAAGGACTTGGCCTCTCATGTTGCTGCTCTCTCCTGACAATGCGGTACCCAAGTGGCACCCCTGCTGCCTCCAGCGCAACCTCCTCTCGCCCCTGCGGTGCAAGCTAAACCCGGTCAGCAGAAAGGGAAACTCGCCACCCGCCTGACCTCTCGTACGCTCGCTGCCCTGGACTTTCCCTTCCTTTTTGAGGGAAAATGATATGGCAACCCGGACACATACGCTAAACGCCACCCCGAGTCACCCCAAGGGGCTATCCTCTGCGCCTCTCGCCACCCGCAATCAGAGGAAGCCAAACTTTACTCTGAGCGATACCCAGCAACCTCACTCTTCCATACCGGTCCCCTCCCCGGTTTCACCATTTCTGATCCACCGCAGCCCCAAGATCAGACCTGGGCACAGGTTACCAGGAAGGGCGGTAAGGGCAAGAAAAGCGCCACTGCAGCACATGTCGCTGCGTCAAGGAAGGCTAGTGTTCCTAAAGGACCCCCACCGCTCCCAGCTGCCCAAGGTCATTTCTTTGCCCCCCGTACCTCTCCAACCCTCCCGAATGATTCCTTCATCATGACTGCTACCCCCCCGACATCATGGCCACTGTCCTTAAAGAGGCCAACTGACCTCTACCCCTCTCCCTTACTGCCTCCGTCAATCACAATGGGGCTGTTACTTTCACAGCCAATCCCTACACCCCGTCTTCTGCTTACTCCCCCTTTTTTGATACATTGACTAAGAAACTCAATCAGAGTTTTCCGGTTGGAGACAATCCTTTCCAGGTTTTCAGGGAGGCACCTACAAGTGTGCAACTCCTCATCCATGATCTTCCTCTTTCTATTCTCACACACGATCCTACTGACCTCTTCCCCTCACTCCTTGAATCAATCAGCAATGCTATTGATGTCCACATATTTGGGGCTAGATTCCAACAGTCAGATCCGGTGAAAAGGGCGGAGAAGCGCACAACCTCGGTGGTTGTGGATGTCGACCCACTCCATGTTTCCCGGTTCTGCGAATCCATCCGGCTTTTCTCCCGCGCCTACACGGTCGCCCCCCCCTACTCTGCCTCCAAATCCATGCAGTTCCGTAAGTACGGGCGTTTTGGTCACTCTGCTCCTCTATGCAAAGAAAAGGCACAAGCTTGCCCGATCTGCACTCTGCTCCATCATCGCTCCGCCCACAGTTGTGCTAATCAAAGCTGTCCGAAAGGCGGCATTGAGAAGTCGGTCGTGGGATACTGAAACGCCTCCCCTCCTCTCTGTATCAACTGTGGTGATCAGCATGCCTGGTTCAATGGCTCCGGTCCCATCCGCTGCGAAACCCTCTCCCCACTCTGTCCTCCAAGGGACCAAGACATTCCCGATGCCCCCGCTGTGGGCATCACCCCAAACCACCCTTCAGGGTCCAACTGTTCACCCAACTGTACCGGCCACTCCAGCCAGGCGCGGTCCTCGTTTCCCTCACGCTAGCGAATCTACCCAACCCGAAACGGTTAAATTGGTTCGCAGTGCATCTCCCCAATCTAACCTCGTCTCTCCCCAGCCCCGCAGGAATCTCTTTGGGGCTGGCAGAACCCGCTTCAGAGCTAGGACCGGTGCCGACTGGAGCGGGCCAGCGCCGCCCCACGACCACATGGATCTTTAGATGTCGACAAGCCCAGCCCCAACACAGAGTCCTTCACCATCCCAATCATTCCATTATCCTGGTTGTTTAAATCTTTCCATTGTTCAGCATAATTGTCTCGGTAGCAGTAA
>Ga0307509_10004261_pt1 | contig 20832 bp, 32 predicted proteins | sample 10_EM_MG_FD_202245 | JGI IMG/M metagenome (GOLD analysis project Ga0307509, IMG submission 202245) | Populus trichocarpa ectomycorrhiza microbial communities from riparian zone in the Pacific Northwest, United States - 10_EM | ecosystem: Host-associated > Plants > Roots > Unclassified | place... | reverse complement strand
TCTTTCCAGATGGCAGCTACCCCAAAACCTCGCCTCGAGGATACTATAATTCTAAACAAACCGAGGTCGGATTCGATCACGGCGAACGATCCGACGACTTCGCGCGTCTTCACTCGTTATCAAGGGCGCCATAAGTGAGACTGGGACCAGAATTTGGGTTGGGAATCCGTTCCATATTTCACAAGGGGGGAATACAAATGTAGCCGTGGGAGTAGTTTTACATCCGTCCATGATTCGAGTGTTGGTATAACGAGGAGGAAGGGGGAGTTTGGTTACGAGGATCAAATGGGGGTGGGTACCCCACGTTTTCCAGAATCGGACAGGCGGAGAGCCAAGAAGTTGTTGAGCAACTTGTTGACGGTGCCATCAGCTACAGGTGGTGTTGACTTCAGCGTCCTGAGGTCAAACATGCAACGTGGAGCGAAAAACTCACGGACACCGCTGAGAACACCATCGAGTGCTCTGTCGCTGATGATCGTGGCGATTTGGTCTGGGGTCAAGGTGCTGTCGATACCGAGGAGGTATGCGGCGAAACCAGCAACGTGAGGAGCAGCCATGGAAGTTCCAGATTTGGTTTTGGTCTTCCCGTCATTCCAGGTGGAAGTGACGTGCCGGCCGGCAGCCCAGATATTAACGGTGGCACCATAGTTAGAGATCGAGTACTTTTCGTCAGCGAAAGTAGAGGCGGCGACGGTGATCGCTTGCTCAGCGCGGGCAGGAGAGTAGTTACTCGCGTCATCGTCACTGTTTCCGGCGGCCACGACGATGGTAACACCGGCGTCGTAGAGCTAAAGATGAGATCGCTCGTCAGTGGTGTCGCCGTCGCGTTCCCACTCGGTGCATACCCCTTTAACAGCTTTGTCCATGCTTTTAGAACCAGGGCCACCCAAACTCATCGAAGCAACAGAGGGTAAGCCAGAGTCCTGTGCTTGATCGGCGACCCAATTCATGCCGTCGATACTGTAGTTTGACATGATCTGTCACCATTGGTGACAAGAAAGGAGGGGAAGAAGCCTTACATGTCGGAGTATTTGCCCTTGCCATCGTCACCCAGAACCTTCACAGCGACGACCTTGGCGGCTTTAGCAACACCGTATCGGTCAGAAACAGCGGTTCCAGCACAGTGGGTCCCGTGGCCATTTCCGTCCTTGTCCTTGTATCCGCCAAAGGTCTTCCCCCACGAGGCACGTCCTCCGAAGGCGGGGTGATCGGTGTAGATACCAGTGTCTGTTAAATACAATAGGTGGGGCGCGTACGGTCGGATCGTGAGGGAAAGGAACATACCGATGATGTAGATGACCGTGCCACTCCCAGCGGTGCTATCGTAATTGTACGTAAAAGTCAAGTCGAGATCACTGCCAGTCAACTTGTCCAAAGATGAGATCCTACCGAGGCCCCATGGGGCGTCGGTCCTGCCAAAGGTCGGTCAGCTTGCTAGGGTGAGTGGGAGGGGGAACGAGAGCGGACTGAGTCTCATAGCAGGTTTCACAGATACCGTCCTCTTCGATCGAGGCGATCTCCGGGTGGGAGCGCAGATCGTTCAAGTCATCGTCGGAGAACTCCCCAGCGTAACCGTTGATGAGTTTGAACTCGTGGGTGATATTGCTTGTGGTGGACGCGATTTTGCTTTGGGTGAAGCTGACGTGGGCAGCGAGAGACACGTCATCCTTGAGGGTAATGATATACCTGCCGGGGACAGGGTTTTTAACTTTAGAAACAGTGAGAAGGGAGGCCATCGGAGAAACGGATTTTGATAACTCTCATACGAGACCCCGACCGCTTTTGTAGGCCGTCTTATTTGTTTATTTATCCACGGGTTTGTGTTCTCGCTACCACTATCCGCCATGCGTTGGGTGCAGGGAACGATAGCCTCGTGACATCAGAAGAATCTTATTGGAAGTCGCCGCGTCCCATTGCTACTATGGATCGAAGACTTTTTTTGAACGCCTGGCTAAGAGATGAAAACGCCTTTGTGGTAAGTTTGCATTCATTCGAGGGGACTAGACTCCTGTGCGCGCGGCGATAGGAAGGAGATTTCCCCATCCGCTTTGTGCTTATCTGTTTGTTCCCGTCCATCGATAATCAGGAAATCTCCGATCGCTTGCATTCTTCACCTCCCCCACCTTGCACCACATCGCCACCAGCGATGCCTGCGCCGTCCAACGTACCAAGTGATGAGTCCCAAAACCCCAAAAGTTGCGAACAATCGCCGTCTTCGATGTGAGTCCGCGCGCCCCAGCACGTTTGACGATACCTGATGTTCGTTGGATCGTCCAGCATGCGTCCAGAGATCAACATCATTTCCATACTGGCCTTGGAGAGGCGGATCGAGGAAGGCCTAGGAGATGCCATCCAGCTCAAGCGCACTCGAAACTCGTTGCTAAACGTATCCACACACGTCCCACCAGAACTGCTTGGGCAAGTATTCAGTTGGAACGTCATCCCGGAACGCCTTTTTGGCGAGCCGGAGATGGGATCTTACAACTTCCTCCTCGTCTGCCATCACTGGTTTGAGGTCGCCTATAAAACACCAGAGCTTTGGACCCATTGGTGCGGCAGCCTGAAACGTTGGGCACAGTGCTACCAACGTTCCAGGTCCTCCCCCATCTACCTCACGTTGCGTACGTGCCCTCGTACGGATCGCGAGAACGCCATCCCTTTCGACGGTCCCCTACGAGACGCACTCCGAGATCGTGTCGCCTGTGATTCCATACGATCTATCTGCCTCCAAGGCGGGGGCACGGTCCTTCTACGCTCCGTTATTTCCTCACTAACCGCCGACGGTGAAGACATTCGGGACAGTAGCATCGAAGGGCTAAGAGTGGAATATACCGACCTCGATATCTCCACATACCTTTCTCGCTACCGTTTTCCGAAGTTGCGGACTCTCCGCCTCATAACGGCGGCCAGAATCTCACCATGGGACCGCCTCAAGCTACAGGCGCCATCCCTGACCTCCCTATCACTCGACGTTACTATGGCCACGGACAGCCCAACCACATCCCAATTACTTTCCATCCTCGCCTCATACCCAAACCTTCAAAAACTTTCACTGAACGACGTGATGATTCCCCACGACACCGGTGATAGATCCACGTCCCGAGTGTCACTGGGTTATTTGAAGAAGCTCCGCTTGATAGGAGGTTGCTCCGATATCTTCCGGTTACTGGGACTCTTGGAACACCCTGACACGTTGACCTCGGTGTACCTGGATCTCTGGGAGTGTGGAGGAGACGTGACTTCAGAATTCCTCGTACCATACCTACGGAATCGCATCCAACGTGACGACGGGTTTCAGAGTAGACTGGGGATCCAGATCTCCTCCAGGTCCATGTCCATCTCCTTCGGTATCAATGCCTTTGGCGATTTCAATATTCCGACCTTCCGGCCGGGGCACGGCTACCCTTCTGTGTCGCTCCTGGCAGAACTCAGGGACAGGATTCCTCGGGGTGCAAGGGGGACACTATGCGCCGACCTCATTGCGCCAGTCCCCAGAGAGAGTGTGGTAGATTTCACAGTGGGTCTCGACGCACATATCACGAGGGACCTCCTCGTCGCCATGCCGAACATCGAGAACCTCTACCTCAATGGATTGGTGGATTTCGACACGTTCCTTCAACCAGCTCCACTCTCCGGCACGAGGTTCCTCCCATCCCTGAAACACCTATGCCTGGAATATGCCACCCTGAAAAACGACGACTGGAAACCCTTGATAGCTTACATCACTCATCAGACATCAGGAGGTCACACCGTTTCCCTCCGGCTTCACGGGGGACGTCATCCTGTTCCTCCTGAGGTGGCGAGGGAGATAGAGGGTCTAGTTGACGAGTTTATCATCAGTTAGTCCGGCGATGGCAGGTTCGAAACTACGAAGTTGGCCCGATAGATTTGGATGTCAGCTGCGATGTAACAAATTGTCCGAGGAAACCAATCCACACAGAACTTGATTTGGAGGTGTGATAACCCCGACGCTGGCTTTTAAGCCCCAGCTGCTGCTCCTCATTGATATTTTTGTGTCTTTATTATTTTCCCCTAACCATCGCAACGCCATTCTCTCTCCTTCCGTTCTCCAAATGGATTTGTTCGGAAATTAACCTCGAGGGGGTATGTCCCTGTACAACGCCATACAACACGGCCTCATCGGTTGCCTTCGGCAATGAATCGAACAACACAGACCAGCAGATCGTCTGATGCATATCACAGCGCCCTGGCGAGACTGGCCCATTCACGGAGATCGTGGAGGTGACTGAGGTTGCTGAGTCTCGGAAACGATCAGCGGCTCGCGAAGGAGATACTCCAATCCCCGGGCTCTCCGAGGGCAAGGGATCGAAGTCTTGGTGAAAATTGTCCGAAGCACCGACGAATTACATGCTTGGGGAGGCTCGGTCGTGGCGGCGGGTGGCCTGGCGGACGTTTGGATCGGGACGGTCGCTGACGCAGGGGGAAGGACGTTATGCGTGGCTCCGAAATATATCCACGAAGGGTCAAAAAATGAATAGGATTTGGGGCGGGTAGCAGTGGACCTTCTGTGTAACGTACACCCAGAAGGAATCGAGCAGCTAAAATATAGAAGGAAAGAGGGAGGGAGGAGATGGATCGACCATACCTAATGAAACGAGGGACACGGGGGAGGAGAGGACAAATGAGTGGTCAGACGAAGGTCGGTCGCCAATTCTATCGTATGGGTATATGCGGGCGAATGAACGGACAAGGGAGGGGGTCCACTCAGCCGATGATCTTCCACGTGATGCCGTGGATGCGCCCAACGTCCGGGTCGGCGAACTGGTTGAAGGCGTGGGGCGAAAAGTCGAGGTCGCCGAAGGCGCACCCCTCACAGCGATCCACCAGCTGCACTTGAATCGTAGTGCCGTGGTCTGTGGTTGGCGTCGGGGGTCAGGGATTCACGGATGAAACGGTCGAGTTCTACGTACAGGTGACACTGGCAGTCTTGCCGCACATCGGGTTGTTGTTCGGGTTGCCGCCGGCGTAGCCACTTGGGAGACGAAGTGTTACAATCGAGCTCGTTGGGAATTCGACCACCGGAGAACTCACGGGTAGGTGTCGAAGAACTCGTGAGAGACAGCAGCGATGTCCTGGTTGTCGCTGTTGAAAACGCCGCAAGCACCGAGACCGGTTGCGTAGAAGGTTCCTGGAATATCCTCATGTCAGATACGTTCGTGAGCGGGGAGGTGACCACACGCCTTCGCCGGTGTAAGGTGCGCCAGCGGGACCCTCTCGCTTGACGACTGGGGAGGGCAGGGCGGTCACCGAGAGGACAGCAGCTAACAAGGCCACGATCTTGGTTGGGGTGAACATGACGAGGGAGTGTGTGGGTTGGAGAGAGAGGGCGTTGGTGAGAAAGTGAAGAAGGGGAGGCTGGACGTTGTTGGAGGAGATCCTGGAGTAGTTAAGCAATCCTCGTCAAGTCACGTGTATCACATTCGCGGTTGGCGAGGCCGAGAGTGGAGGGGGAATGTATGCAGCAACCCGCACCACATGCGGGGGAGGAGAGTTTCTCCGGGCGCTTTGTGAAGGAAGATTCAATCACCGCGTTTGGTGATTTGAGGATCTCTTGTGCCACGATGTCGGAGTGTTCCCCTCGCGATGGACCACGTGTTACACTTGCAAGGATACCTTGATTCGCATCGGGAACCCTGCGGGTATACCTCTGATGATTTGAAGGCATTGGAAGCTGCCAAGCTTACGCTCGCTCCGTGCTTACTACTGACTCCGAGTGGGGGTCCTGGAGTCCGGTCGAAACCACGGAAGCCATCAGGAAGCCAAATCATATAACCTGGGTCGAGTGTCTGCCAGGCTGTGCGCAGGATGCGCACCGGTATACCGGCCCTCTGGCACAGGGAACGCGGGCGTACACAGCTATTGAAAAAAGAACAGCGGCCTTGTGAGCTCAGGATGCGGACGGGGTCCTATCTCGCGTGTAATCGAGAAGTGACCCCCGGGCTCCACTTGCGCCGATAGGTGTTGGGGGTGGTTCGGGTGGTCAGTGAGATGGGTGACCACACCGTTCTCGTTTTTCTTCCCAAGGGAAGTCGTGTCCAACCCTTGTCGGATTGGGCGGCAGTTGTTGGGAGTTTGATTATCCTCAAGAGGGTTGTCCGCTGGGGAGTCGTTGATGGTGCTGAAATAAATCAAGGCTGCACACTGTCTCTTTTTTTTTTTTTTTGAGCCGATTGACATGGACGCGGCGAGCGAGGACGAGATCGAGCTCTCGCTGAAATAAAAACCACGTACCTTCTTGGGGACTTAGTAGCCATCTCATGGACCACGAATGTGGCGTACCGCTACCATACCTGATATCCGGAATCGATGGATATTTCGATGGGTCGCTCAAAGATAATTGATGATGATTCGCCGACACCATCCGGTCAACCACCCTCCCGACTACTTCGCACCTAACCTGAACGAGGCGATTGTTTACGTCAATTGTTTTATGTCAGTATTCACTCAACACGAGGTTTCTCCCTCTCCACCTACATCGTGGAAGCTTCGAAGCTCCTCATGACACGCCGTACGCCAGCTGGCATCGTCGATGTATCGAGCTACATTGGAATGAGCGCTCCCGTGTGGTTGCTTGCCATTTTTTAGTCCCAGGTTTGGATGAGATCTGATGGGGAGGAGAGAAAGAGGACGTGGGAAGAAGCGGGGTGAAAGTGATCGGAAGTTGAAAACCACGAGGATGGGACACTTCTCTCTTCAGATCTCAGACCCCAGCAACGGTGACGTGCTACGATTCTTCTTTGTTCCTGGTCAATCGATGTTGCGCCAGTCACCGGCCTACCAACGTGGTCCATGGTTTCGTGATTTAAACCGTGATTCAAATCAATTGATGAATCACCACCACGGGGGTGGAAAAACGGAATACAGCGGGCTGTGCTCCTGGCGCACTTGCTGCGACCTGTAAAATTGGCACTTGGCACCTTGGTCAGCATAGGGGACTGGACCAAATTTACTCGGCACGGTAGAGGATTATCGCCAGCCTACAAGATATGCGACCGCCCACAACATACCCACCATGACTATGACAGCGACAAGTGCTTCAGCCATCCTCCGCTCGACTCTTTCCCAGGGACCCAATCTATCAGATCCAAACGTGTCTGTAACACTCCCTCTAGAAATCGTGGGCGAGGTCCTAGAGCATGCGCTCGGCAACAGGGGGCAACTGGCCGGATCATCAAAGGGTTGAAAGATTTGGCTTATTGGGGGACTTTCGTAGCCGCTGGTCGGCCTCGAGAGTCGGCGGGTAGTAGAGGCCTCCCGGTTCCCGAAGTAATGCGGCGTGGGGTGGGTGCCGTAGGAGACTACGCCGGCACAGATGTCCGACCCGTGTTGTGCGTTGCCCCTGCTCAGAACCGGTAAGTACGACGACACACACCTTGGTACGTTCAGGCCTTCTCTCTCCAAGTTCTCCCCACGGTCTCCGTCCCCACTTAGCCCCGGCTTAGTGGCTTTCAATGACCTCACTGACTTTAAAAGTCATCAGAGGCACACCGACAGAATTCCCGACGCAAATCAAGGTATCCTTGAGATTGGAACGCACGGTTCATTGCGAAGGGAACACTCCAAGATCGCGGCACAAGAGATCCTAAGATTATCAAACCTTTGAATATCCCTTCACGGCCACCCGAAGAATAGTACTGTATGTTAACCAGGTACGTGGTTGACACGTTTTCGATATAAAGGCCAGCAACGAGGCACGTGACCAATCCTATCTTGCTACCCTTCCCACGCTTCCCGCTGTCCTTCCTCTCGAAAACCAGATGTTGGAGAAGCTAACAGAAACAAAGGTAATGAGAGTCGACGGTGTGGACCGCTATGTGATGGAGCGTGGGACGGCAGTGGTAGTACAGGGGCGTACGTAACCGCCAGTTTCCGCCGCACGCAGGGCCGACTGACATTGCGAAACATATCGTAGGGTTGTCAAAGCACTCGATACCAAACACCGCGCCACCGTCCTCCTCAAAATCGGCAAAGCGGTCGATATAATAAAAGAGCGTGACGTGTACATGCAGGTGGAGGGGATACCAGGGATCCCCGACGTTTACGGGTGGTGCGTTACCAACCCGATGGCCAGTTACTTGAGTATCCAACCATTCACCACGGATCTCTTCCAATATCTCATGGACAACGGCGCAATGCGTCTACGACAAGCGTGCGAGGTTGCGGGAAAGGTCGTGAGTCTGAGCGTCTTGCCGTTTATTCGAGATCTTTGACTCTTCCTATTCAACAGCTTACTGTCCTTTCCTCCTCCGTCCACGCAAAAGGGGTCGTCCATTGTGACGTTAAACCACAAAACATCGCCTGCTCACCTGACGCGAATGGGATCGGGAAACTGGCCGTGATCGACTGGGACTGCGCCAGCACGGATGTCGGGGAATACCAATACGCTGGCACCCCTGCATTTATGAGCGTCTCATCCCTCTCTGGTCATGGGAGGTCTTTCCTCACACAAATGCCAGCCTAAAGCTGACAGTTTTCTCACAGGCCCACACGCCCTGGATGACGTGGAATCACTGTTGTACCTGGTCGAATTCCTCCACAAAGCAGAGCTTCCGTGGGGGTGGCCCGCAATTCCAGAAGACACCGATTACAAGGACCTCAAAGAGAAGAAGGAGTCCTGGTCCCCCAAAATACCCCCGCTTCAAGAGTTCCTCGCCTATGCTCGAGATCGGCGGTGAGATCCTTTTTCTCCACCTTCCGCGACATAAATTTATGAACGACGCTCTTGCGGTCAGCTCGGATAACCCTCCGGACTACGAACACCTTCAGGGTTTATTGCTGAAGGCAGCCAGTTGGGAAAACGCCAAAGTTGGCCCCAGACAACACCTGTGGCGGGCTTGTCGAGGTGCCAGCGCCATCGTTTGATACGAGATTTGGGTTCTTGGGGGACTATGGCAGGGGGGGAGCTTTTTGTCGACGGATTAGATACAGTGGAGGAAAAGGAGACTATTTGACGTTTATCTACGAACTATACCAAGAGGACGACGTCAATCGACTGTGCGACGTGAGAAGTTTTTTTTTCGGGTCCTATTCATTGTGCCGAGGTGGGTTTCGCCTATGTTATAATTACACATTGCGTTCTACGGGACGTGGGAAGTTGTCTTCCCCCCGTCTAGAATGTGGGGCACATCCGAAAGGCGTTACAGCTGTAGAAAACGGAAAATTGGGGACCTTGGAGATGACCCTTCATCAAAAGGTTGCTTCTCTGTTGGCGGCCGTTGTCTGTCCCTCCCCAGACTGTGGGAAAAAGATTCGGTGACACTCTGGGATTAGACTCTATGTAAACATCACGGTAAACGCGCTCTTCTCTCCGATTCTATTGACGGAAGTCGTCGAAACGTCGAAGAAGGGAAAAGTTGAAGTTAGGTTAGGCGGGGCGACCTGGCAGGCGCGAACCTTTGGAACCGATTGTCCGATCAGCCGTACAGGGAACCCCCCTCCTCATCGTTGGCTACACCGCCGAAGGAGAGACACGCGTCGTTGGTGGTTGTTACAAAGCGTCCGTGGAGGACCTTTTTTTTTTTTTTTGGGTGCTAGTTTATTGTGCTAAGGTAGTACCTATGTTACACATTACTCGCTGCGAGGTTCCAGTGGATGTGTAGGTAATGGCGTAGAATGTAAATCCATGTGGAGGACCTCATCCAATGGCCGACGGCTAAGGCGCAGAGTTGGCCGAACATCGAGCGGAGCTGTCCGGAAATATTCAGCCTCTCGGGCTCAGAAAGTCCCATCGATTCTCCAGGGCCTCCATGTATATGGGCACAAAACCTTGATCAATCGTCCGATCACAGACCTCCGGGACAGAGACGGCGCTATCAAATAGACGACGAACTGCCCAGAGACATCTCGATCGAACTACCATCATCGTTGCCGTGAGCGCTCAACAGCTTCGGATGGGAACCCACAGATGTCCTCCCAAGACCCCCCATCGAAAGGCGCATCTACCCTCACGAAGTGGCTACGGGGGCTCTCTACTCGTAAACGGGTCCAGGGTGAACCTGTAAACCAGACAAGCCCAAGTAACGTACCCAATACTCGTTCAGAACCGCCACAATGACCAACCTTGTCCACCCCCTCATAGTATTCCAGCTCCCCGACGAAATATTCATCAACGTGTTCTCCAATTTCCCCACCTTCCGACTAGAACACGCCTACTACCGAGTCGATCAGGCCAGCAGATCCGTCATAGACACACGATACTTCAGCCGTGAATACCAAGCGAGGCATCGTATACTGGTCGTCTTCGTTGAACTATGCCGGTCCACGAGACGAAAATTCCTACCGTGGTTGTGGGAACACGTACAGTCCTTGTGCGTTCACTCACCTGGGTTGGAAGAACAAGAATGTCGTCGGTTGGCGAAGACGGTGTTCCGAAGACAGTCGAAGACGCTCGTCGCGACGCCGTCGTTGGCTGTATACGTTAAGTGTGCACCTATGTACCTTATCGCCCCCCGTGGTATCGCTTAACCTCGTCCCAAGAACGCTCTCCGTCCATATACTCCGCCCGAACACTCCAGGATTGGTGAAACTGCTACCTCTCCTACCGAATCTCGACACCCTCGAGGTTCTTACCAAAGACGACGAGTCGAGCATCGAACGTTCCTTCAAACCCATACAACTACCACAAATCCGCACGTTGGTCATAGACGCACAAGCCCACTACCTCATGAGGTGCTGCACCAATGTGAAGAGGGTCATAATCCACCAACGAGCGTTCGACATCAGGTTTCTAGACTCCATCCCCTTCGTCGCGGACTCTCTGGTCCATCTCGCGTTGTGTTTTCCTGTGCCTGAAATCATACAAGGTGCGAACATATTCTCTTGTTGTCATCGAGCGAGTGATTCGAGCAAAAGGCTAGACTTGGTTCGCTTATGTCCCAATCTCGAGGAACTCGGCATCGTCCAGGTCGGTCGGGTCTTCAGACCTACATCACACCCCGCTCACGCGCTTAAACATGGTACAGCCTTATAACTTCCAAGCCCCCAGTTGCATAACCGTCGCGGAGGGCTTCAAGAAACTCCGCGTCCTCGAGGTTGTCCTTTCCTGCAGGCTCGATATTTATTTTGCAGACCCACGACCTGTTTGGGAATCTCAAATGAAGGAGCACGCCATAACCGTCCTAGGCAACACCCAGGGACATGCCAAGGCACTCAAAATAGGCACCGTGGACATTCTCTCCAGGTGGGATGACATCCGCGACATCGAGACCCAGATCATTGCGATTCCATGATGCCCCATCGAAACGAAAGGGCTGTACTTGCGGGCATGATATTCGATAGGGTGCAGTGCATCATCTCGTTGCATTGATAGAAGCGTTAGATGTAGAGTGCATCTTTGGGATCCTGCGCGAGCTCACAAAGGGGAATCCAAGACGAACGGCACCTCTCCATCACGCTCCGTGGTCCAGAAACTCCCGTAGGATCGCGACCGGGGTGCAGCAAGTGATCCTTCTGGATAGGTTCCCCTTCGTCGAGCAGTCAGGCGGGGCTATGAGTGTTGGGAGTGGAGTCGTGCGATCGGAACGGATCGACGAGACACCCATGTAATCAAAAGCACCATGTCATACGGCCTAGCCACAAAAAACGTAGACCGGAATTCCAACTGACAGAGGAATGGCGTGTAACCGAATCTGTGCAGTGTCCCGAAAGCGACGTACAGTAAGAGTGAAGGAGGTAAATTAAATGTGGCAATTAAATACAGCGAAACCCTGAGCGGAGAGGGAAAGTAAAATAGATCGTCAATTGAGAGCTCATGAATTTTGGAGGAGGTTGTCTCACCTCCGACAAGAGTATGGGTTCTACTCAGACCAAACCACCACCGGAGCGACCCCCGGGCCCCCACCGTTTGGAGTACCGCCTTGCGTTGGTGTGGGGAAGGCAAGGTTCAAACCACCACCGACACTGGAGACAACGCCGGCACCGGTGGAGGTCCCTACGGGTGGTGGTAGCGAAGAGATGGGTGGACCTTGATTGGTGGTTGTGGTTGGGGTGGGGGAGTCGAGTGGGGCGCCAGTGGCGGAACCGGCTTGGGATGAAGTGGTTAGAGTGAGCGTTACTGGCCCGCCGGAGGGCTTTGACCCCTTGTTATTGGAAGCGACGGTACCACCGACAGCACCCCCGACAACTGCTCCAATGACGAGGATGGCGGCCACGAACATGATGATCCTCCATTTCTTCTGACGGTACCACGGAACGGAATGCGGCGAGACGTAGGTTTCCTTGGTCGGGGGGTTGCCGGCCTCAAGACTAGCGTGGCCGTCGACGGTAGCAACTCTCGCGTTCATCGGCGTTTCGCTAGTTTCACTCGCCAACAGGTTGACATTATATCCTTCCTAGAGACAGACCGCCCAGTAGAAAGTAAATTCAAGACGCGCATTAGGTTGAGACTCGAAGAGGGGAGTTAGAGAAAGGAGAAAGGACGGACCTGTTTTTCAGCTCTTGTTGCTTTTGGTGCGCTATCGAGGAGGCGTTCATCGTAATCGCCGCCTGGCGGGTAGGAAGACATGGTGGGAGGCGACGGCTGGGCCGGGATGAGAGGAGGATGGAGGATGGGATGGTCGCAGACGAGTGGGGCGGTCTTGCACTGGCTGTCCAAGATGGCACAGCATTGCTATTTATGGCAACAGCTTCCTATTTTGGGTATCCTGCGCTCGGCAACTGCCGGTGACGCGCGCACCGCAAAGCAGATGTTCCCAGAGCGGGAGATAGAGCGGGGAACGGCGGCCGAGCGAGCAACGTAGACTGTATGCGCGCGATACTCGTGGCAACCACACAGAGCCTCTCCTGAAAAGCACGAACCCCTTCACCGCCTTCGCCGACGATCCCGGAGTCGACGGGAATCAAACGCAGGTCAACGTGGGGCAGAACCATTTTTGGGCTGCAAATCCATCTTGTCCACGTGACCCTCACACACCTCACCTTCTCGTACTCATGATGATTTGAAGAGCTGGAATGCTGCAGTCCTGGTTATCTCACCGACCTCTGCAGCTCTTCTCCTCTTTCTCTTCCTTGCACTATACTCGTGGCCTCCGAACCGCTGCATCCCTCAAACGTCTCCGCGACAGGGTAAACTCTCACAGCATCGGCACCCCAAACTTCATACTCAAACGCAAGGACACCGCACGTCGCGTGAAGATCAACCGATTCCTCCTCAACATCGACAAGTATCTCGAGAGGGGGGAATGGGCGGACGCTTGGGAATGTTTGTATCGGAGGATGGACTTGCCAGCTTTGGCTGACAACAAGACAAGGTTCGACGCGTACGAGCACGCCGTCACTTTGTTCTCGAGCTATGAGAGGTTTGGAGAGGCGAGGGAGATCCAGGCGACTATGATCGACGAGGGCTTTATTCCTTCCCTTTCCCTTCGGACCCGGATGGCCTCCGTTGCCGTTCTGACGAGAGGCGCGGAGGAAAAGGACCTCTTAGAACTGCTGCAGGGCCCCTTGGCCGACCCCAAATTCACGGAACTTGCGCTCTACCAACTCATACGCTTCTTCGGAGACACCATAAGCTTCTCTCCTTCCAACATCGACAGCATCGTCCAAACCTGGGTGACGCACCACGGCCAGATCTCCAAACGCAAGACCCTCTCCTATCTGATCCAGATCCACGTCCAGCGCGGCCAACTAGAAGATGCCAAAACGTGGCTTCAGCGCCGTATCGACCAAGACACTACCCTCGACGCCGCCCCTTTCACCGACCTGATGACCGGCTTCGTTCGGCGTGAACATACCGACGAACTCACCGCTACCGTCGCGAACATGCAAAAGGCAGGCGTCGCCCCCGATCTCGTCGTCTTCAACACCATCATCTTCGGACACATCAAACGCCTCCACTTCAAAGACGCAGTCGCGACGTATAACCTCCTCTTCGGTTCCCGGGGCAAGGAGCTGACACCGGACAAGTACACCTTCACAAACATGCTTGTTATGTACCTCAAGGGACTTAAACCGCGATATCAAGTCTATTCAGTCACCAAGGCCCAACTCCCTCCCCCTCAGAAACTGTACAACAACCTCATCGAATGCCATCTCATCCGAACCGGTGGACGCCCTTCCCTCCAATCGGAAACCCTTACCACGAGCGTCCTGAATCTCGCGTTGAAGCTTTTCATGCAGATGCAGGATTACCCAGCCGCGTACAACGTCCTCCGAACCTTCGATATCTGTAATATCCCCGCAAACTCCGCGACGGTCAGTATCCTCCTGCGCCCCCTGCTCGCGAAGATTTGGAGGCAGAGACGGAAGGCGGCAAAGAACGACACGTGGCTCCGTTTGCTTCTTGGATCAGGGTGGTACGAGAACATCGAAACGAACGGGACGCTGTTCTCGCTTCAGGGAACCGATATCCTCGAGAGGTTATGGGTCGTCGGTTCCGCCGGATCCCAAGTCGACCGCCTACCACAATACTCGAGCCTAGACTGGCGCGCAACCGGGGAAGCTCGAAAGATCCTAGCGGAAAAAACGAACGTACTGTCACCAGGAGACCTCAACGTGTTGATGAACATCGTCAAGAGACTCTTCTTTGCCGGGGCGCACGAGATGGATTTGGATCCTTTGATTCCGACGGCGCTGGTTTGGAAGAGGATGGTGAAGGCGGCTAGAGATGTTATGATACCTGATGTGGAAGCGATGAACAGGTATTTCACGTCTGGGAAGGCTGGGGAGAAGTTGAAGAAGCTTTCGAAGGGTTCGGGAGATAAAAGGAAACGATATGACTTGAGACACCTTGGTGGTGGATGACCGGTATCGTCTGCGCACTGAACCCCGTGAGGAGCCCCTCCACCGTCACCACTGGAAAGTTTGCTTACCGGAACTTGATAGACCTCATAACCTCACCCCGCGTACTGGGAAACTCCCGCCCGGCAACAGGCGCAGGTGGCTGCCCCCTCGATCACGACTACCCAGGTGCCCAACACCCGCCTAGGTTCGTCCGGGCGGTTGGCCGGCAAAAAACAGGGTCGGTCCACGCGCCGAACTAGACTCCGCCGCTCGCTCTGCTTTGTACAGCTTCGCACAACTCACAAGGTACGGTATCACACAGTCGATATTGATATATACACGTAGAGAATAGTCACACCATCTACTTTCCAACCGGGGGGAATATGTACTTTGGGTGTTATTCCGAGGGAACGCTCGTCGATCGTAGGTGTTTAATTAATTGTACCACCCATTTAGATTAAGCATAAGGAGGTCCAAGAGCTGTTGACAGGCGAAACGTGAGATAAATCCTAACAGGCGGAAGGAGAGACGAACCCTTGCGGAACACTTCTAAAGTGAACTCTACGACAAGTAAAAGGACACCACCTCCAGGTGCGAGTCGGAGAACCTTGGGAACAAAGCCCTTGTAAAGAGCAGCGGGTCCCTCTTCTCTCATGATGGTGACCAACCTAGAAAGTCGGTTCGACAACTGGGGGTTTTCATCCAACGGCGAAATCGGCTTACGCGGGGTACGACCAGTTGTACTTGAGTGCCACTCCGGGAACCTTTGTTGCGCCTTGGATTCGTGACTTGACGACGTCAAAGCTACGAACAAAAAAAGAAGCCGGATGGCAGGTTAGTAAAAATCTAGGTGAGGGCGTGTTTACACGTACGGGGTATTCAGAACGGTACCAACGAATCCTCCCACCGTACCAGACAGCAGGTTATTTCGCATTTCGGTAGCTTTATCCTATATCCCACGTCTCGTGAGCCCCAATCCAGGTTAGAGTCCAAGGAGAGGCAGACCGTTGGCTTGGGTAATAAGGACTTGACTTGGAAGATCGATCCAAAGTACCCGCCGTTCCACCAAAGGTGTCTCCAGAAGGTAGATTCCATTCCGGCGTAAAGACCGAGAACGCCCTCTTTTCTAACGATCGTCTTCAAGACGTCCATTGGTCCGGCAAACGTACTCGACTTGTCCTGAAGCCTAAAAGCGGGGAGGCAGCATAAGAACGAATGATGTTACAAATGGGTGATCGACATCTGCGCACTTGATTTTGACGAGCTCGAACGGAACGACGACGAAGGACTCGGTGGCTCTGGAAACGGTAAAAAGTTCAGAGACACGAGGGCCTTCGCCGTCGGTATAATTCTCACCCCGCTGCGCAGCCCGTCACGACGGAGAGTGTTTGGTTCATCTTCGCCTCTCCAGATAGTTCGAGGAAGGTCTTGCCCCAGAAGTCGTTCGCAGCGCTCGAGGGAAGTCAGCCCCAGAGTACAACCGCAAAGGAACACCGGAGCGTACAATTTGGTAGCGCGTTTGGGAGCTTCAAGTAATAGAGGAGGAACGAGACCTGAGTGTCATCCAACACGTGAGTTGGACGGATCCAAGCACGAGGAGTAAGCGCGCAAATCCGGACCTCGGTACAGCCGTCCAAACCTGCAAACCAACATGAGACACGAGAAACGACACGGATGGTTAAACGTGGGCGTACCCTTCTTGAGCAACGATTGTCCTGAAGCTTCCGACAAGCTGCACACGACCGGGTCAGCTAACCTCTCCACTCGAAACTGGGTATGGCGATGAGGCGAGTTACTCCTTGGGACTTGCCGGTATCTAGTTGCATGCGGGTCTTGACGACATCTGCGGAGAGATAGGTTACCCGTGAGTTGGGGCGTGGGGTTCGGGATAGAAAGCTCTGGTGTGTGTGGCATACCGAGTGGGTAAAAAGTCAAGATTTCCGACACGCCTGTTTATCGACCGAGGCGACGTGAGCTCGCGCGAAAACTTTCCGAGAAACAATCGTTCGGGACGCACCAGCAATTGCACCCGCAACAAAGTTGTAGACGAACGGCAAAGCTAACAACAACTCGTGAGCAACCGAGGACGATGGGGTGCGAAGGGGGAAAGAGACGGACGTTTCCTCTGATCAGTGGCCATGACTTGAAGAGAGAGAGAGAGAGGAAAGAGCAGAGTTATGTAAACGCCTGTCAACGAACTCGGAAGATGCGGGGTGATCAAAAAAAAAAAGGCTGGATCCGGACTCTGCCCGTGGTGGTCCTCCTCCACCTTTGCAAATGCTCAGATGGTTTACGTCCCTTCCTGGCAAGAATTTCAGGAAGCCGCAGAAAATCTTTACGAAAAATCCCCAAATTCCGTCAGTCCAACCCTCTCTCTCCCACCGCCAACGCCCTCGCTCGCTTGCTGATACGACGACCCAGACCCGTTACTGCGTAAAATGGAAGTCATCCGAGGCGAGGCTCGTCTTGAAGATCACTGATAACACGACAGTCCGTCCCTTTCTCGCTCTCTCTTCATACACTTTCATATGCACCGAACACGATCTGACGCGTATCCCGGATATCCAGTGTCTCAAGTTCAAAACTTACTCCTCTGTGTATCTCAACCGATTCGAGGCTCTAAACCTCACCCTCATGAAGAAGATGCAAAATCGCAAACGACCAGACCCCTCGACATCCTCGATCCCCGCCACGGGTGACACAGCCGCAGCCGCTAAAGTCGAAGGAGAATCACTCCCGACCCAACCGGCCCAAGGCGGAGGTGTGAAGAAAAAGAAGGCAAAGAAGAAGAAATAGTTGCCCTTCCACCGTAGCTAACACGAACGGGTTACATTTTGTTGCAATACGTTGTGATTACACTCGACATGTCGTTCCACTCTGGCGCCGGCGCTAACTTTCCCAAGCACCGGCTTTTGCACGATCCTGACCTGGGGTGAAAAAGAGAACGACTCAATGGCGGAAAGGCTCCCCGTGAGATCCACCCACACTCACCTCTTCGAACTGACGAACGAGCATCGTAACAACCCCATCCCTTCGATCTGCGGTAATCTCGACTTGAACTCCTGATACAGCGTGTCTCGGTGCTTGAGAAAGGAACCGCTCTCGGGTGACCCTCTGCGTTCAACCAAAATCTCTACCCGGTCCAAGGATCGGAGTTGTGGATTCTGAGGGATCGCAACGAGCCGATCTACAAACGACCACGGCACTGCATCGAGTTGAGAAACGTCCCTTGCGGACACTTCAAGCACCAGCTTGCGAATCGGAGAGGATAAGGTCCTCAACACTCTTGCTATCCAAGCGAGGCTGAAGTGTTCCGAATAATGCTCGGCGTCGACGTCCAGCTCCAGATCGTCCAGTACGAGCGTCTCTAGTGACGAAAACTTCCCGACGAAATCTGATATCCCTGTTTACCGTTCAGCTGTTAGAGAATCTTGTGGGGGTGGTTGGAAAGTCTACATACTGGGATCAAAAGTGGAGGGTCGTCGATCCCTCGAGGGCTCTTTCCCGGGATGACATTTGGCACTAAACCTCAACACCTTCACCTTTCCCTGAATAGCCTCCGCCACCTTCCCCAAAGCAATCTGCCACACATCCTCATACAATATCCCAAACTCCTCAAGTGACGTGAACACGTCCGCGTACGCGAGGAGACTGTCGATGATGAATCCCATAGACATCGTATCTATCCGAATTTTCGAGAGAGGTATATTCTTCAACCGGGGTTGGGGTGGTAGTCTATCGTCTCCATGGTGATGGAACGCGAGACTCGTGACTTTGAGGGAGTGGAGGTTCGGAAACGAGGAGACGAACGGCCAGAAATCGTTGCGACGGTATAGGATAGGACTCGAGAACTCTAAATGCGTGACCACGTCTAAAATCTCAGAGAGTGCAGGGAGGAGGTTCCCGCTCCCGGCCCTGAGGTTGCAAAAATTGCCCAGACGCAGGTGAGCCGTCGGTAGACGCGACGTCGAGTTATCGGGGTTCGAGTCTGACCCGGGTTCGGACAGTGCCCGCTGAACGCTCCGATAGAACAAAACAGCATCCTGGAGTTGGGTCGTCCGTTCCCCACTGGGGACAACCGACACGATCTTCACCGTCCGAATGTACGAAAACGCCCGTGCCTCGCTCAGAAGATCCAGTGCTGCGATCCTCTCCTTGATTCCGTCAGCGCCATCGACGGTGATGGTGTTGAAGAGGTGGAAGCGACTGGCTGGGAGCCACGTCGGGTGTGTCAGCGTGCACGCCCTCAGAGCTTCGTCGTCGTCGTGTAAGAAGTCGATGATGTGATCTGTGAGTTCTGGCGCAAGTGCGGGGGGTCCCATGATGATGGTCGGGGTGACTTTGATGGCTTGGGGGCCGGAGGTGGCATTTTTATGATCCGGAGGTAGTATGTTTATCGATCTCTTTAATCAAGAGTGTCCTTTAAAGCGTCCGTAAAAGTCCATGAATGTCCGTGGTATCAAATGTCCGAGAGATAATGCGTAATGTCCTTCAAGCGTCCTCAACCCCCCTCCAGAAGTTCCTCCCGCGAATCGCAAGCGTCGGGGGACTCGCGAGAAAATCCAACCTCTGCTGAGCGATCTCTGAATCCATCCTCCGCCTCATCACTTCCAACCCCACCGCTCTGTACTTCTTCAGGACCTCCAAACAAAACACCAACCGGAACTTCCTCTTCGAATACATCTCACGAAACACGTGAAACGGAATGTGGTAGGGACGATAGAGATCCGGGCGTTGAAAGACTAGGATGATTTCGGAGAACTCCGGGGATGTGATCGTGGAGAAGATGTCGCGAAGGAGGTATGGAGCGTCTGCACGGGTTTGGGAGACGGAGGAAGCGGTGACCTCGAGGGATTGAAGGGAGTGGAGATGCGATAGATCGAAATCTTGGAGGAACCCCTCGTTGGTTTCTGCGAATTCCGTCAGTATGAGCTGGTGGGGTTAAGCATGGGTTCCGTACTGTTTGGGATGGTCGGATAGACCCTGACCGTCTGTACGGTATCAGCACAAGCCCCCAAGAGCACCCGCGACCCCTCCACGCTAAACAAATCCAAGTACCGGAACCGTAGCCCTCCAAACAACGTTATCATATCCCTGGAAATCGTCTCGCTCGGGAAGTGGGTGAGTTTCAACTGACCCCTTAGACTGGGTACGGAAAACGGGACTGCCACTTCGGAATCATGGTCGGGATTCACGATGGGGTAATACTCGATTTCGATATCGTCCAGGTTCGGGAAAAGGGCGAGGAAATACAAGAGCTGCCGTTGAGTGCCAGATGAGATCGTGAGGGAGATGGATCGTAACGTCGGTGCGAAGTGTCCGAAATACCGCTCGACACCAGGCATGAATTTTGACAAGTCGAACCTCTCGATCCGAAGTTGTTGGACGTTGGTGAGAGCGGAGAAGTACCGTAATGTCTGTTTGTCGAAATTTCTTGGTGAGAGCCAAGGATCGAAAGCCGCAGCCCGAATCCAAAGTTTCTTCACGAAGGGCAGTAAATCCATCTTGTGCAACTTCGCGAGCGGTTTGAACTCCCAGCGTGCCGGGTCCGAAGGTCGCTCCTCGATCGTAAGGGTACGATGAAGGCAAGGTACGGCAGCGAGGTACCATGAGTGGCATGTCGTCGAAAACGCTTTGAGACTCCAGATGTCGTCACCGAGGTCGGCGATTATGATCTCCAAGATATCTTGTGGGAGGTTTACCGTCCGTTCGTGCACTGTGGTAGGCGCTCCCACCCAATTGCGCGTGAGCTTGGTCGGGTCCGTTCGGGTCTTGGTCTGAAACAAGACGCTATTTGCGAGGGTCCCGATCCCTGCACAGAAGAAAAGGTCAGGTTTAGAGCTCGAGATTGAGATTTAGTATGTCCTTACGAGTTCCGGGAGGTCGCAAGCTCTTGTTTGCTTGGGGCATGTGGTGGAATGCGGAAGAGTCGCAGGGCATCGCCCCGGCACAGCCATCACCAGGGAGATCCTAGGGCGCTTGTCGCGGAAGCTCGGCCAACGGAACGCCGAAGTGGTGACCCCCGTTCTGCATTGTGCTTGCGATATTACACGAACGTGTGCATTTCACTCCCGTTCCACGCCTACCAACCCC
>Ga0307509_10004260_pt1 | contig 20832 bp, 16 predicted proteins | sample 10_EM_MG_FD_202245 | JGI IMG/M metagenome (GOLD analysis project Ga0307509, IMG submission 202245) | Populus trichocarpa ectomycorrhiza microbial communities from riparian zone in the Pacific Northwest, United States - 10_EM | ecosystem: Host-associated > Plants > Roots > Unclassified | place... | reverse complement strand
AGATAAATAGGTGTATAATATATCCCATAATATACCGCTAGGGCAGGGCATCGGGCATATCGCTTAATCAAGAAATCTTACCTACTTACTATCCTCTTATTGCCACGTTTCTTACTTCTCTTACATAAATGAGAGAAGGCGTAAGATGAGAAAGAGTTGTGTCTATTTTCCTGAAAATGGTTCGGAGTATACAACTTCCGATGGAAAAACCTGGTAGTGTTGTGCTCGTTGTATGTTCCCCTGCTTCTTTTTTTCTATCATATACTAGCACTCGGATTCCTACTGTAAGAATATTCCTGACCTCCAGGCACTGAGGAAAGCTGGGATGACATGGGCGATCTCGCCCCAGAGGCGAGATTGCTTACTAATTCGGACGGTTTCCCTGGCATGAAACATGTTTCACGGGGACGGCGGGGGACGGCGGGGCTATAGTCCTTCGTACAGGGTTGTAGGACAAGTTATTTCATTCCTTGGCGGACTGCCGGGGACGGCGGGGGAAACGGTCTTTGGCCGTGGGGCGCAGGGCAACTTTTGAAAAAGACCGAACGGGACGGCTGAACGCCGTCCACCGCCGTCCAGCTCCAGGACGGACGGACTGCCCCGTTGAGAACACTGTATATTGAATTTATTTTGCAGACTATTGCTCCTTTGGGGATTTTTTTTCTTTATTTCCTGAAGGTAACTTAATTCATGTTCAGTGCCCCTTTTGTGATGGCAGATCATTACTCTATTCGTGTGTTATCACTCGTAGGAATTGTGTAAATTCAGTTTGAAAAATAAAAAACGGGAGGGGATGGCGAGGACGTGTACAAGAGACTTGAGAAGGCGGGAGATTCTGGGAACTTCATTCTATCTGAGAGAGCCGGTGTGGTCTAGTATTTATGTAGCAAATAGTAATATATATCGGTAGCGGGAGAGAAGTCCAAGGAAACTATCTAGAGGGCTAGAGGACATAGATGAGGACATAGTTGTAGATTTGATCAATTGATCAGTGATGAGATAGGAGAAGGGGCAAATAGGATGAGCTGAAGTCAGGCAGCTTCAAACCCGAGGTTAAAAATGCTGACCGGATATGTGGTACATCAAGACCCAGAAAGCAGATATTTAAATTCAATCTTTCAATGCCTTCAAGGCTGTGGCTGGGTTTTTGTGAAGGATTAATTCATTCACGAGCCACAATGGGCGGGCATAGACTTTAGGGATCACGGAGGAACGATCATGGGATGTCAGGATGGTTCTAGATTTGGGGAGATCGCTAGAAGTCCTAGTGTTCCCAGCCTCGTGTATTTCTTTAGTCTGTTGAGTTTGGGAGGGGTTTTTCTTTTGCTGTGTTGCTAGTAAGGATATTTATCTCCAGACTTGTCCTTTGCGGGCGGAGGGAGTATCGAACCACCCCATCGTTCTTCCATGTTCCGCTTCGCGGAGAGCATATTGCGATCGCACTTTCGTTCTTTCCATCTCTCGTACTTCTTTAAATTCCACCAAATCAGGAGGGAGGATGGCCTGAATGTCCTAGTGTCATTCTCATTTTTTTTAAGGTATCGTAACCGCTTTTTTCGGGGGAAAGAGATCATTTGCCAGGTTAGGGTTCTTGCAATAAGCCCCGATCTCTTAACATTCCAGGCTCCTGATCATAACAGAACAAGCGAGTTCCTGCACTTGTGAATAGTACTGAGGAAAGCAAGTTAATATTGGAAACGATGCTGCTCGCCACACTCTCGCAATAGTTCCTTTGTTGTTTAGATAGGGTTCAGGGATGCGCTTGTTTGTGGCTTTGGAAATTCGCTGAGGATTCGGGTATAGGTCTTCGACTTCGAGCGTTTGTTTGGACGTTCGGGAACGCATTTCGAATGCAGGAATGTATGATAGTTTTGAGACTATGTATCCGTCGGAAGAAAAGCGGGAACGGCGGGAGCGCGGTGTGTAGGAAGCCTGGTGGCTATGGGCCGGAGGTGTTCGTTTCCTTTTGTTAGCCCGGGAGCATAGGAAGGGCAGACCTACACGGAGTAGAATGGTGGCTCATGGGAGGATAGGATGTTAGTGTTGATATATACTCCTGTCTTCGCCGATCAGTTAGTTGTTCATGATAGTGTGTTGTTGAGTGTGATATTGTGGCTGTTATTAAAAAGATTTTCCCCGTCCCTGAGTGTGCGATCGTGTTCTCTGTGAGTTGCTTGGCGTTTCGTTTCGTTTCACCGCTCGCCGTCGAAGTTTAATTGTTAACTACCAGTAGCTTTGTTTGATGAAATAAAGACTCTAGGTATTGTATTGGCAGGGCTTTTGAATATATATTGGAAACAGGGAGCCGAGGGCTATGCGTGCTGCTGCACGATGTAGCTCCAAATTTTATGAGTCTAGTTTTAAAGTACTTGGGCTTCGTTTTTGTTTTTTAGGGATGAATAGGCTCGTCTCGTCCAGTATTTACTGTCCCCGCTACTCCGCACCTAAAGTTATGGTAGTCCTCATAAAAGGATCCTTCTGGATACTAAGTTAGCGTTTTAAGTGGATTAACGGTGACGGCCGAGTACCGAGAATGCAAGCAACCAAAATATGATCGACTTTGGGGTGAGCGATTAAGTTCGCTCATTCTCATTCTTTTCTCTCTCTAACTCAACTAACTGTAAAGATAGAAATAGATATAAATTACAACATGGTTGTTCTCCTATCCTTTTATAGATCACCACACATACCCATTATCTTCCACCTATGTCCCCCCTTGCCCCTCTAGGGACTCTCTTGCTAGCAAAAGAAAGAAAAAGACTCCCACTGTTGGTAGACCCGGAAATCCAACTCTTTCACTTTCCCTTCTGGTTCTTCCGCTTTCCGGTGAATGTGTCGATCCAAAGCCCATTCCCAAAGCCTACGTACATTCCCGAAAACTATTCGAAAAGTGAGGTAATAATCCGAGCATGCTGAGCAGTATCCGGGGACTTCCAAAATCGTGGTTGTTGAAAATGGTACTGCTCCCTATACTCTCTTGATTCTTTTGTTGTTTAGTTAGCTTCTGGGACCATAGTTGTCTGCGGTTTTGGATATGCGCTGAGGAACCAGGCATATGGCTTCGGCTCCGGGCATGGGTTTGTTTACGGATATGCGCTGAGGATCCGGGCATGGGTTTGTCTTCGGAGACTCGCTTTGACTTCGCATACGGTTTGGCTTCGGGCATGCGGTTTGGCTTCTGGTGTGTTTGTGGGAAGCATCGCGAATGCAGGAATGCGCGATAGTTTTGGGATCGTGCAGCTTTCGTCAAAGCTGGGAGAAAAGCGAAAGCGCTGTAAGGTGAGCCGAAAAGGGCTGGAAGCCCGGAGGTGGGAAAGTGTTTGTTTCTTGTGTTCGGGAGTGCTCAGGATGGAAAGGGGGACTCACATGGAGTAGTACGGTCACTCATGAGGAGGATAAGGTGTTGTTGATATATATATACTTCTGTTTTTGCCAGTTAATTAGTAAGTTAGAACACCGAGCAGAGAACATCGTGGAATTGTTGAGCGTGAGCCTGTGGTTTCAATCTTCAAATTCAAACTATAAAAGTAAGGTTGTTAGTGAAAAGATTTTCCCCGCACTTGGGTGTGCGATCGTTTTCGTTGTGAGTTGCTTGGCGTTTTGTTTTACCGCTCGTCACTCGTTGTGCAATCATATCGCCGCCATTGAAGTTTAATAGTAGTGAGCTAAGGAAAACACTCTTTCTAAGGGTTGCTCGATTATTTGTCATGTGTCTTTTGGAAACTTGAAAAACGGTTGGATGTCATGGCTTCTGTCGCGAAAATGGTTTTCCGATTGTTGGAGAATGAGGGGCGGCAATCAGCTGTGCCAGGCTAGTAATAAAAACGGTTTGCAGAATCGCAAGTAAACATCAAATTCATTTCCTCCTCAAATCCATCGGGTATCAATTATACCGGTGAGCATAGATCAAGTGATAGTCTACTATTGAATACCTGACATTACGGCCACCAAAATTCTTGAGTAGATTGTAAAAAGAGTGTTGAAATTTTCTGTATATTTCCTAGTATATTTCATAACACTACCGTGTATTTGTTTACTTAGTTTGTGTTTCGGCTACGCCTGTCCACCGCTTACATTACTACAGCTAAGACCTATATTATGGTGGTTTATTGTTTATTTCAAGGTTATATCTGGGGATTTAACATGTGCTTTCCTATCAGGTGTTCAGGATTTTACAGTTGTTTATGTATCTCTTATGCACCACTCTTGGTCATGATATTTCTAATAATCTCCTCACACCCTCATAGATTCACGCACATTATTTGGGATTTACTTGGAAGGTTTTCAGGGTCAAACATGTTCGCACTTATTTTTTTTACATTGTTTTTCCTATATTTCTATCGCTTATATGGGCGCGCACTTTTGTATAAATATGGTTGCTACCACCCACCTCGCTTAGAAGAATAAGAACCAGAACTCCTACCAATCTGCTCTCACACTACACATTCCTCCTCGCTTAGCGTGCCATGCAACCCCCCTTGCACTTGGGTAGTATTATCCATATAGAATAGATTGTGCCTTTGGCGTTCACATTTTGAACAAAGAGAGGGGGCGGTATAGATGGGGGGGCACAATCGATTCCCGAGCCAGCCATATTCTTACTGGCACGGCTGGTACTTTTGCGGATGAATTTCGGCTTTGCTTAATTAAACTATTTTAGCTAGTTGGGAATTGTTCAGCGGAGCACGAACGATGATTGATGATAGTTCATGCTTGGGAAAGGAAAATACATGGTGTTTGTCTTCTCTCGGCGACGGAGAGGTCATATGTGCTACAGGGGTGGTTCGTTGAAGGCTTGGCTGATCGGGGGGGTGGGTGGCTCGATGAAAGGCGGTGATCTCCCACTTCTCGCTTTTGTGCCAACCAACCGAACGATAGATCAAAGGTTTCTGACGGTCAAAGGACGAAAGAAAATTCATAACAGCGGACTACAAGAGAAGGGTCACTTGTGCATAGATTGTCGGACAACCGAACAGGATTGTGCTTTCATTTCGCTTTGATTTTTTTCTTTTCATTTCTCGGGGTCCGTCTTCGGCGAAGACTTGAGAATTAGCTTAGGAGAACTGAATCAATTGCGAATTGTCTCGTCCGGCGGATTTTCTCATCAGTGACAGTTGTTGACTTGTAGTTTCCCGCGCTTCAGAGAGTAGATACAAGTATAGTTGCCCGGTTTTCGTCTCTTCGGTACACGACCGGTGAAGCTCCAAATCCGAATTTGAGGGCATCCCGATACTAACAACGCAAACTATGTTACTTCACGCCTTCTATTCAACATATTCCGAAGCTGAAAAAAATTCAAATATCTCTCCAAGCATCTAAAGAAAAGTTGGCTACTTTTCGATGCAACATTGCAAACTTAAAGTCGAAAAACAGCGCTAAGCTTGGCATTTCCAATAGAAAATCGTTCGAAAGTGCGCCAAGACCCAATTACCAACCATAGCTTTCTCGGCAATTCTTCAACCACTCTAAGTACATAGTTCTAAAGGGTTAGGAAACAAAATCCGTGGATTTTTGCGCATATAAATGAGTATTTGGCCTAAATTGCTTAACAGAATGGGTGGCTAAGGGGTTGTGAGTACGGCGGTCCTCGGTGGAAACCACGTTTAGGGCTCATCATTTTTGGCGCCAGCCTCGGACAAGTGCAATTACCACTACCCCGCTTTTGCTGAGCTTCAACTTCGAGGAATTCTATCGCTTTCTCGACTTTGGAATATTCGATCACCTTCGCAATCTTAACAATCCACTCACCCAAAAAGAATATCGACCCTTCAGCTCAACTTGAACCGAATGCTACCGGTATAGGCAATATCAACAGTTTTAACCAAATAAATAGCAACAACGCTACTACGGATATAACATATGTCGATAAAAAGGCCAAAATCTTGAATTGGCTATCACCCCTACAACCTCGCACCCGCCACAACCATATGAGGGGTCGAAGACAGGATGGCGTAGGGGAATGGTTTTTGAAATCCGATGAGTTTGTCAAATGGCGTGATGGGAAGGGTGAACCCGGCAAGGCCACTTTGTTTTGTTCCGGTAATCCCGGGGTTGGAAAGACATTTCTTAGGTAGGAAAAATTATTCCTCTTGAGAGTAAATTATAGCTAACTGGATAAAACACTAGCTCTCTGGTGATTGATAGATTGTTTGAGGACTTTAAGGGAGAGGACACTGCCGTCGCCTGCGTCTATTGCGATTTCTACGACCACAAGAGACAAACCGCTGCGAACATTGTCGGTGCCCTTACCAGGCAGCTTGTGAATGCACTAAGCAATGTTCCTACTGAGATCGAGGAAGCGTTCAGGGAAGCAGAGAGCGAGGTCGGGGGCCGAGGGCTCCAAGTTCGTGGAGCTCTTAAGCTCTTGGGGATAGCCCTTGCACCAGTGAAGCGGACATTCATTTGTATTGATGCCCTAGACGAATTTTCAGATAAACATCTACCCCAACTTCTGGACTCATTGCATACCATTTCTCAGACATTTCTAGGCGTACGGCTTTTCATAACTGGAAGATCTCACATTCGAAGTGCGGTAGAGAAATATCTTCCAGGAAGCGTAAAAGTTATCCCGTTTAGCCCAAATAGTCAGGATATTAGGGAATATCTTGAAATGAGGTTGAAGCATGACTTGGACTCGGAAGAGATGAGCCCTGGGCTCAAGGCCGATATTATGAAACGCATTCCAGAAAAGATTCCTGATGTGTATGTGATGTCTAATTCTATATGTGAAGCCTCGAGTAATGACTGACAATAGTGGCCAGATTTCTACTCATTTCCTTGAGCGTAGACGCAATATTAGATGAGACGACAATCGGCAAGAGGCGAGAAAGACTCGAGTTGATGACAAGTGGACTCGGGCTGGACGGCGCCTACGATGCGACATTGGATAGAATAAAGGGTCAAGGGAAAGGCAAATCAACACTCGGCATATCTGCATTGATGTGGATTTCTTGCTCAGAACGTCCAATGCATATTAGGGAGCTATGCGACGCATTGGCGGTCGAGCTTGGCTCCAGAGATATGGACTACGATAGTATCCCTTCAAAACAAACATTGTTAGCCTCCTGCTTGGGACTTGTCACTGTGGACGAGAGCTCAATTGTCCGGCTGGTACACTTTACCCTTCAAGAGTATTTCAGCCAGAATTCTGAGCATTTCAAAAGCCCCCATGCGGCAATGGCGGAGGTTTGCTTGACGTATCTTAACTTTGATTCAATTAATGAGATTTCATATACTCTTGATAGCGCCCCGACAGAGACAAGCTTCCTCTAATATGCCTCTAGCTACTGGGGACTGTATGCAAGAACTGGGCTTACAGAAGGGGTGAAATCACTTGCGCTTTAGCTTCTTCATAAATTTGGTAGACATATATCGGCCAAACTTCTGATATGGGGGGACTTCGGCTGGTGGGAAGGGGATGAGCGGTATTCTGAGGGATTTACTGGTCTCCACTGCGCGGCATACCTCGGTCTTGATGAGATTGCGATTTGCTTGTTGGAAGAGGGGAAAGGCTGTAGTGCAGACGTGGCTGATGGCTGGGGATTTACTCCATTGATGCGGGCGGCGGAAAGCGGGCATGAGGGGATGGTGAAGCTACTCCTTCGTCGGAAAAATGTCAACCCTGACTCGAGAAACGATGATGGCAGAACACCACTCTGGCTGGCTTCCAAGTGTGGGCATGAGGAGGTTGTAAAGCTCCTCCTTGGCAGGAAGACGGTCAAGCCTAACTCGAGAGACGCATATGGTAGTACACCACGCTGGTATGAGGGAATTGCGAAGCTATTCCACGGCCGGAAAGAGGTCAACCCCGACTCGAAAGACTGTGATGGCAGAACACCACTCCTGTGCGCCGCCATGCGTGGGTATGAGGGGGTTGTAAAGCTCTTCCTTCATCAGAGAGAGGTCAACCCTGACTCGATAGACATAACTGGCCAATCATCACTCCTATATGCTGCGAGCCGCGGGCATGAGGGGATTGTGAAGCTGCTTCTTGACCGGAAAGAGGTCAACCCTGGATCAAGAAACTCTATTGGCGCAACACCACTCTCGTGTGCTGCCGGGGGTGGGCATGAGGGAATTGTGAAGCTCCTCCTTCATCGGAAAGAGGTCAACCCTGACTCGAAAGACTGTGATTGCAGAACACCATTCGGGTATGCTGCCAAGGCTGGGCATGAGGGGATTGTGAAGCTGCTCCTGGGTCGGAAGGAGGTCAACCCCGACTCGAAGGACTGTGATTGCTGAACACCACTCGGGTATGCTGCCAGGGCTGGGCATGAGGGGATTGTGAAGCTGCTCCTTGGTCGGAAAGTGGTCAACCCCGACTCAAGAGACGGTAATGGTCGAATGCCGCTCTGGTATGCTGTCAAGGCTGGGCATGAGGAGATTGTGAAGCTGCTCCTTGGCCGGAAAGAGGTCAACCTCGACTCGAGAGACAACGTTGGCCAGACACTACTTTTGTGTGCTGCCAAAGGTGGGCATGAGAGGATTGTGAAGCTGCTCCTTGACCGGAAAGAGGTCAACCCCGACTCGAGAGACAATATTGGCCAGGCACCACTATTGTCTGCTGCCAAGTGCGGGGATGAGGAGACTGTGAAGGTGCTCCTTAACCGCAAAGAGGTCAACCCCGACTCGAGAGACCCTCTTGGCCAAACACCACTCTGGTTGGCTGTCGAGGCTGGGCATGAGGGGATTGTGAAGCTGCTCCTTGACCGGAAAGACGTCAACCCCGACTCGAGAGATACATATCGCAACGCACCGCTCTTGTCTGCCGCCAAGAGTGGGCATGAGGGGATTATAAAGCTCCTCCTTGGCCGGAAGGAGGTCAACCCTAACTCGAGAGACAAAAATGGCAATACACCACTCATCCATGCTGCCGACGGTGGGCATGATGGGATTGTGGAGTTGCTCCTTGACCGGAAAGAGGTCGACCCCGACTTTAGAGGCAATCGTGGCTGGACACCGCTCTTGTGTGTCGCCATGGGTGGGCATGAGGGGATTGCGAAGCTGCTTCTTAACCGGAAAGAGGTCAACCCTGACTCGAGAAACAATGCTGGCCGGACACCACTCTTGCGTGCTGCCGAGGGTGGGCATGAAGGGATTGTGAAGCTGCTTCTTAACAGGAAAGAGGTCAACCCCGACTCGAGAGACCTTGATGGCAGTACACCACTCTCGTGTGCTGCCGAGGGTGGGCATGAGGGGATTGTGAAGCTGCTCCTTGGCCGGAGAGAGGTCAACCCTAACTCGAGAGACTCATACTGCGATACACCGCTAATGTGTGCTGCACGGCATAACCATGAGGGGATTATCAAGCTGCTCCAGGGTCGTTTACATGCCGTGCCCTACCGGTAGGCAAATTATGTCCCAGTACTTTTCAGAAAGTAATTATGGTGGCTGGACTGCTGGGGTGATGTGGCGACCGGGTGATGGGGTGACGGGAGTACTCGTTTGGCATTAGGGATGCTAAAAAGTGAGGGTGGGCTATCATAGGTTGCGCTTTGTGTATCATATTGTATTGAATTTTTGTATAAGATCGTATGATACTCTGTTCTATTTTTCACAAAAGAGGGGAGGGAGAGGGAGAGGAAGGCATTTCACGAATTACAGTTTAGTATGATAAATTGAATTTACTTTGTGGAATATTGCTCCTTTGAGGATTTGTTCTTTTTTTCTTGAGTGAAGTTGGCTTAATTCGTCATGTTCAATGCACTTTTGCGATGGAACATCATTACTCTATTCATGCGTTATCACTCATAGGAATCGTTCGAGTTCAGTTGGAAAAAAATAAATCGGAGGGGATGGCGAGGCTGTATACAAGAGACTTGAGAAGGCGGGAGATTCTGGCAACTTCATTCTATCTGAGAGGGTTGGTGTAACCTAGTATTTATGCAGCTAAGTAGTAATGTATATCGGTAGCGGGAGAGCAGTCCAAAGAAATAATCCACCTGGCTAGAGGACACGGATGAGAACAGACCTGCCGCTCTGATCAATCGATCGAGTGATGACATGGGAGAAGGTTTTCTGGGGAAAACCGTTTTCACTCTAGGAGGTCGAAAGAAAGTATAGCGAAATATCCGAACCCTATGAGTAAAGAGTAGCCTTTCGAGTAGGATATTCACGAATATTTACCCTGTCTATTGAAATTTGTCCTCCATTTCAAAGAAATGACTAAGCTGGAAGGGTTACTTGTTAAAAATCCTAAATAGCACTTTATTTCGACTTGTTAGCCTGAAAACGAGTTTCATCAGAAAACGCGGTAGGATGAGTTGAATTCGGACAGCTTTAAAACCGAGGTTAAAGACTGCTGACCGACTATTGTTGGAAATGGTGCTGCTCAACATACTCTCCTGATACTTCGTTTGTTGTTCGGATAGCTTCCGGGAGCGCGGTTGTTGGTGTATTCGGCAATGCGCTTAGGATTCGAGCATGGGTTTGTCTTCGGTGGCTCGCTTTCGCTTCTGGTATATGGTTTGGCTTCAGGCGTTTGTTTGGATGTTCGGGAAAGCATTGCAGATGCAGGAATGCACGATGATTCCGGGATCGTGCTGTTTTCGGGAAATCTGACAGGGAAGCGGAAGTACTGTAAGCTTAGCCGGAAAGAGCAGGAAGCCCGGGGTGGGAAAGTGTTTGTTTTCCTTTAGTTAGCCCGGGTGTGCTCACGGGGCAAAGAGAGACTCACAATGTAATAGCATGGACGCTGATGGGGGATAGGGTGTTAATGTTGATATACACTCCTGTCTTTGTCAGTTAGTTAGAGAGCACCGAGCATCGAGCACCGTAAAGTTGTTGAACGAGAGAGCCTGTGGTTGTTAGTGAAAGATCTTTCCCCACCCTTGAGTGTGCGATCGTTTTCGTTGTGAGTTTGCTTGGCGTCTCGTTTCACCGCTCATCACTCGCTGTTCGATCGTTTTGCCGCCGTTGAAGTTTAATAGCTATGCCGTATACTGTACAAAGACGTAGAAGGCGAATATTTAGAAACACTATTTCCTCACACTCCGGGCTGCGGCTGGGGTCCTGGGAGGGATTGTCTTATTCTCTGGCCATACTGGAAGGGCATCAACTTTGGCGATCACAGAGAAACCATCATGAGATGTCAGGATGGCAGAGATTTTTCATGATCGAAGTTCTGGTTTTCCAGTTTCGTGTTTCTTTATAGTTTGTTGGGTTTGGGAGTTTTGTAGTGTTTCTAGTTAGAGATATATATCCCCTAGCCTGTCCTTAGCCGGCGGAGAGAGTACCGATCTAGTCCATAATTCGTTTGTGTTCCACTAGATCGCTTAGAGCCTATTGCGATAGCACTTTTATTCCTTTCTTCTTTGGTGCTTCTTTAGGTTCTATCAAATCCGAAGAGAGGAATCCCTGGATGTTCTAGCCATTCTCATTTTTCAAAGGTGCTGTAACCGCTTTTTTCGAGGAGAAGGAGATTATTTTCAAGGTTAAAGTCCTTGAACTAGACTCCGATCTCCTGACTTGCGGAGCCCTTCACCATCATCATATGACATGAGAGTTTTTGAATTTGCGAAAGGGTTTGAGGAAATCAAGTTAACTACTGATAGCGCTCTTTGATGAAATAAAAACTGGTTATGGGATCGTGGGTTTTTTTGAATGTATCATAGATTGGAAACAAAGAAAGGAGAGCGATACCCACTAATGCAGCCATTGATGCCAAATTTCATGATTCTCATTCTCTCCCGCGCATGTCTCCCTTTCCCCTTTACAAACTCCCTCGCTAACAAAAGAAAGGTAAAGACCTTCACTGTTCTTATCTCCCAGGCATCCAATTCTACTACTATCCCTTAGGACTCTTCAGCTTTCTGGTAGATTTATCGATCCAAAGCCCACTCCCAAAGCCTGCATGCAATTCCTGAAAACTATTTGAATAGTGAAACAATAACGTGACTATGGTGAACAGCATAAAGGGACTTCCAAAAAATGGTTGAGAGCCGAGGAAAACTCTCTTTCTACAGTTGCTGTCACGTGTCTTTTTGAAACTTGAAAATCGATTGGATGCCACGGCTTCTGCCTCCAAGATGATTGTTTTAAGAATGGCTGGTTGGCGGTGTCGGGATTGCAGAGCTGGACGGGGGGGACATCGGGTGTACCGGGATGTAAAAAGGTATAATATGGGGATCTGTAACACAAACTCTCGCCCAGCAATACTCAGGCGGGTGAGTGCGAAGTAGGTCACATGATCTTCTACCGAGATTGGCAAGCGATTTTGATGGGAAATTGTGTGCTTCTCTGATAGGCGGAGGGTCAAGGTTCCTCCTTGAGCATTCTCTCACCTCTTGTGCCGCGGAATCTTGGGAATCATTTGCAATTGGAGATCACGTGACCTGCTTAGCACTCGGCTATGTGAGTATATTGTTCGAGCAAGGGCTGGAAAAATGCTTGTGTTAGTGGTCCCGACTTTTTGCTGCCATCGCCAGACATTTCCCCTATACTGGCACTTGTACAAAAAAATAGCCGCAGAACAAGTTTGTATAGTACGGTGCAGTATCTGTTCGAGCGCTAGCTGATTACAATATACGGACGTCGCCCAACCCAAGGAGCCATCGGAGGAGACATGGGACATACCCTAGGGTGCTGGAATATTCTGTGCTTTCCTTCCTGTTTTGTTGTCGGCAGAGTTGATGTCTGGTTCCTATTTATTAGATAAAAGGGGCTCCGTGAGCGTTGGGAGGTAGGAAGCGCGGGGCTGGAATTTTCTTGAGAAGTATAGTTTGTTTTGACAGTTTGTTCTTTCATCTCTTCATTTCGATTTCTGAGCTATTGTGACACTCGAAAACCCTCTGCTAAATGGCACAAAAGAAGGCTGACTTCGGGAGTGATTTGCAAGAACCCCGAGTACTTGTGTGGTACAGTACCCTACCCGTCCTTCTTAGCCGAGATTTGCCTTCCCTATTGGTCGTAAATTTAGTAAGCTTGGATGCATTTCTCATTGGATACCCGAATAGATCTGGAGCGAAGCCTAGCAATGAGGCTGGAATTGTTCGAATCCGGGTTAGCACACGTACTGTGCACCTCTCTTTCGGCGAAAATGTTGCGAACTGGGCTGGACAAGTAAACTTATTATCACACCACCCCGCTTTTGCTCAGCTTCAACATCGAGATATTTTATCACTTTCGCCATCTTAGCAACACCTTCACTGCAAAGAAATATGGACCCTTCATCTCATCTTGAACCGAATGCTACCGGTACAGGCCATATCAACAGTTTTAACCCAATAAATAGCCACAACAACATTACCAATATCACATATGTCGATGAAAGGGCCAAAATCTTGAATTGGTTATCACCCCTACAACCTCGCACCCGCCACAACGATGTGAGGGGCCGAAGACAGGATGGCTTAGGGGAATGGTTTTTGCAATCCGATGAGTTTCTCAGATGGCGTGATGGGAAAGGTGAATCCGGCAAAGCCACTCTGTTTTGTTCCGGCAATCCTGGAGTTGGAAAGAGCTTTCTTAGGTAGGAAAAATGATTCCTGGTGAGGGGAGCTATAGCTGACTGGATAAAACACTAGCTCTGTCGTGATTGATAGATTGCTTGAACACTTTGAGAGAGATGACGCTGCCGTCGCCTGCGTCTATTGCGATTTCTACGACCACGAGAAACAAACCGCTGCCAACATGGTCGGTGCCCTCACCAAGCAGCTTGTGAATGCGCTAAGCATTGTTCCAACTGAGATCGAGGAAGCATTCAGAAGAGCAGAGCGCGAGGTTGGGGGCCGAGGGCTCCAGGTTCGGGAAGCCGTTAAGCTCTTGGGGAGGGCGATTGTACCCATGAAGCGGACATTCATTTGTATTGATGCCATAGACGAATGTTCAGACAAACATCTATCCCAATTTCTGGACTCATTGAATACCGTTTCCCAGACATCGTCAGGCATCCGGTTTTTCATTACTGGGAGACCCCACATCCGGAGCGCGGTGGAGAGATATCTTCGTGGGAGAGTACAGGTTATCCCGTTTAGCCCAAATAGTGAGGATATTAGGGAATATCTTGAGATGAGGTTGGAGCATGACTTGGACTCGGAAGAGATGAGCCCTGGGCTCAAGGCCGATATTATGAAACGCATTCCCGAAAAGATTCCTGACGTGTGTGTGATGTCTAATTCTATACCTGAAGCCGCGAGTCATCGCTGACAATGGTGGCTAGATTTCTACTAATTTCCTTGAGCGTAGATGCAATATTAGATGAGGCGACAATCGGCAAGAGGCGAGAAAGACTCGAGTTGATGACAAGTGGACTCGGGTTGGACGATGCCTATGATGCTACATTAAATAGAATAAAGGGTCAAGGGAAAGGTAAATCTACTCTCGGAATGGCTGTATTGATGTGGATTTCTCGCTCGGAACGTCCAATGCACATTGGGGAGCTAAGAGAGGCACTGGCAGTGGAGGGTGGCTCTAGAGACATGGACCACGATAATATCACTTCGGAAAAAACATTGTTAGCCTCCTGCTTGGGACTTGTTACGGTGGATGAGAGCTCAATTGTCCGGCTGGTACACTTTACCCTTCAAGGGTATTTCAACCAGCGTTCCGAACATTTCGAAAACCCCCATGCGGCAATGGCGGAAGTTTGCTTGACGTATCTTAACTTTGAATACGTCAATAAGATTTCACATACTCTTGATAGCGCCCCGGCAGAGACACGCTTCCTCGAATACGCCTCCGTCTGCTGGGGGCCCCATGCAAGAAATGGGCTTACAGAAGGGGTGAAATCACTTGCGCTTCAGCTTCTTCATAAATTTGGTAGACATATATCGGCCAAGCTTCTCATATGGGGGGGCATCCATCCATGGGAACGGGAGAGAATGTATTCTGCAGGATTCACCGGACTTCACTGCGCGGCATATCTAGGGCTTCATGAGATTGCGATTGATTTGATCGAAGAGGGGAAAGGATGTAGTGCAGACATGGCTGATGGCTCGGGCAATACTCCATTGATGTGGGCTGCGGTAGGCGGGCATGAGGAGATGGTGAAGCTACTCCTTTGCCGGAAAGAGGTCAACCCCGACTCGATAGGCCTTTTTTACCGAACACCACTCTTTTGTGCTGCTAGGGATGGGCATGAAGGGATTGTGAAGCTGCTCCTTGACCGGAAAGAGGTCGACCCCGACTCAACAGACGATAGTGGAATAACACCACTCATGTGTGCTGCCGGCGAGGGGCATGAGGGGATTGTGAAGCTGCTCCTTGACCGGAAAGAGGTCAACCCCGGCTCCGCGGAATATCATGGACTAACACCACTCTTGTATGCTGCCAGGAAGGGGCATGAGGGGATTGTGAAGCTGCTCCTTGGCCGGAAAGAGGTCGACCCCGACTCAACAGACGATAGTGGACTAACACCACTCATGTGTGCTACCGGCGAGGGGCATGAGGAGATTGTGAAGCTGCTCCTTGACCGAAAAGAGGTCAACCCCGGCTCCGCGGAATATCATGGACTAACACCACTCTTGTATGCTGCCAGGAAGGGGCATGAGGGGATTGTGAAGCTGCTCCTTGACCGGAAAGAGGTCGACCCCGACTTGACAGACGAGTATGGACTAACACCACTCCTGTGTGCTGCCAGGAAGGGGCATGAGGGGATTGTGAAGCTGCTCCTTGGCCGGAAAGACGTCAACCCTAACTCGAGAGACAAAAATGGCAATATAGCACTCATCCATGCTGCCGGCGGTGGGCATGATGGGATTGTGAAGTTGCTCCTTGGCCGGAAAGAGGTCGACCCCAACTTTAGAGGCAATCGTGGCTGGACACCACTCTCGTGTGTCGCCAGGTGTGGGCACGAGGGGATTGCCAAGCTGCTCCTTGACCGGAAAGAGGTCAACCCCGACTTGACAGGCGATGGTGGAAGAACACCCCTCTTGTGTGCTGCCAGGAAGGGGCATGAGGGCATTGTGAAGCTACTCCTTGACCGGAAAGAGGTCAACGCCGACTCGAGAGACGATAATGGTGGAACGCCACTCTGGTACGCTGCCCTGAATGGGCATGAAGGGATTGTTAAGCTTCTCCTTGATCGGAAAGAGGTCAACCCCGACGTAAGCAACGATTGTTGCCGAACACCGCTCTGGAATGCTGTCAGGGGCGGGCATGAAGGGATTGTGAAGCTCCTCCTTGGCCGGAAAGACGTCAACCCTAACTCGAGAGACAAAAATGGCAATATAGCACTCATCCATGCTGCCGGCGGTGGGCATGATGGGATTGTGAAGTTGCTCCTTGGCCGGAAAGAGGTCGACCCCGACTCAAGAAATGATGCTGGCCGGACACCACTTTTGCGTGCTGCCGGTTGTGGGCATGAGGGGATTGTGAAGCTGCTCCTTAACCGGAAAGAGGTCAACCCCGACTCGAGGGACAGTGATGGCAGTACACCACTCTTGTGTGCTGCCGATAGTGGGCATGAGGGGATTGTGAAGCTGCTCCTTGGCCGGAACGAGGTCAACCCCGACTCGAGAAACAATGCTGGCCGGACACCACTCTGGTGGGCTTCCAATAATGGGCACGAGAGGATTGTGAAGCTCCTCCTTGATCGGAAAGAGGTTAACGCCGACTTGAGAGACAATGATGGCCAAACACCATTATGGTGTGCTGTCGAGGGTGGGCATAGGGGGATTGTGAAGCTGCTACTTTGCCGGAAATAGGTCAGCCCTAACCTGAGAGACATATTCTGCAACACCCCACTCATATGCTACCCGGCTTAGCCATGAGGGGATTCCCAAGCTGCTCCGGGGTCGTTTAGATGCCGAGTCTGATCGGTAGGCGAATTATGCCCCAATGTCCCTTTCCTACCTTTCAGATAGTAATTATGAGTGGCTGGACTGCTGTTGTGATGGGAGTAGTTGTTTGGAGTTAGGGCTGTTGAGGGGTGAGGATGGGTTATTCTAGGATGGGCTTTGTGTTTTGTATTGAATTTTTACATAATATTGTATGATATTCTGTTCTGTTCTTTTTCATAAAAGAGGGCAGGGGGGGGGGAAAGGAGGGTATTTCACGAATTTACAGTTTGGTATGATATATTATGTTTATTTTGTAGAATATTGCTCCTTTGAGGATTTGTTCTTTTTTTTACTTGAGTGAAGTTAACTTAATTCGTCATGTTCAATGTCCTTTTGAGGTCATGGCACATCATGACTCTATTCGTGTGTTATCACTCGTAGGAATGGTTCGAGTTTAGGTGGAAAAAAATAAACTGGAGGGGATGGCGAGGCTGTATACAAGAGACTTGAGAAGGCGGGAGATTCTGGCAACTTCATTCTATCTGAGAGGGTTGGTGTGACCTAGTATTTATGCAGCTAAGTAGTAATGTATATCGGTAGCGGGAGAGCAGTCCAAAGAAATAATCCACCTGGCTAGAGGACACGGATGAGAACAGACCTGCCGCTCTGATCAATCGATTGAGTGATGACATGGAAGAAGGTTTTCTGGTGAAACTCGTTTCCTCTCTAGGAGGTCGAGAGAAACAAAGTATTGCGAAATACACGAACCCTATGAGTAGAGAGTCGTCTTTCGGTTACGACTTTCACTAATATTTACCCGAGGTGTTGATATTTGTCCTCCGTTTCAAGGAAATGGCTAATCTGGAAGGGTTACTTTGTGAAAAATCCTAAACTGGGCATTATTCTGACTTCTTAGAGTGAAAACGAGTTTCATCAGAAAATGCGATAGGATGAGTTGAAGTCAGACAGCTTTAAAACCGAGATTAAAAAAATGCTGACCATCTATTGTTGGGAATGGTGCTGCTCGACACACTCACAGGATACTTCCTTTGCTGTTCGGATAGCTTCCGGGGGCGAGCTTGTTTGGGCTTCGAAAATGCGCTAAGGATTCAGGCATATCGCTCTGGCTTTGGGGATAGGTTTCTCTTTAGATATGCGCTGAGGATTTAGGCATGGGTTTGTCTTCGGAGACTCGCTTTGGCTTCGGGTATACGGTTCGGCTTCAGACGTTTGTTTGAAAATTCAGGAAAGCATTGCGGATATAGAAATGCGCGAAGGTTCGGGGATCGTGCAGCTTTCGGGAAAGCTGGGAGGGAAGCGGAAGGACTGTAAGGTCAGCCGGAAAGAGCTGGAAGCCTGGGGGTGGGAAACTGTTTTCCTTTGGTTAGCCCGGGTGCACTGACAGGGGAAGGAGAGACTCACAATATAATAGTATGGATGCTTCGGGGGATAGGGTGTTAATGTTGATATCTACTCCTGTCATTGCCAGTTAGTTAGAGAGCACGGAGTATCAAGCACCGTGAAGTTATTGAGCGAGAGCCTGTGGCTGTTAGTGAATGATTTTTCCTAGCACTTGTGCCATCGTTTTCGTTGTGAGTTGTCTGCGTTTCGTTTCACCCCTCGTCACTCCCTATGCAATCGTTTTGCCGCCGTTGAAGTTTAATAGCTATGCAGTATCCTGTACAAAGACGTAGAAGGCCGATATTTAAAAGCACTATTTCAAGACGCTCCAGGCTGCAGCTGGGGCCTTGTGAGGGATTGTCTTATTCACTGGCCACACTGGCAGGGCATGGGCTTCGGGGATCACGGGTAAACCCTCATTGGATATCAGGATGGCGGAGATTTTTCATTGGAGTTCTGGTTTTTCCAGTTTCGTGTGTTTCTTTATAGTTTGGGAGTTTTGTAGTGTTGCTAGTTAAATAGCTAAATATATCCCCTAGCCTATCCGTAGCCGGCGGAGAGAGAGTTCATCATTCTTTCCTCTTCCACTGGATTCCTTAGAGATCACACTTTTGTTCCCTCCTTCTTTGGTGCTTCCTTAGATTCTATCTAATGCGAAGAGAGGAAGCCCTCGATGTTCTAGCCGTTCTCATTGTTTTAAGGTGCCGAACCTGTCCATTATGCTCTGAGGCCCCGCAGACCTTCGAGCATGCCAGCTTGTCCTGCTCCTCCTCAGCCCGTCAGAGATCCCGTCTCCTCCAAGGGGTCTCAGACTTGGCTCCGGAAGCCCCAATCTGATCCGACCAGCAGCTGCTCATTGCCCTAGCTGAGTTCATTCGCACCACCTCCAGTGGTTTCCCCCCAGGGATGCCCCCGCTTGCCCTCTCCCTCCACACCCCTTCAAACCCCCTGTTTCAGTTCACCGCCCTATCCGCCCCTGGCCCTCGAGACTAGTTAAGCGGTTTATAATTTCATTTGATTTTAGCTACAGCTGCTTTGGGACACTTATTGGTCGCGTTGGGGGATCTGGTTATATTTGTTTCTTTTGTTGATTGTTAGTTTGATTTCCGGTTTTGTTTTGGCCATATCATTAAAGATGCATGTCATTTCTTGTACCGTAGAAACAATGAACATATGATTTAAAAAAAAAAAAGAAAAAAAAACAGAAAAAAAAAGGTCACAGTAGTTAACCGCAAACCATCTCACCTACACCTCCGGCGATTGAAATCCCAACACCAGGGAAATCATGGTGGGATTCCACCACTACCCCCTCTCCTCCCCCTTGCTGGCTTCTGCCTAGGGGAGTGATGCCACAACCCCTCCTCTCCCTCTGGGGTCTACCCCCTCCTCCACGGGGTTCTTGTTCCTGTTCATCGTTAACTCCCGCTCATGAAGTTCAGTTCTCCCTTTTACCCCGCACTTCCTTTGCACCTCGCTTAGGTTTTGCATGGTCCTCATTCTGCCCTCTTCGCTGACGGTCAGCACTGAGCTTTCCAAGCCCTTTGCGAAGTACCATTCCATCTCGATTGTGTGGTCCACTCGGGGAACACTTCGGTTAGTAACTTCAGCACCTCGTCCTCGTTTCGCATTCGGAAAAGCATCGGCCGCGGTTACTCTAGTCGGTCTTCTCAAGTGTTCGGACTGTCCTTCCTCCTCACATCCCCCTTCCTCCACCCTCTTGGCCTTCGTCCCGTTGCTCGGTTACAGCTATACCCACTCCCCCGCTGGCACCTTACTGCCCCCTGTCCGCGGTTGATCTTCGGTCGCTATACAAAAACCCGCCTCGGTTACGCCCGTCCTTCTACCTGTCTATGGTGGCAATCAGGTTAAGAATTCTAGCATGGTAACACGAATGGTGTTCCCATTACCACAACAAAACACATCCAGGAAAAATCATTTATGTAGAACACAGAAAATATTTATATAGTTAAGATCAGCTTAAAGTTACAAACTAAATAAAAGAACTCTCATTTGAATTAATTGAGAATTGAAGAAGTTGTTGTGGTTTAAAGACAGTGCCACCTCCTTACTATTGTGGCTGATATGATGTGTATATCTAGTACTTTTTATGGTGAAAAACTTTAATTTGTATGAGAATTTATCAGACATGGGGTACATCTCAGCATGATACAATACATAAGATAGTTGTAGACAAAAGAAAATCAATTCTTTCTTGGAAAAAGGTTTTAAGAAGAGAAAGATAAAAACAGAAGAATTACTGGCTATGAGAAACTGTTAGTAGAGAGAGAAAGAAATGTAAAAATGTAAAAAGAATTTGAAAAGAATTAATAAAAAAAAATCTGGCAGAACAATTGGATGTAAATGGGTAGTACCATTAGAAACTACATGGTAGTACAATTTGAAATACAGAAGGGTTAGGGTTAAGCTAGGGTTAGGGTTAGGAGTTAAGTATATTGATTAGGGACAGGACTCAGAATCTCAACAGGACCAAAGACACTGCCAAACGTGGCACTCTTGAGGAAATGAACAAGTAACTAACAGCCAAGGAGACCACAACTACACAGAGCTGTGGCACATGCCACAACCAAGAAACAAGCCCAAAAACAACAAGAGGGATGAGAACAAGGCCCCCAACAGGCAACGAAACCAAAGGAACAAGGCCCCAATGGTGGCACAAGACGGAAAGGTATTATGGCCCCAGTCCTGGCCAAGC
>Ga0307509_10004259_pt1 | contig 20836 bp, 20 predicted proteins | sample 10_EM_MG_FD_202245 | JGI IMG/M metagenome (GOLD analysis project Ga0307509, IMG submission 202245) | Populus trichocarpa ectomycorrhiza microbial communities from riparian zone in the Pacific Northwest, United States - 10_EM | ecosystem: Host-associated > Plants > Roots > Unclassified | place... | reverse complement strand
CCCGGCCGTCCGTCCCGGGCATGGGTTAGGACGGACTACAATTTGGCGTCCGTCCAGTCCAAAGGCCTCATAATTAGCGTCCGTCCCGTCCTAGGCAAAAGACGGACGGACTGGACGCTTGGGAACATTGATAGCATTAAGGATAACTTGATTCCTCTCCTCCTTCAAATCCTTCATCTTTTATTTTTCTTCCCTCCTTCCTTTCGCCTATTTCTTGATCAATCACGGAATGAGAGATACGCAACTGAATCGGTAAAGTCATGGCAATTCACCTCCAGTACGGCCAGCACAGTCCTATCTTACCATTCTTTCCTCCGATTCTGCTTGTTCAGCAGGGATTACATTAAATCCCCAAGCTAACAATGAGACATTATTCTTCTATTTGTTATGTTATTTCGTCATTGGAAAATATTTATAGTAAATCCCCTTTGCATTGATACCTTATGTGCGGCCACAAGAGTGTGTAAGATTGACTTTAATTTAATTAATTAATCTACTACCTCCAGTATCTTTGAAATTCTTCTTGCATTCTTAATCTCATTTAGTAATCCAGAAACATTTACAGTGGATTTTTGCTGCTGACAGAGTGCATGGCTGCTCGCTAGGAGTCGGCCGGCCTATAGCTAGGCCAAGCTAAATCTCTGAGGATATTGAGCGGCCGGGGGGGGGGCTTTACTCTAGCCTGATCTACCTGGCCATTGGGAACAGTGGGTTCTGAGTTCCCGGCCCATCATCCTTCTCACAGTTTGCAAGAAGTCTCTCAAACAAGCGGCTTGGGTAAATCTAACCTGGAACCACTCCACCTTTAAAATAAAAAAAGAGAAGAAGAATTGATTGATTAATTAGCTGCGGGGTGAGCAAAAGCATGATACTGCTGGGGGCACAGAACGGTAGCTCGGGTAGTTCTACCGGCATTCTATAAGTATTTGCGGCTGTCTTCCGGATGAGTACTCTGCTATCACGGGATGCCACTGGAAAGGCTCTATAATACTCGAATACTCTCGGTATCAACTGTGGATGGAAGTGCCCGGAAAAATGCGATTAGCAAGGCCGCACATGTCACCAGAATGCCCAAAGGAGGGCTTCTGGATGCGATTACTCGCATTCTCTATGCTGGAATCACTGTTTGTACCCGATAACACCTATTATCACCTCCAAACTGACTCTAGTAGGTATATAAACCCCTTAAAGAATCTGATTCCTGTGTAGGTCAAACTATAGCCAATGTTGGTGCTGGTGGTGGTCTCGGCTCTCTTGATGCACCTATCCCACGATCTTTTGTTCATACATGGGTAATTGGAGGATATCAGTGTTCCCAACGGGCTAGGCCGATGGTAGGCCGGCCTATAGGCTGTAGGCCGGGCCGGGCTGGGCCGCTCGGGAAGGTAGCCTAGGCCGATCTAGGCAGAATTCGATCGGCCTACGAAGCCTATCAGGCCTGATAGGCGCCTACAGGCCCGGTAATTAGTATTGAGAACAGATTTCTTTGGGCTCCCCCAACCCCCCCCCTCTTCAAGTTTTCTTGCATTCAGTTTTTGTCCTGTTTGCCTTCGATAATTGATTCTTAATTAATCATGAAACGAGTGATACACAGCCAACTCAACAAAGTTTTAAAAACTCGCCTCCAGAGCCACCAGTAGTCCTATCGTACAATCATTCCCCCCACCCCACCTCCTTAGTAGGAATTACATTATATCCCAAAGGTAACAAATTCCAATTGTTGTATTTTTGATGTTATTTTGTAAACTATTTACACTTACCGTGAAGTTTTTCTGTTGATACGGTGTGGCTGTTCGCTATGAGTGGGTTCGCCGTTGCAATATAGGTCGGCCTAGGCTATATAGGCCAGGCCCGCCTATCAGGGAGCTGGCACTGAAAAACAGAAATATCGGGTACCGGTATATCTATTCTGCAGAAAAGGAAGTAGCTACAAATCATGATCTATCACTGACAAAAACTACACACAGAAAACAGATCACACAATTCACAATCGACTCAAATTGCCTAGCTAGTTCACGAACCTTCGCCAAAGAAAAATCCTGAGACCGAAAAAAAACAAAAGGGAAGAGAAGAGTCCAACCTATTCTAGTTGTCCGACTATCTATTCACAGGAGATCCACCTCTTGTTGTTCGCTATCCCAATTGACCGTTGACCGTCCTGGATCTTTCCCGCCATGGTAGCTTTGGTGGTTAAAGAAAAGAAAGAAAGAGTGGTGAGAAACGACTACCTTACATAGACTCACCCTCCCCCCTGTCTGCTAAGCATCAACCTACCATCCTTGTAACGAACATGATCTATGAGGCTCCCAGCGAATACAAGCTCCAGCCATCTTCTCCCCTAGGCACAGGATGATCGTCTACTTCACCGAATCAGCTCTAGTTAGCTAAGAATATTGGAACTAAACAAAGACAAAATTTATCCGAAACAGTACCAAGCCTATACGGCCTATAGGCGGGCCCGGCCCGGCCAGGCTCAAGCCTTAAGAAGCCTATAGGCTCGGGCCAGGCCAAGCCCTAGAGAATTCCCGTAGGCCCGTTGGGAACACTGGAGGCTATTAGGTGCAATATACCAAAGCGATGGGTTTCCATGTTATAGCCATCGATACTGGAAGGTAAAAGCATGAAATGTGTCTCAACACACTTATTGCTGAGGAATTGGTGGATTTTGCGAAATTTGTTTTAGTGGCAAAGGTCAAATCTGTAGCCGGGGACTAAGTACCCACGCTGTCATTCCCCTTGCGGTGAGCGAGAAAGCTTTTCCACAAGTCCCTGAGGCAAATCTTCACTGGAGCCACTCCGCGTTAAAGGAAGAGAAAAAAAGAATTGTACATATGTTTGACGCCTGGGGTGAATCATAATACTGTACTGCAGGGCTCGGTAAAAGGTAGTCTGCGTAGGCCTCCCTACATTTCTGCTAACGTTCTCGACCGTCTCCTGAACGATTACCATCAATTGAACTACGTCGGCAACCCCCTCGACACCCAAGAAGCAATCGAATTCTTCGCCCGCGGCCTGATAAAAGCTCCCTTCGAAGTTGGGTAACTCTCGGAGCTCGCTCGAGTCTTCCAACTCCTAGAGGAAGGCGAAATTTCTGGACGCTATGTTCTTGATACACTATATCCAGAGCAGGTTTTCCAATCTAACATTACTAGGTGCATGTTGAAATAAACGACCGAAAAAGCAAGACCTTTCCTGGGCAAGTATGGCATTGTGCTAGTGAAGCCCCCCCCAGCTCCCCGCGCAGTGTCTGGTTTGAGGGCGGTGCTGTCGGACCTTTTTTCTTCGTTGTTCCATTGGCCTGATTTAGGGGTGTGGCTAAATGTGCCATGATTTATAAATTCGGTTCTTGGACACTGCTTGCGGCAGGTCGATCATTGTTACTGTACTGGTGCTTCACTGCGCGCAGCAAACCACCGAGGAGCTGAGGGAAATGGCCATTTCAATTGTACACTCTCCGTCCAACACACTAACGAGTCATGATATAAATAAATCTACAAGCAGCCAGGAATCCAAATTCTGAGCCCTATTCTGTTAGTCATATTAGGGCTTATCAAGTGAAGTTGACTCTCCCCACAAGAGCCCCAAACTTTAGGGTAATAAATTCAAAATTTTGCATGGGCAGGCATCAATATCATAGAAAACAGACACTTTATTTGGAAAACGATTACTTTCAGGAGTTGGCACCCCCCCCCCTAATCTACATGCAAACAGCCAAGCTTCTTCAGTATGTTTCTCCTCGACAGTGGTGCATGTTGCTACCACATTACTTCAAGCCTAAATTTTACATGACCAACATATCCACAGGCCACAATTGTATCAATTTCTGTTAGTATGATAGGTGGGTATGAAGGTGGGGGCAGCCTCAAAAATCCTCTTCTTTGAGCTCATGTCTAGAGAGCTGTGGTCTCATCAAACTTCGTCCGCAGCGGAAGCCGATGGTCACGGTACCTGGGCTAGGTTGACAGCTGGCTTTCATGTCGCTTGCTATAATACGAGAAGTGCCCGGGCCTGATATATTTTGTCTATCCTAATGTTTATCGGAACAACCCTATGTCGATTACGAAAATTGATCGGGGGAAGAGAGGAAAAGGAATTGTGGGAAAAGAAGATGAAGGGGCAAGAATTCGGAAAGAGGATTTAAGTTACGACCAGAAAAGAATAAAAAAGAATATTATGACGGACATCCCAAGCTATGCCGACATATCTCAGTGCCCCCTCGCTCCCCGTCAAAACCAAGCTCTGGATTATAAACAGAAGCTCACAAATCTTAACTCGACTGCATAAGGAAATACATACAGGGGTTGGGATTGGTATATGATACATGCGCGTAGTCCCATTGCGTATGATTTCCTTGGACTGAAGGGAAGTATTTTATCAGAGCCAAAGTTCGTGGGGCAGGCTTACCCCGGGAGATGGCAATTAGCGAGGGCCGCGATTTGAGACGCGGTGGGAGATTGTGCGGGGGAAGGGGCAATGGCCGTAGTCGGCGTGTTTGTAAAGTAGGGGTGGTAATTTTGGAGGTGGCGTGTAGGCTAGTGTAACGGGAGTCGAAGGGAGGGTGGCGATGGCTCATCGTCCTTTAGGTCGTGCTGGGGGTGGTTGATGCTAGAGGCTGGAGAAGTGCTATAACTCCCTCATGGCCTTTCAGAATAGCCTGAGTGAGTGGTGTTCGGCCGATATTATTAGGTTTGTTAGGGTTAACGTCATGTCCGAGTAGTATTTTCACCACTCCCCCGTGCCCATTCTCAGCAGCGATATAGAGTGGCGTTTCCCCCAATCGGTTAGGATTGTCAGGGTTGACGTCCTCCCGCTCGAGAAGTATTTTCACCATTCCCTCGTGCCCACGCATAGCAGCAAGGTAGAGTGGAGTCCGCCCAAGGAAGCCCGGGTTCTGGGGATTGACGTCGTCCCGTGCGAGGAATATTTTCACCACCCCCTCGTGCCCATTCTGGGCAGCGAAACAGAGTGGTGTTTCCCCAAATTGGTTCGGCTTGTCAGGACTGACGTCTCCCCGCCCGAGCAGCATTTTCACCATTCCCTCGTGCCCTTTCTCAGCAGCGAGGCGGAGTGGCGTTTGCCCAAATTGGTCAGGATTGTCAGGGTTGACGTCGTCTCGTGCGAGGAATATTTTCACCACTCCCTCGTGCCCATTCTCAGCAGCGATATAGAGTGGCATTTGCCCAAATTGGTCAGGATTGTCAGGGTTGACGTCGTCTCGTGCGAGGAATATTTTCACCACTCCCTCGTGCCCATTCTCAGCAGCGATACAGAGCGGTGTTTGCCCAGATCGGTTCGGCTTGTCGGGACTGATGTCTCCCCGCCCGAGCAGTATTTTCACCACTCCCTCGTGCCCACTCTGAGCAGCGTGGCAGAGCGGTGTTTGTCCAAGGAAGCCAGACTTCTCGGGATCGACGTCGTCCCGGGCAAGTAGTATTTTCACCACTCCCTCGTGCCCTTTCTCAGCGGCGATACAGAGTGGCGTATCTTCCCATATGTTCGGCTTGTCGGGGTTGACGTCTCCCCGCCTGAGTAGTATTTTCACCACTTCATCGTGCCCATTCCGAGCAGCCCGACAGAGTGGTGTATGCTGATAATGGCCCGGCTTATTGGGATCGACGTCGTCCCGTCCGAGTAGTATATTCACCACTCCCTCGTGCCCACTCAAAGCAGCCCACACGAGAGGTGTGTTACCATCGCAATCGCCTTGGTTGATATCACAACCTTCAACCTCTATCAAACCCGCCACAATCTCGTCGATCCCAAACATTGATGCACAGTGTATACCACTAAACAAGGAAAGTTTCTCGAAATTAACTTGATAATAATACCGCGTTCGTTCTTTTAAGAGGATTTTGGCGGATATATGGCTATTGTAGTCGTCAAATAACTTGAGGGTTAGCAGTTTCGCGCGGTCTGAAAGGTCCATTTTTGCGTGTGTTCCCCAATATAGAGAAGAATAGTCGAGAAATGGTGTACTTTGGAGATCGGGAGATGGAGTGGTCGAGAGAGCCTTGACCTGGTGCGAATTCAGATAACTTAAGCAGGTTTCTGCAATTGTCGAGTGAGCGGTACCAAAGAGCTTGGAATGAGTGCGGAGGTATTCTTGAAGGGTAAAATGAATTAACCGGACAATGGAAGCCTCCTTGTCTATCACAACAAGTCCTTGGCAACAGGCTAGCAATGTCCCTATTGAAGGAATATTGTCGCTGTTAAGTTCTGGTGAGCCTATCTCGACTGCTAGGGCGTGTAGCAATTCATCGGGCTTCAAGGGCCGCTCCGCATGCGAGACCCACATCAAAATGGTCATTCCAAGCCTCGCTTTCTCCCCACCCTGTCCTTTAATTCGATCCAGTGTTGCGCCATAAGCATTCCCCAGCCCCAAGCCATCGGTCATTGCGTGAAGCCTTTGTCGTCTGCGATGGATGGTGGTTTCTTGTAGGATCGCATCGATATTCAGCGAGACTAGCAAGAATCTAAACATGTATTTGTCAGTGGATAACTCTAGGTAGCTTCCGGAGTGTCGTTACTTCTACATACATTTCCGAAATATCCTCAGGAATTTTCCTCAGAATATCCGCCTCTAGACTACTGTCCATCGCATCAGGGTTCGTGTCCTCCTTCAGCCTAGTCCGAAGGTATTCGATAACATCATATTTCCTAGGGGTGATGGCTATAGTTACCACCCGTCCAGAAAGGCGCTTCCTGACCTCTGCCTGAACATGTGGCCTCCCTGTCATGAATATTCGAGTACCCGGAGACTTTTGGAGGATTTGATTGAGTGAATCAAGGATCTTGATTCGATGTTCTGGCGTACATTCATCCATAGCGTCGACGCAGATGAATGTAAGTTTTTCGGAAGAGGTAGTCTGCAGCATCTTCGAAATATCGGAAAGTTGTGGTCCCCGTCCACCAATTACTTTTTTCTGGTCTTCGTAGGCTTGCGATACGCCCATCGGCATCTCTTCCAGCCCCCCTACAACCTGTTTAAGCAGGGCACCCAGCATCCTTGTCGATGACTGCTCTTTTTGAGCAGCAAAGTCGAAGTAAAAACATGCCACGGCCACATTTTGTCCTCTCGCCTGATCGCACAACCTATCTATCACTAATGAACTAACATTGCCGTTTGTCAGCACTAGCCATTTTCCGTCTATTCCTCGCGCCATGTCCTTCCTACCTGATGTAAGTCTTCCCGACTCCTGGATCACCGTAGCAAAATAAAGCTGCATTCTCAGATTCACCTCCCCAACTGCCGTCGTACCAACTTTTAAATTTTTCGATTTGCAGGAGCCATTCCCCTACATTTTCCACTCGGCTCTCGCGAATGTCCTGGTGGCGGAGCGTGGGCTCCAGCGGCGACAACCAGGTCAAGATTTGTAACCGCTCATCGGCAATAGAAAAGTTATTCGTCACGGTTGTGTTCAAAAAAGAGTTGATATTGTTGCTGAATGATTGCGACATTCTTCGTTTTAGCCAGTTAGGATAGTGTAGATAATGGGTGATGGAGTCAGTCAATAATGATAATTTCCGGAGGTTGAAGAAAAGCGGGGCCTTTTGTGAAACCTCACCGATACCTCAGGATATTTTCCAAATTTGTTCCAATAATATGATACCTGCGCATGCTTACCTCAGCTGTAGCAGGAAAAGTTACCTCACTTAAACGCTATCCCTCGACACGGTATATGGTAGTACCTCGGGTACAGCACCAGCCTTGCGCTGGGGTAAAGCAACACCCGTGCAGGCTACGGGGGAGCTAAGCATCCTTGCCTATGCAGAGGTACTGGACTCGAGCCCGGTACAGCAAATGAAGCCTTCAAAGGAATTAGTGAAAACTTTAATATCGCTCAAACCCTTCTAGCATGCCCTTCGCGATCTTGATGCAGGTCTGAAAGTCCAGCAACCTCGCAGGAGATTATGTGAAGATGGTACCCTCCCTTCGCGACTACCAAGTACTGTACAGACTAGTACTCGTACAGCGCGCTTCGCTGCGGTACTCGAGTATGTTGCTACATTTACCCAAATCTATGATACAATATGTTCCTAACGCTCCTGGCGCTAGTTTGCCAAGACCCAACCCTTTCGGGCGACTAACTCAAATAATTATGACAATACCGGTAGCTCAGAGAGTCGTTTAATATGCCCCTGTCTTATCTCCTATCAGAGTCTATGATAACCCATAAGTTAGCCTAGTACTCACCACAAAACTAACGAACTAGGACGACACAGTCAATACCTACTAAACCACTCTAAAATCAGCCACCGCGTAACCTTAATTCACAAAATAAGCAGGACTACTATATTAGTGTAGTATATACTGTATACAGTATCATACGTGTGAATAAAAGTTAACTCTGCTTCAGCATGTCCATAAACACCACTACACTTGAGTACTGTTATCTTTGCCCTGGTAGCTTAGTTTTTACTCCTTATTCCTCTGTTGCTGAATAACGCCACAGACCACCACAGACCGCCACTCGCTTAACCTTGCTCTCCAATGCTCCAATGTTGAAAATAATCGATTCGGAGGTAATGATTGCCGGTGAGAGTTTTACGTAGTGGAGTGGAACCGCTCAAGTGAAGACACGGACTTTGTATTAAGCCGTGAATAAGGTGATGATTTCCTCTACCGAGTATGTGAATTTAGAAAGGAGAGTTATGAGAAAAGTTAAGAATGTGAGAGAAAGCTTAGGCGAGGAAAGGACAGTGAGGGAGAAACAAATAAGGGAAACCATTTCATGGCTTGAGTGTGTCACTTCGCTGGCGCACACGCATACCGCTAAGTTATAGCCTCAGGGTGCAGGAATTCCTTATTCTAAGTGCCACTGATCCCAAGATTCAAACTCTATTTACATAACACACCATACACTCAGTGTTTCCAACGGGCCATGCAATGGCCCAGGGCACAATAGGCCCCCGATCACATCTCGCTTTAAGGGTCTCATGGTTCTTTATCTTTTATTGCTCCTCCCTCTTTACCTTCGGCTATTTCTTAAACAATCACACAATGAGAGATGCACAGCCAGCACAACAAAGTCATGACAAATCACCTTCCGGTCCCCAACATAGTCCTATCTTAGCACTTTTTCCTCTGATTCCTCTTCAGGAACTATTACACCAAATCCCCAAGTTAACAAGCGGGAATTGTTCTCGCACCCCTAACGCTATTTTGTAATTGGAAAACATTTATAGTCAAATCTCCTCGGCTTTGATAACCTCGTATGCGGTCACCACCTGACTATGCATAGTTGGCTCACTACAGCAGCAACTCTTTTTCCACAATAAATTTAATTAATCTACCCTCTCGAGTATGTTCTAGTATTGTTTGCTCATAAAACATTCTCCCGTATCCGTTCCATCTGTATATCTCCTGAACTATCCTCCCCACTCCCGTAACAAACCCAAGCACATCCGCCTATCAACAAATATACCAGGAAACTACTCCGCCTGAAAATAATAATTAGATAATTAATGCATGGAGTAAATGTATTACGGCAGGGCTCGAAGAGACGTACCCCATTAGGTCTCCGTCCATTTTAGCCGAGGTATCCTCGACCATCACCCAAATGAGGATCATCAATAGAGCCCAAGTTGGCAACGGCCTCGGCAGGAAAGAAGAATCGACTTTTTCACTCACGGCCTCATTAAAGCCTCCTTCAAACTCGGAAAGCACTCGGAGCTCGCTCCAGTCCTCTAGCTCATGGAGGAAGGCAAAATTGTTGGACACTATGCTTCTGACACACAAGCTTAAGTCAAAAAACTCTATCCTCCGCCGATCTTTTGATCTAACATCTCTCAGCGCTTGTAGAAATAAATCACCAAAAAATGGGTTTTTTACACAAGTACCGCATTGGGCTTATGAAATAGTCCCGATATTTTGGCAATTTCTAGCTGGAAAATAATTTTGGCGGTAGCTGTTGTCTTTGTTCTGTTGATCCAATTTGGGGGTGCTGATAAATTCACCAGAAGTGAGAGTTCTTTGGTATTGTTCGCCTCCTGTCGGTCATGGTACTAGTATCATACAGTACCTAGCAGCCCACTAGGGGCCACTAAGGCCCTGAGAGAAACGGCTATCCTAATCCCCACACTTCCCGCGCTAACACTCTAATAGGCCCCGACACAAACACGCCCAGAAGCAGCTAAGAATCAAAAGTCTAGGCTTTATTTTGTCAATCGTGCAAGAGTTTATCCAAGGAAGGTGGTGCTGCACAGAGGAGCTCCAAATTTCGGGGTATTGGGGTACTAAAAATTTGTATGTAAACAGATATCATAGAAAAAAGGTACAAGCCTGGGAAATTCATGCTCCCAGGTGCTAGCACACACAATCCCAATCTGCATACGAACGCCCAAGATCTTCCGATGTGATTCTCTCCCGATTGTGGTGCATGTTGATAGTACACTACCTTGTGCCCATATTTAATATGACCAATATATCCACCGTCCACACTTATACCAAATTCGTTTAGTGAGTAAGACTGAAAGGCTGGACAGCGTCATAAATCCTCTCTCCGAACTCATGCCTAGAGGAATGTGATCTGTAGGCGCTATCTTCGTTAAACTTTGTCCGTAGCGGAGGATCGTCCCAGAACCTGAGCTGAGTTGACAGCTAGCTTTTTTTCGTCGCTTTTTATAATATGAGTGTGAGAGGTGCTTGGGCTTTACACACTTTGTCTACCCTAGTATAATATCTATTGAACAACTCTTATATCTACTCATACGATTGATCGGGGAAGAGAAAGAGAAAAAAGGAATTGTTGGAAAAACAAAATAAAGGGAGAATGAATACGCAAAGAGGATTTGCAACAAGAAAAGAATAAAAGTGAATAAATAATATGATGGATATCCCAAGCTATACCGACATATCTTAACAACCCCCCCGCCCTTCCTTAACACCAAATGCCAGACTATACACATAAATTCACAAATCCTTACTCCACTATATAAGGAAATCTGTATACAGGTTAGGATGGGTATGTGATGCGTGCGCGTATTCCCATTGCATATGATTCCCTTCGACCAAAGCGAAGTGATCTGTTAGAGCAAGGTTTTAGTGGCGGCAGGCTTACTCTGGGTGACGGCAATTACCAACGGCGGCGGAATGAAATGGGGGGGGAGGTTGTGCCGGGATGGGAGGGGGGAAATGACCGCGGCGGGCGTGTCTATGGAGTAGGCGTGGTCCTTGTGGAGGTGGCATATAGGCTATTATAGTGGTAGTGGAAGGAGGTGAGGATGACGATAACTGCTCTTCTCCTTAGATCGTGCCAGGGGTGGTAGCTGCTAAAGGCTGGAGCAGAGCTATCACTCCCTCATGACCCCTGTGAATAGCCCGACTGAGTGGCGTTCGGCCCTGGTTATCAGGTTTGTTGGGGTTGACATCGTCACGCCCGAGTAGTATTTTCACCACTCCCTCCTGCCCACTCTGGGCAGCCCAATATACTGGTGTTAGCCCAAAACCACATGGCTTTTCGGGGTCGACATCTTTCCGTCCGAGCAGTATTTTCGCCACTCCTTCGTGCCCACTTCCAAGAGCACAGAAGAGTGGTGTTAGCTCGAGTCTACCCGGAATGCTGGGGTTAACGTCATCCCGCCCGAGCAATATTTGCACCACTCCCCCGTGCCCATTCCTAACAGCAAAAGAGAGCGGCGTTAGCCCCCAAGTAGCCGGTTTGTCAGGGTTAACGTCGTCCCGTCCGAGTAGTATTTTCACTACTCCCTCGTGCCCGCTATTAGCAGCCCACAGGAGAGGGGTATTCCCAAGGCAATCTCTCTGATTGATATCACAACCTTCCGCTTCTACAAAACCAGCCACAATCTTGTCGACCCCAAACATGGATGCACAGTGTAGGCCACTGGATACATAAGGCCTGTCTAAAACATTGGGGCAAACATACCGCGCCCGTGCTTTCAGGAGGGTTTTAGCGGATATATGGTTGTTGTAGTCGCCAAGTAGGTTTAGCGCAAGCAGCTCTGCGCAGTCTGAAAGGTCCCTCTTGGCGTGGGTTCCCCAATAAAGAGAAGAGTATTCGACAAAGGGTGTGCTTTGGAGGTTGGGGGAGGGAGTGGCTGCGAGTGCCTTTACTTGGTGCGAATTCAGATAGCTTAAGCAGGTTTCTGCCATGGTCGAGTGAAGAGTACCAAAAAGCTGGGGATTAGCCCGGAGGTACTCCTGAAGGTAAAGTGAATTAATCAAACAGTGGAAGCCTCCTTGTCTATTACAACAAGTCCCTGACAGCAGGCTAGTAATGTCCTAATTGAAGGGATATTGTCGCTGTTGAGATCCGGCAAGCCTATCTCGATTGCTAGTGCATGAAGCAGTTCATCGGGTTTCAAGGGCCGCTCCGCATGGGAGACCCACATCAAAGCGGCCATTCCAAGCCTCGCTTTCTCCCCGCCCTGTCCCTTAATCCGATCTAGTGTTGCGCCATAAGCATCCTTTAGCCCCAAGCCGTCGGTCATCGCAATGAGCTTTTGTCGCCTGCGATGGAGGGTGGTTTCTTGTAGGATCGCATCGATATTTAGCGAAACCAGTAGGAATCTAGATAGGCATCTGTTAGTGAACAGCTTGGGGTATAATAGCCTCCAGAGTGTGGTTGCTTCTATATACATTCCGGAATTATGTTCAGGAATTTTCCTCCGAATTTCTGCCTCCAGACTACTCCATCGCATCGGGGTTTGTGTCCCCAGACAGCATGGTATTAAGATACCTAATGATATCGCCTCTCTTGGGGTATATTGCTATACTCACTAGTCTTCCGGAAAGATGCCTTCCGATCTCAGGTCGAATGTACGGTCTCCCAGTCACAAATATCCGAGTGCCAGAAGACTTTTGCAGAATTTGATTTAGGGAGCCAAGAAGCTTAACTCGGTATCCTTCCGCGTATTCGTCTAGTGGTCGATGCATATGAACGTGGGCTTTTTAGTAGAGGTAGTCTGTAGCATGTTCACAATATCGGCAAGTGGCGGCCTCCGCCCGCCAATGGCACTGTTTTGGTTTCTGTATGTTCGTAATATCTCTTCCGAGGTCTCTTCCAGTCCGCTAACAACTTGTTTGAGCAGGGCCCCAAGCGTATTGGTCAAGGACTGTTCCTTTTGGGCGGCGAAGTCAAAGTAAAAACATGCAACGGTGGAATTTCTCGTCCCGGTCTGATCGCACAAGCTATCTATCACCAGCGAACTAAAAAGACAGCTTGTCAGCAATTGCTCTCCCTTTTCTGTTCTCTAGGTTCGCCTTATTACCTAATGTATGTCTTGTCGACCCTCGGATCCTCGTAGTAAAACAAAACTCCATTATCTGATTTGCTCCCCCCACTGCTTGTGAACTAGCTTCTGAACTCCTCGGTCTGCAAGACCCATTCCCCTACATTTCCAACCCGGCGATTTTGAATGTCCTGGTGTCCGTATCCGGGGGTCGAGAGGCGATAACCAGGTAAATATTTGAGATCGCTCATCAGCAATAGTAAAGTTATTCGTAACCGTGTTCAAAGAATTGATATTATTACTGAATGATTGCGACATTCTCCGATTTGCCACTTAGGATATTTTAGATGATGGATGATAGAGTAAGTCGACTTCTAGAATTCCTTGGAGCTGAAGAGAGGTGGGGTCTTTTGTGAAACCTCACGGATACCTAACGGCCGTTCCCCCGATTTACCCTTGTAACACTGTGTCTGTGTTTACCTCAGCAGAAATAAACTTGACCTCAGACCTCACTTAAGCGCCACCGAAGCGCATGGACTCATGCGGCTGAGTGCCAATGGGTCGCCTGATTTTGGCTTCACCAAACCACCCGAAGAAAAGAAGAGAACACCAAATGAAAATCGTTGTCGGACCTTTTTTACTTAGCACTCGGCAGCATGAGTAGGGCGCACTACTCAGGAGCGGACAAAAACCGGGTCCCACTTCCATTCCGACATTTGTATGTGGAATAAGCCAGATTAAGAAATTTGAGCAATGTAGGGCGAGTATTTTTTGGTGTCGGCAAGTTATCAATATATTCAAGGAAGCACCGCCAATCCGGGCACCCGGCCACCTAACTAAAACATCAAACAAAACAAATAACAAAAAATAATAAAAACAAGGGCAAAAATAAAACAAACTTCACAAATTAAACATCAGGTGCCCCCCACCCGGCTTGAGCGTTCGGAAGATGGGGTGGGTTAAAGTAAGTGTGGCAACCTATCACGACAATGGACTGCGCTGAGCTGTTCGACTCTGAGTTTGTCCGCAAGAAGTGGGGATCGATAACACAAGCACTCGCCTGCCTTTGTCACTGTTTGAGTGTGTTTGTGCTATCGTACCGGGCCCCACGCGGGTCGGAAGGCTCACCCCGCAACCTCTCACGAGATCCGATGAAGATAGGGAGCATGCTTTTTTGGTACTCTTCCTTACCGCCAAACTCAGAGTTGAACAGCTCAGTGCAGTGCATTGTCGTGATTGGTTGCTACACTTACTTTAACCGGCCCCATCTTCCGAACGCTCAAGGGGTGAGTTCACTGGAACCATGGACAGTTCGACGACTAACCCAAATAGACTTGCAATTCAAAGGGTCGTTGAATATGCTCGGGGGTTATCTCCTACCAGAACCTGGGATGGCCTAGGCTAGTACTTACTAAATACTAAATTAGCTAATCGGGATGCACAGTAAATCCCTACTATTCGGGTATGATACTCTGAAATCCTGCACCATTTATTTAACCTTACCCCCAAAAATAAGCTGCACTAAATTCCTATTTAGTGTAGTATTGATCATACGTTTAGACAAAAAATTATCTCTGCTTCAGCATGTTCACCAGCACTACTACACCTGAATTATCTTTACGCAGGTAGCTTAGTTATCATCACTCATTCTTGGGGTTGTTGTATAACGACGGCACGGGGCATCACTCGCCCAACGTTAGTGTAAATAGGCGATTGGGGGGGTAATAATCGGCGGTGAGGGTTCGGCGCAGAGGAATGGAGTTTCTCAAGTGAACATATGGACTTTATATTAAGCTGTGAAGGAGTTCATGATTTCTTGCACTGAGTACTAGAAATGAGAGTTGTAAAGAGAGTCCGAACAGGGAGTAAGACTTAAGCGAGGAAAGGACAGGAAGGAACGCAGTGGAAGACTCCCCATGGATCGCGTGTCACTTTGCTAGTTCATACACGCACCACAGCGGCTTCAGATGCAGGCATTTCTCATACCAAATGCCGCGCTTCCCAACATTTAACCGTGCCAAGGTTAAACTCTCTTTACATAGCGCACCATATCATTAGTGTTCCTAAGGGACCTGGCCAAGACAGGCCAATCCGGCAAATAGCCTAGGCCGATATAGGTTGAATTTGATCGGCCTGCGGAAGCTTGTCAGGTTATGATTGTTCACCTCTTGGGCCACTAGGATACTCCAATCTTATTATCCTTTTCTCTAATTCTGCTTATTGTGCGGGAGTTACAATGAATCCCTAGGCTAACAAAGCGAAATTTTTCCCCCAATCCTAACGCCATTTCGTTATTAGAAAATATTTAGGGCCCGTACACCTAACCGTCTAGTTCTAAAATTTAGGTGATGAAACTAGAAGGTAGCGTGCCAACAGACATCATTTCCTGGTAGACGGCGCAAAAGTTCTCGCCTTCTAAATCCTTGTAACTACACCGCCAACGCTTGATGTTCCCTTGGAGGTGTAATTAGAAATCCCACCACACACTATGGTATGTAAACGCCACCTGCTTGCTCGCACCCCCCCCAACTGTTTAGCCCCCCTTAACGGTCGGCACCCTCTCAAAGTACTAGACTGCCGCCTACCGCATAGGTGAACGAGCTTTTACGGACAACCCCCCCCTGCCCTGATACTGTATAATACCTTATATGCAGTCACCACTTTACATACACTTAACTCACCACAGTAATAGCTCTTTTACTACAATTAATTTAGATAATTAATCTACTATCTCCGACACTTTTAAGTATCTTTTGCTAAAGCGAAATTATCCTTGTATTCGCAATGTGATTCGGTAATTGGGGGGTCCTTTTATGATACAATGCATCTTTACTTTTGGCACAAGGTGGTTGCTCGCTGAGAGGGGGGCCCATGAGACAGCCGGTACAAAACCTATACCGCCTATCGCTGGGCCCGGTTTTACTGTGCGAGAGTAGCCTGGCCTAACTAGCCTATGGGGGGGGTACACTAGGTCTCGGTTCCCACTCTAGCGTCCTTCTCGCTGTGAGCGAGAAGCCTTTCTTAGCACCCTCTGAGGTAAATGTACCGTGGAACTACTTGTCCTTAAAAGAAAAAGAATTATAGATAATTACCCCCGGGGTGACTAGTGGTACTGCAGGGCTCACGGAACCATAGTATACTTAGGTCTGCCTGCATTCCGGCTGGAGTGTTCTCTACTGTCCTCTGAATAACTACAAGAAATCCTACCTTGATAACCGCCGCTGCACGCAAGAAGCAATCGACTTCTTCGCCCACGGCATCGCGGGGGACCCTTCGGAGTCGGAAAGCTCTAACCTCCAACTCTTAGAGGAAGTCGAAGTTGTTGGAGGCTTATTTCCTTTACACAAGCGAAACTTCAATTAGCTATACCTTAGTAGGCCTATCCTCTGAAGGGCATCTTTTTGTGAATGCAGAAATAAAATGCTAAAAAAAGGGTCCCTATGACGAGTCTCACATTGCACTGCTGAAGTCGCCGGGGGACGTTTTGGTGGCGCCCTATTTGCGAGGGCTGCTCGTGGAAACAGCTGTCTTTGTTTCTTTTCATTCACCTGACTTGGGGGGGAGTTGCCAAATGGACCATGAAATAGTGCCCCGACATTGTTTATCCCCAGTTGATTATGGTACAGCACTGTGCCAGGTAATTAGCGTGCAGGGAAACACCCCAAGACGGAAGGAAATGGCCGTTTTGATTTTACATTTGCCGTGTCAACGCTTTGCGATACACGGGCAAATATATCCCAGAGTAGCTAAGAACCCGGGGTCTAGTCTTTATTTCCCCAATCGTGTTAGGGTTTATCGTGTCAATGTGATTCTGCACAAAGGAGCTGCAAACTTTGGGGGCAATCGCCACTATCACAGAAAAAAGGTGTTTTATTGAAAAACAATTTCTTTTAAGTTCTAGCACTGATACCCCAATCTACATGCAAACGCCGGAGATCTTTAGATATCGTATGTTTCTCCCTCAATTGGGATGCGTGTTGCTATAATGCCACTTTTCACATGACTAATATATCTATGGGCCGCATTTGTATCAATTTCCCCTAGAGAGCGAGACTAGGACTGTGGACACTCCCCACCCCCCCCCCACACACACTAACCTGTCCCAGAGGGTGGTGGTTTGTACGCACTATCACCTTTAAACTTTGTCTAATGGAACAATCGTTACCATACCCGAATTGAGTTCACAGCTAACTTTTGCATCACTTTCTAGAGTACGATGATGAGAAATGGTTGCGCTTTATATCCTTTGTCTCTTCTAGCACTTGTGTAAACAACCCTTATGCCTACTAGTACACTTCGTCGGGGGGAAGGAATTATTGGAGAAAAACAAAAGGAGAGAAAAAAGATTAAGGTGGGTTTACAGATAGAAGGGGATAAAAGTGAATATTGTGATGGAAATCCGATGCTATCTGACTTATCTAAATAGCCCCCCGGCCTTATCAAACTCTGGAGTATAAACAGAAATTCACAAATCCGAACTCGGCAACATTAGGGAATTTGTGTAGAGGTTGGGAAGGTTGTATGATACATGGGAGTATTCCCTTTGGATACGGCTTCCTTCGGCCGGGGGGAAGTGTTGTACTGTACCAGAGCTGCGTTTTGGTGAGAGGGGCTTACTGCGAGAGAAGGAAATTACAGAAGGCGGGGTTACGAAATGTAGGAGGAGATTGTCCGAGAATAGGAGGAGGGGGGAAGAGGTGGCGGCGGACGTGTTTGCGGAGTAAGCGTGGTCTTTGCGGAGGTAGCATGTAGGTTATTATCCCAGGGATTCAGGGTGGTAGGGGAGACGGTGACCTCAGGTACTGGGCTGGTGCCGGGGGTGGAAGACGCTAGAGGCTGGAGCAGTGCTACCACTCCCGCATGGCCTTCCTGAAGAGCCCGACTGAGTGGTGTTCGGCCCTTGTCATCAGGTTTGTTGGGGTTGACGTCGTCCCGTTCGAGCAGTATCTCCACCACCCCCCTATGCCCGCGGTCTGAGGCATGACAGAGTGGAGTTCGCCCCATGAAGCATGGCGTGTCGGGATCGACGTCATCCCGTCCGAGCAGTATTCTCACTACCCCGTCATGCCCATTCCCAGCGGCAAGAAAGAGTGGTGTTTCCCTCATCAGAGTGCGCTTTTGGGCGTTGACGTCGCCCCGTCCGAGTAGGATTTTCACCACTCCCTCGTGACCATTCTCAGCAGCAAAGCAGAGCGGTGTTTGCCGAAAGGGGTTCGCCATTTCGGGGTCAACGCCGTCCCGCCCGAGTAGTATTTCCACCACCCCCTCGTGCCCATTCCAAGCAGCCCACACGAGAGGCGTGTTACCAGCGCAGTCTACTTGGTTGATATCGCAGCCTCCCACCTCTACCAAACCAGCCACAATCTCGTCGAGCCCAAACATTGACGCATAGTGTAGGCCACTGAATAGGGAAAGTGTCTCGAAATTAATATAGTAACAATACCTTGCCCGTGCCTCCAAGAGAATTTTAGCTGATATATGGTTCTTGTAGTCATCAAATAATTTTAGTGCAAGAAGTTTCGCACAATCAGAAGGGTCCCTTTTCGCGTGTGTTCCCCAATAGAGAGAAGAATATTCAAGAAATGGTGTACTTTGGAGATCAGGAAACGGAGTGGTTGAGAGAGCCTTGATCTGCTGCGAATTTAGATAACTTAAGCAGGTTTCTGCAATTGTAGAGTCAGCAGTACCAAGGAGCTGGGGATGAGCACGGAGGTATTCTTGAAGGGTAAAGTGAATTAGCCGGACAGCGGAGGCCTCCTTGTTTATGACCACGAGTCCTTGGCAACAGGCCAGCAACGTCCCTATTGAAGGAATATTGTCGCTATTGAGGTTCGGTGACCCTATTTCAACCGCTACTGCGTGACACAGTTCATCAGGCTTCAAGGGTCGCTCCGCGTAAGAGATCCACATCAATGTGGCCATTCCAAGTCTCGTTTTCTCCCCACCCTGCCTCTTTACCCGCTCCAATGTTGTACCATAAGCATCTCCCAGCCCCAATCCCAAGCCATCAGTCATTGCGTTAAGCTTTTGTCTTCTACCATGGATTGTGGGTTCTTGTAGGATCGCATCGATATTTAGCGAGACCAGCAAGAATCTAGACATGTGTTTATGTGTTTGTCAGTGGATACCTTGAGGTAGCTTCCAGAGTCTCTTCACTTCTACATACATTTCTGAAATATCCTCAGGAATTTTCCTCAGAATTTCTGCCTCTAGAGTACTATCCATTGCATCAGGGTTCGCATCCTCCTTCAGTTTGGTGCGAAGGTATTCAATAACATCATCCTTCCTTGGACAGATGGCTATGCTCGCTACCCGTCCAGAAAAGTGCTTCCCAATCTCGGCTCGTACGTGCGGCCTCCCTGTCATGAATATTCGGACCCCCGGAGACTTTTGGAGGATTTGATGTAGCGAATCAAGGACCTTGACTCGGTATTCTGGCGCGCATTCGTCCATGGCGTCGATGCATATGAATGTAGATCTTTTGGAGGAGGTAGTCTGCAGCATCTTCGAAATGGTGTAAAGTCCTGGCCCCCGCCCACCAATGACTTTTTTCTGGTCTTCATAGGCTTGCGATATGTCCGCCGGTATCTCTTCCAGCCCACCTAAAACCTGCTTAAGCAGGGCGCCCATCATCCTTGTCGATGACTGCTCTTTTTGAGCAGCGAAGTCAAAATAAAAACATGCCACGGCCACATTTTGCCCTCTGGCCAGATCGCACAATCTATCTATCACTAACGAACTAACCTCGCGGCTTGTCAGTACTTGCCCTTTCCTCCTATTCTTCGGGCTCCGTCCTCCTCACCTAATATAAGTTTTGCCGACCCCCGGATTACCGTAGCAAAACAAAGCTCGCTTATTAGATTCACCCAGCCCACTGCTCGCATACCAAGTTCTAAATTCTCCAGTTTCCAAGAGCCATTCCCCTATCTCTTGGACTCGGCTCTCGCGAATGTCCTCGTGCCGTAGCCTCGGCTCTAGTGGTGAGAACCAAGTCAAGATTTGAAATCGTTCATTTGCAACTGGAAGGTGATGCAGAATTGTGGTGTTGAAAGAGTTGATATTGTTACTGAATGGTTGAGACATTTTCGGTTTCCTCTCTTTAGGATGTTGATGGATGATGGAGCCCGTCGATAGCTGTATGGTACTAGAATTCTACTAGGCTGGTGAGAAGCTGGGTCTTCTGTGGAACCTCACGGGTGCCTAAGTTTGCGCTGGTGACACTATCTGTGCCCGCCTCAGAAGTCGCAGGAAATGTGACCTCTCTTCAGGGCTGTCGCACGGTAAGGCACAGTACTTGCACATGTTCTCGCAGTTGTAGGCAGTCTATCGAAGCCTTACTTATTAGCTCCAGACTCTTCTCGGCCACTCAGAGAGCGGTGTTTGCTTCAGCCACTTGCGTCAAGTGTTCCACAGACCTCTTTCCGTCACCCTGAATTATATTAGCGTACATGACGTTCAGCTGCATAATTCGAGTTACACAGATGTAATTTCGACGCCTTCTAGGTTTACAGTACCGGTAGATATGGTCCGAGAAGGTGAAAAGGGTGAGCTCGTCAACCCTGTTCACACCATGAACAACCCACCAATGATAAAAGCCAAACCATCGACTATTTGTCTCAGGAGCCACAGAAGCTACGACTCGAGC
>Ga0307509_10004258_pt1 | contig 20841 bp, 20 predicted proteins | sample 10_EM_MG_FD_202245 | JGI IMG/M metagenome (GOLD analysis project Ga0307509, IMG submission 202245) | Populus trichocarpa ectomycorrhiza microbial communities from riparian zone in the Pacific Northwest, United States - 10_EM | ecosystem: Host-associated > Plants > Roots > Unclassified | place... | reverse complement strand
CAAAACTCATTTACTCCCTCGACGACGAAATTTTGATCGATGCTTGCTGGGCCATCTCTTATCTTTCAGATGGCTCAAACGACAAAATTCAGGCTGTCATTGAGTCTGGTGTATGCAGGCGCCTTGTCGATCTCCTTTTGCATCAATCGACTTCTGTCCAGACCCCTGCACTCCGCTCCGTTGGAAACATTGTGACGGGTGACGACCTCCAAACTCAGGTGGTGATTGCATCAGGCGCACTTCCTGCACTTCTTTCACTTCTTTCGTCGCCAAAGGATGGCATTCGGAAAGAAGCCTGCTGGACAATATCCAATGTTACTGCTGGCTCTCCTCCCCAAATTCAGGCAGTTATCGATGCCAATATCATTCCTCCTCTTATCAACATACTTCAGAATGCCGACTTCAAGACAAGGAAGGAAGCTTGCTGGGCAATCTCCAATGCGACCTCTGGTGGTCTCCAGGAGCCAGCTCAAATTCGATACCTTGTGGCCCAAGGCTGCATCAAACCGCTTTGCGACCTATTGACGATGATGGACAACAAGATCATCCAAGTTGCCCTTGATGGCTTGGACAATATTCTCAAGATCGGTGAACAGGACAGGATTGCAGCAGGACCCGGGGCTGTGAACCAATACGCGTTGTACGTCGAAGAAGCTGGAGGAATGATCACCATCCACAACCTTCAACAACACGACAACTTGGAGATCTACAAGAAGGCATTCAACATCATGGACAAGTATTTCCCAGATGAAGAAGAAGTTGACACTGCCATTAGTGCGCCAAATGTGGATGCTTCGGGTGCATTTGCTGTGAGAAGCCTTTCTTTCTTCAATCGTATAAAAAGACTTATACTATTTGTTTCATAGTTCCACTCCGATATGAGCGCTCCTCAGGGAGGTTTCAGCTTTGGGCAGTGAACTCTTACTTTTTTTGCTACTCCTTTTTATCCATCTCGATTCCTAACGCCACTTGCTTGTACACCCACCTTTGCTTCTTCTCTGCGTTGTAAATCGGTTTATTCAGCCTTTCCTACAACGATTTCTCAACCTTTGTGATTCCTCCTCTAACCCCAATCAGAATACTTAATAGTCGATCACTTGTATCTTGATTCAAGTTCTCACAATCTTAGCAATGACGTCTTGACGTGAGATACGAGCGTCGCTTGAATGTGAAGAGTTCACTGTTTTGTCCCATACATTCAAATATCCAATGGTCCGGGGTCGCCTTGTTCAAACGTCTTGAATTGTTAAGCAGTCGACTACAATTTGTTCACAAACACTATGAGGAGAGAACGTGACCTCTGATTGGACATGATGGGCTTCATGAAATTCGCCCGTTTGCTCCACTATACTTCCCATCACTTTTGTTCAGAACTATCCAAGCCCTCGAATATTCCCAGTACCTGTGCACGGAGTTTCCTCAGACATCTCTATGGCTTCACAGATCCTCCCATTAGGTACCTCGTTGAAAGATGTCTAGGAAGACCACGGCGTTGACTGGTCAAAAGAACTTATTGACAGATGCATAGGCTCCAAGATCTGGGTGATCATGAAGAGCGAACGCGAATTCACGGGGACTTTGCTTGGATTCGATGATTACGTTAGTGAGTACAACGCTGAAAACCGGATGAGTTGGGTTGACCTTATAAATCTTAGATATCGTCCTAGAAGATGTTACAGAATTGTACGTCGATCGTTCACCTTTCGATTCCACCTTTCATATCCTATATCAGCGAAACTACAGTCCAAGGAGTGAAAAAAACGAAATTAGCTCAGACATTGTTGAATGGAAGTAATATCGCTATGGTCCGTTTTTTTGTCTTCGCTGATCAACCATTTTACAAACCTTGACTGCAGTTGGTCCCCGGGAGTGCCGGTCCCGATTCAAATTGAGACCTACCAATTGAACACACATACTTTTGTCACAAGAAATGTAATTTCATTCGCCAGGACTTCGGAAGGAGTCAGTGCAAAAGCGTTTGTCTACTCCCAGAAAGATCAATGGCTACATCTAATGTTACTGGCCAATGGTCAGATAATTTCATGTCTCTGAGTTCGTGTCTGATTACACAGCAATCCACTTTCTCTAATAAACCCTTCGAAAACTGTTCAATACGTCAGTCTAGGTCTCTTTCTATTCTCCAGGTAATATCCAATGGATGGGCCCCACTTACTATGAAAGAATCCAATCTCCATGCGCCGAACTTTGAGCTGAAATGGCTGTTGAGTGAAGTTAATATCCACTTTCCTCGTGAATGCAATAGATTGGCGCACGTGTGTTCTTCATCTGCGGGGTGCAAATGCCTCCAGACATCCACCAGCACTGGATCTTCTGAGTCTTGTTGTAGGATGTCATTCATTCCGGTTCTCTCTTCCTCAGTCAAGCCGCTCATTTTGTTCCAAAAACCCTGGGCCGTATTATCGATGTCTAATGATGGATGCCAGTGAGCGGCTAAGGCCATGCAAGACGTTTCCACTCGACCTTTCTTGCTCATTATGCAATTAAAATCTCCTGCCCATATCACTGGTTTAGTTTCCAGAAGACTTCCCAGATGCTTTTTCAGGGCTACATTCCACCTCTTCTTGAGGTCCATGGTCTAAGAATAAAGAATAAAGAAAGAACTTTATGCCACGAAGGTTCGCCTCACTTTGAAGTTTTCTCCCGAGTTTGGAACATAGGTTCCGATGAGGAACAAATCCTCAAACTCCAGTTCCACATACCCTGTCATATCATATATGGATAAGAGAATGAATTATTTGGGAAAATAAGAAACCTCACGTCCAGAGGACTCTTCCCATCCAGGAATCCCAATTTTGTGCGCCAGTGGTTTAAATTTCGAGAGTATAGTGGTTCCAGCTAAAAGTTTGGCTAAGGACAATTGGACTGATTGATTTGAGTGTGGACTGGCATACCACACCCAGCTTTGGGATCTACACCCCAGTACTGGTACTGATTAAAAGGTTAGAAATTCATTTCCATCGATCAATGGTCCTTACCTTGAAAAGCCGCTTGAAGCACATCAAATCCGGTTTCCCTTTCGAATATTTTGTCTCCGTTAGGATGAGCACAGAAGGGTCCTCGGCTTCCATATACTTTTTGAGGATCTTCTCATCCACCGACATGATGCCATTGACATTCCAGGTTGTGAAGCGCGTGCATTTGTCTCCCTTGGCTTTAAATGAGAAAATCGAATCCGATGCGCCTTCCAAAATTGGTGCAGTTGGACGAGGTGCAAAGAAGTCGAATTTTGGTTTCTTTGTGGCTGGTACCGTGTTGGTGGCCAACTTGCGCTTAAGAGCCATGATAGTCCGACGCGTTCAATTATGCCGTCTCCTCATTGTACCGCGTCAGTCACGTGGCATCAAATTTGGTGAAAGTCCATTCCACTCAATCCAAGAAATAACAATCATGCCTATTCGTCTTCGTCTGGCCATGCATGGCACACGACACCAGAAGATCTTCCACCTCGTCGCCATTAACCACACCCTGCGACGTGATGCCAAACCTGCAGAACTGTTGGGAATTTACAACCCCCTTGACAGAGATATCGACAATACACGTCTCGTTAGATGGAGCGTCACCAGGATTCACCATTGGCTTAGTATGGGTGCCCGTCCCAGCAAGTCGGTTGTTAAATTATTGGAGTTGGTGAGTACGCGATTGTGAAGCATTGTCCTGCAGGTCGCTGACTTTGAACAGGGTGGAATTCTTACGCCCGACTCACCCTATCACTCAAAGGCTGCCCAACCCAAACACGAGATAGTTCCGCTAAAGAAGCCCCATACTTCTTCGACATCCAAGTCATAACAGAGCCTTCATCACGCTTTAGCTGGCATTCCAACTCAGCAAGCACCAAGTGTAGCTATCGACTTATGTCCTTTCACCATCTACCACCATCCCACCTGTAGCCATACAACAACATAATAATCAAGGAGTAGATACAAGAAGGTTGACAATCTCAATGTGACCAGCTTCTTGAGATAATTCCAGAGGAGAAAGGTCGTCAGGGTCCTGCAATGGGGAACGACTTGAGAAGAACTCTTGCAGTCAAGGTAACCAAAGATTACCTTGATACTTTTATCGGCACCGTGCTGTAGTAACAGTTTGACAATTTCTACATTTCCTCTGTCGCAGGCAAGATGTATTGGGGCATATCCCTGAGGTATGGCTTCTGAAAGACCGTCTTTTGTAGTTGATATTCGTTACTCACAAATTCATCGAGCGTGTTCAAGTCTGCTTCCGGGTGAACTTTCAAGATCTCTTTCAAGCTTGTGATATCGTTTGAAAGCGCTATCCCGTGTATACTGTTGTCAATGACCTTTGGAGGCGGCCCCATCGAACTGACAGACACAGCCAATCCACCTCCACCAGAAGATCCATGAGAAACTTCATCTTTGTCCCAGATATCTTCACCATTAGTAGGAGGTTCAGATTCCCTTTTGACAGGAACTTCTGCCTGTTCCGTCCAGCCTAAAGTTCGTGCAATCTCCAGGTATCGTTTTTCCACTTCTTCTGGTTGCTCGTAATTTTTGCCAACAGCCGCCCAGGCGTCCCACTTCGCGCGTCCAGTCATGTCAAATACGGATGGTCGGGAGGTTGAGGGGTTTCTTGAAGCCGTGATAAATTTGAACAGTCCATATAACTGTCCAATTGGTCAGGGTTGAAAGCTCCAACGCAGACGATGACATAGACATGGACCTCAAGCTTGATGGCAGTCGATACTTTGGCCAAAGATGAAGCAGAAGAAAGATAGGCGGCAGCATTTTGGAAATTAGACGATGGCTGCGTGTTGGCCATTTAAGTTAAAGATTCTGGATGTGCAACGCATTGTATATTCTATTACATAAGCCGCGTATATGTTCTAAGGAATTTTTCTTCAAACCAAGCCAGCCGCCGTCATGGCCTGTAAATTTTATGAGATAAAGAATCGATGGAAGTAATGTGACAAACAAACCTTCAACATTTCGGTGCCGATTTTGGCGGGGCTATCCGTAACAATAACACCAGCTTTCTCAAGGGCTCGTACTTTGTCAACAGCGGCGCCTGGAAAGAACAATAGTCATGATGAGTAGAGTAGATTTCGTATGATTCGCCTCACCTTTGCCCCCAGAGATAATGGCACCAGCATGACCCATTCGGCGGCCTGGCGGAGCTGTGCGACCAGCGATGAACCCAACAACGGGCTTGGGTTTACTTCTAGTTTTGTTATACCGTTCTAGATACTCAGCAGCCTCCTCTTCCATAGAACCACCAATTTCACCAATGATCACAATACCTGGAGTTGGGAATGAAAAAGTATTTTCACCAATGGATAAATGGATAACGCGAACCTTCTGTGTTGGGGTCATCGAGGAAAATCTTAATTACATCGATATGTTGTGTGCCTGGGAAGGGATCTCCTCCAATTCCGACACATAGGGATTGCCCGAGTCCAACGTCGGTGGTTTGGGCAACGGCCTCGTATGTTAATGTCCCGGAACGAGAAACGATGCCTGAATAGAATCTAAGTTTATAGATCTTGTGACGTAATAAGCAACAGATACCGATTTTCCCAGGTTTATGGATGTGACCGGGTTGAATTCCCATTTTACAACCGAGGGGGTTGATAACTGCACACGAGAAAGAAGTAAGAAAATGAGAGTGTACGCCCTGTAGAAGAAAGGTTACCTCCGGGACAATTGGGACCAACGAGTCGAGAACGTGATTGCCCTTTAAGCGCATTCATGACCTGCACCACAGAATAAGAGCGGAGGGGGGGGTAAAACATGAAAACACTGACACGAATCTCGTCGGCCTGCGGGATGCCTTCGGTGATACAAACAATGAGACCAATCTCATTTTCAATGGCTTCAATAATTGCGTCCGCGGCAGTGGGTGGTGGAACATAGAGAACGGTTGCGTCGGGTTTGGTCGCGACGACTGCCTACATATATCTTAAGTATTTGTATTTCTCGTCGACACACCAGAAATTACGCACCTCTCTAACGGTTCCGAATACAGGCAAACCGAGGTGGGTTTGGCCAGCTTTTTTCGGTGAAACCCCTCCAACCATGTTAGTGCCATATGCGAGTGCCTCGGTAATATGAAAGGTGCCCTAGGAAGAGTTAAAAGGCATTCAAGACTTGCTTAAGGTGCACGAACGGTCTTTCCCGTGAGGCCTTGACACAAAACTTTGGTATCTTTGTGGATAAGGAGATTCCGGATGGTGTCATCGTAACTGTGGCGAGCCGCAGATCGAGAGAACGTCCGGCGTCCGACTGGAGTCGCGTCAGCCTGTGAATATAGTAACAAGACATATAAAATGACTTGCTATTGTTAACTAGTGAGTGGCGCGCATGGCGAAACATCGTGATAAACCAAAGCCAAAGAACTGAAGATTGACCTTGGGATTGACAACAAATGCAGTCAACCGGAAAGTCTGTTGTCGTTTATTAATTCTTCATGCTACTACCTACCAAAACGAGCCACAAAAACTGATCTGAATAATAATTGAATATTACGGTTTACGAATAGTATTCTAACAACTGAGGATTACAGATGTCGAGTCCCTTCCTTTTGACTTCTCTGGGATTAAATTGCATTTCTCCTTCTTTCACGCGCCTTCCTTGACGCCCGATCAAACGTTAGGATTGCATACTTGACCTTGTCAGGTTGCCTTGTGTTGATAGCCCTGGAAAATAAATTTAACAGTCACACTGAAAATTGAAGCGGGACTCACTGGGTAATTTCTTGCAAGAACTTGGCTTTGGCATCGTTGGGTACACTTGTCGCAGGCAGCTGCTCCAGTACCGGAGCAAGCCATATGGGCAGTTGGTCCGACCAAACTTGGACAAGGGTCCTGAAAATAGAGACTACAACTGCAGCTGCGTCTGCCGGAAATTCTCCAACGAGACCATTCACAAGATAGGCCACAAGTTGTAGGCCCTCCTTGTTCATAGCACTTCGGATGGCGGTGGCGTAGACGACGAAGCTGGATGGAGTGGCTGATGTTTGCGGTTCCATGCAATCGTGCGTGAAGATGCCTCGGAAGAAATCAAGGGAGGCAAAAATAATGTCGGTGTGGACGACGGTAAGACCAGTCATGGCACAGCGGAATGCCAAGTCAAATGACGAGGAGGAAAAAAGGACGTCTGGCGCCAGCGAGATGTATTGGAGCAACATTTGAAGATAATCTTCGAGAACTAAAATCAAGCCGTGGTTAGCATAGAACAGTGGCAACACCAGAAGGCCAAATTCACCATCAGGTATCTCGCCTGGGCTTTTGACATGCAGCAATGATGCAACTTTGTTAGTGCTGCGTTCGAATATCTCGCGGATGGCCCCTTTCAAAGTAGGATTTTGCTGGCTTCCGAATCTTCCAAGGACCTTTCCGGCAATCCACAGGAAGCTGGGGTATCCAGCTGCTTCGAAAGCAAAGGACATCCTGGCGATCACAGACGGGGCGGTGGGGACTACAGCGTTGCCGAAGAGGTCGATGCCTCGCCGAAGGACACGGGTGGCACGCTCGGCAAGATCATAATTTTGGGCATATTTTGCGAGCAATCGGTCGAAGATAACCCACGCTTCCTGGCAGGTGTTTTGACAAGCAGGTGGCAATTCTTCACCGAACCCTTGAATCACATGGAGCATCACTTCGAGGTTCTCGAGTCCGTCTAAAGGAAATACAATTAGAGGTGAATGCATTAGCATCAGAGAAGTCTGAAACTCACTTCCGACTTCTTCAATTTCAGCCTTCGTTGGTGGGGTTGCCTTAGTCGAGAGGGTGTGCACCTGGGCAAGAATATCCAAGGAGAACGTTTTGAGGGATTCTGCAGCACCATTCATAGGCATAGCAGAGATAACGTAGGCTATGGCTTCATAGACTTGGCGTCTGTCATCTTGCACAAGTTTGGTTCCAGTAGTAGTCAAGAATGTATGGAGAGTGGGCAAAAAGTCTGTCAGGTGCTGAAAAGGAATCAGAAGCTGCACAGGCCAAACGAGAGACGGACTTACTGATTTACAATCTTGACAGATATACTTCAATGCTTGTCCTGCAGCAGCACAAACCTCGGGGTCCGAGTCCTCGAAACCAGTAGAAATATACTGAAGTTTAAGTTGGATGTATTCGGGATGGGCGTTAATCCACTCTGAGTAGCGAGAAATAATGAGCAGAGCAGCGTAACGGACACGAGGGTGATTTGGGAGGGAAGGTATGAGTTGCATGATCTTCGGCACAACGCTGTTATCCTCTGGGTCAATTTCTGCCCCCATGGATCGCATGGCAAACAATGGGGCTTCAATTTCCTGCCATGAGACATCAGGCCCACGAGCGAGGGCGTTGGTGATTAATTGGTATGCTGCAAGGAGGCAAGTTTCTGTGCGGAGCACAAAGCAACAATCTTTGAGGGTGTCGCCCATGACATGCCTAAATGCACGGAAGTTGTCCGCCTCTTGGCCAATGAGCGAGGTCGTTTCGGCTGGGAAATGCAGATGCTTGATTATTACGCCCATGAGGGATTTGTATGCATCTACAAATAACGGCGACACTGATGGCCTCTTCCCAATAATCTGGGCAAGACGCATCCAAAATGGGAAAGTGATCGGGACTATGTCAAGGTCGGGGTAGGCGGTGCAATCGCAAATTGCTTCAACAATTGGGAAAAAGGTCTCCGTATGTTGCAATAGGAGGAGACGATAAGTTTCTCCGGCTTCAGAAAAAATCCTGGCGTAGCCTCTGATCTTCTCTGGATCTTCCTGATCCTTCGCAATCTGACCTTTCAGTGCAATTATACGAGGAACAATGAGTTGGATGACAGGCATATTGTCGTCAATTTCTTGCGTCTCGTGAATCATTTCACAGATGACATCCACTGCCGCATCGAAAAGGTCATCGGAAGCAAGGGCTTCAAAAGCGCACACGAACAAAGGAGTCTCTGCCAAATCAGAGATACCGATTTCTCCTGCAACCAGCCAGCTGTACAAGCAGCTAAACACTTGGGATTGCACTGTCGTTGTAACGCCTTTCCAAGGTCCGAGTTAGGAGGTTTTGCTTTGGAGTTTGGTGGACTTTGAACTCACCAGTGGCGTTAATGTACATTGACAATAGCTCAAGAACCCGGGGAGCATTCTCAGTCAGAATTTTGGCGGACCTTTCTCGAAATTCTTGATCCTGGAGTAAGAAATGAAGTTTAGTAGCTTAGGAGAACTAAAAATGGCGCACTGAGAGTGGAATCCTTGAATTCGAAGACACTTCCTCAGGAAGAATGGTCAAGAACTCCAGCAATGTTGGTACAGTTGCCGGGTTCCTTCCAAAGGAATCGGTGAGGGTTTGAACAGGATTTATCCAAGCCGGAAGTTGCAATGCCAAACCTGAAATCGCTAGGGACAGTTGAACGATGATCGTTCGTGGACCTGAATGGTATCTTTCCAGTGCAGTTAAGAAAGTGTCACGCAGCGGTAGAAGGTTTTGCGGATCGACTTGATGGAGGTCGTAAGTCACCTAAGCGATCAGAGATTGTGATCAAGCCGGCCGATAATAAAACAAGAGCTCACCTTTGTTCTAAATGTCTGTGCGGCGAATATCTTTGCAGGAATTGGTGCCTCAGGCGATAGCAGGAGGACGTTACATGTCGACCAGGCTTCAGGCTAGGACAAGGATCGTTGGTCACGGTCAGAGTTGTTGGTCGGGAGATGGGCCATAGGCGAAAGACAATTTACAGAATGCTGAAAATCCTGAAGCCAGGAATTTGCTCTCTCAATAGATGCCTTGTCGGGAGCACCATTGAATACTTCCAGTGCTGAAAGCAGCGCTTGTATAGTGGCCATGGTTCAAAGAACAGGGGTGGTGGTGGACGGATTATAGTGACGGAAATTCGGGATGAAGTAAAAGGCGTTTGTATGTGTTGATAAGCCAAGCAACCGGATTTCGTTCCATCAGATCACAGCATAAGGTTAGAGCAGAACCGTGGTATATATTGTCATCAAAAAGGATCCACTATGGAGTAATACTTCCACAGAGAGAATAAGGAAGAAGGCAAAGAAACTGTACTAAACGTGATGGAGCAGTAGGGGGGATATCCATGAAAAGAGTGACGAGTATTCGCAAGAACCAAGATAACGAGTGAGTAGGCAGAGGTAACTTAACGAGATGGTGTACAAAGAAAACAAATAGAGAAGGGTGGTGGCAACGGGATCGTCAATGTCACAAGTCGACGTGGAGCTTGTGGCCTCATCTTCTCGAACGCGAAAAAGATAAAACCTTACGTGCGGAGGAACCCCTTCTTCCTGGTGGTCTGCATACATTCAAAAAGTCAGAGTACATCAAGGTATTCAATAAAGATATGCTCACGGAAGACTTCTCGGGTGTCAAGGGGCGACCGCTCTCGATTTTCCTCTTCTTGTCCTCAAGATCAGCACGTTGCTTCTCCAACGCATCCTTCATCTCCTTGTGGCGAGCATAAAGTTCTTCCTCGGACTGCTTGAGTTTAGCTTCCTTTTCCTGAACCTTTTGTTGGAAAACCATCTTCATCTCAGCCTCCATCTTCGCAAGCTTGGCCTCATGCAAAACACGCTCCTCCTGCAATCTGGCAGCGGGGCTGGAAGTAAAAAAGCATTTAAGAGCAGTGTAAAATAAATGTAAAATGTATCACGTACTTGATCTCCTTGAACACGGATGAATCCTGAGCAACACCCATGCTAAGAAGTTTTTCTGTTCGCCAGTTCTCATAGAGAACATCATTGGTGTATTCTCGGAGCTCCTCCATGTACGTGCGGACAAGCATTTGGCGAAGCTTGACAAAGTCGCAATGCTCCTCATTGTCGACTTCCACAACACCCCAGGGGTAGGCGCGGCCACGAACCTGGCGACCGTCAGGGGTATTTACAATCGTGTCAGAGCCAACAACCGCGAAGGGAATCTTGCTAGCAATCTCTTCCGCTTCCGCGATTGTCTCCTCATCCTCGTTCGTATAAGTGGGGGCCTGGAAAATGTGAATGTTGTGGTGGGCAATATCAGACAAAATCTGAAGGAACATCGTAAACAATGAAGGTAGAAGTAGAGATAATCCAAGCTCACCCGCTCCTTGAACTCGGTGACCTCCTCATCAGTCAGAGTGTCGGCCTTGGCAATGATGGGAATAAGGTTGACTTTGGTGTGCAGTCTGCGCATAAACTCAATGTCCAGTTGCTTAAGCCTAAGGTTGTATATCAGAACATGAGTGCGAGGTGGTGTGTTGCGAAGGACTTACGAGTGACCTGTGGGCTGGATGAAATACAGGCAAGCGTGGACGCGATTGTCAACAATTTTTGTTCTATTGACACGGTTCTCTTGCTCGAGATATGAGTCAAATCGCGATTCGATGTTCTCAACGATGGGTTTCCAACTAGAAATCGAACAATATTAGAATTGGACGCGTAAACATGATACCACAAATTAGGTTTGTACCTGTCATCGTTGTTGACGAAATCACCGAAACCGGGTGTATCCACGACGGTTAAGTGAAGCCGAACACCGTTCTCCTCGATATCTATACGTAAAAGAAGTGATTGGGATACGCACGTAGGGTGGAAGGCGAGGTAAAAATAGTACCTGCACCGATACTCTCAATGGCAACAGTTTTCGGCCTGTCGGCTGCAGGAGGAAGGGGCTCCTTAGGCGGATAGAGAGTGGTGTTGAAGAGCGTGTTGATCAGAGTGGACTTCCCCAGACCAGACTCGCCTGTAAATGAAATTGAGTGAGATACACGTCGCAAGTTGGGGGAGACGTAGCGGCCGCGTACCAACAACCATGGCAGTGAACTGGAAACCTTTCCTTACACTCTTCCTGTGAACCTGGTTGGGTAGGTTGGCGAATCCGACGTAGCCCATCAATTTTTTGCGAATGACGTTGGAAAGGCCAGCAGTATGGGCTATTGGTTGAAGCGAAGGGCTAGAACCGTTTGCACCGCCGTTTGAAATGACATCGCCGTTGCGGGAAGAGGTATAGGAGTCGGCCATCTAGAGAGTCGGTGAGGAAGGAGAGGAAGAGAGGAGGAACAAAAAAATACTTTTAAGTTGACTTGAATGGGGGGGAGGAAAGAAGTCGGGCGATGTTGTATTTGTTTGGCTGGTGTGGCAAAGCCCAGGTCCAATTTGGGTTTGGGCAACAGCCAACCCTGATCAACAATTTATTCTTCTCACAACCTCTAGGGGCTAAGGGACCCACCCATTGGAATTGGTTATAGCTTCGTTTCTTTTCCATGGTTAGTGTTTAAGAACGGTCTTCACATCGCATTGCATGTGCTCAACTTGCCGCATGCCTGACTCGAGGCGCGGGCGTCATAAAATTTAGATGGGATGAAAAGGGCGAATAACATTAAGTACTACATCAAGATAAAATTACACCCAATGGGCTGGTATCAATAAACATATTGCAAAATTCATCGAAACAGATTTCACCTTGGGTAATGATTAAGAGAGTCAATGGTCCAATGTCTACGCAACAGGTACTAGCAAGACCTGGTAAATAAACTAAACTGGCAACCTCCAGGCTGCTTGAAAATTTTTGAAGGTTAGAAAAATTGCAGGTCGCACCTGAGGCCTGATCTTTGGCATCGAATGAATGTATGCAAGTAATAAATGAAGATTAAGGAGGGGTGAAAAGAAAACAAGAGGGGTTTGAGGTGGGAGATGGTTTTTCAGGGCGAACGCTTTTTAACAGACACTCTGAAAGCTGGAAGACCTATGGTGCTGTAAATGCGTGGTTGGTCGCGGGACATATGTAGACCGGCCGTTGCTTGGGATAGGGAGAAACCTTCTGAGGGACGAGGTCTGATACACTTTTATAATCACAGATACTGATGGTTCGAATAATCGGCCGTCTGTCCACGAATATAATTAATTTCCGCGATTATAAAGTACTTATGCAGGGCTTTGTGGTAGCCACTCTTTGGGGAAATCGCGAATGGATGGTCGCTGGTACACCCGATTCCCAATGTGGTCTCCTTTCTTTGCCTTCTTTACCTTCGCGAAGGAGTGACGCAAATCGACCGGCAGGTCACTGAAAGTTTCTTTCGAATTCTGAAAAGGATATGAACAAAAGCGGGCACATAGAACGGAGATACGAACATTGGCTTCAGAAATTAATCTGTTGAGCGTGTCGCTTGCCCACTTCAGATTCATGGAGGGCCTAGGAAAGTCTTCGCAAGAAATCTTTATGAAACCGTTGCCCCAATCTGCGAGATCACAAACGCCAGCATCCGCTGGAGGAACAGGTGTCCATCTTGGACCGGCTAGTAATTTAAACTTATGGAGGGCGCTTTCGCTCTTCAAGGGCAGTTCGTCCAGGGCTGCAACAATGACACGTTTGATAGTCACTGGGTGTGGTTCTCCCTGGTAATTTAAGGAGCGTACGATCAATGGCGTAGCTATTGTAGGAGGGATAAAAGGTTTTCGGAAAGCTGCCAGCACAGTTTAGCTTTTTCCATTCCCCCAAAATGGAGTTGTACTCACCGACAAGTTTGGGCATCTCGTGTTCGATAAGTCGCATATAATTTAGCAACAGACGTTGCTGCTGCAATACCAAATGACCAACTGATGGAGAGTCCTCAACATCATTGGGTTCTTCAAGTTGATCCCATAAATCTTCCATGTCGTCTTCAAGAATCGAACGCGTCCGGCGACTCATGTCCTCTGCAACCCTTGGCCGGCGCTGGAGAACCGTTGGAGAAGTGGAGAAATGGGACAAAGAGGGTATATGGAAAGGCCGTCCGGCTCGCGTCAGAGAGAGATATCGGATAGGAAAGTGCACCATCCTGAAATTGGCGGTTGAAGGTGAGCAACAATTTGCAAATATTTTACATAAGGCGGGCTCGGAGGACTAATTTGGGCAACGTCGGAGGTCTTGACAGTCATGTACAAATACAAATACCCCCCTGGCTTCAACTAGCTTGGTTGCAACTTGCAACTTCACTGGCAGAAAGTTACGGCTGTCAACATATATATTGGAAAGGGAAATGGTTGTATGTACTCTCTGCCTACTGAATTCAATATTTAAGCTCAAAGTCAGACCAGCGCCTTCAGTTATCGATCAAAGCAGAGCTGGAAAACGTTACCAGTCTGGAACCTGTTTCCAAGGATTTTGAATTCTTTTTTCAAGTTGGAATTCTGAGTTGATTTATTATTTATCGCGGTCATCTGAACGGTGTCTCTAGGTAAAATGCAATAGCTGCCATGAAGTCCATCCGAAGCTTGTCTCTTTGAACCGCCTCGTAAGAGATTACAATCGTTATTCGCGCCTCGGACCCATCTCCAGGATTTCCGCTCATGACTGTACCCCCTAGGAAGAACGTGAGGTGAGTGGTGGAAAAGGAAGCACGGCGCATTTCGTCTGGAAGTGTGGTTTATGTAGGCGGCGACATCACGACCTTACATCAACGATGCTCTAACGGCTGTTCCAGGCAAACGAGAAAGTTCTGCCAAATTCGATAATACCCCAGTAAACCCATATACATCAGAAAATGCACAATTTCAACCTCTCCTGGTGATTGAATGTCGCGGATTGGAATTCACAGATTTCGATCCCCGAGTGAGGATCACCCACTATGAGTATTATATCTCTTGACGACCTCTTTTCTTAGGGCATTTGGAAATGTGCCGGTGTAAATGGGACTCTCTTCCCAGAAGTTGATCTGTCCGAAAAGGAATGGGATGACTATGATGAGAAGGTATGTCGCTCCCATGGATTGAGAGTTGCAAAACATTTATTCTATATCCAGGCCGCCCTGCCCACTCGTATTTCTGACTTTGAAAGCAGATGGGATCGAGCCCCAAATTAGATTGTGATTGGGTGTGAAATTTGGCGAATATGTGTCTTAGATTCTGGCGATGCAATCTTTCATCTTTGGTTTTTCCAGGCCCATGAATTTTCGTGAGACATTTCAACCACCACTACAAGGCTGCCTTCATGTTATTGGCCCACACTCTATGCGGTATTCGGCTCCTTTATCTTTGACCTCTTGAAGGAATTCATAAAAATGTTGGTCGAATACCAGTCATAGGCAGTAAGGTGGGAAGCTAATGCATACTTGACATCAATTGTTACAATATGTAAATAAATGAACCTATAGTACTTGGTTAGCAATGACACGCATCATCCCTTCTTATCTGACTTGTAGAGACACTGCAAAAACAGTCCTATGTTGAAAGCGTTTGTTGATGGGATGTTGAGTATTACATACATGGTGGTGTGGAAGTTGACGCTGAGACGAAAATTATGATTACTACCTTGATAATAAATTATGAGCAAAAAGGATACGAACCGTCAGTCAAGCATGCACCACATCAATAGCCCACCGTGCAGTGGTTAAATGGTCTTCTTTCGCGTGGTTGCTTCTCGTCGAGGTGAGGTACAAGCCATAGTGTCATGTGAGGCATTAATGCATTAGATTGCTAGAAAGAAGGGATATCGTACGCTTTTCAAGTTCAACAAAAAGGCACGGTGTGTTGACAACAAGCAATAGTGGGATTGAAACTGTGGCTTGTGATAGTAGTACGAGCGAATATATTGAAAACAACTGGATGACGGAGAGGAATGAGATGAGCACCAAGGAAATAGATGGTAAAGGATGAAGAATAAAATGGAAAAATGTACAAAAAACCAGGGATATCGTATGCATGACATTGATGAAGAATCGTAAATTTGTTAGTAATGGCAATAGATCGTCCGTTCTTAAGTAAATCCAGTGAATACCCAGTCAGGTGGGAGTAAGAGGTAGGGGTGTTTTCGAAGTGCAGCTGCGCTTGGTCGGTCCTCGGGGTTGCTAAGAAAGCCAGAGGTCAAAACAGAGGGATACCCGAGAAAGAAAAAACTGCATACATGGCGAAGCATTTTTTCCTAAAGTCATCGGCTTCCTCTGAGAGAATGACATCTTCAGGAACAGGAGGTGGTTGTTTGGATTGGTAAAGCTTGAAAGGATGATTAATACTCATCAAGGCCAACGTAGCTTCCTTCATACCTTGAACATAACGGCGACCATCTCCTCGCCCATCCACGGTCTCATGCCAGCCCACATCTCCAACACGACACAGCCAACACTCCAGATATCGATTTTAAAGTTGTATCCCTTCTTCTGCGTATTGATAACCTCCGGTGCCATCCAAAACACAGTTCCTTGCATAGCGGTGAAAGCTCCGCCATGCAAGTCCTCCGTTCGCTTTGAGATTCCGAAATCTGAAATTTTGCATACCCCTTCCATCTCGACCAGGATGTTGTCTGCTTTCAAGTCCTGGAGGATTCACGGATCAGCAAGGTGGTTAAAGTAGGAGCGAGTATGACGTACTCGATGAAGAATACCTTTTGAGTGGAGGTACTCGAGTCCACTCAAAATCTGCGCCGTGAAAGACCTCGTCACATTATCCCCGAATTTGCCGTGTTTATGCAGACAGCTGCCAACCGACCCACCAGGAACATACTCAAGGAAACTTTGATAGGGAAAATTTTGAGTGACCGCCAAAAAAGAGGAACTAGATCACGCTTACATGCTTAGGTTTGCTGGCGTCTCCTCAAATCCTAAATATTGCACGATATGAGGGTGGTCAAGATCACGAAGTGTCTCCATCTCCAACTTCAAAGCCTGGACGACCGTGTGCTGCCGCGAATCGTTCTTATCACTCGCAGTCTGCGGAAGCTCGACTTGTTTCACAGCAATCATCTCTCCCGTTGTCGCATTCAAGGCCAAATAAACACGTCCATAAGTTCCTCTACCAATCAGCTCACCCCTTACCCATTTGAACGTGGCTAAAATTGTTTTTAATCAGACCCAAAGAAGAACCAAAGAATGAATAAAACGTACTAGGTCCGCCAGATGGTGACTCTGGTGCCAACGAAGTGCTCGAAGCACCGCGAGCTGCTTGAGCAGTCGTAACCTCCTCCAACCTGCTCCCCCAAAGCTTCGTACTCCGTTTACGCATAATATTATCACTATATGAGGCAGAGTCCGCAGCCCTCGACGTCCGGTCAATCCGCTTCTTGTGCTCTTGCGCAACGATACGAATGGACTTCTTGGCTCTGATACGAGCTCTTTCATCGACAGGAGTAGGAAGTTGCAATGCAGCTGTTGGCTCGGCAGTCGTAGGCGACGTTTCCCCGGAAGTTGCTTCAATGACGGGTTTGTCAAGGTCATGTTTTGGGAAGAACTTTTCGAGGTGGTCGTAAATGTTCTCAGCAGGAGGACGAAGGGCCCAGTTATCATCATCCGGGTCAAAGAATGAACTCTCCGGCCGTTTAGACGACAACTTGAGCGCCGCCGTCGACGATGATGCCACTGCCACCGGAGGGTAGTGCAAGGGTGGAGGATCCCTTGGTGGAGGGTCGGGTCGCGAATTGTTGTGCGTCGAAGCATTCTCTGAGGAATGCGAGCTTGTGGTAGGGTTCTCAATTTGCACCTTGAGAGGCGGTCGAGCAGGAGATTGCGCTGGTTTAAATTGGACAATCCAAGTGCCACCACCTTCGTTGTCAGAATCGTCATCTTCATCGTCCCCATAGATAGAATGTTCTGGGGGCGGTGGTGTAAGCTGCCGGGTCGGCCGTTGTTGTGTCTGCGGCAGCGGAGGTGTATATGTCGCATGTCCGTTTGCTTGCAAAAACTTGGAGAACTGTTCCTGATCTTCCGGCTTAAGTGTCGACTCTGAGCTGCGATCCTTGCTGTAGGCGATGGGATTCTCAAGCGAAGGCGACGACGGCTCGACAACAAAACCATTCTTCTCTGAAGAATCGTACCGTGAAGGGCTCTGCGGGCTGACTGGCGTCCGAGGAGGAGTGGTGCTCGATGTGTCAGGCCCGCTCTGCACATCCGACGAGCGATCTGAGCGATCACTGTAATTCGTGAGTCTTGGTCGTGGACCCGGGATACCAGGAGAGTGGTACGGGCGATGAGGAGAAACGTTTCGTGGAGAGCGATTAGACTCTCCAGAGTCTAAAGTCGGTCCGTATATAGGTGATTGGATCCTTGAGTAAGGTCCACGAGTAGGGGATGTCATGGAATTGGAATCCCCTGCTGCAGATAGTGGTCTAGGAAATGGATCGTGGTTTGAAGACATAAGGTTGGACGGATAAGATCCACTTCTCGAACTGTATTGACTTGATGAGGTTTGAGCAAAGTCGGGTGAAGTTACATGAGGTGACCCTTGAACTGGAAGAGGCCGTACGAAGCCTCGAGGGGGTTCGTAAGATTTGGCGATGCCGCCTAGGGTTAATGTGCTGCTTGGTGAATATGCGACGTCACGGACGTTGGCAGGAGGTCGGGACATAGGGAGCTGTGGTGGTGGTTGTTGTGGTTGTTGTTGTTGATTCCGACGACTGGATGAAGATGATGAATGACTGGATAATTTCAGGTTGTCCATACTCTTTGTCATATTTTTCCCAAGCCTGCTGCCCTGCCAGCCTGGTGTGGAAGAAGGAGAAGGTTTTCGATTGCCACTTTCCTCTCCTTTCCAAGCGACGAGTATGTTCGTCGGAAGAGGAACACGTGCTGGACGAGGCTGATTAGAAGGGCGTGAATCTTGCAATGAGGAGGGCACAGGGGGTGGAGGTTGTCGTGGTGGGTTGCTGTACAACATCTGTCGGGATGTATACGGAGATGTTGGCGTGTAACGGGAATTATGGGCCCTTGAACTGCGTGCTACCGAGGGAGAAACCCGGCCCATCTCATCGGCTGGTCGTCCAGTACCTGGCATGATTATCTCCCACGAAGGATCCTCTTCATCGAAGGTCCTCTTTGAATGTCGGTCCTTCAAGTTGTCCCTAGAAGGCCCTGGCCTGATTTTCTGCAAGGAAGGATACTCACGGATTCGCAGTTGCCTGTTGGCACTGTCGCCGCTTTGTTCGGACGCCTTGAAGACGGAATCACGATCGGCGCCGGCGTCTGATCCTGACCGCAGATGGCGACTTAGGGGAACAGACAAGGTGGGAATAGGGTCGTCATGGAGGGAGAATGATGGGCGGTTAGGTGACAGCGGGGGAGGAGCAGGAATGGGGGGAAGAGCATGAGCGTATTTTTCTTCTCGCTTCTGAGACCAAGTTCGTTCGGATGAAGTAGGTGGAGAGGTTGATTGCTCTGGCTGAATGAGAGGAGAGGCCGGGCGAGGATGATGGGCGAGGCTTGGGCGACGACGAGGAGAGGGAGGGTGTGGGGGAACTGAGGTCGCGATTGGTATTTGAGACGGACGAAGAGGGGGCTTAGTGTCACGATCGGGGTAATCCAAGTCTGCTTCGTATCCGGCAGCTACTTCGAGAGGGAGGTTTTCACTGGTAGAGGAGAAGCTACCATTGCGTGATCTTGAGCGGCGTTTTACGCGCAAAGGGTTAATGCTGACCATGTGAGGGAGAACGGGAGGAATTGGATTATATTCTACAGGCTGAATGGGCGTAGAGGGTTCGTGGACGGGTGCAGACGAATGAGAGACAAAGAATTTGAGGGTTCCTTTAGAATCACCGTGATCGCGGCAGAGTGCCAAGAGGCGATCGCTAGTCAAAGCATCCCCTATGGCATATGAACCAATCTCTGTTTGATAAATTGCGTATGGGTGGTGCTCGTCGTCGTCGTATATGTTTAGCTTGAAGAAATGATGAGGAGGAGAGGGTTAAGAAATAACAAGGACAGACCTTTGTGAGGATGAGCTCTCGGATTTGGACGGCGGTTCTTGCACCACTAATGTCCACGGTAACATAACGCTCTGAATCGGAGGTGACAAAGATGACCTTCTCAGAAGGAGGAGTAGATATGAATGAATCCGGGATTACTGTGGTAGGAGACTTTGGCTGATTATGAGATAAGAAGAAAAAAAGAGGAGGACGGGAAGACGGCGTACGGTGCGAGGGCGACGAGGAGAAACGGCGTCTTGGGCAGCTGATCTGAGAGGCCTGCTGCCAAAGGGAGCTTTGAGGGTTTGAAGAAACTTGCCCTTGCGAGAGGTGGCTAGTGGAAGGGGGTCAGAGTCGGGGATGGGGAGTGGTTTCGGGTCGAGGTGTGGTGGTGTTGAGGGAGACGGGGTGCTGTCCGGGGAGAGCGGTGGTCTGGCCAGGTCGGTGGAGAGCGTTGGTCTGCGGTAGTCGTCCTTGCCGTCGTCGGAGTCGCCAGAGCCTGGGTTAGCAACATAGTACCGTTTACGGACTTTTGTCGATCTCGAGTCCTCTGACATGGAGGACGAGGGCAAGTACCATCCGTGCTGACTAACACACACACGTTTTTTTATTATTATATATGACTACTCTACAAATGTCCCATCCAATACATTCAGCTGTCCCATCCCGCCGTCAGCAAACACTTGTCCGTCTCATTTCTATCGCACGTACCTTGGGAAAATCAACCTTTTCCTCCAGCATCATCTCTCCCCAGCACAGCAGCTTCAGCAGCCCCACCAACTTTACCTCTTTTCCCTGGCTCAAGCTCTCCAGGATCGCCGCATTCACATCCCCCGCCGTCCTCATCCGCTGCCCAGGTGACAGCAACTCAGAAATCCCTGACGGCGCATTCGGCGCAGATTCAAACGCCAGCAATGCCATCGTCCGTTCAAGCTCAGCCAGAAATTCAGGCGACTCTTCCCCTCGAGGCGCCAATTCCTCCTGTGCAAACTGCAACGCCTCTGCTATACGCCCTTGTCGGATAAGCTCAATTAACTTTTGTTGTTGTAACTTAAAATACAATCCAGGGTTCGTGTCAAGAATCTATAATACGACATTAGTTATCCGCTCGACCAAACATCCAGGGCAAGACACAGTTCATATTGAAGACTGAAGTTTTGGTGTTTACAAATATCATCACCAACCCCAACGGGCTTATGAGTGGTGCATGAAACGGTTTAATCCTTTGTGTCTTGCCCCTGTTA
>Ga0307509_10004257_pt1 | contig 20846 bp, 16 predicted proteins | sample 10_EM_MG_FD_202245 | JGI IMG/M metagenome (GOLD analysis project Ga0307509, IMG submission 202245) | Populus trichocarpa ectomycorrhiza microbial communities from riparian zone in the Pacific Northwest, United States - 10_EM | ecosystem: Host-associated > Plants > Roots > Unclassified | place... | reverse complement strand
ATATAGAGAAAAATGTCATATGCATGCTTGCTGTGTAAGATGGCCAAGGGACAAGGCACGTGTGGGAGGACTCTAAGGGATCACATGGTTGTGGTTGGTTGGAGCAGGTACCCCAGCTAGCTGGCTCCGGATTCCAGGGCAGGCACTTTTCTGGGGTCGCAGGTGCCAAGGAATTTCATAAATGCATTTGTAAGCATTATATTCATGTTCTTCTCATAAAAACAAATTGAATGATGTATAATATGTAATATAAGATATGTCCTAAAGCGGCAAATGTGTGCTCGCTGTCAGAGACGATGTGCTCGATGTGGAGACAACAATGACACAATGACGACACGTCACCAGAGGCAGCCAAGGGACAAGGCACCATGGGAGGGCTCTGGAGGATCATGTGGTTGGTTGGAGCAAGTACCCCGGCTAGCCGGCTCTGAGTTCTGGGGGGGCAGGCACTTTTCTGGGGTCGCAGGTACCAAGGAATGTCATAAATGCATTTATAAGCATTATATTCGTGTTCTCCTCATAAAAACAAATCAAATGATGTATAATATGTTATATAAAATATGTCCTAAAGTGGTAAATGCGTGCTTGCTGTCAGAGACGATGTGCTCGATGTGGAGACAACGATGACAACGACAACGCGTCACTGGAGGCAGCTGAGGGACAAGGCACCATGGGAGGGGCTCTGGAGGATCACATGGTTGGTTGGAGCAAGTACCCCAGCTAGCTGGCTCCAAGTTCTGGGGGGGCAGGCACTTTTCTGGGGTTGCAGGTACCAAGGAATGTCATAAATGCATTTATAAGCATTATATTTGGGTTCTTCTCATAAAAACAAATCGAATGATATATAATATGTTATATAAAATATGTCCTAAAGTGGCAAATGTGTGCTCACTGTCGGCGACGATGTGCTCAATGTGGGGAGGATGACAATGACGTGTCGTCAGAGGTTGCCGGTGGCGCGAGAAGACATAGGAATGTTATGCAGATAGGGTAAGCACAGAACATGATGTGGGAACTGCTGGGACACGTGAGAACTGCTGGGGATGGCTGGGGACTGGGGAGCCGGGGATCCCCAGCACCTGTGGGTCAAGAAGTGATTTTACCATTATCCGCCTGTCACATGAAGAGGTTAAGCGTGACACTTAGGTGATATTAATGCTGATTGGCTCCCGACTAAATGTGCCAAGTTCGTACTTACATAATTAACTCTTGAGTTGAGTTAACTCCCTAAAAATCCCAACATTAATATTACAGTCCAGTTATCACTCGGTTATCTCAATCTGACACTCATCGCTGTAAATTTCAACAATGGCGACAATTTGTTGTGCATAATGAGATGTGTCGCATGCCAGGCTCGCTAAATACTGTCCAGCTCCGACCTTTCCCACTCCACAGTAATGCCGTTTTCACTATGCTAGGACCATGACTAAGCTCCCATGTCCACCATCGTTGCAGCACTCCACGGAGGATCGCAGGTCATACGCTACACGATGTTCCCTTTTACACGATTTTCTCTCCAATGCCAACTTGATTCCTTACTAACAAATCCTACGTGGGACCATCGAGATAACAATGTCCGTCCGGCACGACAAATTGAGACTTGTCGAAACCTTCTCACTCCACAGCCATCAAATGCCTCCAAAACGCTCAGTGAGCGAGTTTTGACCAGAAATACTCAGCGCGTAGTTCATCGCCAGCGCTTTAATTGTTCCTTGAGTCTCTACGTACCGATGATATGACGTTCTACAACCTTCTATCCCTCGTGCTCCCTGGCACTTGCGGCACAGCAGCTCTTCCGAGATACCCCAAATGAGTCAAGTCAACCGACCCATGAGCCCTGACATCGCCCACACGTATGGTAGCATGCCGGTAATCAGTGATTGATCCCATCAAGTGATAGAAGGTACAACCAAATTTTCTTATCTAACATATCTAGAAGGCCTAGTCTCGACCCAAGTTATCTCTCTCTTTCCCCAAGGAGTTCGTCATTTTTAATTGTTTTTGTCCAATCAAGCGCCTATCTGTCCGTGTGCCCCAATCCACGTTTTGACTAGTACAACGTTCCTCACTTGGTCGTGTGACCACTCCACTACTGCGCGCTAGTGCCAAATCCCCCTATAATTCCATGCTCAAAGACCATTCTCTATGCTGTATGATGTCCCAGCGAAGTATGACATTGTGCATGCCTGCCATCCGTTCTTGCTGTCGTGCTACGGCCAACAGCCCCCTAGATAATCGTACGGATTCCAGATGGTGCGCCACCGCCTCAAGTGACCCTTCGGTAGACCAAGTGGGAGAGAATCGGTGCCTGGCATCATATGCCTTCGTGGGGACCCGAGATACATCCCGCCCTCAATTAATGCAGGTACAACATCCGGGAATATCCGATGACTTGCGCGGGTGGCGTTTTTAACAACTTCTTTTCCCTTTTGTCGTACTGTACTTTGGAATCTATATATGAGGACACATTAAGCCCACAATTTGAACTCCAGCAAGCCAAGAGAGGTTTGTTCAAGGCATTTCACTCCATACAGCTTTACAACATGAATTAAAGTTGACTATCTGTCAAATGGGGATTAATCAATTTGTCATATTCAAAATCGAAAGTGCATATCGAATGTTTGTTTTGTGGCGGTAGTGTGGCGGTGGAGTCCTCTCAAAGGCAGATTCTCTCACCCTTCCTCGTGGTGCTTCCCCTAGAATTCGTGGTCGTGTGACGGTCTGCAGTGTGAGAAGTTGGGGGGCGCCCATTTTGGGGTGCCCATTTCTGACATCTTTCCTGGGCCCCTCGGGGCCTCTTTGACTCGGAATTGTGATCGATATTCCTTGAGTTTTAGGTCGATCTCATTACCCTCTACTTATAACTATGCTTGACCCTCAGATTTCTCTAGACTGAGACTGTATATCTGTCCTACAAGAGTCCATCTTCGCTTCCGCAACCTTCTTGAGTCGAAGTTCGACTCAACGTGGGCGTTAGACCATGGCAGTGTGGCGCAGGGACCGATCGTAATGGTACGTAAGGTGGCTTCGGGCGCATGTTGCGTGTCCTGGTTTTACAGCTGAGTAACTCGAGGGATTATCGATTATCGCTAAACAAGCCTCTTTGCTTCTGATGAAGGCTTCTAGAGACTGATCTCATAGAACACAAGCAACAGGTTCTAGAGATAAACCTGATTAGGACTATATCCCAGTCGGACTCCCCTTAGGAGACACGCTGCAGAACGCTCTCAATTTCATTACCACCGCCACGGGCACAGTGGCACTCAGTGGGTGTTGACCTCACGTCACAAAAGTTTCACCCTTTATTTGTGGTCACGCGCCACTTTTTCCAGGTACGACAATGAGCGCCCAATGCCTTTTCCCGCGAGTTCATCCTCACATTCCTACTAAAATGCCGCTTTGTGGAATGCGTGATGCATCTTGTCGCAATCTTGTGTCTAATCGAATAATAAAGGTATGCAGACGGATACGAACGCCCGAACGGTTCAAAATGTGACTCCCGGTATTCCCGCCAACAGCTTGAAAATTTCTACTCACGGGCGCCCTAAACGTCATGTGGCTTGTTTCCGCCCGGCAGTGGAAATAGGTTCTTGCGCGTCCTACTGCGTAACCACAAAACCGGCCTTTGAAATTCGTGGCTGAAGGCAGCCAGCAGGGCGGCACTGGGGTGATCGTACAAACAAATGTCGCAATATCTGGTCCACCTCTTATCATTGCGCCTTCATGCATTGTGTCTTCTGGATTTTCCATCCTTTTCCAGGTACAATCACTGAACCACTGTACGACAGGAGGTCTTAAAGCCAATGACATTCCATGCGGGCTTCACCCCTCTCTTTTTTCCCTACCAATCGTTCCTCGCTGATCCTGCTCTTGTCGACGATGGCGGTTGTGATCCCCAAACATACGGTCTTTCTTCACAGGGCTCGACGCCTTTTCGCCATGCTTGGCTGCATTTACATGCTATTAGTAGCGCTTGGGTCAACGCCATTCTTACAGGGGCAGTAAGTGTTGTTCTCGGAAATACTGTTCCGGTCATCGTTTCGCTGTCGTGTGACACCTGCTTCTACCTCTGGCTTTAGGCTCCTCTTCATGCACAACTTCAAAAGACCCTTCTTCCCCGAGTATGACATGCCAGAGATGTACGACCTTGCACGTAAGAACTTTGTCTGTCCTGAAGAAAGTCCCACTTCCCGCTGATGCTTCTTTTTTGGTTTTGAACTAGCTTTCAAAACCCATAATGTGCGCATCCAAACGTCTGATAACGAGACACTCGGTGCTTGGTTCACCTTCGCGGACCCGTTCTATGCCGAGCACAAAACGACCCTGCTGAACATCCCCACTACGAACGTATCGTCGCCGGAATCCGTTGCTGCGTCTCGCGATGACTTCATCCGCGCAGCGCTTCGCGCGCATCCGACTATCCTCTTCCTCCACGGAACGACGGGCACACGGGTTGTGCGCTTCCGCGTGGAGCACTACCAGGCATACGCGACGCGCCTACGTGCCAACGTGCTCGCGCCAGACTATCGCGGCTTTGGCGACTCGACGGGCACGCCAAGCGAGGCGGGCCTCACGGTCGACGCACGCGCGTCGTGGGATTGGCTGCGCGCCCATGGCGCCTCGCCGGACAGCGTGCTCGTCGTCGGTAGTAGCCTCGGCACTGGCGTAGCAGTGCAGTTTGCGAGCGCACTCGAGGATGAGATTTCCCGTTCTAAAACCGAACCACGGATCGTAAACCCACGTGTTGGTAGTAGACATTTAAGAGTTGGTGGTCAGAATGGCAGTTGGACCCAGGGGAGTGCAGTGGCGCATGAGAGACCGCGTGGCATCGTGCTACTCTCGCCATTTAGCAAGCTCGAGACGTTGCTCGACACGTATTACATCCTCAACCTCGTGCCGTTGTTCATGCCTCTGCGGATAATACCCCACCTGTCCGGTAAGTCGCTCACTCTTCATTGACTTTCTCAACGCGTCACAGGAACAAAAAAAGGGTACTGAATTGGTGTGGTCGTGTGATTATACAGGTTTCGTAAAGCGCTTTATCATTCATCGATTCGATTCGCTCGCCAAAGTGGTGGTAAGTCCCGTCTTTCAAACTTCCCTAGATGTTTTCCAGAAACGTTCTCGATCGAACGTCGTGCCCTCAGCCGGCTGTTTCGTTTCCATCGGTGACAGTTCGGCCGATGACTTGGAGGCGACATGAATTAACGTCTCCCGGCGGCATTGATTTCCCAAGTTTGACTGTTGCATGTTAATTATTCTTTTCATTCTCGCAGGGATTGAAAGCGCCGCTATTAATCGTACACGCAGAGGATGACGTGGACATCCCAGTATGGCATGCGAAGGCCCTCTTTGACGCCTTTTTGGAGAAACATCTGCCGCCTTTGCCGAGGGTTACAGCGGAGATGGTAGCTACGTTGGCGGGAAGGGAAAGTGACCCCTTCTCAGCATTGTTAAAGGAAAGGGCGGTGAGGCGAAGGGAGCTAGTGACTGTGCAAGAGATGGAGCGTGTTGGACGGGTAGAAGTGTTCTCTAAAGATAGAGCGCATGGAGAGGTTGCGTTCCTCCATACATCGTGGGGCGCGCACGATGTAGGGCTCTTAGAAGGTGTACAGGACTACATGGCGGAGATGTTCCGGATGGGTTAAGTTCCGTCTGAGTCGTCGTTGTTAAACCGTCTCGGTGATGCCCGGCACGGAAACCAGAAACGAGAAATGTGAATATCATCATGCAATGCCATTCTCCACCAACCAAGGTGTGATGAGCACAGACCATCCTACCCACTCCTTCGTATATCCTGCCAGGTCTTTGCTCGCAGGAAATATTCTCCCAGCTGCTGCGCCATCCTCCCCATCCAAAAGCTTTCATGTCCCGGACGTCTCTCAGTCCGCACTTGGAATCGGGACCTCAGGTTGCGACACTAACAGGTGGCCCTCTCTGCCGCACCCAAAATCCCAGGATATCCGAGGTGGACCCCAACAGGTGGACCACGGAACGAGCCAGCGACAACGACGACAGAGCGCAGAGCGAGCAGGACGAGTTGTCTCCCCGAATTTCCGGCACTACCCTGGTGATGATGCACCAACCCGATCCTTCGTCACCGCCCCTGTGCCAATTCCCACGAAGACCACCGTCAGCCCTCGGGCCACATCTCCCATAGGTGATAGCGATAATCCCACCAGGCCTGACGGGCTCGGTTTCCATACCCCGATGGATCCGCAGCAGCTGGATCACCCCCCTAACTTCGACCAGGTGACAGATGATGTCTTCTCCAATTCTGCGGAAAACCTCGAACTCTACCCGCATACACACCATTCGCAGTGGGCCACCATGTCCGACACCAGCACCGTGCGTCTCCCGCCATGCAGCTCCTCGCGCTCGGCTCGCAGCCGCCGCGGAACACCATCGCAAAGCGGATACAGCCAAGCTGAGTGCGTGTCGGACCCTCAGTCTACTGGCCACTCGCCCTCCTCGTCGGGCCAGCACAGCAGGCCGACGTCGCAGTCGATATCCGGGTCCCTCCCCACGTCGCACGAGGGAAGTCTGGATTGCGTGGGGCCGTCGCTTGCCGTCCGCCTGGAGGGTGGCCTAACTTCTCCGCCGCAGTCATCGGCCTCAGTTAGTTCAGGCACCTCCGCGTCCGGCCCGGGTAGGTCACACGGCACCAGCATCGGTGATGATGCGGGTGAGGAGCCACTCATCACGTTCCGGTTCGAACATCGAGAGGACGACAACGGCCATCACGTCGTGATCGGACGTGAGGACAAGCTCTCACGATGCGAAGATGAGGTACGCATGTCCACCTTTTCTGTGTGTTGCCGCAGGCGCGTCGTCACACGGGACTCACTTATCGTCCCACTGCGTGCTGCTCATCAGCCCATCAGGACTCCCGGTGCCGTTCAGGGATTCGGTGTACTCGTTGTCGTACAGCAAAATCCCGAAGAAGACCAACTCCTCGTGCGCCAAGTCTCGGAAAACTCGACAGAGCTCCTGGGACTCTCCCCGCACTACTTGTTCTCTTTGACCTGTTTCACTGATGTACTTCCTGACTCGCAGGCCACAATTCTATGGGATAACATTCAGTATCTCGCCGACCTAGATGAGGATTCTCATAGCGAGGGTGACTCGCCGCACGTCTTTCTGCTCGGTGGCTGGGGAATGCCTGGGAGTGCTCTGCTGAGCGACGACCACGAAGAGCCTCATGACCGCCGTGCTTGGTCTTGTTGGTGTGCTGCTCACCGCCCCAAGATGGCGGCAGGCACCACCAGTAGCGGTGTCCAGGACCTCATTATTCTCGAGTTCGAGCTTGAACACGACGTGTTCAACCCTTTGTATACTGTCCCTCGTGGGAGGAATGTTGGTCTATTCTCGGGCTTATCGTCACCCGGCGACAACGACAGTGCGAGTGCCTGTAGCACTGGAACCTCCAGAACCCTCGTTTCTAACATTACGAGCCCGCAGGACCTAGGCGGTCCTTCGCCCTCGGAGAGCTCTCTGATGCCATTATCTGTGTCCGGTCTGTCCATCCAGGCAAATTCACAGGCACTACCTGGGCTGGAAGGGGATGATAGGTGGATGCCAAGCGCAGAAGATATTCTTGAGAGCACGACGAACTATGCCAAACCGCTGGCCGCCCTTGAGCGCATCCGCAAACTCAACCAAGTTTCAGGGTCGTTCTCAGGGACTAAGCACGGACTAGCATCGCACGTGGACAGTTTGGGCGGTGGCACCTCGCCACGCGCGAGGCACAGTCAGCGGCGCGGGAGAGGCGGTGCCGTTGGCATGATGGACGTCTTCGCTGTCATGTCACAAGTCAACGAGCAGCTCGGTGCAGCCACAGACCTGGACACGTTCCTCAAGGTCGTCGTGGGTCTAGTCAAGGACCTCACGCAGTTTCACCGAGTTCTTGTGTATCAGTTTGACGAGAGCTGGAACGGGCAGACCGTCGCAGAGCTCGTCGACTGGAATCGTACTCACGATCTTTACCGCGGACTGCACTTTCCCGCATCGGACATCCCCGCACAGGTGGGTGGGGGTCATGACTAAGAGGTAGTTGGCCTGACTTTTGTATTTTTCTTTCGGAAGGCACGGCAACTGTATACCATCAGTGCGTACCGTATTTTAGATTACCTCACCCCGCAAAGCCTCATTAAAAGTCGACAAGATAAAATGAGACTGCTCTACGATCGAGAACAGACAACAGCGCGGCTCGTAGTGAGGAGCAAAGACGACCTTAACATCCCTTTGGTGCGCACAATAGTTTAATCATTATTCTGGGTATTATGTTGCTAACCGGTGCGCACTTAGAATATGACCCATTGCTACCTGCGTGCAATGAGTCCAATCCACCTCAAATGTAAGCTTCGAATACACATGGACCTTTATAATACATTTCTTTACAATGGGGCCCTCCGTTCCAGACCTTGCCAATATGGGTGTACGTTCATCAATGTCTGTGGTGCGTATGGCCACGAAGCTCAAATTGCATTATTTTTTTCTGCGTCAATTTATTGATTGACGAGATGCCGTTAGTCGATCGTCGCATTCGGTCAACTGTGGGGGCTCGTTGCATGCCACACTTATGGGTCGAGCGGGATGCGCGTGTCCTTCCCTGTCCGTCAGATGCTCAGACTCATGAGTGACTCGATCTCGCGAAACATTGAGAGGCTCAGCTATGCACAGCGGCTTCTCACTCATAAGCTAGTTCGTCGTACTGTCTTACCTCGGGGCCCGCCCCGACGCCTGGCTGATCTCACTCACACCGCATTCCTTCGATCATAGTTCAACACCATCACGGGAGGCGAGAACCAACAACCGCAGAGTTATATCATTTCAAATGCGGACGATCTACTCGGGTTATTCGACGCCGATTTTGGCGTTCTAGTCATCGGAGAAGGTGCTAAAATCCTTGGGCCAACCGAGCAGGGGCAGGAAATCCTCGTCGTCGCAGAGTACCTCCGGCTGAAGCACTTTGACACAATCCAGGTCTCCCAAGCCGTCACGAAGGACTTTCCGGATCTGCAGCTAGAGACAGGTTTGGAGGTTGTTGCTGGGTTGCTATACGTCCCACTTTCCCAGGGAGGAACGGACTTCATTGCGCTGTTGCGTAAGGGACAGCCGCGTGTCGTGCGCTGGGCGGGGAAGCCATACAAGGACTGTCTGAGTGGACGGCTTGCGTCGCTTGAACCCCGTTCATCATTCAGAGTATGGTCAGAGACAGTTGCTGGTCGGTGCCGCGTGTGGACGGACGAGCAACTAGAGACAGCCGGTATGCTGGCGCTCATCTATGGGAAGGTGTGTTACACCATCGGTCGCCCCATCCACCTCTAGGTCTGATGGTCCTGCGTTATAGTTCATTGAGATCTGGCGGGAGCGCGAGCGCGAGAAGGAGCGAACGACGAGGTTGACCAACATCCTCCTTTCAAACGCAGGGCACGAAGGCGGGTGGTTTGCGTTAGTTTTTGAGCTCTCGTTATACTTATAGTGACGCCATGACAGTGCGTACTCCATTGAACCACATCATTAAGTACGTCACTCACTGTGACTACTTTACGCTGTGGCGTTATTTCGGCTGACTATTGGTCATGCAAGTTGTCTAGAGCTAGCGCTGAACGGCCAACTCGACATCGAGACACGCGAGAACCTGATTAAGTCACATGCGGCGTCCAAGGTTGGTCCATTTCATTTTTGACATTCCTTGCATCGTTCTGATAGTGATTACTTGCAGAGTCTGCTCTTCACCATCAATGATCTTCTGGTACGTTGGTCCAGGTAACTACCTTGGTTCTCCTGACTCACCTCGTGTTCAGGATTTGACGAGAGTCGAAAGTGGCCACGAGACGACGTTCAGCGAACCTTTCGACCTCCCATTGGTCATCACAGAAGCGACAAACTTGTACAAGTACGAGGCCCAGCGCAAAGGACTCAAGTTTGAGGTCGACCTGGCTGACGATCTGCCTACTATGGTCATCGGAGATTTGAGAAAGATCAGGACCGTGGTAGCAAATTTCACGGAGAATGCCTGTGAGGAGCCTCTTCTGATTTTCTCATGCGCCGACGACTATAGTATATTTCCGATAGTGAAATACACACAACGTGGTACCATCACCGTATCGTGCCACGCGTTCAACGAGCCAGAGGGTTTACGGGACTCGAAGCGGATTACAGTCGAGATCATTGTGGGAGACACAGGCTGCGGCATTGCTGCCAACGAGCTCGAGTGCATTTTCCGCGAGTTCGAGCAAGTGGAGTCAGCGCAGCCGAAGACGAACACTGCACGCGGACTCGGCCTCGGTCTGGCTGTTGTCGCGCGCAGCGTCGGGCAGTTGGGTGGCCAGCTTCGCGTGGACTCTAAAGTTGATCAAGGGAGCAGATTTTCGTTCCTGGTCCCGTTCACCCTGTGGGATGAAAGCGGGCAAGACCTCATAAGGCAGCAAGAGAGTCAGCAACCCACCAGTGGAACGCTCGTGTCCCCTAATTCCCCTTCGTGTTTCACCCGAAATCCCGACTTGCACATCAAACACGGGCATGAGGCGCTAGACGGCCGCATAGTTTTTCCTGTCTCTGGGCACTGCGTAGAGTCCGCCGTGTCGGTCACGCAATCGTCTCAAGTGGTCAGGGTAGACGGAAATCCCGTAGATACCGAGCCAAAACCACGGCCATCGTCGAGGAGGAAAAAGAGGACAGCGCATGCTCGTAATCGGGAAGGAGCCATCTCTCCGAGCGGGTCCACGGGTCGAGGAAGCGGGACGAAGCTTAGAATCCTCAGCGTCGAGGTGGGTTTCGCAAATCGTTGCCTGACTTTCTATCCGAGTTTTTTGACCTGCGGCATATGCCAGGATAACGACATCAATCGTCTTATCCTGGCCAAACGCCTCCAATCAGCAGGGCATACAGTCGTCAATGCAACGAATGGGAAAGAAGGTGTAGACACGATAGAGGTGGACCAGGCGTTTGACTGCGTCCTCATGGATGTTCAGTGAGTCTAGCTCAGGCTGTCAAGTCTGTCTCGCGCTTGGGAACTTAGAACTATTCAGAATGCCCATTCTCGACGGCTTCGAAGCAACCCAGCGAATCCGGCAGCTGGAAGCAACTAGATTCCCAAAGTCTGACAGGCCCGCCCACTTACTCAACGGCGGACGGATTCCCATCTTTGCCGTGTCCGCATCGCTTTTGGAACGGCAGCGCGGAGAGCTCCAGCAGATCGGGATCGACGGGTGGTTCCTAAAGCCGATCGACTTTGGGCGGCTATCCATTATCCTCCGCGGGGTGACGGACCCCGTGCAGCGCTCACGCGATGAGTACCGTGTTGGCGAGAATTGGGAGATCGGCGGTTGGTTGTTGCGACCACCTGCACGGCCTCTATCCCTGTCGGCTGCCGTACAGTCAACCGATCGTGACTGTAGAGACCTTCCCGAATCCGAAAATAACGATAGGACTGACATCGATACGCCCCATGACATCTGAACGCTGCCAGTGGCTTACCACTCGTTCTGGAACAGGATAATGTGTCACACAATGATGGACAATTTATGATCTTTCTTCTCAGAAGTCACCCTGCGTTGCATATCTGTGGTCCATTATCTCCACCAATCTTCACATACACAGAAACATTCGCCTCAGTAATACAACGTATCCAACTAATCCAACAACCTCTCCATGCTGGAGCATGGCTTCCTCTCCATTGATTGTTTCTTCCACTCTCCCCAGTCCCTCTCGGCGTTGTACTTTAGCCCTCTCGACGACTCTGTGTCTCTATGGGCTTCTATGACTGGAACTCTATCGCCGATTCTCACATAAGCGGGCTGTATTGTTGGTTTAGGCTTTGTTACTTGCAAGTTCATCAAATATCCTATTCCCATCTGACAGGTACCCACCACAACCCACGACGGGCGAAACCAGTCAAAATTTCTCGCGTGGGATTACAATGGTATTTATGTCACTTGGTCTTTCTGTGTCACAGACAGAACAGTATCATGATGGAAAACCTAATCACCATCGCCGCCACATCCATAATCTTCGCTCTTCGCGTGCTCGTTGTGTGGAAGTGTGACAGTGTGAATTATACGACAAGAAGAGAACTTGGGTGGAAAAAGCCAATGTTATCGCCACTCCCGTAAAGCATAATGCGCCTCAATTGGGGTATCAAAAGCAGGAGAAAGCACAGTAGTAGTAAGCGACCTCAGTTGGCCCCCGTCAGATTCTTAAATGTATTATATGCTGGGCAAAGACCACGCCAGTCAGCTAACAAAAGAACACGTTTTGGTGAGCTGTCACATGCACAGTCAAAGAATACACAGAGGCTTACAAGTCGTCATATCCTGCGATGGGACAGCAGGAATGTCCTCAGCAAAGACAACATCGAATCCCCTAAGAAATCAGTGCATTAGTATTTACCAGAGAAATCGATGCATATGAGCCTAAGAAATGAGAGGCTCGCCTTTCCAAGTGCCAATCGATGTGGCAGTGCAGGAACCAAGGGCCAGGATTGTCAGTGAAGAATCGTATCGTCACATTATCCCCCGTATTTCCATGCTCACGACATCGCGGATGACCGGGTTGTCATAGTTGTAAGTCGAACTTCCAGCGCTGCGGACCACGTGGAAGTCGTGCCCATGCAAGTGGATAGGGTGCTTGTGTATGTCGTACAGTCAGGATACCAATGGTGACTCCCCAAATACTTGCACAGCTCACCGGTCCACCAAGGGCGCCTGCAGGAAGGCTAATCTCGACGCTCTTTTGGCCCTCGAGATTGTAGATGGACCCTTTTGGAAGAAGCTCCGACGCCGGTACACCATTCAGGATCTGGAGCAGTACAGGAACATCCGGTGACTTGAACGTAACGCCATTAACCCCGAACAGCAGGCTAGTCTGGGTCGATGCGTCAATAACTGCATTTTCTTATCCAGAGAATGCTCACAAGATTGAGTCCAACAGCTAGGTTGACGTTGATGTCGGCGCCGCCGCGGGAGGGATTTCCAGGCTAAATCGGAAGGCTTCATGTATCGAAAGAAGGAATTAAACAATGAGGACCTACCACAGGCGTAGGGACAAGTGGCTAGACGCGTTGGCGATCAGTTGCATTCGTGGGACAATCATGGGATGCATACATGTAGATCAGTCTCTTTAAGCGGCAAAACGCTTTGGGGTATATTGACGGTCGGATCTGACGTCGGATCCCTTGCAGGAGCTCCAGCGTAGCGAAGGATAGCCAAGTTGGTACCGCCAGCAAAGCCCTGGTTACCTAAATTCGGCACAGCCCGCATCCCTGCGTGAGTTAAAATCAGGTTAGAGACGTTCTCAATTGGGAAATTAACGAAAAACTCTACAGTAATTGTCAACTCGCTGGTTGGCAAGTAGCTGTAAACCAATATGACAGTAAGCCAATTCTCCCAAGCGTGGAAAGGTCGGAGAGATGGCCTTACGACAACTGAGTACCGTTGTCCTGATTGTGTGTCAGTTAGGAAGGTGACCATCCGTTTCAGATGTACATACCGGCGAAGATCTGGAGCGAATCGACCTGCAAGGGCTGAACGTTGGTGCCATCGACCTCAATGACAGACAGTTGATGGCCATCAATCGAGAAGATGTAAGATGGGTCGCAGGAAATAGAGACGAGTCGCAGTCGGTAGCTGTTATGGTACCGCGTGTTAACTTGAAGCCCTCTCTCGATTCAAAGGAACATGTGTAGCACTGACCGTTGCCCTTGGCGAACGTTCACCACAGAAAGTGGAACGCGAGGTCCTCCGGAATAGCGACCCTTCCCGTTAATCAAAGTCGAGTTGGGCTCACTTGGAGGATCGTTGGTCTAGAAAAACGAGTAAGTAATACACGTATGGAGTCGGTGACTTGGACACTTCGTGCGAGACTTGGTGGTACCAATCCGCAAGGGTGATGATAGTGGTCTCTGCAGGAAATGTATTCAAGGAAGGCACATCCAGAACTTGACACCAATCTCACCGTCGTCGACGTCATACAAATTACGCTGAGGGTCTTGGGGATCATAGATGACAAATGCCCCACGGACACCATCACAGTATTGAGCCTGATAATGACTGTGATACCAAAATGTACCCTGATAAACCGACAAATCAGTTGCAGAGATGGGTTTGATGCAGGGACACAGTACGGTTTGTTGCGCTCCGCTGAATTTGTAGGGGAAATTCCTCGCAGGCACAATAGGGCATTGATTGACGAAGGCAGCACCGTCGGCATAATTGGTGGTCTTTTGGAACAGACCGTGCCAGTGCTGTCGAAGGAAAATGCTGCTGTAGTCAAACCTCAAAAGGTTAAAGAGACCCTCACAATAGAGGTCACCCGGTCCATGGTAGGATCGACTAGTCTATTGACGACGTTGATTGAAAAGTCGGCACCCTGATGAGTGCGACTTTTTTAATAAGGGTAAAAGGGACACTTCTGAGGAATATTTACCCTGTGCCCAGTGATCACTGGGCCTGGGAAAGTACCACCAGCGAGGGAGGCACTAGTATAGGCAGTGCAGATGTTAGCGTCCTGTTCAGATCACACCAACCACATGTGACATACGAGCGCCGGAATCCATCGGGAGCTACTATCCGATTTACAATTGGGAGGGTAGCCGTGGGACCGATCGCAGCAGAGGCCTTTCCGGAGAGGACGACCAGGATCACAGAAAGAGAGTAGAGCCGCATCATAGCGACAAAAAAAGGATATAGGTAAAGAGTGTAAGGCCGCATCATTGCGACGAACAGATAGAAACAAGGGAATTCGAAACAAAAGAACTCAAGACCTAGGGAGCCTCTTGAGGAGGTTTACTCCGGTTTCGAGGCCTTTTTATACAGCAAAAGGCGGAACCCCAGGGATTTTACTAGTGACCAAGAGAACAAGAGACCCCATTACTCCCATCTAGTGGCGGCTCGGGCTCACTTCCATACCAGTCATATGTCATGAAGAAAAGTTTAATGAATTAGAGGTTGCCGCCTGACGACTCGGAAGGCACGCGAACTGCCAGTGGGTGAGTACTGACTCTCTCACTCCAACACGGTCCTCTTTCCGCAGTACGAGTTCGGCGTAGTGGTACTGTCGTTTTCTTACTGTGGCAACTGAGTACTCGTTGCTAGTATCAGTCCGTGGTGACTGGAAATATTGCGACTAATTGTGTGCGTCTGGCAGCTTTGTATTATTATGTAAGCGATGTTTGGACGTGTGACGTGTGGACTACGCTTCTAGTGCTCAGCGCTCATGTGGTATGTCATTACAGAGATCGTTCAGTAACTAAACCAATTAGTACCTGGTCATCACAACAGACTCGTAATTGACATCACCTCGACTTGGAGTTCCATGCCTCATCTAGACTGGAAGAATAATTTTGGCTTGACTGCATGCCAGGAATGAATGAATTTGTCTGGTGCCCTGAAAGGAGCTAAACCAATGTGGGTGTAGCGGTGAGTTCGAAGGAGGGAACAGAACGAGAGAGGGGCTATGCTCCCGAAAGATTGAAAACGCGCGAGGGGAAACTTGAGCGGTTGTAAAAAGAGACTGGAGGCGAAGGTCGTGAAACGATGGCAAGAGAGAACGCGAGATCAGAGGGACGAACGACGGCGCTGTAGCTTGGCTTGTCATCTAGCGGTCAGGCGGAAACGAGAGCATGCAAACAAACGAAAAGAGAAAGATGAGATATGATTGCCAGGCGAGGGGGTTTATATAGACAAAGTACTTTACGAGCGAGTTGAGTAAAGTGGAAAGGGAAAAGCGATGTTGAAGACGAATGCGGTCCTGTCGGCCACAGAGCCGCGCAGCGACGATGGCAAAGAGAGCGGTGTCCAAAAATAAAAATATACTAAATCGTTTCTAGGTGCGTGCGTAGACGACGAGGGTGAGAGCCTAAGGTAAAGGGGCAATACTGGAATGGGAGCGGACAAAGGAAACAAGGGAACGTACAAAAGAGGTCTGATCAAGTCTATACATAGTACGAGGCATTCCCAACAGAGACATGGTCCAGACCTCGACCTGACTTGCGAGGGGCCGTGTACGACGCGTGGGACGTGGAACAGCGGGCTTTTCGAGGTGACGCGCAATTGTGGCGTCGGCCAACGATACTCCAGCGATGCTTGCGCAATCCGCGTGTCGTCGACCGGAGAGCTTTGGGCGCGACGAGAGGGACTTGGCCGTGAGGGGGGGAAGGGACAATCGTAAGGCTATGCGGGTGGATGAAGATGGTTTTGGAGGCGACGCGTGTAAGACGAAGATGGAGCAAGGCTAGGCGCTGCGAGCACGGTCATGTGGTCGAGGCTCGTCTCCGTTCAGGTTACTCATGCACGCGTGCTGACCTTACAGTCCCGAGTCCCTTCAACTGTAAAAAGTTTCACGAGAAAGCAGTGGGACCGAGAACACCCTGGCCCTTTCTTGGAGCCGATCTACTCAGAAGTCATCGCGCTTTCGGGCCCGTCATCATATTCCACCTGGCGTTTCACCAGCAAGCTTCACGCGAGTGCCGGCCTATAACATAATAAATAATATGAATGCTCTCATACTGTGGTAGCGATATGAAATATACATCATTCGAAGTCCAACCTGCAACCGCAGCGCTGGGCGAGAGTGTTTCTACGGCGCGTCCAGTGCCCATCTATTTTGACTATTCGCCATATTGCATTTACAGTCCCCTTCTGAGTGCTGACCCACATGGTGGCCCCTTCCCGTAACGCTATGTCATCGTCACAGCTGCTTTTCGATCTTGCTGTCTTCCTACGTGTGTGTCGTGCCCAGGACAGTTGCTGGAGCGCTCGTTAAACGTCAATAAATAACTAAATAACTATCCGGGTGTGTTTCGCCAGACTGGCAAGGCAAATTTGACCACCCTTGCGGCCTTGCGGGAATTGATTGAACCTCCGTGTTTTTCCGTCCAAATCTGAAATATGCTTTGCTTATGCCCAGATCAGCGATACCGGCTCCGGCTCTCATTCCGTCCCGGTCTTTCCTCAACTGAATTCTGATTTATTTGGTTTTTGCTTCCATTTATGTGCGCTTCGGGGAGCTCACCTTCACAAGTTAACCCCGGTTGTATGGAATCCACTTTTCCGACCACTCCAAGTCACCGTCATCATCACCTACTAATCATAATACATAATCAATTGACATGACTTCGTCTCATCGGGCTGAACTTTCCAGGTCAGTAGCAGTGTGACGATGTTTTGAGCAGAAGGACATGATATGGTGCACTAGTAACATTCTGTATTGATGCCTCCTAGGCTGATCGACAAATAGGACAGTCCATTGCATGGCCAGGACTATACACCGTGAGGCAAGGCCTGTTCTTTTGGCATGCCCTGCGACATGTGTATGATACTGGAGAAGGCCAAGCCGTGGGAGTCTGTCGTAGACATGGAAGGGAAGCATCAGATATTCAGAAGCAAGCATTGACATCGGACCTTGTATATGCGAAATTAGACGCGCAAATATAAATATCGTCGCTGCAGGGCTCAGAAAGTGGTGTAGGTCAGCCGGTCCCACGAAGTCATTTTCCGTGTTCACCATGGCATTCAAGCTTCACGGATACCCAAAGTCCACTTGCACGCGCCGCGTGGCCCTAGTAGCTAGAGAACGCAGCATCCCCTATGAGCTCATCCCTGTCAGCGTCCAGACGGGGGAGCATACCCAGGAAACACACCTCTCGCACCATCCCTTCGGCCAGGTGCCTTACATCGTCGTGTGTCATCTCATCTTACCCTCTATCATTTCGGCGGCTTACGCCCCTTAACCATCCATCGAGTAGCAAGACGACGGTTTCGAGCTGTTCGAGTCGCGCGCTATCGGCCGCTACGTTGCGACGCTCGGGTCTGGCCCAGAGTTGATCCCTGTAGAGCCCAAGGCACACGCAAAGTTCGAGCAGGCAGCAAGCGTCGAGTATGCGCAATTCAATCCGATCGCGAGCATCATTCTCTGGGAAAAGGTGGTCAAGGCGCGCCGTGGTGAGGCGGTGAACGAGGAGCGCATCAAGGAACTCATCCCTCAGCTCGAAAGTAAGCTCGATGGATACGAGGCCATACTGAGCAAGCAAAAATACCTTGCTGGCGACGTGCGTTCATTTCGTTCGAAACATGAGCAAAGCTGTTGATCTGATGAAATACTCGTGCAGAAGGTCACCCTCGCAGATTTGTTCCATTTACCGAATTGCAGCGTTATTTTTGAGTACCTCAAATTGGGGAGCCTAGAAAAGCGTCCGAATGTCCAGAGGTATGTGATATGTTTGGATCTGGCGGGTCGGGACTTCTAACACGTCGACTGCAGATGGTGGAAAGATATCTCATCCAGACCATCGTGGCAGGCTGTAAAGGACGGGGCTTGAAATCTCCACATGCGAAAACATCAGAATATATCGTAAGACCCCACCTACAACTTTCATTTTATCGTGGTGGAGGCGGTTGTAGGTTTTGTAAGAAGTAAACTTGAAGTGCCTGTAATTCTTTCATTGTGTTTCAATCTAGTCTTCGAAAACAACTAAGAGAATTAAGTAGTCGAAAAATGGCAATTATATGGGATGGATTACAGTGGCTCGGTGTTGAGGTAGGTGGTGGAAAGGTGAACCTCCGGCAGTGGCTGTTTGATCCCTAATCCTAACCTTAGGTTCGTTCCCACGGCCCGGGCTTCGGTCATCATCGCTGATTGGTTCTCTAATTCTTAGCCTTGGATCTGGTTGATACAGTATATTGCGTGCCAAATTATCGACTCGCGTGCCATTGTCGTTCTCTGTTTTCACCAATCACCTTTGCCCTGGCCTGTCGGCTGCGCTGTAGCCCACTTTAGTTTCAGATTCAGCATTTCATCCTTTGTCAATTGACGAATAACGAAGACAAGTTTTGGATCCAATCAAGTTCTCTCGTGTGGGGTTGTGTTGGCATTTATATATAACTCATTCTTCAGAAAGGCATCATTATAGACTTAACTGATCACCCTCGTCACTACATCTATGATTTTCGCGTGCTCGTTGCCAGGTCTTGTCTGGGAGCTGTCTCTGCTGCTTCGTGGAAATTGATGTCTTGAGGGGCTGTTCCCAAAGGTTCCAACCACGATTGCACTATGTCTTTTCTTCCAAATGCTGGGGCCATCTTACCCGTCATTAACTCGTGCCTGCTATACATGCAAGGAAAAGTCACGGCCCAGACAAGTCAGATTTAGCCATTTTCCATAGGAAACAGGTCATGGTGCGGGAGCTTACCTAACTGTTATTGGGCGCACTTGCGGCGCAACTGAACCTGTCACGTGGTAAGACATGGATGCTAGCCGACTTGCAGAGGCAGGAATGACTCGGATTCGTCTGCGGCGAGCTGCTCAACACTGATTTCCAGTATGGCACTTGGCCTCCAGCTCTAGAGACATGGGATAACCACATTATATCGCAGACGGAAAGTCTGTGTGAGAGTTTGGAGATAAGGGGAATACGAACCATGCTCCCAAGATGGCCAAGAATGCAAGCCGGAGCTTGAGTTGAAACGAAGCGCAAGGTGAAGTTGCGCGTTCGTGGTTGGGTATGAATCGGCACGATAACATGGCGCGATGTCTGAAACGGTCAAGGATTTCGGAAGAGGGTGGGGACGTACAAGTCGGATATCGGAATGTCACGGGAGGTCGGATAGAGGTTGTGAAAACGCATGGAAATTGGACACGGACAGAAGAGGGAGAGAGAGTGGGCCACAGTTGCCTGGCTTTCGCCGGGGCTGGGCTGGGGTATTTATATGGCGAGTCTGAGACGAGGGGCAACAGTATACGCTACGCAGAGAAGGAGTGAGAGGGAGAAAAAGAAAAAGAAAAGGTTTGAAGTCCAATGCTGCTGGCGACAGACCGCGCGGTGTTGTATGCGAAAGGGGAGTCCAGTGATCAAAGGAGAGGCGAAAAATGTATGGTATCTCAATGTGCGACAGCGGGCGCAGAGTCAAAAGGGAGTGGCAGGGGTCGGTGTCCGATGGCAAAGGTGTCGAGTAGGAGCTAGTGAGACAAACGAAGGATCTAAGACAATGAGGGGAATAAGGAGACATATGAAGATGGAACGAATATGGCCAAAACCAGGTAGGCCCAAATCCAACAAGGCGCGGACCTGAGCAAGGGCTGAAGAGGCGATGTCAAGCTCAACATGCATAGCACTAGTTGAAGTGGCGCGCTTTTGTGGCGTCCGCCAATGAACAAGACAGTGTGTTGATGTCGGCAGTGGCTTGAGGTGAGGCAAGCGGGGACTTGAGAGGCGGCGAACGAGAAGAAAGGATGAGATGGACAAGGAATGGGGAATGACGAAGGCAGGGTGCGAGGGAGGCAAGGTGGGGACATCGATGGCATCGATGGTTGACAGTTGAGGCGGTGGCGTGGTAACATCCTCATGTACGTTGTGTCAGGTCACACACAAAATGGTCACACACGACGCGAAGGGTGGTTCACTCTCAGTATGGTGGGACCCAGGCCGGACAGTGCTCATTTCCAAGCCCACTGCATATCCCAGTGTTACATCTCCCAGGGGGTTTAAAAACTGACCCTCCTGGGTCACCAGCTCTTCATGGAGTGAGACCGTGCCTGCGATCAAGGTGTTGTTGCTTTCGATAGACGCGAGGGCTTCTGCATCCAAGACATGTGTGACTGGAATAAAACTCGGTGAGCGCGTGTGGTAAGGGATAAGTCAAAAGGCAGTGTAGCGTAAGCGTGAGACAGCGCCATCCAGCTTGCCAAGTCGGTATGTGCCATTGCATGTGTGTCGGAGGACAACCATCAGGCCCAAGTGTTAAGGCTTCAACGGGCCTTGATAGTACGACTTGTACTAAGAGTGAACTGGTGGCAAGTACTTGAAGAGGTAGAAGTCTCTAGTGTTTGCTAGAGACGACTCTGAG
>Ga0307509_10004256_pt1 | contig 20847 bp, 24 predicted proteins | sample 10_EM_MG_FD_202245 | JGI IMG/M metagenome (GOLD analysis project Ga0307509, IMG submission 202245) | Populus trichocarpa ectomycorrhiza microbial communities from riparian zone in the Pacific Northwest, United States - 10_EM | ecosystem: Host-associated > Plants > Roots > Unclassified | place... | reverse complement strand
ATTAGATACCGGCTTCGAGGAAATGGTAAATAATATGGGTCTTCTTCGCTGGAGGACTGTCTGACTGAATTCCTTCGCAGATGAATTGTTAGATACCCTGTTTATTTTGCCTTAAAATCTTTGGAAAACTTTGCTTTTGTAAATCCACTGATGCCTTGAAATAGGATTTTTGGCACTTCCGTGAATCTGTTCCGTTTTTTGTTACATGACTGAACCACCTTTCTCGATAATGATTCCAACGTCCTAACAAGCTGGGTTGAGTGGAGTCTGAGGCGTTAAATTCGCGTTTTGTATGTGCACACGGTGGCCGATGATCGATGATGCATTGATGATGGCCAACATAGCTTACGTCAGATCTGAATCTTGATTCTTGGTGGCGGACAACCTTGTCCCCCTTACACCCTGAGTTTCTTCCGGGAAGACTCCGCTTTTTTTCTTCCTACCTCACTAAACACCTCTTTCCATTATCGCCAACAGCTCTTTAGCTGCCCCACACTCGTTACTTTCATCAACCTTCACCATTCTTTCGACTTTTTGTCGTTGCTACGGACCCTTTCGTAGTCATCTTCCCCCGCACCAGGTCCAACACTCACACTCTCGAAGTCTCATCGATTTAACCGCGCTGGTTGTGTCCACCCGAACTTTCTTACTTTGAGTATGTCTCGTGGTCAGTACAATTTTCCTGATGCTATGAGATCCAATGATGTTGACAGATTTCCAGCGCCTCGTCTCCATCGGTTGCCATGCCGTACCGACTATGTTCTCATTCCTGCTCCCCTGGGTATGTCAAGTTCAAAGCCTCCCCCTGTAGAGCTCATTAAAAATCCCCCTAAATATAGACCTATCTTTACCTCTGGTAACAGAGAAGTCGCCTCTCCCTGCTATCATTGTCACGCCGTCGTCTCCTTCCTCAACGCGCGATTTCTCGATCGCATTCCTCGCTGACCCACCTAAACCTTCTATCCGCCAGCGCTTCTTCGGCACTCCCTCCCTCCGACTGCGTTCGATCATCTTCGTTCTCCTCCTTATCTTCTTGCTTGTGTGCCACCTTGTTACCCATAACCTGGCGGCGCGTCATGCTCGCCTCGACCTCCCCATGAAATCCAAGGGAGCGCAACTTGTAGTCGAGAGCTCAAAGGTGGTTTGGTTCGACTTCCGTGGTGTATTTGGGAGATATCTCCCTGTTGGTCAAGGCTTTGTCGGTCCTGATCTTCTATGACCACTCGCAGGGAGTGAAATCCCGATATTCTATTACCAGCACACACCGTTTAATATTGATTTGGAAACGCCTTCTTCCTTCGATATTGACGTTGGACCTTTCGTTGACATTTGTTGATTCATTTTTGTTTGCAATATATATATCTCAGATTTTCTTCGATCTTCATTTGGCGTTCCCCGGTTCTATGACCTTCATGGCCGTTTTTTGGCAAAGTCCGTGGTCTCCTCATGATCAGAGTGCACGACCTCTGCACCATCTCTGGAGCTCAACGTGGTTGGTTCCTGATGTTCGGTCATCGAAGGTATTCGTGGTGATTAGCACCGGTCACCAATGATTTAAGTCGTCATGGAGCCAAGTACATAAGTTACTTAGATCACTGAGAATCGGTGGTTGAAAGGATGTTTCAACTCTATAAAACCCCCAAGTGGTAACATTTACATTTGGAGACTTACGCGAGGTGTTGGGATGTATCAGATTGTTGGGCTTTCCACAAGGTAAACTTCGACACAATACTACCAACCTTATCAATGGTCGTGGTATTGTGTTGATTCCAAAGAATCCCACCGACTACACGAGGTTCTCCCCTTCTCGAGAACAGGATGGATTTGTGATCTGTGAAACGCCTGAGAAAGACTCGGGTTATACGCTGATACACATCTACGCATAACGGTTCCCCGGGTGTCTCTGCCTTTACAGGCGTAATGGATGAGCCGACGTGAGAGTCAGCGTATAATGCTGATACTTTCAGAGCTTGTTATACATACAGTACTTCTTCCTCCAGATCATCGTTGGAAATCGACTTCGGAGAGGGATGTGTCCTACGGCATGGAGGATAGTTCCCCCCTTCTCGGTGAAGTCGTGGTACATATAAGGAGACTAGACCAATAAAATCTGTTTAGTGCTGGTATGTAAGAAATTGTCTTGATCGCTCAGAGAGGTTGATTTTCGAACCTACGAGACAGCCTAGATATGGTGAGAACAACGGGAGACATGGGCGGAGGAATCATTCAGTACCAAATGGAGGGTCTCACTCGTGGTAGAGCGAATAGCCCAGCGAAAGTTAGTGCAATGACGTCCGTTCCCTTGGGGGGTTTCCTTCGACCTATCACGCTAGCCACAGTCATGTAGAGCGAAGTAGCCGTTACGAGCCCTGCCATATCTTTAATTCAAAATCTGATGACTTGCATTGCATTTCAGTGTTCCACTCACAATCGAAGATTAGTATCATAAAAGCCGCAATCGTGACAACCACTCGTCGCCTCATCGTTATGAACAAGGTCAACTTGGTTGCCTGTCCGTTTAAATCATCCAAACATTTATACTTCGTGTGGGCTCTCCATTGTGACTGTTCAGGGTTGAATACATTTGCTCCCACTACTTGAACAGTCTGTTTGTTGCGGGAGATACGGCCGCAACAAGGGATTGGATGCGGTACCTCAGGGACACAAACATGGATTCCGAGGCCACGCAGAGAGATACAATCGCACGTACTTAGGTCATCCGATTCCAATCCCAATAAATTGATTTGCTCTGAACGTGTAGCTTCAAGAACATCCATGCCAAGAGACTAAGGTTGGAGTCGTTAAAGCTTGGGATATCCAGAGCATTCCTGCTATAGATTGAGCACTATTATGAGCAGAGGGCAAGACCAGAGGACAAACCCATCGATGAAGAAAAGCATGTCAGTTCTGAGACCGACACAATCTGTTGCTGCACCGTACGAGATCTCGACAGATCACACAGATAAGGCATCCATCGAATTGCTAGTCACTCTGAATATAACGTTCCATGGCCGAAGATGCACCTGGAGAAACGCACAAAGTGTGTTGCTGTCCATTCCCCACTTCCCAATTCCTCGATACAAGAAGAGCTTCACAAGGACAGTTGATATATCCCATGATAAGTATCTCAATTTTATTTTTCACATTGTGCAATTAGCTCACCCCTTCTCTTGGACACTGTCACCATCCAGTCCAAGGACACGTAGTGGCTCATGCGACCCCCCACGGCTGTTCGGACAGGCGCCATAGTAATACAGATAAAGACGGCAAATGATGCTCAATAGGAGCTTTTTGAAACGAATTTTTGAGTGAGGCGTCCATACGATGCCAAAGGAGGGATTGAACACTATACAGCTCAGTTCGCTTCGCCATAATTTCTTGGCGGACCTAGCTGGATGTGAGACTAGTGGGACAGCTGGGACAAGCGGGGTGGTAGTTGATCGATCTATCGTTAAAGTTCGCAAATGAGCGGTCGCGGTCAGTGTATGGGTCGACTTCGTAGAGATCAATCGATGCTTATCATCGAAATGTTCTCATCCACCTCCAGTCAGTGTGGGATAAGGCGCGACATTGGAACTTTACAGTGAAGGCCTTGTCTTAGGTGATTTGATTTTTCGATGTTGGTTGCCAGGAACGAGTTGCAATGCATATGATGTGGCGCCCTCTGATATTCCTTTTCGAGCTGTGCAAAAAAATAGAAATGATGGGATCAATGATCGTATTTGCGCCGTAAATCTCTCGGATGCTTGCTCTGGCTTATGTATGTATCTCTTTTCTTTTGAGGACCCGGAAACGAAGAATGGGTAAAAGCCTGTGGGGTGCTAGGCTTTTAACCAGCTCCGGCTCCAATGCAGGTTTTGAAATTTATAAGTTCAACGCGCCCACTCACACCACGACAACACGGACTTGACTCATTATCTAATAGGATCCAATCATAATAATATTTTTCAATTATTAGAGTTGGTACTTACTGAACAGAGAAATGTGAAATTTGGTGTACTAGTGCTGCAAATGGGATGCCGAACCATCAGGATTTCTATGTATACGCCGATTTTTAGAAGTCCTTTTCTTCATTTATCCAAATTCCGACAATGTCAGGCATTGACAGCGTGTTTTCTTTTTTCAAAAAAATAAATAAACTGACGTTTACAGATGACCCACCACTTGGGATATTATTATCAATGTTGATTTAATATTATACACTCCTCGCGCGGTCCGAAACAGACTTTGAATGCGGCAAGCCTCATATCTTGATACAACCCGCCTTGTTGAGGTTAACGTTCATTGTTGGTGCTCCAGCCGTTAGACAATGAATATATCCACTTTAATCCCTTGTCAGACCGCAACACATTCCGCTGGATTCTGTAAATAGTTAGTTCCACTACAATTGCAGGCGGCGAACTATTTGTTACGGCAAATCTCTTGGCAGACCCGATCAGGCACCTAATACAGAGAGAAATGATCGAAGATACTGGCAGGCAAGAAATACATAAATGACATTCGAACATTGAAAACGGATTCTATAGATGTTAATCTAATGAACTTGTATATAGCAGCACAGAGAATTTATCTGTGTTCTCAGAGAGAAAAATAGATTGGCGCTTACTTACTGGGGATAGGAGATCCAGCCCAATTTGGAAATTCTATGATTTCGGCGGAGACCGAATCATCAACATTCCTTGATTCTCGGTTGGTCCCTTGCCAGGAGCAAACGCGCGTGAAGGACGCGTCGACGTGAATGGTGAGCACCGTTGAGCGCTTGAGCTTCTCTTGACTAAATTTTGCAACAAGAGACGCACAGCATGAAGTTCCCTATTATTTCGTTTCAACCATGGGGAATTCCGCAGACCATTTGCTGTGCTGGGTATTTCAGGTACAAGAACCCGCAATGGATCTACCCTGAGAGTGAATCTCACTAGCTCCGCACCGTTGGATAATATAAAAAGGGGTTCAAGCACTGATCAAAGGTCATTCACTCCCCCCAACTGGTTTGCATCTCCCTCGGATTCTTGTCAACACCAAAATTTCCTCCTTTGACGTTCGTTAAAACTCGACAGAGATGGTTCAAGACATAAACGCGACCTTCGGTCTTGTACGAACGGTGGTATTTGGTAAGTGCGTTTCTCCTGACTTGAAAAAAACGCGGCTGAGAAAAATGCTCAGGTGTTGTCAGCCTTTTCGCGTTCATCGTTCTCGCCCTTTGTGCCTCGATTACGAACTTCACCTCCACATACTATGGGGGTTACATCCCATTCGCCGCATTGGGTATTGCGACCGCTGCGCTCACCTTGCTCACATTACCTTGCATGTACGTTGGAAAACTCTGGTTTTCTTCTCCATTTTCAGTCTCTGAACCCTGTTCACTGTATTAGGCTCTACCTCTCCTTGACCCGCAAGGGTGCTTTTACCTCCTTGACGAGTCTTGAAGTTGGATGGACATGTTCGTATTCCCTTATGTCAACGTTTTGCCATTTAATCTTACAACGCGCCTCTCAGCTTTCCTTTGGATTCTCTGGCTCGCTCTCGGAGGAAACTCTGCAGGAATGCTTTGGCTCGGTGATTGCGGTTTCTTGAGTGAGTGTCCCATCCGCGCATGATCCTACTCGTCAGTATTAACGACTCGCGTCATGTAGGCGGCAAAGGTGAATCCTTGTGCCGTCAGAGTCAGGGAGTGACTGCCTTTGGGTTCTTGAACTGGATTGCGCGTAAGTCTTTTTGGAAATTATGCTTTCCTCGTATGTCTGATCAACGTTCTTTTATCAGTGTTCTTCTACAGTATTACCCTCCTTGTCTTGGTCATCAGGCAGCAGATGCGCGGAAACTCGAATGTCTGGAGTGGCTATGTCACCGAAACAGACTTCGCCGCTGCTGGACCTAATTCTGCGGTTCCCTCGATGGCCGCCCAGGCTAACCTTGCTCCTCAATATCAAGCCCCTGCCACTGTCCCTGTTTATCCTACCCAACAATATCAGGGAGCTCCACCCCAGCAGACCCCGAGTCCTTATCCTCAGGTCTGATCGGGGGTTTGTCGCGTTTATTTAAGGATTATTAACTCATCCCCCCTTAACCATTTCCTCCTTCCCGTGTGAATAATACCTGGATCTCGGTCACACGGACCTTATTAGTAGTACGGATTCTGCCCCAATGATTTTCCTAAACACTGTCTTGCTCTAGCTTTGATGACCTTTTAGGCGCAACGTATGTTCCATAGTACTTCTGTCCCTGGTTACGAATTACCCAACAGTAAAAAATGTCATTGATGAATACCAAAGTTACTCCAAGAATGTTTGAGGTTGAATCATTGCAACAGACGGAGAAAAATGGATCACTGTTGAATAATAACAACCTTGAATTATAATGACTTGGAACCTCAGATATATTTGTGGTTATACTAGAGAAATAGTCCATGTAGAAAAAAATCAACAGCTGGGTTTTAGATATGAGTAGAGTACATACATATGTATGCCTTGATTAATTAAAATCCATCTGGTATGTAAGGTGGCGATCCGACGAGCGCACCTTGTTCATCTGCCAACGCACGCCTGTCAATGGCCATGCCAACCAAACATACCCGTTAATACTACAAGGGACCTAGATACCAGACGCCATGTACAACAATAACCTACATAAGTATGGTACTTACTCAGCTGGGCCCATGGGCTGGGAAATATCATTTGCGCTCGGTGCCCATAGACCATTGTTCTACATAGTAAATATGTACGTTCACAGGCCTCAGTGTCAGTTATGAGCTTGGCAAACTCCTGCAAACTCATGCTGATTAGTCTCGTCACCATTCCGTTCTAGGTGAACTACCCAGAACGGATGGCTCGTGAGATGATATAATAGTTATTCAGTTGCCTTCGCCAGACAAGGGTTGGTCCGATACTCTATTGGGAATAAAAGTAGTCCTGCATCCAATGCGGTGTACATATCGTGCGTGTGTTCAGCCGGAATTCAATCGACGGATGGGCGTACACATCAGGGAGAACCCGCCCCCGGTCCGCGTCACTTTCAGACTTCCAATTTCCTGGAGGCTGTGATTCCGTGGAGTAGTAGAAGAGTTGAAAATCGAGCTCAAGGTGATGTAGATCAATGAATCCACCCAGCATTAGCAAGTCATCGAGGTCCAGCCAGGGCGGTATTGAACACGGTCCATCAGGGTCTGAATCAATAGACATTTCCATGCTGATTTCGATGGTTAACGATTGAATCCTGAGGGGTGAAGTTGGTTTTGCAGAGGAGAGGAGGTGGCAGATTGCTTCTTTCTCTAGATATAGGTCGAGATCGGAATCTGCCTGTGCGACTATCTTTAAACTTCGTAGAGCAGTTAGCTGGTGGAGGTTAATAAGTCCTGATATTTTGTTAGCTGGTTAACGCAAATGAAGATGGTCGACTTCACCTGTCCAGCTGATGTCTTCGATCTCGAGGCTCTGCAGGGTGCCTGCCGACTCGAGGATAAATGCCCAAATTTTTCGCATTTCGAATTCTGCACATCTCGCTGAAAAAACAAAGCTGCGTAGGCGGGGGAGGGCTACAAAAGGACGGGAGATGGGCTGTGTGCGTCCAAAAATTCTGAAGAGCTCGAAGGATGAAACACTTCTGACATCTAGCTTCTCTATCTGCGAAATAACGGGAGCAAGATTAGGATCTCGAGTGACCTCATCATTGTCCCACCCTATTCCATCATCCCACCCTAGTGCTACATTATTGAGACTCAACCCCAGGAGTGTGTTGACGCGGATAGCCTCAGTGATCAGAGTTTCCTCCAGAAAATTGAGGTTGGAAAGGCGCAGGGAGCGGAGGGAAGGTTTGGTGCATAAAGAACGAAAGGCTTCCATCGTTCGATCATCCACTGTCTCCCATAAATTCACTGGGGCTTCACGCCGGGCATGCAGGGTGAAGGTTATCAATGGGGCCTGCAACAACAGATTGAGGACATTCAGGAAAGAATTTTCCCGTCGTCCTCTGATATAAAGAATTCTTCTCCACCTTGACAGCCGAAATATATCCCATTTAGCGCGATATATCTTGGAAGGAAAGACGATCCGGAGTGACCGTACAGTAGATATCAGGTCCACGTTGTGTGGGTTTTTGAAGATATTGACTAAATTTTGAGACCGCAAGTGAGAAAGACCGTCAAGAGCAATTTCAATTTCGGAAAACAAGTATCTGCGGCAAGAAGCATGAAAGGACTTAGAAATCAAGGAATAGGGTTGGAGAGCTTTTGACGAAATTTGGGATGCGACCTCATCGATGATGAGATCAGTGATTTCCTGCGGAAGAGTTGGTGTTTGGTGAAGATCCGTCGTCTTCCTATGCTTCTGAAAGGGTATCGCTTCACGCAATTTGGCGAACATGGGTCGGTTGAATGGAGCATCGTTGCATGCGTTATCGTTGATCACCATACCTTCCCACGAGGTCCACCGGGCCGTGCGCCCGACGGTCTAGTTGTGCCAGAATTTTATCTTATATTTCCTATAGGATTCCAGCCCGAAGTTGGAGCACATCCGACAGGTCGTCTCTACATAGATATGTAATACACCAAATGAGAGAGTCAAGACCCTCTTGACCTCCTTCAACTTCCTCAAAGCATAAGTCTGTCCTATCACTGGCCTCCAGGCAAGTCACGAAAACCCGCCTTCCATGAGCGCTAGCCTCTGGCATACAAAATATTTAGTATCCCCAAGATGAATTCTCAAACTCATAAATATCCAGAATTTGAAGTTCCCACCGAGATTGCAGATCCTTTTTCGTGATGACTTAACGTCGTGCGTTCTCCCATGTTGTCCCGCGTCCTGCCAAATTGCTACCAACTTGGAGCTCTTTAAAACCCTACTTCCAGGGAAGAATGCGAATACGTCCCTGATCCACCTTCTTTCCGCAAGCTTCTACACTCTAGATGTGAGCAATTCATGAACGGACATCATTCGAATTGATGATCAACTGAGAGGACAGGCCATGGATTTCTTGATGGTGGAAATAAGGAATTTCAACGCAAAGGCTAAAGGCACAAATGACTCGCGATCGTAACGAAATTATTCTACAACACATTGCATACTACAGGAGGAAAGAAGAAGAGTCTACGAAAGAATGAAATAAGAGTTCGATGTGATCAGGGAATAGAGGATCGGAACAAAGAGTGGGGGTATAACGACAAAAGCATTTCACTATGAATTTACAAAAAACCGTCTTGACGGAATAAGCACGTGTTCCCGGGACAAGGGACGCACACGCGAGGGTCGATGGATTTGTGAACGTGCGACCATCGAGGGAAGACGAAGAAGCGGTATGTAACAGTAAAGTTGCAGGGAATAAAAGTTCCGGGATTCCGGCAATAACCAAAAGGCCGATTAGATGTGACAGTACGACCACCAAAGGTAATTTCCTTGTCTAGCAGTATGTAAAGAGGGAGTGGTGTTTCGATCAGTGATCAACTGAAGGCTGGCCATAGAGTTGGGGCAGAGGGAAGATGCTGTGGTGGGGAATGGTGATAAGATGAGAAGACCTTCTGTCAGCGCCTGGATAGTCCTAGATTCGGACCGTTTGGTTGGGCGCTTGATGTGATTGGAATGCACATAAGCCCTGCAAGGACTAACGCCACCACGAGTTCTAAATCTGCCGGATCCTCGGAACCCCCATCCGAACGCAGCAACACCAGCTTCCACTCGACTTCAGGGACGCAGCATCGACAACCCCGCAACTCGGTCTGCTGTGTGAAATATGGGGTGAGGACCCCACCCTATATCCATCCAGAATAGCCCCATAAGCTCCCTCACGCTTTCATTTTGGCAACGGATCGGTAGGTTCGACAGGTCTTTTATTGGAGTGCTGCGACCGGTTACCAATAACATGAGATGTGGACGAGCTAAGGTAGTTGGAGGTTGGAAAACGGCGAAAACGATTGACTTGAATGCAGCATGACCCTGCCGCGTATTTTCTTTCCAAGTACACCGGACGGAAGATCGGACCTGATTTTAGGGGTAGGGTTGCCGGGACCGCGATTTGGGTGTTAAGTTTCCCCGCGTTTACGGGGAAGCGACCATGGAGGACAGCAGCAACGACCGAAAGCTGTGTTTGAATGTCAAGAGATCATGAGGGTGCAGTCGTATCCGAAGCCAAGAAGTGATGGATATGTTGATAAAAATGTGTCGGAAAAAGCGACCATGATGAATAATGACAACGATGACAGCGAAAAAAGATGGATGGAATGAGGTGTGATGAGATGGGGCCGCGTGGTTGTAACATCGTTGACCGGGTAGGTCATAAATAAACGAGGAAAGGGACCTATTTTTGGCGAACATCTTGTTTGGATGTGCATTCCAAGGACGACGATACTTTTTTCCACGGAAATCAAAATGCGACCGGATTATTTGAGATGGTTGGAATCCAAATTGGAGAAGGGAGAACTGAGAACCATAGCGCACGAAGAAATACACGGGCATAAGCAGAACCACTCAGAACACGGCCAACAGACGTCTCAACGAAAGACCATCTGCAAATGCAACACAACTATCAGAAAGCTGCAGCACAAGGCTTAAAAGAGGCGTTTTCCCAGTTCTGCCCATGCCCGTACAGTGCAAAGGGAGAACCCTGTGTGAGGCGGCCATTTTGCGCAAACACCGACGGTTGTTGAGTGCCACTCGAACTATTGAAGTTCAGGTTTCCGTTATTGCCGAAAGCCTGGGAAGCCTGCAATTGCGCAATGTAAAATGGGTCGGTGGTTGTGAATTGGGATGATGAAGGCGAAGACGGTGAAGTTTCGCTACCATATGGCGCAAAGACAGTCTGGGCGTGGGGGGGTATTGGCATCGGTCCTTGGAACGACGACGTTGAAGAGAGATATGTTGAAGATGCAGTAGAAGGGAATGGATTAGTGGTATGGGGGTTTGACGCCGCCAGAGGTGACGAAGGGATGAGTAACTCCTCCACCATTCTCTCGTCTTCCTCCATATCGTCAAAACTGGCGCTCGAACTGGATCGTGACCTGTGGAAAGAGTCTACCGCCATACCAGTCCCGTTGCCCCACTCACTAAAGCTGGACGAACGTGTCCGTGCGATGGGGGTATTGCATGGCTGGGTGTTCTTCGAGCGGCCGCGGTCGGGGATCCGCATTTGGCGCCCGTAAGAGGGCTCGCCAAAGAGAGTTTCTGAGAGTTGGGTCTAGAAACATGGAAAAATAGTTAGTCCCTTGCCATGTCTGAGATAAAGCGAGTTGAAGACAAACCTGCAGAGTGGCGAGGTCCATTGCTTCTTGGCCGATGTGGCTGGAAGAAAACGAACACACAAGGTCGTCAACTGAGAAACTCATTGCGCGATGGACAGGTTGAGAGACGTCGCTATGGTGGTGGTTGTGGTAAGAAAGAAAGGTGAGCTGCAGGACACATGTTCGAGTCCATTCATAAACCACTCATTCTCCGGTCCGACCATTTGTGCCACATCCGACCTAGATCGCCAGATCTAGATCCAGATACGCTTTTAGAAAATCTCATGCGAGAAATGAATATTTCGGTATACGGCTTCTCTCGATGTTCCAACGTTCTTTCTAATTTCATGTCTAATAAAAGTAAAATATAAGGAACATTTAGCAATTCTGGACTACTATAGAATTTGCGGAATCCTCCAAAGGGACATCTCAACTTAAGTATATTATGGCCGGAATCCGGACTTCCTTCTCAACGCAACAAACAAAGCAACGAGACGGAGAGTGTGTGCCACTATTAGGCCCCTCGGGCCGCAAAACGATGGAGAAACGGCAGCGGAAAGGCGGAGTTCAGTGTGGACGATTTAGGCGAGGCAGATTGACCAGTTATTGCAAAGAAGGGTGCTCTATATATCTTCTTGCTTCGCATTCGAACATTCCGGTTATGCACAGATTATTGGGCATTGTCAAGTCGTGTCTCACAAGAATGAAGAATCCCAAAAGGTTCAGACTATTTCGGCGAATATGGGTGGTCGCGCGGCCGTCGGCTAGCGAATTTATTTATCTAATTTCTAAACTCTCCCCGACATGCTGGCAAGGTATCCGATGAGTTATTATGTAACGTAGTCAGCCTGAAATTGGAATTGGAATTAGAATTAGCACTTCATATGATCATAAGCAAGACATTATGCATTATGTCTCGCGATCGCGCCAATCCGGCTATAGTTGATTCCGTTCCGGTGATCAAGCGCTTGTGGACTGAATCGCATGTGTCCCTCGGCCTTTGGGATCTTTATTGGCCTTTGAATGCATGACAAGATGCCGGTCGACCTTGGTACCGTGTTCGTACAAGCTACGACATCCAGAACCTTCAGAACTCCGAAATGATATTCAACTAAATCTTACGACTGATGAATTCTCCAAGAAATCCTCCCTCTCGGGCAGAGCAGAGAAAGAAGTTTAGGTAAATGGGCCCTGGGTTCCTCCGCCAATCCAGGCTTGTCTCTTTCTATCTGCGCACCAACCCAAGTTACAGAAGAGTAAACCAGTAAAGCTGGTGTGAAAGTCTACCTCGGTGGATATTCTTTCCTTCGAGTTGTTTTCTCAACCGCCGCTTGGAATAGTCAGAAGATGTTTGGTCATACATAGTTCCGCTCAGGCGCACTTATCGGAATTTGCGCACCGCACAGGTCTCAGTGGCAGTGCATTTTTTCCAAATTGCGTTGTCTGGAAACACAAATACTTCCATAGAACCGACTTCGCTGCGCGTTCGTTCAACGTTCAGGGCCGAGTTCCAGTGCGGCCCCTTCGCGTGCCCCCCCCCCGAATTCTTTTCTTCACTGGCGTTAATCACCCATGTGCGTGGGTGTGCAAACAGCTTATACGAACCATCCAACTCTTGCTACATAACCCAAACGGTCGATAAATTGTTTGTACAATTCTCGAGCAGTGGTTCGCCTAGCAGAATACGTCATACACGGACTTACAGTGGCATAAATAGTAGTAATCTTTGAAAAGCAAAGGAGGTGACGCACATCTCGCTCACGATAAAGGAGGACAATCTTAAGAAGGCACTAGTCCTATCTATCAGCCAAATGAGTGCGTCTCCATCGATCTTGGGGAGTCTAGCTAACTAACAAACTCTAGATAACGTTTTTATTCGCGACAAGGTCCATAGCTGCCGTTTCGGAGTCATCTTCCATACGGTTATCGCGTCATCAGTTTTGAACAAGGAATCTGGAACTAACTTTAGTTCTACTTAGTCTGTCATCCAATCGATATGTAAAAATTCCGCGAATTCGAAAATATGCAAACATTGAATACTATGACTACGATTTCTGTCCTTATCATTGTGGGATTTTTCCATCTGCACTGTCAAGGTGTGCTTACGTGGGGTGCCTATCATAATATGGCACGCAAGCGCGCACGCAGGGCCCCGTACACGTTGTCAGCAAGGCCTTCGCGGGTAACTCATCTCCTGCACTCATGCTAGGAGGAGAGGCTAGAATCCCCAACGCTGACATTTTTCTATTTTTATCAACAAATGTGTTCCAATACCAGGGGCGTGGCTTATCACTCTGCTAACCGACTCCGTCTTCTAGTAGTAGCTATTCACACGGCATTGGTGACGGGAGCCTCGCCTTCTAAATGCCATTTGGGAAATATCACTATTGGTAGATTGACTTCTTGCTTGCAATCAAAATCACAATGCTTCCTACATCGTGCTTATAGCGTCCGAGTGGTGACCTGTGTACAGTCGAACCCATACCTCTAGTATGCCATAACCCCCCATAACCCATAGATTTTGGCCGCACCGAAATCGAAATTTACACCAAAATCGACCTCTCATAACCCATAACATCCCATAACCCATACCCTGGGGTGTCCACAGATGGGCATGGGCATTGGGTTAGGAGGGGTTCGACTTTATCAAATTTCTCGGAGCAAATGTAAATTATGTTATCCTGGAACTGTGAGAGATTGTGAGATAGGGAAACCTCGCCCCGCCCGATTTCCCCGTATGCAAAGTCGGATGATGTGGCCGCGCCATTATTCAGAAGTGACCGAGTACCATTGAGTATGACAGCCAGCTCAGGACGAGGATGGATAAAATGCAACAACCTCCTGTGGTCAAGACATAAATAAGTAATGTGTTCTTCTGAATCAGATAGAACGTTATCGGACATGAACTTTGCTCTCCCTGAACTTGAGATCTATCAAAATGTTGTGGTTTAGAATGACAACCGGCCCTACCAAGCCAGATCGTTCCAGGATAACGGTCAAGTTCCAAATCAAGCGGGATTATCGAGCCACTGGATTCATAACCTTACCGCCGACGGAGCCGCAGGATGGAGCCAACTGGAGGTATTATCCATGGGTTTGATTGGATTTCTCCATCCAACTCCAGTCGGCTCCCCCAATTTTACCAGATGTACCTCCTTTATTTCCTTCATAATGATAAGCTTCTGATAGTTGCTACGGTGCTTCAAGAGTCCTGCGTGATTGCGGACTTCGCCATTGAAATACAGTTACTCGATAGGAACGCCGGCGACAACGAGGCTAGGTGAAGCGATTTCATCCGCGGTCGGCGCACAAGTTCCTGTAAGTAGAAACGATGATAGTTCAGCTCTGATATTCGCTGTCCTAGTATCTATGGGGGCAGTGTGCGCAGATTACGCACCTGATGGGTTCCTATTTTTTCTTTCTCACAGAACATACAAATATACAGCCATGGCATGAGGGATTCAGATATTCCCGATATGCAATTGGGAGACAATGGATGGGTGAGTAGAAAGTCGAGGTAAAATGTGGCTAGTGTCGGTAGTGTTGATATTAATTTGAGGCAAGTAGGAAGCAGTGCCGACGAAGAAAAAATGGACCTCCAAATCAACTTTCTGCAAATGTGCAAATGCGTTGCCCATTAAAATGTCATCGAGCTCTAACCAGTTGGGCATTGCCTGTGGGTGGCGGAAGTTGGTCTCTGGTGCCATTTGTACATTGAAGTGGATTGTGAACGATTGTATTTTGATAGGAGTCGAACCCGTTGCTGAGGAAAGTAATTGGCAGATTATTCTGAGTTCTCGCCGGTTAAAGTCTCCATAGGCATCAACAGCACTTGAGATTATCTTCAAGTTCCGCAGGGAAGTGAGCTATCCAAGCTGAACAGGAGCTTGAACATTTATTTTCGTTCAGTAGCACAATAGAAGCATCTGAAACTATAGTATGTACCTTGCCATTTGATTTCTTCGATTTCAAGAGTCTCCAGGGTATCGGCAACACCTAATATGAACTGCCAAAGTACGTCCGTTTCAAAATATGTCCAAGGGCCTGATATAATGAGGGTACGCAGATGTGAGAAAGTGATGAATGGATATGGCATTGGCAACGCTGGAAAGGTTGGATGCCCCATAGTCCTCAACACTCGCATGTACGAATTATTTCTGAGGTCAAGTCGTTCTATTTTCGAGACTATAGGCTGTAGGTCGAGGTTTGCATCTTCATCACATATTCTGAGCGTAACACGCCTCAGAGCCAATTCTTCTAGGTACTGGAGCGGAAGATGTGTGCGATGAGAGATTCGTCGATATCGACAAGATTGGACAGGCGTAGGGTGCGCAAGGTGCGCAAAGTTATAAGAGGAGCGATACACGCTACGAGAAAGGCCCTCCTCCTTCTCTTAGCTGCCTTGGTCTCCATATCCCAACCTGGGACTCCTCTTCGTGCGTCCAGAGTAAAACTCTCCAGAGGTGCCTGCATCAGTAGGTTGAATGCTTTGATGAGATCTTTCTCGTAGAGGCGAAGCCTGCCTGCAAGAGTAAGCGCCATCATCTTCAACTTGTAGAGCCGACGACCGAGAGTTCTCGAGCCCAGGAAGGGATATACTCCGTTGCTGAACCGGGGCACATCAAAAATGAGTGAAAATGATCGAACGCAAGCGACATAAGCCAATATTGTCTGGATTTTGGAGGATTTGTACAAGCCTTGCTGCTCGGGACTGGGAAAATATATTTGAAACCAGTTTGATGTCAGAAAACAAATGTCTGCGGCAAAAGAAACAAAATGATTTAGAAACTAGTGAACATGCTTTTAAAGCTTCGTGTGTCGAATCCTGGGAAGCGATTTCGCGGACGATTATCTCGATAATTTCTGGTGGGAGATATGAATGTTTTCGTATATCCATGGCCTCCATTCGATCTGAGGGTTCGGAGTTGAAGCTAAGACCAGGTTAGTCATTCTTGTCACTGAGTTCAATGTGGGAATAAATTCCCACAGTATGCCAGCACTGAGTGGTGAGTAACAAGCCCACCATTGGTTGTCCAGTTCAAGGTACATTCAACATTTAACATTTACTCAACGCCCAGAATCCTCTAAATCGAATGAAGTCCACGGATATACGAAAATATACATATCTCCCACCAGAAATTATCGAGATAATCGTCCGCAAAATCGCATCTGAGGATTCCACACGCGAAGCTCTAAATGCATGCTCGCTGGTTTCCAAATCATTTTGTTTTTTTTGCCGCAGACATTTGTTTTCTGACATCAAACTGGTTTCAAATATATTTTCCCAGTCCCGAGCAGCAAGGCTTGTACAAATCCTCCGAAATCCAGACAATGTTGGCTTAGTCGCTTGCATTCGGTCACTTTCACTCATTTTTGATGTGCCCGGGTTCAGCAGTGGAGTATATCCCTTCCTGGGCTCGAGAACTCTCGGTCGTTGGCTCTACAAGCTGAAGATGATAGCGCTTACTCTTGCAGGCAGGCTTCGCCTCTACGAGAGAGATCTCATCAAAGCGTTCAATCTGCTGATGCAGGCACCTCTGGAGAGTTTTACTTTGGACGCACGAAGAGGAATCCCAGACTGGGAGATAGAGACTGAGGCAGATATTAGAAACAAGAGCGCTCTTCTCGTGGCGTGTATCGCTCCTCTTATAACTTTGCGCACCTTGCGCACCCTACGCCTGTCCAATCTTGTCGATATCGACGAATCTCTCATCGCATACATCTTCCGCTTCAGGGCCCTAGAAGAATTGGCTCTCAGACGTGTTGAGCTCAGAATATCTGACGAAGATGCAAACTTCAACCTACAGCCTATAATTTCGCAAATAGAACGGCTTGACCTCAGAAATAATTCGTACATGCAAGTGTTGAGGACTATGGGGCATCCGACCTTTCCCACCTTGTCAATGCCATATCCATTCATCACTTTTTCTCATCTACGTACCCTCATCATATCAGGCCCTTGGCCAGATCTTGAAGAAACGGACGTGCTTTGGCAGTTCATGTTAGGCGTTGCCGATACCCTGGAGACTCTTGAAATCGAAGAAATCAAATGGCAAGGTACATACTATAGTTTCAGATGCTTTTCTTTTTCCACTGAACGAAAATAAATGTTCAAGCTCCTATTCAGCTTGGACAGCTCACTTCCCTGAGGAACTTGAAGATAATCTCAAGTGCCGTTGACGATTCTCATGAAAGCTTCGAAGAAAAGCTCAGATTGATCTGCCATTTACTTTCTACAGCAGCGGTTTCGCCTCCTGTCGGAATTCAATCATTAACCATCCGGTTCAATCTACAGATGCTAACGGTCACTGACTTTCGCCATGTTCAATCCATACCCAGCTGGTTAGAGCTCGACCACATTTTAACAGGCAGCGAATTTGCGAATTTGCGTCGAGTTGATTTGGATTTTCATTTTTTTTCATTGGCACGACAACGCTTCCTGCAGGCTGGGGGCCTGGAATTGGTCTAGGCATCGTCTCTCGCCTTTCTACTCGCCCGACCATCACGTTCCAGCTAAATATCCAATGGATCTGTACTCATCATCCCATGGCCGTATACCTTTATTTTCTGTGAAATGCTCGATAATCCATCGAACTCTAGGAATTCCAGGATAGTTTTCACAAATAGACATTATTTATTGAATCACTTATCCGAAGTTCGCCTCATTTCCAAGGACATTCCTGTTACCTCCCAAGCAATTATACTTCAGCAGTTTAGCATTAATTTACCCTAGAAGAGATCCTCGTGGACGCCCAAGGAAAGAGTTTGTCCGACCTGCAGGCGAGGATATCTCGGGCACCACGGCCCTTTCTACTAGTACTAAAGCACTCGGTTGCGACCAACAATAGATAGTCATTTATCGCAGTTCACGGCCATCGTGGAAGCAAGCCCAAATTAACCGAATCATGGCCTCTACAGCGCAGATAGTGGTATCCCATAAGAATGGTGTACGGCTGGAGCTGCAGGCGCAGGTGCAGAAAGGGCCATTCTCGGTGAGAGATATCATGAGTGACCGGTGATGCGTCTGCTCGAAAGGCTCGGTGAATTACAGCATAGTGCAAGAAATCACTCAAAGCCCTACTTTGAACTTTCTTTAACTTCCTTACTTTCCAATACAAAAATCCTTAAAGAGTGCATCCAGGACATCTTCCACACCGATGTCTCCTGTCACACGACCAATGGCTTGAGCAGCATAGCGCAATTCCTCCGCGGCAAAAACTACATCTTCAGGTGCTGTCAAATGGAGGATTGAGGACAGCGGCAGAGTGCAAAGGGCAGAAAGACTCACGTAAGTCTTTGAATGCCTCAAGAAATTTACACGCGGACTCGAGATGCTGGCGATGACGGGCACGAGTTACGATTGGCGCATGAACCTTGTTTTGGCCGGAAGAACTCGCATCGATATCAAATCTGAGAGAACGAAATTTCAGAACAAGTGTCATGGTTCTAGACTACATATTCATACCGAGCTTTGAGGGCGTTCGATAATCCCTGCACAAAAGCGTGCGATCCTTCGCCTGTGGTAAGGCTAGCCAACCACCCCCGGTTCTGTAAATCGATAACGTCTTTTGAACTTGAATTCAAATCTTGTGCTAAAATGGCGCTCTTCGGCAGGGTGGTCTGAGTAGGCGACACCAGGTCCAATTTATTGAAGAGGAAATATGTCGATGAGTTTATCAAGCCTCGGAGGCTGGCAGGGATAAGAATTTCAGGGCCCCGCGGTGAAGGAGACGTCAGCACTTCTGGAAGCGGCAGGACACAGAGTGATATGTCTGAATTAACAACACTAGATAACCCCGTTAGTTATGACTATGTGCGAATGAAAAAATTGAGGACTTACGCATCCCTGCCTCGCTGAACGCCAATAACTTCTACCGTGTCCAGAGTCTCCCTGAGACCAGCTGTATCGGCAACCACGACGGGTAATCCACCAATATCGAGTGTAAGTTCGAGAACATCACGTGTGGTTCCAGGAATTGGTGTAACAATAGAGGCTTGGCGATTTGCTATACGAAGACGTCATTAATAATTGTGGATTTGAGCCAGCAGAACGATTCAAGTACCTAGGTAGTTGAATAAACTACTTTTCCCAGCATTGGGCGGCCCAAATATTGTCATCTTGATTCCAGAACGAACTAGTTCACCTCGCCTATTATCGGATAGATGGCTCTTGATTTGAGCGAGGAGGTGGGAAGCTTCAACTCTGGCTGGGTGGTACATAGATTTAGTTAGAAGGAAAGGCCAAGTTATTCAAGACCCACCTTGCTCATAAACACCCTCTTCAATATCTTCTCCTTCTCCAAAATCTATCAGAGCCTCGACTTGAGCAAGACAGTGGATGATCTGTCGGCGAAGGCTATCATATTCTGCCCGAGTTTCTCCCTATGAAAAGCAAGGATTAGAACAAACTAGCGTGTTAATAAATCGTTGGAAAACCCACACCAGCACTCCCTAGTGCCCAAACTCTCTGGACTTCGGTATCTGCTTCGATTAAATCATGTAACCCTTCGACTTGGGTCAAGTCAAGTCGACCACCCAGGAAGGCCTGACGCGTAAACTCTCCGGGTTCTGCAGGTCGAAGGTTTGGTAGTAATGAGAGCGAAGCCAAAAGTGCTGAAATCAGGGCGCGTCCAGAATGAATGTGCAACTCGAGGGTGGGGAGAGTTGTATATGAATACGGAGCTATGGATGATGGGATAAATGGAATCAGTTATGGGAGAAACCCGTTCAAAAACATAAAATATTGCAACCTCTGAAATACACCGCCAAACCGTCATCAATCAAGGATTCATTCTCAGGATTTACGATGCGACACCGTTGCATCCTCCAGGGAGTTGGATCACAAACTGGCTTCGTTGGATGGTGGGAACGAACCATGCGTTTCCAAACAGTCAAAGCATCGGGACCTGACACGCGAACGATGGCCACACCACCCTTTCCTGGAGGTGTTGAAAGTGCATAGATAGTTTGTCGTTGGGCGTTGGTAGTTGGTAAATGGGTAAAATTTCTTCTCCGAACGGAGGCTCTACTTTTCTGCGACAAATTGCGCAAAATGTTCTGATTCGTGTTGACTGACCAGAAATACTGACTGAACATCAATATGAGGGAAGATAAAAAAAGCAAACACTGCTTAGTCATCATCAGTTGAAAAAATATATGGAATGTTTTTCGAAATCCTGGCGGCCCCTGGTCCCATTCAGTATTTCCTGAATTAATAACTTATGGGTTCAGCTCTCTTCCCACCCATTGAAGCAAAGGAAAGCATGTGAGTGAGTACTTTAACCACTCACGTAATCCCTATAATTGAATCTCTGACAGGTGTACTTAATGTAACAAGGCTTTCCGCAACCTTATAAAACGACGGAAAGAAATCTATAATGCAACTTGCGTAGCCCCGTTGGCCATAACTTTGCTGCGCCCGACACATTCCTCTGTGCATTGGTCAAGAATCATGCATCATGTGTGGTGGGTGTTTCTCTTGGTGCCATCTGCCCATCCCATGGCGTACCAAGAAGCAACGTACGGAGACGAACCCGCGAGGTGAGCACCAACTTGTGTTGCGCAATCTTATTGATATGTAGTTGGTTCAGAAACTGAAAACCCATCCACCTGCGATCACCCCAAGATCCCAGCCAGTCAAGAAC
>Ga0307509_10004255_pt1 | contig 20856 bp, 13 predicted proteins | sample 10_EM_MG_FD_202245 | JGI IMG/M metagenome (GOLD analysis project Ga0307509, IMG submission 202245) | Populus trichocarpa ectomycorrhiza microbial communities from riparian zone in the Pacific Northwest, United States - 10_EM | ecosystem: Host-associated > Plants > Roots > Unclassified | place... | reverse complement strand
CTTCCTTAGATAGAAAAGTAGGCAAGACACGAATCCTCTGAATATACAGCAGTTCCCTCCTTGGCTTCTTTGTCCTTCTTCATCTTTCCTGCCCGTTCTTCTAGTATCCAGATCTCATAACAACAGTAGTCACCCGCAGTCACCCGTAGTCCCTGATCGTCCCCCGCATTGCCCCACAGTCCCCCACAGTCCCCCACAGTCCCCCACAGTCCCCTGCCGTCCCCTGCAATCTCCCACGCTAAAATGTCTTACCTTGCAGGGCCCGCCGTCCTCCACAATGACAGCCGTCCTGAGGTTTCTAGGACGGGTGTGGACCGCATTCTGCCGTCCCGTCCGGTCCAGGGCTCTTGGCAGTCCCCCCGCCGGGCCCTACGGGGGCCCCGGACCGTTGCGAACACTGCATTCAAGTCCTCATACCCGAGCCTCGCCAGTCTTGCCAAAGAGGATGAGGAGGATTAGGAGGAACAGGAGGATGAGGAAATCGAGGAAACAAGAAGATCCCCTATAACACACTAGGACGAGAGATGTCTCTGCAAGTGATGACGCATGGGCACGGTTTGGGCCCCGACTTAAGACCTATAAGGATAGCGGTGGCCCTGGCGATGAGTGGGCTGTGGCCGGGAGGTGGGGCTTCTGCCGGGTCCATTCGAGTGTTATCCCACGGGGAGTTGATAGGACAGTGGCCGCAGCAGCAGTAGTGAGCGCGAGTGCTAGCGAGACACAAAGCAGGGGCGCGCTACCATTGCCAGTGTTCGCAACGGTCCGGGGCCCCCGTAGGGCCCGGCAGGGGGACTGCCAAGAGCCCTGGACCGGACGGGACGGCAGAATGCGGTCCACACCCGTCCTAGAAACCTCAGGACGGCCGTCATTGTGGAGGACGGCGGGCCCTGCAAGGTAAGACATTTTAGCGTAGGAGGTTGTAGAGGACGGCAGGGGACTGCGGGGGACTACGGGGGACTACAGGGGACTACCGGGGACGACCAGGGACTACGGGTGACTGCGGGTGACCACGAGGGATTATGAATCCTATCAATATCATTTCATGATACCCTTCCCGAGCAAATCCAGAAATTCATCTAATAAGATTAAAAGAAAGCTGAGGCTATCTAGTAGAGATAAATAGGTGTAGAATATATCCCATAATATACCGCTAGGCAGGGCATGGGGCATGTCGCTTAATCAAGAAACCTTACCTACTTACTATCCTCTTATTGCCATGTTTCTTACTTCTCTTACATATATGAGAGAAAGCGTGGGATGGGGAAGAGTTGTGTCTATTTTCCTGAAAATGGTTCGGAGTATACAACTTCCGATGGAAAAACCTGGTAGCGTTGTGCTCGTTGTATGTTCCCCTGCTTCTTTTTTTCTATCATATACTAGCACTCAGATTCCTACTGTAAGAATATTCCCGACCTCCCAGTACTGAGGAACGCTAGGCACATAAGCAATCTCGCCCCAGAGGCGAGATTGCTTACTAATTCAGACAGTTTCCTTAGCATGAAACATGTTTCACAGGGGACGGCGGGGCTATAGTCCTTCGCACAGGGTTGCAGGACAAGTTATTGAATTCCTTGGCGGACTGCCGGGGACGGCGGGGGAAACGGTCTTTGGCCGTGGGGCGCAGGGCAACTTTTGAAAAAGACCGGACGGGACCGCTGAACGCCGTCCACCGCCGTCCAGCTCCAGGACGGACGGACTGCCCCGTTGAGAACACTGACCATTGCCAGATGAGTTTTTCAACTTCTTCTGGTGGGAGCAGGTGTAGGCTATCTCTGCACTCCCCTCTCCTTCTCCTTCCCTTCGGTTTTTAAGTACCGATATCGCATCTCTTTTTTTCCTTCTCTTTCCTCCCTTCGTCTCAGAATGTGGTTTCGTGTTTGTCCGATTGCATTTGAATAGTGAGGTTCTTCTTTTTTTTTCACTCTTTAACCTTTCCCCTCTTTCCCTGTTTATAGACTTGAAAGGGAGATTCTGTTCTTTGTTTGTATGTTTTGTATCCGTCAGAGTACCGGTTGTTGAGGACTCCCCTGGCAAGGTGTTGAGGAGCGTCCTCCTTTGCCAAATGTTATGGTACCGAGGGGTTTCGAAAATATCAAATATACAGCACAGGGTAGCTACTGGGATGGACAAGGCCCAACGTATTCACTTCGTTCTTGCTCGCTAACCTAGTCGTAAAGAAAGAAGTATATATCAAACAAAACCAAGCCCTGCTCCTTCCGCCGATCACCACACATCACCACTTTCTTCCCCATAGGTGCTGTATCCCAGAAGAGAAACAAAAGGAAGAAAAATTCTGGGTAATCACTGAACAAAAAATGCATCACATAGACTCCCGCTCTCGTGCGCCTTTGGTCCAATTCCCAACTCCTGTTCTGCCTTCATCTCAACAGCCCTCATGCGTTCCCTTAACAGTCAATGCTCGTTCCCATCCATCACCGGAAACATATTTCCCATGCTTCCGCAATTGCACAAAACGAAGAGGAACTATAGCACGGGGAGAAGAGTTAACTGATTTCCAATAGGGGGGGTCTATGAAAGAGAGGACCAAGATCTATTGTCCGTGTCATGGAAGTAGCAAATAACATGGGTCGTACTGTTGGGAATTAAAATAAGTGCGAGAATTACCTGCTATTGCAACACTTCGAACATTCCCCTTGCAAAGGATGAAAGTTCGGGAAAGGTGAAAATGATAGGCTGTGGGGTTGGGGAGGAACGATCAAACAGACAATTGTAAGGAATTCGTAGCTCTGTAGATCCGAGTGGTGATGATACCACCCCAGTCGAATCAATGTCAAAATCCTGGATACATTTAGGGATCCAGAGGTCCCGCCCATTCCCGGTCGTGGGAGGACACATCTTCCAACCTTCGATACGAAGGCTAAATGGGTTGCGACCAATTTTTGCAATAATAACAAAGCGTGTGCGGCCCTCAGAATTCAAGAGCCACCACTCGGCATCGAATTTAAGTAGGTTTTGTATTTCCGGGCATCCGACCTCAATGATGAGTGAAGCCCAGGCCTCTCTTCCCAGCCGCGTGTCGGGCCGGAGGCCCTGGTCCCCTTCCTTGCTACGGACTCCCGGGACCCGGAATAATGTTGCACCCACGGAGAAAATCGAATGCCTGCTATGCCCGGGAATAGATGCAATCTTCCTTCTAATTTCCGTGAGCAGCTCGGAACTGACCATCCCCCGTTCAGGGCCTGCCATTATCCTTAAGATGGCTGCATTTAGGGAATCCTCGAATGTGAAGCGCACCGCAAACCTCAGGGCAACTGCCTTTAGTTGCCTCTGGATCTCCTCGCAGTCGCATTCCCGGATGCCGTGGACATATAAAAAACTTTGCTCGGCGCGCTCGAAATCCACGGTCCCCTCTAGGGTCTTGACCAGCTCCTCGGGAGATTTGTATTCCAACCTGTGGGTGATGACAAGGGCTTGCTTCTCGAATGGGTTACTTGGGCTACTGCGTGCAGCACCAGGGCAATCGCCCGGGTTACCCAAATACTGAGAGCTCTGATTTTGGCTTGTGACGGACATGATGGTGGGAGCGGTGATGATGCAGGAAAAGATATGACCGTTGGATCGCGTTTTTGATGGTGTCTTGGAAGATGGGTGAATTTCAGGAAACCTCAATAACCTGGATTTTTTTCAGATTGGATTGATCAGGGAAAGGCGAAGGCAGCAAGAGAGGATATTTCTGCACGTGCGGATGCCACTACAGTCCTAACCGTAGTCACGACGAAACTGGGGTGGTGACGAACAGGGATTAATGACAAGTAATTTTCTGCAACCCTAACCTTGACGATTTCTTTTTTTGCCCACCAAATACCCCTGTTCGTCACCACCCCAGTTTCGTCGTGACTACGGTGAAGACTGTAGTGACTGTTTTATTTTTTTTGTCCACTCTGGGTTGAGAGGGTTGAATAGGACACAGTTTCTGCAGCATGACGAAAACACCGTTTTAACTAACTCGATTACAGGGATTTTCGGAGCAAGAAAGTTGGTTAGTGATAGTATCTTGTCGCGACAGCAAACCAGTCACCGGTTAGGGCTCAGGTCTCACTTAAGAGATAACGTACACTTAAAGTTGGGTTAGTTAAACTAGGAGATGCCGAATTTTTTCGGTGAGGTAAACAATGGCAGCCCGCCCAAACCTACGTTGCAACAAGCAAACATCACAGCTAACTCTTCCAGAATTACCGAAATCCCCATTTTTCAAATTTGCTTGTTGCCATAGTAAACACTGTTGTCACAGAGATTAACTGCTCCGAAATCCCTCTATTGGACCTCCCGCTTAGACGTCCGAAATTCCCTCTCTTAGATGGGGGAAGCCCGCAGCGAAAACTAACCCGAAAAAAATAAAAAATGAGTCAGACCTTACCAGCAAAGGCAATTTCAACGCCCTAGTGGTCCGGTACAGGGATTTCGGAGCACAAAGTTAGGGATAGCTACCTCTGTGACAACAGTGTTTACTATGGCAACAAGCAAATTTGAAAAATGGGGATTTCGGTAATTCTGGAAGAGTTAGCTGTGATGTTTGCTTGTTGCAACGTAGGTTTGGGCGGGCTGCCATTGTTTACCTCACCGAAAAAATTCGGCATCTCCTAGTTTAACTAACCGAACTTTATGTGTACGTTATCTCTTAAGTGAGACCTAAGCCCTAACCGGTGACTGGTTCGCTGTAACCAACTTTCTTGCTCCGAAATCCCTGTAATTGTGCGAGTTGATACGGTATGATACTCACGCTTCCCGCCAAGAGTTGGCATCCTCTTGGGTATAGTTACTCTGGGGACACATGATGTTTTGTCTGGCTGGTGGCTTGGATACGGGGGGTCAACCATTTTTCCAGTGTAGGGTTCATTGCTGCGGAAAGGAGAATATATGAATTACCAAGTACACAGGAGCAACACGGTAAAAATCAATTATTGTTTATCACCGGCAGTCCCTCATGAACCATCACCTCACCTTGCACTACCGTCTTAAGCCTTATCCTGCCTGTTAGAGTATTCTGGAATACTGGTACTGTCACCATGCTCTTTGAATGGTGCGAGAAGAGGGGCAGTGATCCCAAGCGGCCAGTCCATCCGACTTTGGGCACGGCCGGACTGGCCTAGGCTTTATTAGGGGAGGCTAGGCCGGACTGTGGGCAAGCCACTTTCTAAAACCAAAACCGGGCCCAGCCTAGATCACCTGCAGGCTTTTAGTATTTCTACCCTGACCCTAATATCCAAAAATAACTTCCCGAGTATTGGGGTCAGGGTTGAAACAGGCTATCGCTAATAGGACTTTTGACTTTACGCGTACTGGAAGCTCTTATGTCGGAGGAGGATATCTTTATCATAATTCTTTCGTTGTTATGTACTCCCTAAATCTTGTATAATATCAATAATATTGTGCTTGGCAGATAAAATTTTGGTGAAGATAAGGCTGGAGATAGTATCTCGACTAAGATTAATATACGAGTACTAGAAGTAGAGATAATAAATTCAATATTAATATTCAGCTATATAGCAGAGAGCAGCGCCCTCAAGCTTATCAACTCATAATAATGGTAGTGCAATCTGAGGGTAAGACAGCCCAAATGATAAAATAATTGTGCTGAGTGATAAGCGGAAGGATCATGGTCGTGTAGTGTGGATATGAAGACAATCGTTGTTGATCAGTACGCGCATAGAGGACATTTACGCGGCTTAAGCGAAATCTACTAATGGCGCTGTAAGTTCCTTGTTCTGTTCCAATATTGCGAGTGATTAGCCGTGAAAAGCCTGCAGGCCGTTCACAGATATCTGCAGGCTTTGCCTGGGCATCTGTGGGCTTTGGCCTGGGTTGCCTACCTCTCGACCTGGCGGTTGCCTGGGCGCTTGCAGGCTTTGGCGGCAGTTAATAATGTGAGCCGGACTGGCCTAGGCTTTTCACAACCATGGCAGGCCTGGCCGGAAAGCTGCCCCATGGTCCAGACCATGGTCCGGACTGACCGCTTGGGAACACTGAAGAGGGGTAATGGCGGTGAAGAAAAGAGGGGTAGATGGGTTGAAGAGAAACGGGGAAAGAGGGGGTGTAAAAGGATCGTGTGATAAGTGCTGAGAATGACATGATTATATTCAGAATACTGCGGGGCCAGATGTTCTGGTTTTTGTAGTTAAGAGTCTTGTCACGCAAGATTGTAGAAGACAATTCAGCGAATAATCCATCTCTTATACCCTTTGTTATCTATTCTTGAAAGCACTCCAATCAACACGAGGAGTATTGGTCCCATTATTATAATATCAATAAGTCGATCTATTAGCAGCTAACGGTAGTGTAATTGCGGTTGAAAGGCGCCTGGAAGGCTGTTTGCATTAGTTATTGAAAGGTAGATGGGGTGCTACCCCTTATAATACCATGAACAGGGCTTTGGGGCAGAGCTTTTCTGAACTGAGAAAGAGGCAAGCTTTGGCTCACCCTGTCTATAAGTTCGCTAAATACGAGGGAATGCTCATGGCCAAGTAAAGTTGGTGACCAGCTTTTCAGAACCCCTTGCCTCCTCTCATTGCCATACCTACCATACTTTCACGCTCAGTTATCAAGACTGTTATGTATCTGAACAACTGTGCATATATCCTGACACCCCACCCCTCGGGGATCCTTGTCATTACGCTTATTGCTTTGAAGAAAATCACTTCCAAGAGGTATGCCCAATTCCCACAGCTAGGGCTTTGATACTGTGGATCATTCTCTGAATTCAACACCTCTATGTTCAGCTGCGGGATTGTATGGACATTATGCATGGTAATGCATCAGCAAAAAAGGTACCCTGCATCTGATATGTCGGCGTTGCATCCTGTGCGTCATGAGTTCCATGGCAACGTCCACTCACATCCCCTGAGTCCTGAGTTGCTTTGCAACAGCCGTCCATATTGTATTCAACCTAGCTGGCGGTGCCCCCTTCTTTCTCTGCTGATGCGACATAGCCCCATACGAGCGCACTGAATACGCCCAGGTTCCGCTTCATGTTACTTATTTCTCAAGATGCATCTAGCCTGTTTTTGGGCTCTTCCTTGCATCTGTAAGAATAATTAAATCACTGTGGCTCCTGGTGTCGATTGGTGTCAGGAGCAGTAACGTCATTTACCTAGAAGCAGCTCGGCACCACGATGCGGCTCTCCATGGCAACCACAATGAAAATCAAATGTATATTATATTATCTACATAACTAGTATAGATACAATATTGAAAACTTGTTAGAAAGTACTTTTCAATATGGAGAATCAGAATCTGTAGTTTTTATTTCATAATAAAAAATAATTCCTCTTGTATACTGAATTTATTCCAAACTGGTTCAAATAGCATATTGCTGATAATAGTTGTCAAGAAAATTGCAACCAACTGCAAAAACAATAGTAGAAGCAAATAATAAGATCACATAACTCATGTATTTAAAGTAGGAACTGCTTTGGTATTTGTTGGTAGCCATTTTAGAAGTTATTATAACATTGGAAAAGACTATAGTTCAATATCTATCTAAGAAATAGGATCAGAGGATATCTACTTATGGGGCTTATGTAAAATTCCAATACTTTCTAATATCATTTGATAAAGTGATCCAAGATACTATATAGATTTTCAAGTCTGTTGGTAATGTATTGCACAATTAATTGCCCGGTTATTGGATGGTAATTAAGAGCGAAATACTACCCTCTGGCTTCAATCATGTCTGCTACACATAAACGATAAGGTTAAATCTTGTGCCATAATGTCTAGTCATATAGTTACAGCTATTGAATGAGTTTTAGGAGGTTTAGACATTGGGATATAGAGATTCCACACGTAAGGAATAAAGACACTGAATTTTGCTAACAATTTCTAGCTCTGAGCAGGACATGTTGGAAATCTCTAAATTCTAATGCCCAAACTTACTAAAACTCATTAAATAGCGTTAACTATATGACTAGACAATATGGCTAAGGATTTAGCCTCATTGTTTATGTGTAGCAGACATGGATGAAGCTAGAGAGTATTATTTCGCTCTTAATTACTATCCAATAACTGGGGAATTAAATGTGCAATAAATTATCAATAGACTTGAAAATTTATATAGAATCTTGGATCACTTTATCAAATGATATTACAAAGTATTGGAATTTTACGTAAACCCCATAAGTAGATATCCTCTGATCCTATTTCTATGATAGATATTGAGCTACAATTCTTTATAACGTCATAATAACTTCCAAAATGGCTACCAACAAATACCAAAGCAGTTCCTACTTTAAATACATGAGTTATGTGATCTTATTATTTGCTTCTACTATTGTTTTTGCAGTTGGTTTCAATTTTCTTGACAACTATTATCAGCAATATGCTATTTGAACCAGTTTGGAATAAATTCAGTATACAAGAAGAATTATTTTTTATTATGAAATAAAAACTACAGATTCTGATTCTCCATATTGAAAAGTACTTTCTAACAAGTTTTCAATATTGTATCTATACTAGTTATGTAGATAATATAATATACATTTGATTTTCATTGTGGTTGCCATGGAGAGCCGCATCGTGGTGCCGAGCTGCTTCTAGGTAAATGACGTTAGCTCTTTTTCTTCTTCTTTGGTTATATCTCTTCTGTGGGCTGGTAATCCACTAAACAGCCAGCATCTTGATTTATTTGATCTCATGATTCTACAGAATGCTTTATATATAGAGTAGTAGATTCTATACTAGGATCCTCTCGCATCACTGACGCCAATGGGAATCGCAAATTCATTCTATGACTTCCAGATCCCTTAATAAACCACATTAAATGTTCTGAGATCAATCCGGCTATTGATAATCCACTGCCATTCCGCCTCCGGTATCAGGTTGGCCAGGCCCAGAATTCTCCCTATGTCCACTTCACAAAACACACTGCCATCCTTCTGAATTTAAACTGTAACTAGGCCATGTACGTTGGATAGCCCATGAGAGTTGACAGGGCTTGCGAACGCAATACAAACAAGCCCGCCTACTTAATTCTCAGATATGTAGTCCCTGATTTTGAAGAGAGCAACAAGCTTAGCTGGAAGATGGCCTCTGAGTACACTGTACCTCTCTTCCGTGCACCCCTCACCCAAACCCAATCATTGCGACTACCCTGATTCCTGAAGTGTAGTACCCCACTACATGGTGCGTGGTAGATGTTGTATACTTCATATTCTTAGGACACTAGAACAGGGATTGCGACTTGTCTCCATAGCTCAACTGGAAGTGATCCAAGTATTGCTGGGACTTCTGGAAGCCGGCGCTAAGGCGGTAGATTATACGGGCTATATCATATCAATTAACGACATACAATCTGCAAGGAAACCCCCACGACCCTGGAAAAATCTTGCAGGTTGGAAACTGTAACGACACTATGATAGGTAGCTACAATAACTATCACCTTAGCCCAAATGGTATACCAAGAGGTAACCAAACGTGTTATAGTCTAGTATCCTTAGTATACAAGAATGCTGGTTCACCTAGAACGAGGCCCAGGAAATAGTAGAGTAGCCTTAGGTAACCTATTAGAGAGTGTGAGTAACCTTTCGGGAGAACGTTCAGATCAAGTCAAGAGAATTATGAGAACGTTACATCGATCTCCAAGTGGACTTGTGTTGTCGACTTGAGGGTTTCCGGAGCGGTTAAAGGCATAAGAGGTCAATGTTACCCTCCCTTGGGAATTTAGCCATTATGCCAATGGAACTCTGTTACACTACTGAGGTGCCCAAGTTGCCCTACCTTCACCAGCAAAGTCATTCTGAAACTTAGAGAGGTCATTTGCCGCACATTCCAGTGGCTGTTAGATGTTCATAGGTACACGCCCACCTGCGTAGACAGGCCAGCAGCCTGAGCAGTAGTGGCCCGCTCATATTATTGAACTTTGAAGAGTTGAGCTAACACCCTCCTCTGGCCCGAGTGTGGGGATGGCATTTCATAGGCAGACGGCTGTGTAGTTGCCCGTTTGCTAGTAAAAAGATATCATTGGAGCAGCTGACATCACACCAGATACATCGTCGCTGTCTGTCATACTGAATGTCGTTCGCAGGATATATAAGTGGAGTATTGGTAAGCGACAAAATGGGGGTTATCTATATATGGTTGCTGTGGCACCTAGCTGTGTATCTTAGCCTACAGGTAGTATGATGGTCTTCCTAATAGCACTTAGGTAGTCCAAGGAGGCCAGGGCACCTTCGGGTCAAATACCGCAGTAACCTGCCCGGACCTTCTCCCATTGATTTGTAGCATTACTATGGGTTCTCCATGGCCTCTAGAGATATGAGGTTTATCACGGTAAAGTATATCCCAAGTGACTGGCTATGTGTAGCGCCCACATAGCTAACCATCATCTACATCTCACCGGGCGAGCTTGCATGTCACATTATCATCTTGGATAGTCACGTAGATTAAATGATAGACTGCATAGCTTGTATAGACGAAACTACCACTTGGCCCATAAGTCCACCACCTAGTTATTGACTCCAGTTGTTGTCATGACAGTTAGCCACTGGTATAACTTCGATAGGAAGAGTTGTTCCACCTGCTGTTTTATTGGAGAAGCATGGCAGAAACTCATATCCTATCGACGGAGTTAAGTGTACCCGAGTTGGTCTGATACTTCTGGCTGGATAACTCCTGATAGAGGGTAGACCTCAGACAAGCCCTGAGCAGGACAGGGTGCTCGTACAAGGTCAGAGTAGTGCTGAATGTCAAAGGCTTAAATCTGATATCTACTTAAGTTTACGCGTTTAGCATTCTACTTCGACAAGCAACTTTTCCTCGAGAGAACTAATTGAGTAAAGCTGCCACCTTAACTATATTCAGTTTTACCCCTTTGGTTCTACGTGAATTATTTACACTAACTTTATCTTCTACTTGAGGTTTGGTACGGTCGCAACCTTAGAGTACACATCTCTACAGGGTGCCCCTGTTACACATTTCTTGACTTCCCAGAGACAGATATATACGAGATCTATGGTACGCGATGTAAGAGGGCTCTCCACTTTAGGAACTACGGAAGTTGCAACGATTCGGAATGAGTGCGGGCCGGAAAGGAACACATATATGGTATGCTCCCGGACCCTGATGCTCTTCCCTCCAAAACTCGTTACGCTCTTCAAAATCTGAGACTGCAAATACGAGGATCGAGCACACGGCCCGTCTGGTGTTTAGTTCGTAACAATTTTCAACTCAGTATATATATTGGACTTAAATAGCCTTGTTACCCTATAAATGAAGGACCATACTCAGGAGTTTACTGTAGTTGACATAGGGACAATTCACGGCCTGGCACAGCTTATCCCAGAGGGGAATCAGGGCTTGATTGTCAATAGCCGTATCGCTTTGAGAACATTGAATACGGTATATGAAGGTATCAGGATAGCAGAAGGAATATCAGATAAAACTTTGTGTTGAGGATTGATTGAGGATCCTAGTACTAGTATAGTAGTATAAAATCTCCCGATAAATAAACAAGTTAGAAGGTAGAATCACGAGATTCATAAACTACAAGTGTCTCTGATCATTAGTATATGACCAATGCAGTAAAGACATGATTTAAACACAAAGTGCTACTACTGCCAATACAACTCAACACAACGAAGATGCTATAATAGGCTGCAGCTATCAGCAGATCAAAGCATCCTTCGTCTCCTCTACATCTCCGGCGATTGAAATCTCAACACCACGAGAAATCATCGTCTCCTCCACCCACCCCCCTCTCTTCGGACACGCCACATTGCCTCTGTCTGTTGAAGCTACCTCTCCCCCCCTCTTCCTTTCCCTTCTGATGGTCAGGCCTGGCGAGCTTTTTCCAAGGGGTTGGTTGAGTCAGCCTTCAACTCCTCTTCTCTGGGCTCACTTAGGCAGCCCCCCACGGTCGGCAACCCCTCACTCGTCAACGGTCGGTCTTTAGTCTCAGTTGATCGGTAAAGTAGTTGTCCCTGGTGGCACTGCTCTCTGGTATTGCACTATCTCCTTTGTGCTCTGCTGGTACAGTCGGACTTATCCAAACATCGTGACCCCACTTCCGTCAGCCTTCCTCGCACTTCTCGTGTCAGTTAGCCCTCCGCCCTCCGCCTCTCCGACGTTCTGATCGGCTGGCCCCCGACTGCTCGTGGTACTACACCCACCACCAGACCTCTGCTCCCTTCTGATGTCCACGGACTCGGGGTGCAAGTTTAAACCTTTATTTTATCCCGGTGCTGTTTGCCGAAATAGCCGACCCGATCTTGCTCTGACTGCCACCAGCCTTCCATCTTTAGGCGGCATCCTCTGGAACTCGGTCGCTGTTCTTGAGCCTCGGCTGGCGGGGCTATATACCTCCGGGCATGTTTTCCTCTCGTTGTGTCCCTGAGACCCGTCATACAGGAGTCCCTATTCCTTCGGGAGCTGGGACCGGTGGGGTTTTACTACAGTTTAGATTATAGGTTGTTTGACTTGGGGGAGTGGATTTGTTTTCCTTTGTTGGTTGTGTCTACCGTCGGTTGGTGAAGTTTTTCTTTGAGGCTAGGCTTTAGCGGGGGTTTTTGGTTTGTGGCTTTCAGGCCCGCTTTCTCATCTCCTTGTAGTTTCTACCCATAGTACCAGGTGGGGGTTTCTCTGTCAGGTAGGGTCAGAGAGTTTGGGCTTGGGACTGGTGGGATAGACTGTAGTTAGAGGTTTTGGACTACGTGGCCCACGCTTGGCAGGAAGTCCGTTGTACCTAAGACTGTGGGAGGAGCACATGTGTGCATTTGCCCTGATAGAAACAATTAATACACGAGATTAAAAAAAAAGAAAAAAAGAAAAAAAAATCAGCAGATCAAAGTAACTTGAAAGGGCACCTGCGGGAATTCAGGACACTGCTAAGAGGCAACAGCCCATCCGGACAAAAGGATGCTGGCAGTGCAACGCGGACAGCAAGGGATCTCAGCCAGTGTTGCTAGGAAACCCAGGACTCAGGAAATTCAAGCAGGCCTTACTAGGGAACTCAAGACGCACAGGACCCAGTGGACCCCAGGGACCCTTGGGGCCCATGGGAGGTAGTGGACGCAGATTGAAAGTCGGGTGTATCAGAAGGCAATGGCACCATATCTCACGCTGGGTAATTCCTTGCTGATGACCTTTACGTATATATACTATCTCTCATATGCCTTACAGATACTTCATAGTTACATGCAACCTTGGATGAAAATACCACTTGTAATAACCCTAGGATAGGAAGCTTTAAGGAGTATCACCTTAGCCCAAATGGTATACCAAGTGGTAAGCAGGGGTGGTATGGTCTCGTATACTTAGTATACAAATAGCGAAATAACCTAGGACAAGGTCTAGGGAATAGTGAAGTAGCCTTGGGTACTCTACAAGGCAGGGTAACCTTTGGGGAGTAAGTTTGCATAAAGTCAAGGAATGTATGGGAACGTTACACAGGCTTCTGAGACACTATTAGGTGTTGACAGGAGGACATCTGAAGCGGTTAAAGACATAAAAGGGCAAAGTTACCTTACTTAGGGAATTTGGCCATTATGCCCATGGACCCCAGTTGTAACGGGGGCACCCTATAAAGAGGTGAACTCTAAGGTTGCGACCGCACCAAACACTCAAAGTAGAAGATAAAGATGAGGTAAAATAATGCAGAAGAATCAAACTGTAAAACTTGATATCGTTAAGCTGAAAGTTTCACTAATAAGTTCTCTCGAGGAAAATTGGTTATCGAAGTAGAATGCCAAACGCTTAAACTTAAGTAGATATCAGATTTAAGCCTATTGACATTCACCACTACTCCGACCTTGTGCGAGCACCCTGTCCTGCTCAAGGTTTGTCTGAGGTCTACCCTCCATCAGGAATTGTCCTGCCGGAAGTGTGGGACCAACTCGGGTACACTTAACTCCGTCAATAGGATATGAGTTTCTGCAATGCATCTCCAATACAACCGCAGGTGGAAAAACTCTTCCTATCGAAGCCATGCCAGTAGCTAACTGTTGTGACAACAACCGGAGTCAATACCTAGGTGGTGGACTCACTGGCCCAGTGGCAGTTTCGTCTATACAAGCTATGAAGTCCATCATTTAATCTACACAACTATCTAATGTGATAAATTGACATGCAAGCTCCCCCGGTGAGATGTAGCCGATGATTGGCTAAGTGGGCGCTACCCATAGCCAGCCTCTCGGGACATACTCTACTGTCATAAGACTCATACCTCTAGAGTCCAATAACAACCCATAGTAATGCTACAAATCAATGCGCCAAGGTCCGGGCTAGTTACTGAGGTATGAGTCTCGAAAGCACCCTGGCCCTCTGAGACAACCTGAGTACCGCTAGGAAGACTACCCTACTACCCGTAGGCTAGAATAGACTCCCAGGTGCCCGAGAGACCATATACGGGCGACCTCCATTGTGGTGGTTACCCATACTCCCCTTATATATCCTGCGAACGACATTCAGTCGGACGGACGGCGACGACTTATACGGTGTTACGGCAGCTGCTGCAATGACCTCTTTTAACTAGCAAACGAGCAACTACACAGCCGTCTGCCTATCACCCGCCGTTCCAACGCTGGGGCCTGAGGGGGGTGTTAGCTAAACCCGCCAAAGTTCAATAGTATGTTCGGGCCACCCTTGCACAGGCGTGGGGCCTCCCCGCGCAAATGCGTGTGCAGCCATGAACATCTAAGAGCCCATTGAATGTCAGGCAATCGACCTCTTAGTTCTAGGATGACTTTACCGGTGAAGGTAGGGTAACTTGCACTCCACAGTAGGGTAACTGGGGTCCATTGGCATAAAGGTCAAATTCCCAAGGTAGGGTAACTTTGCCCTTTTATGCGTTTAACTGCTCCGGCAGTCCCCTCGTCAAAACTAAATGTTGTCTCGGAGGTCTGTGTAACGTTCCCATAAATTCCTTGACTTTATGCGAACTTACTCCCGAAAGGTTACCCTGCCTCATAGAGTACCCAAACATACTCTACTATGTCCTAGGCCTTCTCATAGGTTAACCAGGTATTTGTATACTAAGTATACCAGACCATACCACCTCTGGTAACCACTTGGTATACAATTTGGGCTAAGGTGATAGTCGTTGTAGCTACCTATCGTAGGGTCGTTACACCAGTTACCCTACTGAGAAGTCCAAGTTACCCTAACTTCACCAGCAAAGGCATCCTAGAACTTAAAACACGATTGCCTCACATTGTCTGGGCTCTTAGATGTTCATGGGCGGATACGTATCTGAGCAGGGAGGCCTCACGCTTGAGTAAGGGTGGCCCGAACATACTATTGCACATGGGCGGGTGTAGCTAACACCCCCCTCTGGCCCCAGGGTTGGGATGGCGTGACATACGCAGATAGCAGTGTAGTTGCTCATTTGCTAGTAAATAGAGGTCATTGGAGCAGCTGCCCTACCAGGGTATAAGTACTCGCCATCTGTTGGACAGAATATTGTTCGCAGGATATATCAGGAGAGTATGGGTTACCGCCAAAATGGGGGTTACCCATCTATGGTCTCTCCAGCACCTAGGAGTCTATCTTAGCCTACTGGTAGTGGGATAGTCTTCCTAATGGTACTTGTGTAGTCCAAGGAGGCCCGGGTGCTTTCCGGACAATTAGCGTAGTAACCAGGCGGGACCTTCTCCCCTTGATTTGTATCATTACTATAGGTTGTCAATGGACTCTAGAAGTATTAGTCTTATCACAGCAGAGTATGTCCCGAGAGGCTGGCTATGTGTAGCGCCCACTTAGCCAACCAGCGGCTCCCTCTCATTGGGGGAGCTTGCATTTCGAATTATCACACTGGATAGTCGCCTAGATTAAATGATGGACTGCATAGCTTGTATAGACGAAACTCCCACTGGGCCAGTAAGTCCACCACATAGGTATTGACTCTGGTTGTTGTCATAACAGTTAGCCGCTGGTATGACTTCGATAGCAAGAGTTTTTCCACCTCCTGTTGTATTGGAGATGCATTGCAGAAACTCATACCCTATTGACGGAGTTAAGTGTATCCGAGTTGGTCCGACACTTCCGGTAGGATAGTTCCTGATGCAGGGTAGACCTCAGACAAGTCATCAGCAGGCCAGGGTACTCGCACAAGGTCAGAGTAACGTAAATTACAGGGAACCGGCTCAGTACCCGGTTCCCGCTCACTGCCAAGAGACTACCCCGCCCTCATCAAAATATCCCATAAATCAACCATTTGAGAAGATAATTCAAATCTGTAAACAACATGCCTCGCACAAGTCAGCCAAAAAAAGGGGAGAGAGAAAGAAATATTCAAAGTGCCATTAATCACTACAAAAATAGTGATGAAGCATCAATTCGGGCCTCTGCAGAGCGGTTTGGAGTAGCCTACTCAACCCTACGAGGACGCCTAACCGGGGTCCAAGACCGAGTCGGAGGACATCGTGGGCTTCAGGCCCTAACCAAATATGAAGAGAAATCGATTGTCCGGTGGTGTGGCAGGCTGGACGAGTGGGGTCATCCTCCGACTTTAGCGATCGTGAGAGCTATGGCTCAGGGTATTGTCCAACGCCCGGAGAAAGAGCGCCGCTTGGGCAAGCATTGGCTCGGAAGATTTTTGGGTAGGCACCAGGAGCTTGCATCCAGACTCTGTAATCGGCTTGATAGACAGCGGGCCTTTGCAAGCAATCCCCGGGTACTTCAGGACTTTTTTAAAAAAGTTTGTATACTACTTCTTTAATTGATAATGTTTAAAGCTTAACTATGTACATAGCTACAAAATTTAATTAGGTTATACAATGTAAAGGCAGAGAACCACTACAATATGGACGAGAAAGGCTTTCTCATGGGTGTCCCATTACGGTGCAAGGTTATTTGCAGAAGAAACCGCCCAACACCACGCCTCACAATGGATGGTTCCCGTGAGTGGGTAACTGTTATTGAAACCATCTCCGGGGATGGGCAGGTGCTATCTCCCTTTATTATTAATAAGGGAGCTGCTCACTATGCAGGCTGGTATGCTGGGCTAAAGCGGGGTGATAAGGCAGTATTTGGGATATCAGAAAAAGGTTGGAGTAACGAGAAATTAGGACTCCGGTGGCTATATGAGGTGTTTAATATTGAAACACAGGAAAGGTAAGCATGTTTTAATGATTTTGAATAGTCTATATTGCTAATTAAACTATTAACTCTAGGGCAGATGAGGGCTACAGGCTCCTGATCTTGGATTGTCATACTTCACACTTCAACTGGGAGTTTTTTCAATGCTATTTGGACAACAAAATTGTTCCCTTTTGCCTGCCGGCACACTCGACACACCTTCTCCAGCCACTTGATGTAGGACTCTTTGGGCCTTTGCAAAGACACTATAGTACTGGGCTAGACAAGTGGATGCAAATGGGAATCCAGGGGAACTTTACAAAAGGAGACTTCCTTCCGTACATATCCTTTTTTTTTTTTTGCTTTTAAAATTATTTTTACTACTGGTAGTACAAAATCCATTTTACAAGGTAATTAGACTAACCTACAAATACAGAGTTCTTCTCCCTGCCCGAAAGCTGGCATTTACGAAGGTGAATATCATGAAGGCTTGGGAGGTGGTAGGGATAATACCCCTTAATGGGCGCCGAGTAATTGCGAGTGAGACACTGTCCGGGCGGGATGGCGTAACCACAAAGCTCGCGCATGCTTCCAAGAAATCCCAGACTCTGAGTCGTACCCCGGGGCCAGCGCGAACTCCCAGAGCTGTTAGTAGAACAGCCCGAAGCGCAATTGCCCTCATTACTCGGAATACTCCCGCCTCGCAAAAGCTGAAACACATCCTGTCAGACCTTAATGAAGGATTTCAGGAGACCTATGCTGATAAGGTATTAGCGGAAGAAGCACATCGGCAATATCGAGAACTGGTTGGAGGAAAAAAACAAATCAAAACTAACGATCGCCGCAAGCTCACTGAAGCTACAGTTGTTACAGCAGAAACAATCCTTGAGCTTCGGGAACAGAGAGAAAGGCTTGACAGACAAAAGGAAGAACAGAAAGCCAGAAAGCTTGCAAAGGCATTGGGTATGGTAACCGGGGGAAAGGGTGCAACCCCTCTTCCGCCCAAGAAAAAAAAGGAAGTTAAGCTGGCTTCAGATGTAATTATTCATACTATTACATCTGATCGGGAGGGCATGGAATGGGAGGATCAGGATAATGGGAATGAGAGTGACGGAAGTGAGTACAAAGGCTCACTTGGAGGGATTTCTTTGGGGATTGGGAAGCTTAGTATGTCGAATAATGGTGGTTTGGCTGGTAGAGAGGGTACCTCTGGGAGAATAGTTGAAGATAGTACCGTCCGGAGATCAAGACGTATTCGGAGGATGTAAATAGCGCTCATAGGTCATAGCACAAAATTGCGCCATAACGGCCGAGCGGGATCTACGTGCCGAGCTGTTTCACCGTAATTTACGTTACTGGTGAATGCCAAAGGCTTAAATCTGATATCTACTTAAGTTTAAGCGTTTTGTATTCTACTTCGACAACCAACTTTTCCTCAAGAGAACTAATTGAGTAAAGCTTCGAGCTTAACAATTCTAAGTTTTGCCATTTGATTCTTTTGAATTATTTACCTCATCTTTATCTTCTACTATGAGTGTTGGGGGCGGTCGCAACCTTAGTGTCCACCTCTCTCTAGGGTCCCCCTGTTACACATTAGCAGGCAATTACATTAAATAGAAAGCTCATGACAGGAATATTGAATCTTGGAGCCAATCTTGATGGCCTTCAACTAGGCCGTGTCCAAGACCATTGCTAGGGTGGGAAATGAAGAAAAGGGACCCAATCCAGGGCAGTTCAGGCGCACTAGCGCCTGAATTTAGCCAGGGGCCGGGAGCTTTTGCGGGCATCTCGACTCTGTAATAAACACAGAATCCAGGACCTATTAAGCTTTAGAAAAATCGTCACTTTCATAAAAGAACGAAATACCTTAATATCAAGTATCACTTTATTTATCAAGCCTAATAGAACATTGTAACGACCCTACGATAGGTAGCTACAATACCTATCACCTTGGTTCCAATGGTATACCAAGTGATAACCAGCGGTGGTATGATCTTGTATACTTACTATACAAATAGCTGGTAAACCTAGGACAAGGGGTAGGAAATAGTAGTGTAGCCTTGGGTACCCTACAAGGCAGGGTAATCTTTCAGGAGTAAGTTTGCATAAAGTCAAGAAATTTATGGGAACGTTACACAGGCCTCCAAGATAACATTGGGTGTTGACAGGAGGACTTCGGAAGGGGTTAAAGGCATAAGAGGGCAAACTTACCCTACATTGAGAATTTGACCATGATGCCCATACACTCCAGTTACCCCACTGAGGAGTCCAAGTTACCCTACCTTCACCGGCAAAGTGATCCTAGAACTTAGAGGTTGATTGCCTCACATTCTATGGGCTCTTAGATGTTCATGGGCACACACGCATTTGGGCAGGTAGGCACTACGCCTAAGTAAGGGTAGCCCGGACATGCTATTGAACTTGGGTGGGTTTTGCTAACACGCCCCTCTGGCCCCAGTGCTGGGACGGTGCGTCATACGCAGACGGCTGCCTGGTTGCTCATTTGCTAGTGAAAAAGAGGTCATTGGAGCAGCTACCGTAACACTGCATATGTCGTCGCCTTTCATCTAACAGAATGTCGTTCGCTGGATATATAAGAGAAGTATGGGTCACGGCCAAAATAGGGGTACCCCATAAATGGTCTCTCCGGCACCCAGGAGTCTATCTTAGCCTACTGGTAGTAGGGTAGTCAGCTTAGTGGTACTTTAGTAGTCAAAGTAGGTCGGGTTGCTTTGGGAACAAATACCTTAGTACCCAGCTGTGACCTTCTCCCCTTGAATTGTAACATTACTATGGGTTCTTAATGGACTCTAGAGGTATCACTCTTATCACAGTAGAGTATCTCCCGAGAGGCTGGCTATAGGTAGCACTCATTAATCTAAGCATCGGCTACACCTCACCGGGCCAGCTTGCATGTCAAATTATCAGCTTGAATAGTCGCGTAGAGTAAATCATAGACTACAAAGCTTGTATAGACGAAACTAGCACTGGGCCAGTGAGTCCACCACCTTGGTATTGACTCCGGTTGTGGTCATAACAGTTAGCCACTGGTATGACTTCGATAGGAAGAGTTGTTCCACCTGTAATTGTATTGGAGATGTATTGCAGAAACTCATATCCTATTGATGGAGTTAAGTGTACCCGAGTTGGTCTGATACATCCAGCAGGATAATTCCTGATGGAGGGTGGACCTCGGACAAGTCCTGAGCAGGACATGGTGCTCACACAAGGTTGGAGTAGTCGCGAATGTCCAAGGCTTAAATCTGATATCTACTTAAGCTTAAGCATTTGGTATTTTAGTTCGACAACCAACCTTTGCTCAGAGGAGTAATTGAGTAAAGCATCGAGCTTAACTTTATTAAGTTTTACTGTTCTGATTCTTCGTCAATTATTTACTCTACCTTTATCTTCTGCTTTGAGTTTTTGGTCCGGTCGCAACCATGGAGTTGACCTCTCTATAGAGTGCCCCCGTTACCATATATAGTTAACCGCAACCTCTTAACTCTCTTCTAAGAATTGTTGAAAATTCATCATCATGCCATTTGTTTGAGTACGAGTGGCTTGTCTTGTACAAGAAATATCCGCTGGAAAGAACAATGTCTCCAGACCTGGATTTAGTCAAATATGATTATCTCCTTTCCCACTACAATGCTATAGCAGACTTGCTAGTAATAGGATGGACGTCCATTAAAGAGCAGATGCCCAACTGTTAGGCGGGAGCCTATCTCAAAGTCTTGCGAGATAACTCAGGCCGATAATCTTAATCGTAGACGGAGATTGTCTAGGAAGGCTCAATGATTCAAAGTAGAGGTAGGTAAAGTGATAAAGATT
>Ga0307509_10004254_pt1 | contig 20857 bp, 25 predicted proteins | sample 10_EM_MG_FD_202245 | JGI IMG/M metagenome (GOLD analysis project Ga0307509, IMG submission 202245) | Populus trichocarpa ectomycorrhiza microbial communities from riparian zone in the Pacific Northwest, United States - 10_EM | ecosystem: Host-associated > Plants > Roots > Unclassified | place... | reverse complement strand
TGATATTCTGAATAGGTCAAGGTCCGGGGCGCGTTTAGATGTGGCTGGCGAGACGGGCTTTGCTGTGGCGGGCGAGGTGGCAGAGTGGCGGCGCCCCTTTCTCGCATCCCCGTCCTCTTTTCTTTTCAATCTCCGAATATCGGCAATATCGGCAAATATATTTAATTATTTTAATTTATCGTCATAAGGGTATATCATGTCGTTATCTATCGCCCGCCCTCCATCGCATTTGTCCGCTCCAGTAGACCTTGCACCCTGCGACTGAGGCGCTCAGCTTGAGCTTTCCGCTCCCAGACTTGGTACGTAGGGGTCTTCTTTTTGGGCATCCATGCCTTGGTGTTTCCGTCGCTAGTCTTCGTCGCAGAGAGGTCCACAACACGGGGTGTTGCCGAAAATTTAATGACCTCCCTATACAGCGCCTTCGTCTCTGTTGTCAGGGAACGAACTGAGGGAACCTTGAGACTGGGCTCTGAATCTGAATCATCCGTATCTGAGAGACCAGACGCGTCCAATGGTGGTGTCGGGAGTCGAGAGAGGGACTTTGGGACGGGGAGTGAGGGGAGCTCGTCCAGCTCCCGCATCAGGTCGTTACCCTTCAGATATGAGTTTTCCATCCTCAGGAAGCGAACAGCGCCCCTGAAGCTTTCAAGCTGCTGCGAGTCTGAGTACACAATACGAATGAGCATACACGGAAACAGACCTGTTCGAGGAGGTGTGTCGTTTCTAGGTTGCCGTCTACGTTTAGGACACTTTGCGACGGCACCGTGACTGCTCCAGCAACTAATAATACAATTTAAGCACGTGAACCCCTCGTAAACGCGGTCATTCTCACCTTTTTCGGTGGCGTTTGAAGCGGCTTTGAGCTTGCTGTTTTCTTTAGCCAAGGTGTCAAACTCGGACTGCAACTGTTCCATAGCTTCGACATAGTACTTCTCCTGTTTTTGTGCTTTCCCGAGCAGTCCTTCTAATTCGGTCACTGCCTCCGCTTGCTTTTTGACCGTTTCCATCCGGCGCTCCATCAACTCTATCTTCACAGAGGATTCTTGGATATTCTGGTCTTTGACTTTCAATGTGCGCACGAGCCCTTGCATCTCCTCGTTCAATTGCGCGACTTTCCGCTCGGCCTCAACATTGACGGCCATAGCGGCCTTGACCTCCTCAATACGAATAATCCACGGCGCCGTGCCAGTGACTGCATGTGGAATCAGGTATGGTTCTCCGAGGGTGTTATGGGACGTACTCTTTACGACGCTTTCATGTTCCATTGTTTTGGGGGATAACGCGTTTGTTTGCGTAACGAGTTCGGAAATAGCCTTAGCAAGAGATGCCCATGAAGATGTAGTGTCTTTGCAGATCTTTGCCACCGTTGATGAGGCGATGTTGTTGACAAATGATAACAGCTTGCTCAGTTGGAAAGGGGATTTGGAGGCGCGAACTTCATCTACGTGCGGCATTGTTTGTTGGGCAAGCTAGAAAATATCTCAACGGGATTGAAAGAGAGCAAGTGGTTAATATACTAACCTGGATCCCAAAGTTAACCATCTCAGAGACTATGTTGCAAAGCGCTTCGAGTTGCGGTACAAGATGGGCCTTCAAAGCTGATGAATCATGGGCGAGTTCTTCCAATCGTTTCATCAGTTTCCTGCAGCCATACGTTAATACCTCCCCTTGAAGGACAGAGATGGACCTACTTTGCCACAACTTTGGCATTCCTGCATTGATCAAGTGATCTTTGAATCGGCTCTAGGAAGCTATTCTCAGGCTCCATACCATCGAGCTCATGAACGACATCTGGTGTTGTCTTGTGGTTAGGGAGGTAGCTACGATCTGGGAAAATTCACCTTCGTCATTCAGGATGGCCTCGACGGCTGTCTTCGTCAGACCCATTGAAGACGCATATACGTCCAGATCATGGTCCAACGACAGCACAAGGCCAAGTTCACGTTCGCCCAGGTCGAAATCGAAGGCTTTGAAATATGTTTCCGCCAAGTGGTTGAATTGTGCCTGGATCCTGTCACAGCCAGTGTAAACGGAAGCTCGACAACAGAACGGGGTTGGGCATACTTGTTAATATCACTCGTGCACTCCATCTCTCGAAATTCGTCACGTCTCAACAATTCGATGTGCATATCGATTCGCTTTTCTAACGGTGCGATTTCCTGGAAAAGTCTCCCAATATTTATGAACGACTCCACATCGCAACAGCGAAGGATGGCGACGAAACGTTTGCAAAGCGTTGAGAGCACTGCGATGGCACCCCTCATCTAATCGCATTGGTTAGTGACTACATCCCGATAGGCATAGTCAAATGGATGCTACCTCGCAAACACCAACTAGTGTTTCGGACACCGAACCATTGAGCGATTCAGGCAGATTGTGGGCTTGGGCGGTGATAGTGTTTATGAGATCTGTTTTGGCAGACATTCTCTGGAAAAAGAGATAACATCTCGTTGCATCGGCGTCCGTTTCGACGTAAATCTGGGGCAAATACGGCTGTAATACGCGATTTGTGGTCAATGAGGCATGCACTCGAATACCTATTGACATTACCTGGATAATATTGAGCATCTCCTTGGATTCATTCGCTTCTATTCTCTTGAGTTCGTGGTCGATATTCCTGGCCTGGTTTCTTGTAGCTGCCGATTGCAGTTTGAGGTTCAGTGACATGACAGCAGCCGTTTGCGATGCTGCCACGGCCGACTCATTTTGCACGTTTTGCGACTCCGAACGGAGCGTCTCGAGCTCACTACGCCATTTACCCCGTTTAGTCCGTCATATCTGAAACATGGCGTGACCGACCTTTCCAGCTGGATGACAAGCTCTCGGAACCGACTGATGGTTCGCTCCATATCTTGACAGGCTTCCTCTAATTGTTCAATTCTTTGTTGTCGCTCGGCCAGCTGAACGTCTTTCTCATCTACGCCACAAGACGGTATTAGCCATGTGCAATCCAACGGTAGGATAACACATACTAATCTCGTCCTGCATTGCTCTCTCGGTCTCGATGTGATTCTCCTCAAGTTCCTCGCTAAGCTCTTTCAGAGCTTCCAAGTCTTCAATTGTAACCCGCATTTCCTCGATTTTCTATGCATAAGATTAGAATAACGAATTGTTCGTTCTCAGGGTAGTTGTTACCTCTCCAAGCATGAGGGTTCGTTCTGTGAGCTGGACGACCATCTCCTCCGCACCCAGTGCATCATCCAGTTGCATTTTGAGATCCTCGATCTGGGTATCCGCATTTGCGAGCTTGATGAGAGTCGATTCGAGTTGTGCTTGGTAGGTTTTAGTTGCCGAATGGTGTGTAGACAATGCTTTGAGGTGCTTACCTGACAAATCATCGACACTCATTACGTCCTTTTCCATGTCAGCTATCCGCCTGCGTTGATCCTGTTCAGTCTCCTGACTGACATCGCGAAGGCTAAGCAGAGGTAAGGTCACGGGTCGTCGATATATCCAGATATCCCCTACCGGATCAGGGCCTCCTTCAAGCGAGCGTTCTGTTTCTCCAGTTGGATATAAGCTAAAGAACCAGCTACATTCGAGCTGTCGCCTTCCGCCACTTGAAAAAGGTTAGTTTCGCGACATCAAGACAACTGCAACCCACTCACCCGCACCCTCCTTTATGACCTCTAGTTCAACCTCCACAACAGCCAACTTCTCTTTCAGCTCCTCCAATTCAGCCTCAGCAGCCTCCGCACGTTCTTCTGCCACCTCCTTGTCCAACATAGCCATCTCCAGCTGCTCTAATGAATCCAGATTTCGCGTCTCGGAAAGTTCAGAAAGTTGCCGTGCATCTGCCAGCTCTCTGCGGACAGCGATGAGCTCCGTCTGTTGTTGCATGAGCTTGGCTTGAAGTTTGGGTCTTAAGGCAACAAATGTTTCGGCCTCGCTGAGCTTCGTCTCGAGTTCCTTTACGTGACGGGCGCCGTCTGCGCGTTTGATCTCTAGAACACGGAGTTTTGCTCGAAGTTCTTGTAATTCTTCGTCATTTACCCCAAACTTTATATCCGTTGGTACGGAACCGAGATAGGGAATTTACACTCACCGGTTCCTTTGATTCTGAAGGTGATGATGGTGGAGGGAGGAGACTGGAAGTAAGTGCGGTGGTAGCAGCTTGCGCGAGGCCTGATGGCAAACGATCTCGTGATTGTTGCACGGGAGAAGTGACCTGCCTCAGTTGAGAAGTCCGGACAAGTGGTGCAGAATCCGGGGAGTCGCCACGAGAGGGGCCTGTTGAGCCGCCAATGGTCAGATTGCCTTCGTTCATTGATGGGCGTCCCGGGGTTAAGCCGGTTCGCTTCAAAGCACTTTGCTGATGAGCGCTCGGAATCGGACTACGCTTGGTAGGAGAGGGAGGAGCGAGCCTTGCACTACCACGTGTGCTTGGACCGAGCCCGGGCTTGGAAGGGCTTGTGGCACGGGGGGAAGGGGGTGGAAGGGAACGAGAGGACGACACGCGGGAAAGGCCAGTGCTAGGCGTTCTCGAGTGACCAAGGGATGGACGGGCTGACGGCTGCGAGCTTGGCTATGGATGAGCGTTAGCATGACCAATGATATCGAGAAAGAGACGTGTAAGACTCACAACGGCTGAAGGGGGTGGGTTGACGATCTTAACCTGGCTAGGTTTCACGAAAACGCCATAGTTCATCTGACAGGAGAAATAAGGGACCCCTTTAACAGACCCATCATTCTTTCCGACCCTGTCGGAAAGTTCGACGCCAACCCATTTGCCTGAAGAGAAGGATGTTGTACCGCAAAAGCGAACGACTCCGCGGCCGAGAGGAATGTCAACGACGGCGCCAATAGGGATGTCGACGGAGGGTGAAGCCATTCGCGTCCCTGAAAGGATGTTATTGACACGGCGGCGATATGCAGGATGCTACGGTGCTGAGATATTCGGTTTCACTCACGGTCGCTGTCGCGTGTACGCGTGTACCCGATTGAGCGATTGAGTTGAGCGTGAGCGTGAACGGCTGCGGAGTTCGGATCGGATCGGATCCCGGATCCGGATTGCGGCTTACCAGTTGGCAGTTGACAGTCTTCCCTGAGGCCAGAGACGGTCTCCCGCTTAAACCCTTCCGATACCTCAGCTGAGCTCTAGTCAGCACCATGCACACCGGGAGACAAAACGGACATCTGAACGGTACGTCTCTTTGCCTGCTTGCTTCCTCTCTCATCCAACGTTCTTCCTTCGCTTCCAGGTGTCAGTGGCGGTCCTGGTCCCTCATCATTCAGACAGAGCCATGGCTCAGACACGGATACAGAACGCGGAGGCAGGCACTTCTACACCACGTCATCCGAACCATCGTCCGCACAGACCCACCCGGATAACCCCCGCGCTGATAGCTCTGAACTCGGCGCAGGGGCAAATGGATCAATAGGCACCGCTCCTGACCCCATTCCTATCATTCCGTACTGGTCCGCCAAGCGTCACCTAACCTGCGGGAACACCACGTCTCCTCCCCCTTGGGCGCCAAAGATGTCCCCCTGGAGGTCGTCTCCTGGAAAGCTCAAAACAGCTAACGCAGCCCTAGTCCTCTGCCTGAACATAGACGTTGACCCCCCAGACATCGTCAAGACAAACCCGTGTGCGGTACTCGAGTGCTGGGTTGATCCACATACAATGCCCTCTCACAAGGCCCTTGAAGTCATTGGAACCAACTTGCAGCATCAGTTCGAGGGACTGAGTCCGAAATTATCCTACAAGCCAATTCTAGACCCTTCGTACGAAGATCTGCGTCGCTTTTGCGCCACCCTACGAAAGCAGGCCAGAGAGGACACTGTACTTTTCTACTACAATGGCCATGGTGTCCCTAAACCAACCGCCAGCGGCGAGCTATGGTGCTTCAACCGGAATTATACACAATACATACCAGTTTCCTTGGCTGAAGTGCAACATTGGCTCGGTACTCCTTGCGTGTACATCTGGGATTGCTCGACAGCCGGTAATCTGTTGTTGAACTTTAATATCTACGCCCAAAGACGTGATAATGAGAACGCTGGTCGATCGGAAGGTGCTCCGCCATTTTCAGAATCGATACAGCTCGCTGCGTGTGCTGCGAATGAGCAACTACCTTCGTGCCCGGAACTCCCAGCCGACCTTTTTACCTCATGCCTCACATCACCCATCGATATTGCCCTACGTTACTTCGTCATGCACAATCAACTCCCAAATAACATCACCGCAGACATGGTCATGCAAGTCCCTGGAGACCTCAAGGATAGGCGCACCCCCCTCGGAGAGCTTAATTGGATATTCACCGCCATCACCGACACCATTGCATGGACATCATTCTCAAGAGAACTCTTTACCCGACTCTACCGGTCGGACCTCCTAATTGCTTCACTATTTAGGAACTTTCTTCTGGCCGAGCGTATCATGAAGAATTACCACTGTACACCTCACACATCTCCTTCCTTACCTCCTACGAACACCCATCCCTTGTGGGCGGCTTGGGACCTCGCCGTTGATTCCTGCTTGCGTCAGCTCCCAGAGCTACTCAAACACACGGACACGAGCATGCTCGGCATGGCCATGGGTAGCGCATCCATCAAAGCTCGAAGGCAGGCGCAGGCACAGGCCGCAGCACCCCGACAGGATAAGTTGGGTCACGGTGAAAAGCCATATACTTATATTCCCAGTCGCTTCTTTGCCGATCAGCTGACTGCATTCGAGGTTTGGATCTCTCGTGGAGGTTCTGCCCTAACAAAGCGCGGCCCATTATCATTACCCCTTCAAACCTTTGACGGGCCTGAGGCCGAGGATAGTCTTGCGACCGGAAGCCCGGGATCATCGGCAAACCATTCTAAGAAGGACCACCATCTTGTCCCACGCAAGCCGCCGGAGCAGTTGCCCATCGTTCTCCAGGTTCTGTTATCTCAGCCTCACCGTCTCAGAGCACTTGTCCTTCTCTCTCAGTTCGTCGATCTCGGCCCATGGGCGGTCCACCTCGCTCTTGCCATCGGAATTTTCCCGTATATCTCCAAGTTACTCCAGGCAGGCGGCCAAGACCTGCGGCCTGTCCTCATATTCATCTGGTCTCGCATACTTGCTGTCGATCCGTCGTGCCAAGTTGACTTGTTCAGTAATGGGGGTTATAAGTACTTTGCAAACATTCTTGCTGCACATGACGACACTCAACATCTGACTATCCCTAATGGTTCAGAACACAAGGCCATGTGCGCATTCGTTTTAGCGGCTATCGCCCGCGATTACCCACACGGTCAGAATGCATGTTGGCGCGAGAAAGTGTTCCATTCTTGCTTCGAACGCCTAGATGAGGGCGACTTCCTCTTGCGACAATGGTCAGCCTTATGTATCGGACAACTATGGGATAGAAACGACGACATCAAGATCTTCGGCGTGGACAACGGTACTCAGGACAAGTTCATTTCCCTTTTAACAGATGATTCACCGGAAGTACGTGCCGCGGTGCTCTTCGCTCTGGGAACATTCATGGGGGCATCTGGCTCAGGAAACCCGACGAAGACTGGTGGAGGGGGGACAGGGACTATGCATCACCTAGAAGAGCGTGTTCACTTTCGAATGGAGGTAGCGGTCGTCACGGGAGGCGCGTTGGCAATCAAGGAAGATGCTAGCCCCATGGTTCGCAAAGAGCTCTTGGTTCTCATCAGCTGTCTTGTCAAGGAGTGGCGGGGACATTTCGTCGTTTGTGCCTGGGTTTACTGGGAAGAAGACAGAAGATGGAGGCTCAGCGCTACTACTGAATATCGCGACGAGGACGTAACAAGCCAGGCAGTCTCCGAATGGTTAGATAGCTTCGGGGATGAGGAAGTTCGTGAAGAGAATCGGGTCATTCTATCGTCATTCTTCACCATATTTTCCGTCCTACTCGAGCTTTCCGTGGATCCGTATCACGAAGTGGCAACAAATGCGCAGACCATTGTCGACTACATCATGGCTCTTCTCCTGGAATCACCGTTTACTCGACTGGAATCCAGTTCGCTCCATCACCTGCCTCCTCCCCAACGTGCACCTGCAGGGGCCCGATCTCGGCGATCGTCCCTTACATCTTCTCCGGCTTCCCTGACACGTTCGTCATCACCAACCGTATCTCGTCCTGCTGCCGCGCGTAGCGACACCGTGACCGGCACGATATCAACCGGGATGAACAACACACTTAAGCGTACATCATCTATTGCGAACGCGCTCAAAAATTTGGCTGGAGGCATCACATTTCCATCTATTGAGGATGGCCGCTCTTCGCCCCATCGCGTCCAACATACTCACGCATCCTCGATACCTTCCTTTGAAAAGCTGGGGGTCTCACGACCTCCATCTCCAAACCTCAATTTCGCACAATATGCATCTCCGTACTCCCGTCCCGCATCACCACAACCTCCTGTATCATCAAAGAGTGCTCCTGCCTCACCAACAGCATCGGCCCGGCACTCTGCGGAAGATCGCTCACATCCCAGCACGGATTTCTTACCCTCTGATGTGATGGAGGCGTTGATGGAAGAGGATATGGAGCGACTGCGCTCACGGCGGAGAGCTGCGCATGGGACAAGGGGACGCAATGCCGTGCCTCATAGCCCAGCCGACAGCACCTTCTCCAGCGACTCTACAGGAAGTAGTGTTATTCTCGGCTTGGGAACAGGCGCAGGCATCCGCGATATTCTACCGTTGAAAAGCCACTTTTTCGACTGGTGTTGCGAATACTTCAAGGAACCGCAGATGCGGGTAAGCGACTAATTGAAGTATGTTTTTTCCCGTACTGAATGTCCAACCCCGATAGCAAGCCGAAGCGGATGAGCCGGGGAGCGTGGAGTACAATTATCAAGCTTGGCGCCATCAACGTAACGAACAGGTGCTGTCTGAGACTCGGGATCAAGCAGAGATCGCTTGTTAGTGCTCTCCTTCAGTCTTGCCTACCAGCCATTGATACTGACAGTATTGTAGCCGATCGACCCTGGGATAAGCTAGTCACCACACTGCAATTCCAAAGCGCCCCGTTATCAATAGCATTCCACGCATACGACTCTCATGTCGCTATAGCAAACGAGGCAGACATAATCAGGTCGGTCCTACAAATTGGAGTGGCGCGTCGTGGGTGCTGACTTGGAGCGTTAGTGTATGGGATTGGTCGCGACGTCGGCAGCTGGCGCGTTTCCACAATGGTAATCCCAAGAAAGCAAGTATCACTTCACTCCAGATCATCAACCAAGATGTTGGCGGCATGTTGCTTGCAAGCTCCGGTAACGTTCTACGTCCCTGCCCCCCTTCGCAACTCCATTAACAACGCGTCCAGCCGACGGCATGATTCGACTCTACCGTAATTACGATCCTGCGACAAGCAGCACTGATGTTCAGATGGTGAGCGCCTTTCGCGGGTTGAGTGAGATCATTGGTATGCGCCGTGGAGCTGGAGTGGTAGTGGACTGGAAACAAGCTGGAGGGTTCTTACTCGTTGGAGGCGATTCGCGCATTATCAGAGTGTGGGACGCCCATACGGAGGCCCAGCTACTCGTACGTGCATATTCAACCTCAATCGTGAATCAAAACCCATAGTTCATCCACAGGACTTAGATACCAACTCTGATAGCCCGGTCACCGCGATCGCTTCGGAGCGCGGTCCATCCTCAGTTTTACTCGCCAGTTTTGCCGATGGCGTTATCAAAGTATTCGATCGGCGTTTGGAGGAGGAGGACGCCGTGGTGCGATCGTTCAACGAGCACACCAGCTGGGTCCAGAACGTTCGCTGGCAACCACACTTTGGAAACCAATTCTTATCAGGGAGGTTGGTGTCAGCTCTTGTCGCAGCTTTCTGGACTGCCTTTGAGCTATTGTTTTAGTATGAGTGGCGAAGTCAAGCTTTGGGACATCCGTGGCTCCGATCGAGCCGTTGAGACATGGGATGTTTTCCCTGGAGGACTGGCCGCATTTGATGTTCATGAGCAATGCGGGGTGTTTGCAGGGTATGAACTCACACACACTTTGACATATGTCACGATGCTCACTAAGTTTCTCAGGCTCCCTGCCCTGTCGTCCTCGAACTGGCGGACTCAGCGCGCTGTTGTTTATTCAATACCACACCCGAATATCCTCTCCACTGTGAGCATGAACACGGGTCTGACGACATCTCCGACTCGGGGCTTCCCATCTCAATTCATACCACGGTCGGGCTCCATTGTATTCCACCCAACTGAAATGTTGTATGGAGCTGGTAGCCCTGACGGGACTGGTAAGTGCTCAATACTTGTCGAAGAATAAATTCGCTTAGGCAACTGTCGTCAGTACGCATCTACGGCTCCAACTTGATGTGAGAACGAGCCGAACGGACCTTGAGCTCGATGTAGACTCGTTACGCGTCAGACATGTCAAGTCTCTGCGATTTGTTTTTGAATTCTCTTTGATGTGAAATAGTATATAAGCCGCTATTGACATACCTACTAATTCTACTCGTGTTAATTCTTTCTCATGGATGCTCGAGTCGGAGTGCACCGCTCTGGGTGGTTTCCATTCTCGTTAGTTGAGCGCGGATTCTCGACGCGCGTCACGGAGTTGAATTTGGCCGTTGGCTGAGCCTATTTTTGCTCGGTTGTCAAGCAAGGCACGATAATTCGACCAATTCCAGATTCAAAATCAACAACCATGCCCCCTGCTGCAGCAGAGGAGAGTCACCCTCCACTACCCATTCCCAACGAAACCGAAGACGTGGAAGGAGAGGAAAGTGATGACTACGACGTTGAGGTAGGTAATAGCTATGTATTTTCCTCCCTCTCAACTTGGTACTTTATAGGATGATGACGAGGACCAATACGATGAGGACGAGGAAGATGATGACGATGATGATGACGATGAAGCAGAACCGAACGGAGTGAGCCCTGTTTCGCCTTTCGCTAACGCCCCACATTCTGAACACACTGGCTCATAGCAACAAACCAACAAGAGTAACCTGACGGCGCTGCTCTTGGGTGAGAAAGCAGTATGTGGATGATCGATTTTCCTGTTCATTAGAAACATGGCTAAGTTGAGATTGGAATGGTCAGGTCCCAGAGGAAGATGATGGAGACGAGGAATACAACGTAGATGCTGTCGAGGGTGGTGGAAAGGGGCCGACTGCTGCGGGCGCTGTGAAACGTAACAGGGATCAAGAGGAGGAGGAAGAACAGGAGGAACAGGAGGAACAGGAGGAACAGGAGGCGAAGAAGCTCAAAGTGTAGAACAGAACAACTGTAGAGCGGAACAACTGGGACGAACACAGACCGAAACATAACTACTTAGTCTTGTTGTGCACGAATAGCTTTGGTCTTTTAAATTATCATACGATTGCGTCCGAGTCTTGCAACAAACAGAGACATCGTGATGTGGTAGCTGGCGAGTGCTCTCTAATACAACATTCAGGTCGAATACCAATACAGAGACGGGAGTCATGGAAATGGGGTTGTTGCGCATTTTGATCACCAGCATCGAGTTCGAGTACAGTGGGCTACAAAGCAGTCAGATTGATGCCAAGCACACCGCCAGGGTCCAGGGATAAACTCACCGTTTCTCCCAATTTAATTGCGCACACATGTACCTACGGGGCGACTATCACTTCCTTCCAGTCGACACCCTCACGGATAAAGAACGTCCTCCGATTCGGCTTGACGGCCATCTGGAGCCAATCGACATTCAAGGGCTCGATGACGACGAGGGCATAGTTACTGAGGGCAAACTCGGCCAGCTCCTTCTCTTTCTCCGTCTGTGCTTCGCTCGGTTTGGGCACCTCGATGGGCCAGTCGCGCATTTCCTCGTAACCGCCCTGCAGAGGGCTGCCAGGCGCCACTGGGCGGCACCAAGTGGCGCGCATCCGTTCATTTACGGCATCGAAAAGATCGCGTCGTTTCGTCTCCCAGTCAAAGCCGGATGCCTCGAGGGCCTTGATTCCCGTAAAATCGCCGGGGACGGCAGGGGGAGGTGCTGCAGCAGAGAGTGTGAACTCGGAATGACCAGGTGCAGCGAAAACCCGGGCGCGTCCAGTGATGCGGAATTGGTCCGAGGTGGCATCGATCCACCAGGCGAGCTCGACCCTATCGGCGTGCGATATCTGCTGGATCTTCGGAGTACGAATGTCGGTCGAGGTGACCAAAAGGGGGAGCGCAGGGATGGAGGGTGGCACGAGGAAGGCACGATGGATGTGCGAGCGGACATGAGGCTTGCCCGCTTCATCGATAGTGGCTATTTGGTACACTAGGACGAATATGGGGCCTTAACCGATACAAGAGCGCGAAAGGTGGTGAGACATTCGAATGAGAATGCTCACAGCTCGAGTTTTTGTTTTGTCTGACGGCCTGTTCGAGTGCGGTGTACCAGCGAGGGGCTTGAGGGGACATGTTCTGAACACAGTGGTGGATTGCTGGACACAATTTACGGTCCCGGTCGCAACACAAAGAGGGTGTGATGACTTTGACTCGAAAACTATTCCAACTCCAATAGTGCACTCCAGCTTTTTCTTATTTTTGGAAAGCGCTTTATTCTCAAAAGTACTACGGTTACGGGAGGTGAAACAAACGTTTGTATCTATACAATCCCCTCGTTCTGTTCTCTTGTAAAATTTCATACAGTATGGAATGATATGCACGTCACCGTCATCGTCTTTGTTCTCAATTTAAGAAGCTGAGGTGAATTCCAGAAAATGAGGAGTGGGTACGACACTTATTTAATTTGTTTACCTTTACCCCAGAAATAACGTGAAATAAATTCCCAAAAATCGCGAGAAAAACATGGTGAATATACTCATGGAAAGGACCATCGATCATTGATATCAATCATTACCCATGCATCGCTGTACACTCTGATGTGCAGATTTTATGATAGATCGACAAATGCGATGTGTCGGTCGAGAGACAATTCAACATGAGCCAATGTCGCGGTAACTTGCTGACAAACTCGTGGTCCATACGTGACAATATCAATCTTCTCTCATCCCTCTGGCAACATGCAATACCATCTGTTTACCCGGTTTACCGTGGACCAAGATTACGGTAAGTGCAGGTCCAACACACGTATCGTACCAACGCACCCAAGCCCGGGCCGGTGTTCAGTTGTGAGAACCCCCCAGTGGGCGTCCGTTCCTGCTGCCGAGCCGATTGAGACTCGGAATGAGGCATGCATGGCGCCCTTCCTAATGAGGGCTGTAGCAGCAAGCAACTCTCGATTTCTATCAATCATTAGTTACTCAGGGCATGGGCGGGTGTCACGGTCTATGCTCACCGTTGTCAGGTGGCCCCCTCGTTTCACGCACTTTGGGCGTCCCGCGTCCGCCACAGCGTGTGTGTGCCTAGTGACATCTCCGGGCGCTCTGTCCCCGTTCCACGTTCACTTTGCGACCACCGTTTGTCGGCCAAAATTGATTCCTTGATTCCGTCCCCCACTCCTCATCTACGTCGATAATATCCTGCCATGTCCCAGGAAGATAAACTCCCAGGTGCCGGAGGAGAAACTCCCTCGGGACCGGAAATCGAAGTGGTCGAACGTGAAGCACCTTCGCAGGATCACACGAGGGTTCCAACCAGCGCTGGCCAACGTCGCTCACATTCAGTCAAGAGCCACGAAAGTCGCAAAGCCAACCGCGCGCCCGCGGTGTCCCAGCTAACTCCGAAAGACCGCTTTCGCGCAGCTGTCCGAAAGGTCATTGCCGTCCATCGCACGTCGACCATCGCGTTGCGAGGCCGTCTGGGTGCCGAACCGGGCGTCGACCCTCGTCGTGCTAGCGCATTCGCCGCCTATGGACACATACGCCAAAAATGCGTCATCGACGTTATCGACTACTCGTCTATCAGGTGCAGCGCTGGTCGCATGACCAATAGAGGGTTCGTCGAGTTCCTTCAAAACGACCGAGCGTCCGCCCGTGAGCCATGGGTCAGAGTTCGCTGGATCAACATTGGGGGTATCAGCTGGGATGTCATCAGCGCACTCGCTATGAAATATGGTAAATAGCTGCATGGATACCCTTTGCTTACGTCCTGACGCTTTTTTTTTCAAGAACTGCACCCCCTATCTGTGGAGGACCTGCTCCACCACCGGAGCGGCCATGCGCTTTCAAAGGCGGACTACTATCCTGAGCATCTCTTCATACGTGTCTTGTGCCACTCACTTGGTTCTACCGCCAATACATCTGGGCCGGACGCGCCTCCCCCATTCACCGAGTTACCGCGTTCCGCCTCTCCCCAGCGTTTCGATGAGAAGTTGGGTTTGGAACGTGAACGCACTTTCGGGAGTAGTTATGGAGGCGAATTTGATCCGATGGCCGATGAATTCGACTCTGCCAGGGCCACCCTGGTTGACCCTGAGATGGGGGGTCGCAGTGCATCATTTATGGTGAGTTGGAACGTCTTCCTTTCACGGCAAACTGAGTTCCTTAGGCCTTTCCTTTTCCTCTTGGAGGCTCATAAGCGTAGGCGCGCTGCTGCCGAAATGACGCTGGATGAGCTGAAGAAAGGAGACCGCGTCGGGGTTCACATAGAACCTTTGTGTATATTCCTTTTCCGTGATGGTAATTTCTCATTGTCTCGTCCCATCGACCCCTTCCCCTCACAGTGCTCATTGTTAGGCACTGTCATATCGTTCAACTCAACGCCAAGTCTTGATTTGACGGAGCCAATCGCTGCCCGTGTTCGTCAACGGGACACCTCTTTGCGAAAGAGTGCTACTGCTTGCTTACTCGTTCAAAGTCTGCTCGATCTTGGTGTGTCGCTTACATTAGAAACCCCACTTTGTCTAACATGATCTTGAATTTAGTTGTCGATGCCGCCCTAGAAGTCGTCGATGAGTACCGTACGCGTCTCAGCACGGTCGAGCGCATGATCCTCATCAAATCGAAGGTCACAAACGTTAGGAGTCGTTCGTATTCTTTTGTTCATCTCACCGACTGAGACTCATGGCATGTTGTCAGTCCATATACTTTCTGGAGATTTGATTTTGCATAAGCGCACTCTTGGACCTGTCAAAGCCTTGATATATGCATTGAGAACCTATGATACTGAGAGAACGGCAGCATGCCTCGACTTGTCAGAGTCTGGGGATCAGAAGGTCGTTGGGTACTTGTCTCCGAAGTCTAAGATATACCTCGTTGGTCCTTTCCTTCGCGGTCTGTCTTCTATATCATGCCTTGACGTACTTTCCTTACAGGCCGACGTGTACGATCACATGGAATACGCAATGGCCAGCCTGGACATGTATTCGGCCATGGCAGAGAACTTGATTAACTATACGTTCAACGTACGTCACGGCTCCTGGTTTTACTTCCCATGTACTGAAGGGCCGTTGCTTAGATGGCATCCTACGAAATGAATGAAGTGATGTACGTTTCAGAATTATGATACTGTCCAAGCTCTCGCTCAACATCCACACAGGCGCCGCTTGACGTTATGTACTGTTGTGTTCTTGCCGCTGACATTGCTTACGGGTTACTTCGTAAGCATTTCCCCATCCCTCTACAGAGATATAAACCTGAGCTCCGTTAGGGTATGAACTTCGAAAACATGTGGACTGTCAATCACGGCCATACCGACCTTATGTACGTGTTCGCCCCGCGTCGATTCCCCTAGTCGTATTAATTAGTTTCCAGTTTCTGGATCATCGCAATTCCTGTCCTGGCGATTATCATGCCTTTATTCATGTGGCCTGACATCGTCCGCATCTATCACTATCTCAAGAAAAGATCCCTAGATCGCAATGTCACGAAGGCACGTCCTAACTGAGTGGATCTACCCTCTGATGTGCTCACTCGAAATACTATTTAGGGTTTCAAAATCGAGTGAACACTTGACTCCATTTCAATTCGACGATCTAGCCAGATCCAGTAGCTCCCATATGTCACACCCAGGTCGCATCATTTTGTTTAATCTCGTAGTTACTTCAGGACACACACGCCCTTGGTTTCCTTTTCCTACATGTTTCGTTTCCTTGGTTTACTTGGTTGTGCTGCTTTGTCCTGGTATCATGCTATCACATATTTATAGCCTGGATTAATCCGTGTGGCCTCCCCCTCCTTTATTGGACATGTGCCCTTATCTTCTTAACACAAGCGCGAACTTCGACGCAGTGTCGTCGCAGCGAGTGTTTATATACTGATGGATCACACTTTCCCTCGTTCAAATGCCATCCACCTAAAATCATAAGACAACGAAGACAAAACCTAAAGACGCCGACTGGCGGTAGTGCAGCTAGTGTGTCTAATAGACCCGCACCTAGAATTGGCAAATCTGCGAAAACTTCACTGCTGGACTATTCAGAGATCACGCAGGGTAATGTGTTGTACCACCCAGTTATCGCTATGTAGCCTCGTCTAACTGTCCGCTGTCCGCATGAGAGCACGTAGGAACTTCCTAGTCGCAACGTGGGTCATAATATTACTGCATACTCTGACTTACGAACTATAGGGTCTCATCGCATACAGTACTGTCCGCAGTTCTGCGACCATTGGTAGCGCCGATACTGAATTGAATCAAGGCTGGGGTGGCTATCTTGGTCCACATGTAAATGTTGCTAAGGCGAAATCGTGCTCTGGTGCCAGTGAATTTCCTGAATACGTGGTATCACCTCGCCGATCGTGTCAAGGTGGGACAGATGGACTGAATTCCCAAACGCACGGATCCATTAGGCGCTCAAGCAAAACCGGCACAGAGACTTAAGTTTTGCGAATAAAGTTAAGTGCAAGGAACGTGCTGAGAGATAAATAACGTGAGGGTTAGAACCGTTTCTCCAGCGGTCTGATGATCGTCCCCATCTAATCATACAAGTTTAGTCCTGATGAGATTCATTACGGAACTTATACTGCACCTTTTTCGTAACCTTGGGTAATGTCGCACGTTGAGTCGCGATGCGAGTGTTCCATTCTCTCCCGATGGGCATCTCCAGGGTGCGCTCGAACTGCGTTTTGCTCGTGTACGGATATGGTAAATCTTTCGTCAAGTACTTCGCCGCCTTCTTGTCGTGCTTCTCCGATATGATCACATGTGCTTTGCCAAAATCTGCGCGAGACTGAGAGTCTATACCAGCAACCTTCTTTATTAGGTGAGGTTTCGGGGGAGCCTTGCGTGTTCCTTGCCCACCCCAAGTACCCTGTAAAGGTTCCACAAAATGAAAAAAAAAAAAAAAAGATGGGAGAATCAAGCGCAGCTTACCCAACCAGGAAACGAGGTGTCTACCTCATACGGAGCATCCTCCTCTACCTCGCGACGCTTGGCTTCCGCAAACTCCTATGTCAACCAGGTCAAGAACTGTACGGCACTCAATTGATATGAGCAAACCTCTACGACATTGTCCCCGGCGAAAGCCCTTGTTACAAGTTCCCTTTGTTGGAACGCATTGTGCGTCCTGCCAGGGTTCTTGCCTTTTCGCTTAAGCTTTTCTTCTTGCTCCTCGACCTCGTCATCTCCGTCGGAACTATCCTCTTCAGGTTGTTCTTGTTTACGTCCTTTGAATGATGCCAGCAACACATCCGCTGGGGAAATCTCAAGGACACCATCATCCTGGACTTTTGCGACCTCATCCTTGGTCTCCCTCTGCTTCTTTCGGAGCTTAGTCTTGGCCTTAACGGCACTCGTGCTATCCTTGCTGACAGCAACCTCGTTCTTCTTTAACACTGTGTGCGAGGCTGGGCCATCACGGGAGAGCCAAGGATTATGATCACCGGAAGTTTGCTGAGTGACCTGACTTCGTGAAATAGACAGAGTCTGGGAGTCAATGGGCGACATAGTTGGGGTCGCTGTGGGGAGGGAATGGAGATCTGTAGACTTCAGAGTGGTGCTTGACGCATCCGACGGCGCTGGCCGTTGCGCCAAGATCGACGTTAGCTACGTGACAATGTCAGTGTGATTCCAGTTGAATTCCAAACCACCTACACCGGATGGTCGAAGGGAAACCCTTCCACCTGTGCGCTGAATGATGACGGAGGGATCGTCCTGAGGTAACTCTGGGTTGCCATCTTCATCTTCATGGGGAGGCGCATCCGAATCCCGGAGCTCTTCCATCAAATCGTCGACCGCCTTATCGATTTCTCTTTGCTCGCGCGCAGCTGCGTCCTGCATGAATTTCATGTCAAAGACACTCTTCCCTTTGGCCCCGGCCAGGACCGAGTCGTCGCGTTTAAGCTCTGCTAGTTTGTCGAAAACTCGAGCTTTCAGTTGGGCTGGATCGTCCTCGTCGCTACCATCGTCATCACTGTCGCTGCCCTCTTTGCCACCCTGGATCTTCCTGCGTAGCTTCTCCCCCCTCTCTAGCATCTCCGCCATATCTTGACGTTGATCGTCGTCCATCTCACCTTTGCGTCGCATCGCTCTTGCCCACTTTCCCGTGACTTTATGTTTGAGAGTCGCTCGCTCTTTGGCGCGCTCCGCTTCCTGAGCCTCGGGTCCTTCGGAGTCACTTTCGTCGCCACGTTGTTTCTCTTTCGCCCGTCGTCTTAAACGCCGGTACGTCTTGCTCTTGATTTTAGCAACCCGTTTCGCCTTCATTTCAGCACGGAACATGAGCTCGCGAGTCCTCATTATCTGTGCGCGTCGCGATGCAATCTCTTCAGCTGAAAGGTGGTTCATTTTAAGTTCCTCGGCTTTGTGGAGATCCTCTTCTCTCATCTGTGCTCGTTTGAGAAGTTGATCCACGGCCTTTTCCAACTCGGTAGACGGCTGTGAATGAAGTGTCAACCAACGGCCAGATTGGAATTGGAACGTGCTGAAAACGGGCCTCACCTTAAACTTCGCTGTAAGCTCAAGATTAGATACCTTTCCGACTGGTTCTCTTTGTAATGGAAAAGAGAGATGCTCGGCCTTTGGGTTCAGAGATTAGCGAGCGTGAGATGGAAGGGCGTGAGTACAACCTCTTGGATCTGTTTCATTGTTTCTTTCCATTTGTCAACCTCTTCTTTTGTCTGTTCGTACGCCGCCTCTCTGTCTAACCTGTCTTGCGTCCGTTGAGGTAGTGGTGCTGAAAGGGGAGCTCCACGAGTCCGTGATGCATCTAGAACTTTGACAGACTTTTTAAGGGAGAGCACTGCCGACGAATGAGATGCCAGTGGTGCGATCAAGTCGTCTAATCGAAGCTGCTGGCCTAGAAACATTGAGAACAACGCACTAAATATATACGTGGGGGCGTACCAGATGTCACGGCTGTGAACTCCCCTTCTACTCCAACTGCTGTCTTTTCTTCCATTAACCTTCTCTTGCGTGGGAGGGGATTACTTGCGAGATCACTATCCCCTTTTCGTTTCCTAGATGTTTCCAAAGAGGAGACAAATTTCTCGAGGCCCTCGAGAGCGCTCGGATTGACGCCCTCGTCTGCCGACAGTGCAGTGTCCTCATCCCCTTCTCCCTCTTCCTCCTCTTCTTCCACCCCGGCATTGGCACTTGGCTCAGTACCGTGGCGTTCAGCGTGGGAATGACCCGTGGGTTCCACTTCCATGTCATGATCGGCACGGCCGTCAAGGACGTCGAGGACATCAATAAAATCTCCCGAGTCACCGTCCTCATTAGAATCCGTAGTATCGTCACCATCGCTGAGGTCAATTTCTGGCGGATTGGAGGTGTTGTTATGCGACGCCTTACCGCGAGACTGATTTCACAGACGCTGAGCACCACATAGGAAAAGAAACGGATGAGAGCGCGTACATTTGGAAAGGAAAATCCAGCAAAACGTTCGTCATCCGTGTCTTCGAACGCAGCGTCGCTATCAAGTTCTTCGTCATCCTCTGATGGGACGTCCTCGTCCTCTACGCTTTCACCTATAAGCCGCGGTTTACGCATGTCGGCGACGGAGTCATCGTCAGAGGCAGCACCGTGTTCACGGGCTTCATCTTTATCAAGTGACAGTGGTACATGAGCCCTTCTGACTTTATGGGATTGATATTCATATACGTCCAACTTTGCAGGGTTCCGGAAACGATTAGGTCGTCGCCTTGATTTTGACGAGCGCGAAGAGAGAGACGGAATAGAAGATCGTTGGTTTTTCGATATTTTTGCCATCGTAATGATTGGACTTGAACGAAATTCACCGGGCCGGTCAAAGTCACCTACCTAGCGATTACCGATTACCCAAACGATCCAGACACACATTGCACCATTAATACTGACCGAGGTCCAACCATGCGGCAAATGCGTCAAAACAGGCATGGTATTTTAGTTGTCTATCTTATTTTGTCCTTTGTTACCTTTACAATTATGTGGTTGCATTTTCGAAGAAGAAGAAATACGAGTCGAGAGCAATCCTCAAGAGTACTGCAAGCAACTGGGTTGTCTATAAAGTCTAAAAGAAGGACAGCAGTAATGTAGCGCATAGTCCACCAAGCGCGCCTCTTACTTCATCCGTGCGAGGATGGGAGCCCAGTATTTGTCGCCCGGGTCACACTTTGCAAGCTTGTCGTAGTCATACCATGTTACCACACCCGTCGAGTCTGCGACAATGGCGCGTTGCGCATACGAATATACTCCGGCGTGCAGCAGGAACTGCGTGTTTGCACGCTTTAGGTCGGGCTCTGGCGCAGGCTTATGGGCTATCAGTAGCTACTCTCAGGTCAGTGAGTTACAATCAATATACGAGCGAGCGCAGAGGATCAGAGCTAACTGTATCAGGATATTGTACAGGCCTGCGGAAGTTGATGTTGATGGATTTGAGAATGAAGGAAACACCCTGCGCTCGCAGAAACGCGTCGACCTGGGCCTGACCGCCAAGCTCTTCCCCGATGGACGAAATCCAGCGAATGCGGCCTGCCTCGATGAAGTGAACTGAAGGAGGGTGAGTGAGCCAGAAGGGGGATGGAACAGAAATGGGACCCAATACGTACGATATCTAACATTATTGACGTGTCTAGTAAGCATGTGAGGTGAGACGGTCTTCAGCACGATGGGGATGGTC
>Ga0307509_10004253_pt1 | contig 20858 bp, 20 predicted proteins | sample 10_EM_MG_FD_202245 | JGI IMG/M metagenome (GOLD analysis project Ga0307509, IMG submission 202245) | Populus trichocarpa ectomycorrhiza microbial communities from riparian zone in the Pacific Northwest, United States - 10_EM | ecosystem: Host-associated > Plants > Roots > Unclassified | place... | reverse complement strand
CTGGGCCAGTGAGTCCACCACCTAGGTATTGATTCCGGTTGTTGTCATAACAGTTAGCCACTGGTATGACTTCGATAGGAAGAGTTTTTCACCTGCGGTTGTATTGGAGATGCATTGCAGAAACTCATATCCTATTGACGGAGTTAAGTGTACCCGAGTTGGTCCGACACTTCCGGCAGGATAAATCCTGATGGAGGGTAGACCTCGGACACACCCTGAGCAGGACAGGGTGCTCGCACAAAGGTCGGAAGTAGTGGTGAATGTCAAAGGCTTAAATCTGATATCTACTTAAGTTTAAGCGTTTGGCATTCTACTTCGACAACCAACCTTTCCTCGAGAGAACTAAATTGAGTGAAGCTTCGAGCTTAACTATATTAAGTTTTACCGTTGATTCTTCTGAATTGTTTACCTCATCTTTATCTTCTACTTTGAGTGTTTGGTGCGGTCGCAACCTTAGAGTTCACCTCTCTACAACGTGCCCCCATTACACGACACATTGATGAAAAAGAAGAATAAAGGTAAGAAAAATATTTGAGGCTATCATGACTTCTCTGTAGACCGAAGAAGCCTAGGACAAGAATATGGAAGGATGGGGGACATGCCAAGTTAGCTTGGGTCAGGAGTCGGTCTGGGTGGCAGGTTATCAATTATTTTCAACATCCTAACATTTTACAGAGGGTCACATGAGAAATTAGCCCGACCAAAGAACACCATAAAAAACCTAAACATACCAGCAGATCAAAAGGCAAGAGAGTCACAAAAAAGGCACTATGCAAGGGGTCGCGAGTGGTATACACACCTAGTATTTTCCCATGTCATTTCCTCGTTATCGGCTTGCCGCTAGCCAAGTTGTTGCTTGAGTGCGGCTACCTTTAATATTACAATTCTTAGCCCGGTATGTTTATATGTATAGTAATATAGTTATGAGAGGAAGCATAGTTCCTTAGTAACTGACATTAGCAGGAAGCGATTGGGTGGCTGACAATTCCTGTAATAGATGCTTTCTTAACTTCTGGAGTCTCCCCGGTTTCTCCCGCGCGAGAGAGCCTCTCTTCTGTGCTAACCTGGTTTTTGATTCGCAGTTTGGCTACCTCCACTTCAATTACTCACATTTTGACCGCTGATTTGTTCTGGGAATTTGTAAGCGCTGCCTCCTTCTCCTTAACGAGAGCTTCAGCGGTTCCCAATTGCTCCTTCAAAGTCGCCTCTAATCCCTTTGAGTCCTTGATAGCAATTTCAATCGCGGATTCCTTAGCCTTGATAAGCTCCTCAAAACTGTCGACTTGTACCTTGAGTTGCTTCATCTCGGCTTCGAGGTCAGACTTCTCTTTGGTAACTATTTCTAAACTGTTAGATTTCTGTGCTATCGGCTTCCAGCCAGGGGACCAATTGGTTAGTTTTCTCGTGATCAGTTTCCTTTGCCTTCACAGCCTGAAGAGCAGTCTCCTTCTCCTTTTCTAGGATATTGAGCTCTCCCTTCAAAGATTCTAGTTCAGCCGTAATAGACGTCACAGAGGCTTCCTTCTCTTCCGTAAGGACTTCCTTCTCCCTGTTGAGGGATCTGTTCTCACCCACTAGGGCTGCCTTCTCTTCCTCCAAAGCTTCCTTCTCCTTCTTGAGAGCAGCCAAAGTAGCTTCAATTTCCTTCTTTTCGGATTCAAGTATTTCAATGACTCCGTCCTTGCTTGGTATACCAGACTCCCCAGCCCCAAGCTTGTCCTTCAAGCTCTTGATTTCATGCTTCAGGTCATCAGCCTCCACCCGATAGATTAGTTCCATCGACTTGTAATCAGCCTCCATCGACGCATGGAGATCCTTAACCTCTTCCTCTGACTTCTCAACAGATGCAGTCTTTTCGACCAGCTCCTTCTTGGCCTCCGAGGCCTCCTTCTCGAGGACTGAAGCCTTCTTGAGAAGCTCCTTATTTAAAGTCTTCTCCTTTGCAACCTCGGACTCGAGTCTAGATTTAGACGCCTCAGCTCCCTGTAATGATACCTGCAACCTTTTGATCTCACCATCCTTACATGTCATAATCTGGTCAAGTTCTGCCTTCGCTATTTCAAGGTGTTTTGAAAGGGCGTTGAAAGCAGATTGATCAGAGACCACATCCAGGGCGGCCTGTAGCTCCACCCAGGAGGCTTTCTCAGTTGCAAGTTGGCCCTCAAGCGAAGAGATGGTAGAACTATTCGTCTACAATAATTCTGCCACACTTTCCTCCACCCCTTTAAGCTCCCCATCCATACGAGAGATCTCGGTGGCATGTGCCTCTCTGGTTGAATCTAGTTGGGTAACAAGCGACTCGTACCTTTCCGAAAGCAGAGAAAACTTTTCGTCCTTACCAGAAGTGAGCTCTGCCTTTATTTTCTTGATTTCGGTAACCTGTTCAGCCCGCTGAGAATCAAGGGCAACCTTATGGGCTTGCTCAAGCTTAGAAGCCATCTGTGTAAATGTTAGCGACTCGACTCTTGGAAAGAAAACATTGCTACTGACCTCAGCGCTACCTGCCATATCCTCAACAACCTTTTCAAAACCCGCTTTGAGTTTTGCCAGCTGACCTTCCTTGTCCTGCAATAAATATTGTGAGCAAAAATATAAATGATGTGCACACATATGGAATCAACCGCCAGTTCCTTATTCAAGGCCTCCAAAGTGCTCTGTAGGGCGGCGACTTCTTCCTTCCCTTGCTCCTGTGCCGACTTGATTTCAGTCTCGGATTGCTGCTTAACCAATTCCAATATCCGTGAGGCTGCTTGGATCTCCTCTTTTGTGGTATCTAGCTAGGCCGTCAAATGGTCGATCTTGCTTTCACATTTTTTGTCCTTGCTTTCAACGGTGCCAGAAGCTTCCTTCTTCCGGACTTCAATGGATAATGCAAACTGCTTCTGCTGAGCTTCGTTCTCCTGTTTGACAGCTTCAATTTTTTCAGCCGCTTCTTTCAGAGTAGTCTCCAAAGCTTCAGCGCTTTCCAACTTAGCAGCTTCAATCTTCCATAGCAGATCCTCCTCCAATACCTTAGCGGCAGATTTAGCTTCTTGACGTTGGGCAGACAAAATCTCAGAACCCTTTTCTAACTGCTCTCGGTGCTCTTGAATAAGCTTCTCGAGTTTAGCATCAGCCTTCTCGGCCAGGACTTTCTCGGTATTAACTGCCTCTGCCAATTCCGCTGCGTGTTTCGCTCGGAGATCTTGGATAGCTTCTTCACTAGCCTTACTTTCAAGTGCCGCCTTATCCAGGTCTACTTTTAGAACCTCGATAACACTACCGCGGCCATCAATTTCCTTCTGCCGAGACTCAAGTACCTCTATGTTCTTTTCAGAAGTACCCTTAGAACCCTCATGTGCATCCTCGATCTGTTTCTTTAACGTTGCAATCTCTTTAGTAAGCCTCTAGACAAGGCCTTTAGTATTAATGGAGCTCTGGCTGTTGGCTTCCTTCTCAGTTGCAAGAGGAGGGTTAAGAGCCTCAACCGCCTTTTGGAGATCGCCGGTTTCAGTCGCGGCCTTTGCCTCGGCGTCCTTAAGAGCCTTTCGCGGAATTAGTTTATAGCCACACATCGTATCGAAAATAGAAATACCTTTTCAACCAAGGAAGTGTTATTGGATACATCCTCAGCATGGCGTGCTTCTAGAGACTGAAAGGAAGTTTTCAGAGCATTAATCTGTGCGACAAGGTCTTTTTCTTTTGCACCGAAGCCATCCTCAAGAGTTTTGAGTTCTTTTGCATGCCTAGCAATCATCTTATCATTTGTATCCCTTATCCTTACCACAGATTCCTCGGCCAGGGCTGCAATCTTTGCCTCAGCATCCTTATAATGGACCTGTAGCATCTCATTCTGTATATAATTTGTTAGCCGCGGATCTGCTCTGGTTTAATATGTGATAAAACCTCACCGCTACTTGAATGATAGTAATCCTTGTTTTAAGGTCTGCCAGCTCAGACTCCAACTCTCCAGTAGATGTCTTGGCATCGCCATTGCTGGTAGGGTGGCCGCCGCCTTTGGAAAGTTGTTTCAAAAGCACCTTGTTCTTTTCCTCCAAGTCAGACACTTTGGCTTTTAACACTTCTAACTCCTTTGAAGAAGTGGTACTCGATGCACTGAGAGTCCCACTGGGTCCCGTAGCTCTCAAACGTAAAGTCGAAGTGCTGGGCCGAGAAGAAAGATGGGAGATTCCAGTAGTTCCCCTTGCAGCCGCAGTGATAGGCCGTCCGGCGGCGGACGGCGGCCGAGGCGAGATAGCATTCTCCCACGCCGTGGAAGCAGCTGAAGCGTGCCCAGCAGTTGCTGTATTAGATAGTGCAGACATCGAAGGGCGGGACCGATGTGAAGGTGCTGTAGGTGTGGTTGTAGAAGTAGCGGCACTTCTCACATTGCTAGCGGTACTTGCACTCCTTCCTGCCGAAGACCAGATATTAGCGGTAGAACTAGTCGAACTGCTTGAACTGGATGCCGTTCCCTACTTCTCGGGTGAGGGGGTAGCATTTGCAGCTGGAGAAGCGATTGCCGGTAGCCGTTCTCGAGCCAGCAGCTGGAGGATTGTTGGTAGTACTGTTAGTCGATCCAGAAACAGGCCTACGTGTTGCAGTTGTGCTAGCAGTGCCGGTGGCCCCATTGATTCCGACGGTAGATCTCTGTGGTCTTGATAAACTTGTGGTTCCAGTCCTCCGAGGCGGGAGACCAGAGGCCGGAGCAGCAGAGCCTGATCCAGTCCCAGCAGGACACCTAGCCGTTCCCGTCATAGTTGGTTTCTTGATTGCCTCCTTCTGCTCTTCCCGATTGGTCTCCTTTACTGGGTCAGGATATGGTGTAGAAGACACCTCCTCCACTACAAGAGTGATGGGCACACCCAAGCCCTGAGGGGAAGTTGGAGCTAGTGCCTCTTCAGGAGAGTCTGACATATTTGATTCTCTTTAAGAAATAAAAATTTAAAAAACCGACAAAGTTTAATATAAAAAAAAATAGATGGATACTAGCAGCAACAATATTAAGATCAGGAAAAAGGAGGAAGAAAGAAGGAAGGTGAGAGAGAACAACTTTCTGTTGGTGTGAGTACAAGTGGTCACTTTAACTTTAAAATTTTGTGTTGGGACCATTGCTGGAGCCGCATAGGGCAGAACGGACATGGGGTTAAGCCTGGTCCAGTTACAGATCTTTGGCTTGGCTCGAGTCTCTCGCTTGTGACTGGTCTCTCTTCCATCCCACCCTTCTCCTTTTCCATTTCCTCTATCCTTCTCCTCCTCCTATCTTCTTCCTCTCCTCATCCTCATCCTGATCCGGCCACTGTTTTCATGGTATTAACTACCTCTGCCATTTCGGCTGCTTGAGACGCTCTTCACCCCCCTGATTAATTTGATTGGGTTAATGGGTGGTGGTGGTTGTACTACACAAGTACGCAGGAGGCTACCGATTTCGAAAAGGTCATCGGTGCTAGAATTTCTCAAACATTTTCTGTTTCCCACCCTCCCCTCCTTTGCACCCTCCCCTTCTTTTTCTACTCGTACATTCCTAAATAAAATTATCTACCGGTACTGGGATGGGTGCTGGGCCCGTTTTCCTTTTCTTTGTTTCTTTTTTCCTCCTTTCCCACCCACTTGTGTTACTAGATTAGAACAAACGCGCTTCTTTTTGTGGCAAGGTACCGAGAAAAACACGGATATGAATTCTACCATTTGGGTATCTGCCTTTATAAAGACGACTGTATATCATACCTATCTCTCTAAGAATATGTATTACCTATCAAAGTAAGGTTGCCTGCTAACTACCTATCAATTGCTTAGATGACAACCGGGATAGTGTACACTGAGGTTGACAGAGGCGCAGATTCAAAAATAGAGGTCGCTAGGGTTAAAAGGGCATTGAAGGACAGAGTTATAAAAATCTCTCGGATGGGTGTGAGAACCCTAGCGAATCAGATCGCTTACAGAAACGCAGATGGTCGGTCCTTGCTCACATTGATGCACAAAATGAACAACAATGTTCTCACCTGACAGAAGCAGGTTGACGACCAACAGAGAGAGCACACAATGTCAATAAACAAAATGACCAAAACGAAGGATGGGTCAATACAAGCATGGACCGAAATGAGGGCTGCGTCAATAAAAGCATTGACCGAAACGACAGAAGCATTGACCAAAGATGTAAATATTCTCTGTCCACTAGGGGAGAATGCTATTGAGATCCGCAAGCTATTCTTTGCTACCTATCGTTCACAGAAGCGTCGAAGGAAATACGACGACAGGAGCACAATCCTTTTGGGAAATTTAGCTACATACGGTGGCAAGGTAGGTGTGGACGCTAGGCTTTTTAAGAATGGGTTAATTGAATATGAGGATACCTTGATAGCCTTGTATGGGCTGTCTTGGTTAGAGGCAGAGTCTCTTTTGTGTCTGTTTCCTTTTACCTTTGTGTCCCCTCCTAGAATCACGAAACACGCAAATACACAACCCCCTCGAATACGCAGTTCCCTCCTGGGGACTGTGTATTCAGGTGGTTGTATATTTGGGTGTTCCGCCATCGCACTATTTGTATTTCCAACTAGGGCTACTATTAGGATATGAAAATTTTATTTCAGCTATGAACACCCACGCCTCCGCCATTGCCGACTCCGTGGCATGGTGGAGCCAGTCCGGGGAAGTTGCTTTTTGTAAGTTGGTCAAGTCAATTAAGAAGGCAACCGACCACGATCTACAAAGATTCGATGACAGCGACCAAGATAGCCGCCCCCTGGGCTTGTTCAAGATCTTCGATTGCTAGCTGGAAGTTTCTTTGAAGCTCTTTTTCGTTTCCATTGTTTCTCGTTTTGTGCATGTGACTTGTGTCTGTGGTTTCGATGACTTGCGGGTTGTCAGGACAAGGTTGCATAATTCTGATAGCTCTGCTTGGGGTTAACGGAGCAGGGATTCTGTACTTATTCTTCCTTCCTATTCCTTGATTCTTTCCTCCTAGCATCCATACAATTACTACATTTTTTTTCTTTTTCTTTCTCTCTGTATTTGAACCAATAGTAGGAGACTGGATTGGGTTTCTAGCCCAACACACAGCTGTGCTAGTGATAGGATTCTAGGGAGTACAACAGGGTGAATGGGAATTTCAGGCACGGGGATCAGGGATCTAATATTACCTTTGACGTTGGTGGGGGCGTCAACACCACCTTATCATAACACCAAGCTGTTATTCCCCTCCACCAGACATCTGAAGATATAAGTTCACACAAGCAGGAAAACAACCACCCACAGAAGCACGGTGGGAGTACCGTACGGTACTCGAGTTCAATAATTATCGGATATTTTCCTGCTTAATCCAATAAGAAATTGGGTAAGATAATCACCATGTAATTTGGATTAGCCAGGCATTTACTACAATATTGTGCCGGTACCTGCATTCTCCATGTGAAAGACCCACCCAACCCAAAAACCTAACCCAGTAAGTCCCCTAGTGGGAAACCCCCGTCGGCATATTTAAGGCATTTCCAGCCCATGAAACCAATGCCTTGGGTCTCAGTGGGATCTATTAACATATCATACCACACCAGTATTATCCACTCAAGCGTGATAGAATGCCAGCACAAGCAGCGTAATCGGAAAGACTTCTTTTAGTAATTACAGTGCTACAGTTGCCGCCCGTCTGTCCTCGTGCTATCATATCATCTTACATTGGCCATCACGAGGCGCTTGCATTACACAGGAAATTAGTGTACTTATAGTGGTCTGGTCGTCTGGGATCACTTATTGGATACTATTGCCTGGGGTGGGGCGTCACCTCCTTCACGGGTGCTGGCTCGCAGCCTTGTTCCTTGCACTACGGGTAGGAGATTTTGGGGGCAGAAATGTAAGCATCAATAAGGCTCCGGATGGGATACATCACTCCCGTGATCGGGGTGTGATTGCTTTGCTTTTGCGCATCTTCTGAGGATTGGATCAGTTGTTATCCACAAGGCTACATGGCTGCTGACAACCCATATTTATCTAGAGACGCTGGGACAAAGGGAAACCTGACTTCGAAGAGGAAATCATGATATAATATTAATGTTATACTTAATGCACCCTAATCTATTACACCAGCGACCCAAGAACTCACCACCGAACTGCATTACCAAGACTAGGGCAGTTGAAAGCCTCCCTTTGCCAACTTCTGAAACACGCCCTTAGGATCATACTTCTTAGAAACCTTTACTAATTATTTCACCTGTGCGTCTCCATAACCAGCAATAACCTTCTCATCGATACCAGCGTCGTTGAGGAACAAGTACGGCGCGAACAGGCCCTTAGCCTTCGCCAGGTCCTCGAACTGCTTCATGAACATAATGGAGAGCAGGAGCGTGATCTGGTCGCCAGACGGGAGCGCCCAGGTGTTTGTCAAGGAGAGCGATGTTTGGGCCTTCTCCGCCACAGCGAATACGCTTCCGCCACGGGCCTTGCCGTGAGCCACAGTTGATGCGGCAATGGGCTGGACAGTTAATGTAACGCAACCTGACGATAGAGGAGATGGCGGTGTTCATGACATAGGTCTGTTGAAAGAGGGCGGTGATATCGTCATAGAAGTCCGGGGAGACACCAATGCTTAGGGTTCGGAAGTCATTTCTGGGCAATATTATAGTTATTAGAAGTTTGAAATACTTTAGATCATTCGCGTGAAATGAGAGTACTCACCAAAGAGGAGCCTGAAGAGCTGCATCGTCTCAACCGCCAGCCTCTATTGCCATTTCTGGCAAACTCCTATGCTTGCTGCTATCACTCACGGGCCGGCTCTAAAGATAGGATCCAAGGATGCCGAGTGCTGGCCACTCGCATGAAAAACAGTCACCATGAAGCCGGTCGAATTCAACTGTGGGACATAAGAAAGGCTAGGGATAACCGCCGCATCAGGGTCAGTCAATTGGCCATTTCTCTGTTACTCGGCGATAGCATCGGTGACATTGTTAGTCTGTTGAGATAAGAAAAACGTATTTCCGCCCCCGACTTTCCCATTGGGGATCGGGATGGCCAACAAGTTGAACTGAGTGACAATCCCAAAGTTATTTGCTCCCACCTTTGAGCGCCCAAAACAAGTCCTTATGCTCCGTAGCAGATGCCGTGACGATGCTCCAATCTGCAGTAATGACTTCGAAGCTAGCGACATTGTCGCATGCCATTCCATGACCGGTTGAGAAGTATGAGTTTCCTGCGCCAGTGGTTACGCCGCTGACGCCAACACTAGGGACTCTACCACCGACAACAGCGAGATTGTAAGGTTCTAGGAATTTGTAGAGGTTAACTCATCTATTCCCCAGGCCGACAGAGACCAGATCCTTTGATTCCGAGAGCGCGAAGGTAGTAAGGTTCTGAAGAGAAATGAGGATTTCGTCGGAGGTGCTTGCGCTCCCAGGGAAAGGGGTATGGCCACCGGAGGGCACGGCGAATGGCACGGACAAGAAATTGATGATTTTAATCAACTTTGCTATATCCTGGGCTGAAGTCGGCACGAAGATCGCTTGTGCGGGCAGCTGTGCTCTCAGAGACCTATTCCGATTCCGCCGTGTTAGTACCATGCTCGCTCACTCGCTCGAATGAACAATTGGGATAGGGAGTGGTCGAGCTCACCAATTAATACTCATACTAGCATTATTCCCAGCCAAGGGCTCCCCGGTCTACTATGAAAGTGCTTTACAGTTTTGACCATACCCCTGACGAAATTACGCTGGTGACAAACAGGGGTATTTGGTGTGCAAAAAGTGAATCATCGAGGTTTGGATTACGAAAATATTACTTGTGATTAATCCCTGTTTGTCATAGGCCCAGTTTCGTCATGGGTACAGTAGAGACTGTATCATACCACCACCCTGCCCCTGGCCTGACCTCTCCCCGGTTTGCTGAACCCTGTGTTTAAGTCCTTCATGTAGGGAATAAGTATACTATACCGGTTTCGTGGTGTAGTTGGTTATCACACCAGTCTAACACACTGGTGGTCCCCGGTTCGAGCCCGGGCGAAATCAATAATATTCTTTTCGCACCCGACAACTCTTTTTTCCCATTCTTTGACTCACAACGCTATTGGTTTCATTAATTCCAATCAGCTGCTCCTTGATTGATACGGTTAGGGCACTTATTCCGAGAACTCAGGGCCTATAGAATGCCTAAGTTGGAATAAAGTGTCAATTCGTTAGGTGTTCAAAGAGGTCAGAGGAGGAAGCCAAGAAACGAGATGAGGCGGCATGGCCTTACGCCGTATAGGCTTTGCCGCTAGCGCAGAGACGATTTCAGGAAGAACCTGCCCAAAAGCTTCATAGATCCCTCGTGAACATTTCTCAAGGGTGGGAGCTAAGTTGAGAAACCCACCAAACCTTTTCTGGTGTCGCCACATACTACCTAATGTTGTGGCGCTTGTTTTGGGGCTGACAGGAAGAGGACAGACAAATCTCATTTTGACTATAAGTAGGGGAATCTCCCCTCTCCGTTCAAAGGTTCTTAGCTTCTCCTTTCAACTCTCCCCCCTCGAGCCTATTTGACCTCTCCTCCTGTCATTCCCACCGCTTGTTTTTCTACCTATATACCAATCCAGCATCACCGGGAATCTTTTGTGGTCCCCTATGCACTCTGCTCTATCCTATCCAGCTTTTGGAGCTCGGGGTTGGTGATATGATGGACGATGATTAAGGTCACGCTCGCCCCTCACACTATTACGTATGCCTAATACCAGTAACCATTGACTCATCTGCTACCCGCTCTATCTCCTTGGAACATCTTTTTGATACGGCACAAATCACTTAAAAGCTGAACCAGATCGAAAAAGAATGAATGTCAGCCGCGCCAAATTACCATTGCTTACATAGCCCTATAAGAGTCTATAGCATGACAACACTACGAGTCAACCAAGTACCAAGCACTTCTACCTAGTATCCTATGATGCGAATATCTTGGAACTTTGTTTCACTCTCACGAAAAATCTACAACTTAACCTTCAATAACCTTTCCCAGTTTGCACCTATTTTGTGAAATCGAACCGTATGGACCAGGCCCTCTTGATCCTCTACCTCTTCATGGTTTCTGCTTCTTAAAATTTTGTGTTTTGAGTCTGCCATCCGCTCTCCGGTTTGGGCTTATTTGAGGTATAGGTCCCAAGCCATTCGAGCTGCAAATCTGGCCGCGAGCAGGGGGAACAGAGAATGCTACCAGCCCTTCAGGGATCACTAGCCACCAGGTACGCAATCTGTCTCACCAGTGCGATACTGGTTAAATTAACGGTTGCTTCCCAGTGTTCCGGATCCTCCATTCCACCCGGTAGGGCCTGCTCGTCATCCGAAGCCGCCCCACAGATCGCGCCCCACCTAGGCCACCCGCAGCCCACTCCCCCCCGTCCCCGGTACCCTTTCATGTACGATACCATCGTCCGTCCCGTTCGGGCTGGACCCTTGGGAACACCGTTGTTGTTGTTATGAGTGGCCTAGTGAGTAGAGAGGGAACGAGTATGAGAGTGAACGAGAGTGAAGTCAAGGAGGAAACTCTATATTCGGAGGATTCCTGTCTTTCTCGCTTGTCGTTCTATCTAAGGGAGTACAGAGGAGTTATATAGTAAATACAAAGAGATGTCCTCTAAGGTTCCTACTCCCGGGAATCCTTCCGGAGATTCATGTACTTCGCCCATGATTCCGATGCAACCTCCGCTTTGCTCTCCGGCTCCTGCCGGTCATAAATGCTAATCCTCACATAGAGTACACAGCCAGGTGTACCCCTTCTGCCTCTGCGATTTATAACAATGACAAACTAAAACTAGGAACGAATACGCAATACAATAGGAGAGGTAGAAAGGAAGATTTCTTTCGTCCGGGGTGATCGCCGATGATTCTCAACAGTTGCTACCATGGAGGGACCAGATAAAGAAGTTTGATAAAAGTGTGATTGCCGTTGGCAATGCTTGTTTCCCATATCCGGTTGGTCCAGTTTGCAGCCAGCTTAGTCTACTGTACATATGGGAATTCAATAACTGTGAAATTGAGTTTCCAAACAAGATTCGAGATCAGGAACCGCTTTCATGAAAACAATTAAATACCAGAAAATATTCTTTGACAAAAAATATTAGGGATCAAGACGGGCGGGTGGAGAATTGTGTTTGTTAAGCTTTGGGGCAAATTTTCCCTATGTTCTCAACGTCCCAGTCAGTCCATCCTGTCATTATCTTGCCTTGCCCAACAGATAAGACCTAAGGACCAGGATGGACTAGAGTTCATTACGGGGCGGGGCAGGGCGGGTTTTCACTCGCCAGGCTCGCCGTTACATGGGCCCGGGGGGGATATTTTTGGGGTGGTCTCCGCCCCTCTCCCGTCCGTGGCGGGTCCCCACTCATTCCCTTTACGGGGCTCAATTCCTCCCCACCTATTTTAATGGGGGCCTGTCTGGGGAATGAGCTGGGCAGGGGGCGGGGGCACTGAACCCCAAAAAAACACGCCCAGCCCCGGGCCGTTAAGTGGGGCTGGGCGGGGAATTTGGCCGGAGGCCCCGTAATGAATGTTAGGATGGACGATATTACCTCGTCCCCCATTGTCCCCCATTCTCCACTGTTGTTCCCTACCTTTTTCCGCCGTTTTCCGCCGTCCCCTGCCTCCCCCTGCCGTTCTATGAATGCACTAGCTGTCCCCTATCAGAAATTGCCAACTATCGTGAGGCTAGTCGTCCTTCATAACCGCGGCCGTACTACAAGATTTGGGACCAGGACGGGCTACATTGTGCCGTCCCGTCTCACCCTGGGATGTTGGCAGTCCTCCCGCCGGGCCCTACTCGGGCCCTGGACGGTTGAAAACACTGAAATTGTCTTGATTCACTGGACAATGGCTTTGATTGGCGCAGGGATAATCGGTTTTTTGGGGGCAAGTTCTCCCTGACATCAAGTTTTAACTGTTGCTGACACAATAGCCTATAGTGTATTGGGTATACGATTAACCGAATCGTGGAGGCAAACTTCCTAAAAATAGTTGTTTCTCTTGCCTCCGTGCACATGATGGTCAATATTCCCAACGGTCCAGGGCGCCCTACAGGGCCCTGGGGGGCCTGTTGTCCCGGGCATCCCGGGCGGCTTAATTCAGGACCGCAGCTTACGGTGTCCGTTTTTCATAAAGACAGCTGTCCTAGGGGTTGACGGCAGGCCCCACAGTCTTAATTCAAATGGGATATTCCGGTAGGGCCCGGTGATGATCTGCAGGGCCCGGCCGTCACCTACAGGGCCCTGTAGTCAACTGCAGGGCCTGGTCGTCACCTGTAGTCCTCAGTCGTCAGCTGCCGTCATCTGCAGGCCCAGTGGTTAATGTTTGGTCTATTGGTAACAATTAACACAATATCACAAATTGATGATCCAAGTGAGACACCTATAGGGCCCTGCAGTCCGTCCCGGGCAGACGCATGGACGCCCCATGGGATTGTCGTCCGTCCCGGGCACTGTCCTGGAAATTGGCGTCCGTCCCGTCTTCAGCAAAAGACGGATGGACTGGACGCTTGGGAACACTAATGATGGTAAGCTCTACCGATCTGCTTCCCAGTAAATATGTTTTTTTTTTCTTTTTTTCATCCAACCTTTTCTATTAGTAACCAATAGTCTGGAGTGCAGTCCTCCCTTCTAGGAGAAGGGATACACTTGCGACGTGGCCATGTTGAATATAATTCATGAAGCGGCAACAACAAACTTCTCCACCACCGAAGAAACACTGGCCGAGAGCCGCACCGCTCCATCCCACCCCCGCGTTCTCAAACTCCAAGTCACTCACGAGCTCTTCTTCATTTTTGCTGCTGCCTACACCTGGGAGGAGGAGGTGCAGGTGCAGGAGCCGGTTGTGGAAGAGAAGAAGGGTAAAGTGGGTAAAGCTAGGGGATATAAACCTGGGGGAAATAAGTCCGAGAAGAAGAGCCAAAAGCGAGCATGAAGTGGTGGATATAGTCCCTCGCCCCCCTCTTGTGGGTAAATAGAGCTTGTATAATCTATCGAAATATATTATTCTAGAGCTAGTAAATACAGTACCGTAAAAACTCCTGGAATCCACCATCCCAAGCAGCTCTCTGATCTTCGGATTCCGACTCAAGATATCTGGAGGGGGATTAGTATTCCCCCAACAAAGACGACTGGCCCACTGGACAACTTGGATCTCGCCATGCGGTATTTGCAATCCCATTAACTTATCGGGCTAAACCTATCCGGGCTAACGCGCCGATCATGGCTGATAATCTAATGGCGGATTTCAAGAGTTTCTACAGTACTCTATACCACTATACGTCCAGAAGTGCAGGGGATAAATGTTAGCGTACCTTATAAAATGGTGGTTACTGCACTTAGAGTGTTGGGGTCAGATGGCCCGTCGCGTAGTTATGAGGTATCGGAATGTTGAAAATGGACTTTTCGAGACTGCTCACCACATACATATTTTCCCATTCCCACAGGATGAGAAACACAACTACAACTACTTAAAACAGATGGTTGTTCCACAGGCATTCCATTATCATTAGCTTCTCACAGTCTCACATGTAACCTTGCATCTTTAATGCAACAATATCGAAACACCGATCAACGTACAATGAAACGCCACTACTGCGACTGTTGGTAACCGAACAATCAACCTCAACCACGGCAATACTCTTAACCATTACTCTCGGCAGGTGGCATATCTCTACCCTCGGTTCTGAAGGTTCTCCCTTGGAAGTGTCATGAAGAAACCGGCGGAAAGATAACTTAGTGATGGACAGCAGCAGAGAGTTTTGGCATGCGCTGGAAGCATGTCCCGAATGAAGGTTCTCAGATTCAGAACAATATAAGGCAGCCTGTTCTCCCCTTTGTTTGTTTCTAAGTTATCATTGCATTCACTCTCTGTTCCTCAGTCATCTCTTATTTTGTTAAAAGTCATTCATTATCGCACATGATTTCTTTGTCTTTATTCTGTTTGAATATCTTCTATCTACCCATATTGTTCGTACCAATAAAAACCTCTGTGTTGTTCGGTAACTAGGATTGGATCCACTGCGCCGTATCACCCATTATATTGTCCAAAACGGAAGGCATTTTGTCTGGGCAGGCAGTGAAGATTTGAGATATTGCATTCCCAATACGTCACAATATAAACTCCGTCCAATACGGAATAGCAAGTAATGGCTTTGTTTACACAATCAATTGTACACGTGGTTACACATTAGCCCATACAGTGACCGGCGACTGTTCAATTCATCATGTCAAATACATTTTGTTTATATCCCGATAGCCCACCACATACATGCGACATGTGAGCCAGGGCGTTATTCACATTGCTTGTGTTGTTTCGCCTGAGGAACTCCTTCTTGTTCTAATAATCACCTCTATTACCGTTTAGTTTTATTCTGTCCTTCAACATACTGCAAGAGTGGTGATCTTATATACTACAGGAGAGCAGTCACAACCAACAAAGAAACCCGTGTCCTGATTTCCTACTCAAGTGGGAATCGTTTTGGGATTAGATCCGCACCTGCAAGCCACCCTAGTCTCGCTTACAAATTTCATTCCTCAGCGAGGAATCCACTGACAGGGGGTTGACTAGCAGTCATACCAGTGACTATATACAAAACGTATTGTCCTTTTTCTAAGCATACAATTTTCTAGTGCCCAGCGATACCTATGATGATAATTAAGCTTATAAGGGACTTTTACATTTTTTGATTTTCAAGTGTTAAGATTTGTGCGTAGTGGCGATTTTGTCGCTATGCTGCTGTAGTATGAATAGTAGTACAAATTTTCTGTGTAGAGATACTTGGCAACCAGATTACCGTATTTTGCTCATCGAAAGTAGGGGGATTCCCCGATCAAGAATATGGGATCTTTGAGCTTGTCGCAACGACAACAGGTCATCTAAGCGATAGCTACCGTAGAGATAAAAATTCTGTCATCTAAGCGGAAAGATACCGAGTAAATTTCTACCGAGTGTGCTCTCCAAATACTGTATAAGGTAAAGTGCGTGCGCCAAGCCAACCACAAACAGAGTTTTTCTGTGGGCTCGATTGGGCTACATGACTGCTCTCCTACTCTATCAAACGTCTCAGGCACAACGGCAATCCGGTTGCCAAGAAGTATCACAACAGAGAAAATTTGGAGCACTACTACTTCTCGGCAACCTGATTATGGATTTTTTTCTGCTCATGACATGTATGATAGACCCCCCTTTCCACCCCATCCCCAGTTAAAATGACACCGCTATCCTGCCAAGACGATCAATCATACGGGCCGCCAGGGAACCGCTTCTCAATACGCGATACTTTCTTCTATACTTCCGACGATCGCGATACCCAACTCGGAGGCCTCTACACCTCGCCCAGTATCACCAACGACAATTTCCATTCCATAGTGGAGATAGTCTGTCAGTTCAGTGACACCTTCGAACTTCGAGACGATAACGGACAGCTTGTAGAAAGAGATGACGAACAGCTTCTACCAAGAAATTACTATATTGTCACTAACGGTAGGTCTCTTCTATCCCATAGTCCGTCACTGCACATGAGCGATCGGTGGAATATGTCTCAGTTTGAAATGCCAAGGAATTTATTTCTACTTAAGGAAGAATACTTTCCGAATGCCATTAATATAGTTCCGATTAAGGAATAAGACCTCCCAGATCCAGTCATTTTCTCAACCAGATCTCTTGTGCGCAGCACCCGATGGTCTACGGGGTACTTCCATCATTAGCAACTGCTCATTCCGAACAGGTTCCATCGCGCTCACCGAGGAAGTCCCGCTACTTCGTACGATTTCAACGCATTCTGGAACCCGTACTAGATCGTTCTATGAAGCAGTGGGTCACCGAGACGGGGCGTGCGTTTTAACTGGTAGGCCCGCTATGGACGGTAGGTTTCTTGCCTTGCAAGCCGCCCATATCTTTCCCTTGGCATACGAGGGGCTCTGGAATCATTATAGCTACCATAAACTGATCACCATTCCGCCCGACCGTGAGTCCGACGGATCGATCAACTCTGTCCAAAATGGGATTTTACTCTCAAACGATATGCGCTGTTTTTTTGATAACTACATTGTGGCAATTAATCCCTACGTATGGAAGGTGAAATCTTGAAGCTTTCGTGGCTAATGATTGTGTAGGACGAGTACAAAATTGTCCCTTTCGGACCCGAACCTCTTTGCTGTAACGTCCGCACCCACGTTGATCCGCAGTTACGCCAGAATATAGGTTGGCCGCCCGATAAACTTCTACGCTGGCATTTTTGCCAGGCAGTCCTGACCAATGTGAAAGGAGCTGGGGAGCCTTGTTTTGAGAACGATTTACCGCCTGGCTCGGACATTATGGGTCAGATTATGCGCGGCCCAAAGGCTGCAGAGAGAATGGAGTTTGAGCTATTCGGCCGTCTTAATGCCATTCAGAGTTGCGGTTGAAGCAAAGTTAGGACGCCACGTGATGTGTACCTAGGGAACTACAACATTTTTAAAAAATCTGGGTTTAGCACACACCCCCATTCATAAATTCCGCCAAAATCCGGGCGAGCTGTGAGATGTGATGTTAAACAATACCGTATTTACTCGATCAATAGAGTATCTCCGTGCGGGGTTTTATCTCCCTACCGTATTAGCTTGAGAAATTGAGTAGCGCCATGTTAGAGTTTTGATCGGCTAAGACAAGTGAATTTGGTTAGCAGGGGATTGAAGCTTCTTGACAGCGGTTAAAGCGATCATCTCATTCCCCTTTTGTTCATTACTAGACTGTCTAGGAAGCTTTTGTTTTACAACGGTGATTTTAGAACCCTCCACGGAGATACTCAATTTATTGAGTTAATACGGTACGGGGAATTGAAACCCTTCGTTCCGGGTAGTGAATACAGTACTAGCAATTCTCGAAAACGCAAGCAAAATGAAATACCCCCATCGGCGAACCAACCTTGTAGCCCTGAGATAAGCTTTAAATACCACCAAGACTAAGCTATTTCACAACAACATTTCCAGCAAATGAGGGTACCCTGATCCTTCAATCGGACTCCATCCTGATGTCCTTTGTTCGGAATGTTCCCAGATTTCGTCCGATGCTCGCCCATTTTCCGCATTACCCTCATCGCAGGCTGATTCGTCATCATCGTCATCCCGGCAACAGTCAACTTACTTCAACCTCCATTCCTCAATCTATTCGGACCCGTGTAAGTGAACCGGTCAGCTGTGCTCTATAACTATTCACTGTGTGGCTGAATAGAAGTATTCTACAGGTGACAGTACCGACAGTGGCGACAGTACGGGCAGCACGGATGAGCTCAGTAATTTGTCAAACCTCGTTACTACATTGGAGAAGGTAATGTTTTCAATGATAGACAGCCTCCCTAGCCACCTGGACACCCCCTCACCCGGACAGCTAAGCTCAAGTAAGAAACTTTCAAGTTGTTTACTTGGATGTCGTGCTGATCACGGCTCGTTTCCTCATACAAAGCCCACCGCGCTTAGAAAAGGCCTTGTTACCAACCAACGATGCATAAAACACCACCGCTGGTGAAATAGATGGATATTAGGGAGCCCATCATGGGGGTGTGCAGTATTCCCAAGCTTCCAGTCCGTCGGTCTTCGGGCCTGGACGGGGCGGACGGCGGTAGCTGAAAGGGCGCCCGGGACGGACAGGTATCTTGGCGTCCATCCGGATGACAGCCCGGACGTGATGTCTCAACTGCTTAAAGGATAGTGAATGCCAAGAGCTCGAGATTTTTCGTTGGATAGGGGGGTTTTGGAAGAAAATTCAAGAAATCCCTTAAGTTATAATGAGGTCCATTTGTATGGGAGCAAGGGCATAAATTCCTAGAGTTCATTGATAATAGCGAGGTTCTCTTACAAGAATTCCCATCATAGCAAGGAGCGACAGTATGCATGTTTTTCGAGTCGAAAAGCTTTAGTGTGTGTAACACATCTTTTTCCATTCAAAACTAACAGGTCAACTAGAAACTAAGCACTAGAAAAACGCTTTTTCAACTTCAGGTTGAAGGCCTCTATTAGCGTTGTTGGCACTCGAAGTACTGCATGCCCCACCAGTGTGCCAGATACAGCACAACATTTCCCTAGTTGACTGTGACTTTGGGCAGTTCGTTCTTTTTTCGTTTTTCCACGGAACTTAGAAGGCAGTATCTATAGTACTATCTAGGTCCGGTAGCGGCGGCACAAGTTAGAGTCGCGACGGGGGGTAGGTAAGTCGCTTCGGCAGGTATGTCGGGAGCCCGGGTACGCGGAGAGTGTAGGCTGAGTACTGGGACCAAGGTCGTACTCAAATATACACTGTCTTTGTGTCAGTCTTCCGATATACCCACCGAAGCGACATACCCCCCATCGCGACTATTCGAGTAATACCGGGTAGTTAGTGGTTAGTGGGTCGGGAGGATTTTCAATGCTAAGGTACTGTAAGGGTACAAAGGAAATGCACAAGCATAGTACTTGTATGAGTATCGCTAGTGGTCTGAAAGAATTGCTAGTCTCCACACCGCATCTATCGCAAAATTTGAATAAACCCAAAATCTCTTACCTTGTAATCACCGCTCGCTAGGATTTGGGGTAATTTATGAAGAGATCGGTGCTAAACCCCTGTTTTTTAAAAAAAGATGTTGTAGTGGCCTTAGTACACGCCACTTAGCATCCTAACTTTGCTTCAACAGCAACTCCCAATTGCATTTAAGACGGCTAAATAGCTCAAACTCCATTCTCACTCCAGCTTTTGGACCGCTATCATCTCACCTATCATGCCCGCGCCAGGCGGGAAATCTTGCTCAAAACAAGGCTCTCCAGCCCCCTTCATATTGGTAAGAACTGCTTGGCGAAAATGCCACTCTAGAAGCCGGTCGTCCGGCCAACCCGGATTCTCGCGGAGCAGCGGGTTAAGTCGAGTGGGGATGTTAAACAAAAGGGGCTTGGGTCCGAAGCAGACGATCTTGTAGTTTTCCTACACAATCATTAGCCACGAAGGTTCAATATATCACCTTTCGTACATTGGGATTAATTGCCAAAAGATAGGAATCAAAGAAGCCGTGCATGGTCCGGTCGAGCAAGAACCCATTCCGGACAGAATTGATTGATCCAAAGGACTCCTGGGCCGGTGGAAAGGTGATCCAACTACCCTAGTTATGAGCATTCCAGCGCTCCTCGTATCCCAAGGGAAAGATATAAGCGGCTTCCAACCCTTCCCATCTGCCTAGCATGGGGCATCTGCAGTCTCACACACGCACTGCATCATCCAACAAGGCAGTGCGAGTTCCGGATTGCCATGAAATCGTACTAAGTAGCGGGGCTTCCTCGGTGAGAGTGACGGAACCTATTCGGAGTGAGTGACTGCTAATGATGGGAGTGCAGAGGGGACCTACCGTTAGTGGCAATATAGTTATTGCCCGGTTGAAGCTGATTCTCATATTTTTCAATCAATTGTCCGTTGGTCCAGTAGCTCGAAGGTGTCGCTGAACAGACAGAAAATTTCCAGCATGGAATGGAAATTGGAGTTGGTAACACCTGGTGTGACTCAGAGGCCTCCGAGTAATGTACCAGGATATTCGAAAGCGTAGATGAGGGTATTGCGCATGGCGGAGCGATTGACTGGCGGCATGTTTGATTCGCTGTCTCGGTACGTTAGTGATGTCATTCTAACAAGGAAAAGGAAAAAGGACCAGATCTAGCTGAAAAGAAAAGGAGGTAGTAGCGAAACGACCGCCAGTTGTCAAAATAACGTGATTCCCGGGGATGCGGCTCAGGACAGGGATCCGGCTCACGCATAGCAACCAGTGAAAAATCAAACTATCATTTCAATATCTCCATGAATAATAGAGATACTACCTTGAAAGTCAAGGTCCATTTTTTTTTTTTTTTTTTTTTAAATCATATGCATTTGTTTAAGGTACAAAGACAGCATCCTCCGTCTCCTCTACACACC
>Ga0307509_10004252_pt1 | contig 20864 bp, 16 predicted proteins | sample 10_EM_MG_FD_202245 | JGI IMG/M metagenome (GOLD analysis project Ga0307509, IMG submission 202245) | Populus trichocarpa ectomycorrhiza microbial communities from riparian zone in the Pacific Northwest, United States - 10_EM | ecosystem: Host-associated > Plants > Roots > Unclassified | place... | reverse complement strand
CGAGGGCGTGGGCGACCTGCGCCGCGTCGCTGCGAACATCGGCGCCGAACATGGTCTTGCCCGCGATCGCGAGCGTCATCTCCATCATCTCCTGCGCGAGATCGATGCGCTGGCCGGTCCGCCACCGCGCGGTCTGCGTGCGGGTCTCGTCGACCATGGTCTGGCCGTACGCCGCGAGCCGCTTCGGCGCGAACGCCGGAGAGAGCAGCTTGCGATGCTTGCGATGCGGCTCGCCCTCGGCGGTGAGGAGGCCATCGCCGAGCAGCGGCTTGAGGAACGCCAGCCCGGCCGACTTCGTGAACGACGCGGCCTGGGTCACGAACACCTCGTGCGCGAGCTCGGCGTCGGTGATGATGTAGACCGGGATGTGGGCGAGCTGGACGCGCGCGATCGGTCCGGTCCGCGCGGCGTGATCCTGGAGGCCGATCCGGTCGTTGCGAAACTGGAGGAGGTTGCCGATCAGCGGCAAGCCGGGCACGCCTGGAATCGAGCTGGTCACGCTGGCCATGTGTGCTTAGAATGCGAGCGAACGCTCACATTGTCAGCTCGCGTTCGCAGATCCACCCGGGAGCCTCGTTCATGCAGCGCCAAGTCCGGACCACGCCACGTAAACGGCCGCGCCAGCAGCGCAGCAAGGACACGGTCGACACCATTCTCGCGGCCACGACTCGGGTTCTGAAGCAGGTCGGGTTCGATGGGCTCACCACGAACGCGGTCGCCGAGCGCGCCGGCGTCTCGATCGGTTCGCTCTACCAGTACTTCCCGAACAAGGAGGCGCTGGTGCTCGCGCTGATCGATCGGCACAGCGAGGAGATGAACGCGGCGATCCTGAAGGAGCTCGCGCGCGTCGCCCAGCTCCCGATCGCCGAGGCGGTGCGCGCGGTGATCGAGCTGACGATCCGCGCCCACGCGATCGATCCGCAACTCCATCGCGTGCTGACCGAGCAGGTCCCGCGGATCGGCAAGCTCGCCAGGTTGCGCGAGCTCGACAACATCAGCCATCGCATGGTCGCCGGCATGCTCGCGACGCGCCGCGCGGAGCTCGCGGTCGAGAATCTCGAGCTCGCGGCGTTCGTGCTGGTGTCGGCGATCGAGTCGATCGTCCACCGCGCCGCGCTGCTCTATCCCGAGATGCTGCGCGATCCGGGGCTCGTCGACGAGGCGACCCGCCTGGTCACGCGCTATCTCGGCGTCGCGCCGAACTGAGCCGCCGGCCCGTCGCGAGCGTCCAGCCGGCGAGCCCGAGCGAGTACAGGTTGATCGCGATCTCGGTCGCGACCACTCCACGATCGGGGCTCGTGTACACCGCGTTCTCGACATCGAACGTGATGTCCATCGCGGCGAGGTAGAGCGCGGCACTGCCCGTCGCGATCAGCCAGAACGCGGCGCTCGGGTTGTTCGCGCGCAGCGTGATCGCGGCGGCGGCAGCGGCGAGTGCGAGCCAGCCGTCGGCGAGTGGAAACGCGTTCTCGAACGCGTAGTACGCCGGGGTGTCGAGAGTCGCGAGCCAGCCGCGGTCGACGGTGAACCAGATCGTCCAGTACGCGACGATCGCCACCACCCCGATCCACAACGCCACGACGAGGCCCCGCATGTCTCATCCTATGCCATCCGGGGTGCCGGCCGTCACGGCGGCAACGTGCGACAGCTGATGTATGGTTCGCGCATGGTTCGCTTCGCCTCCCTGCTCGTGCTGCTCGCCGCGTGTCCGCCGAAGTCCTCGCCGCAGACCACGCCACCGCCGCAACCGCCGGGCGCGGGATGTCCCGCCGCGAACGATGTGTTCGTCGCGTCGTACCTGACCCAGGACGCGGGCAAGGGCCGCTCGGGCTGGGTGCTCCCGCTGCACACGATGAAGGTCGAACCGAACGCCCAGGTCGCCGAATACCAGCCGCTCGATCCGAGCGCGGCCTCCGCGTCGGGCGTGCCGGCCTCGCCCGTCGGAAACCTCTGGCTCGTGACCGGCAACGGTGCGCCGTGCCAGGTCCGCATCGCCGGCGCGTACGCCGCGAAGATCGATGGTCCACCGGCGAGCGTGTCGTACGGCTACGAGCTCGACGGCTGTCCGGCACCGTCCGATCCGCAGGAGGGCGGCGGTGTGGTGCTGGTCTCGCAGGAGGCCCCGGGCGCGTGCAACTTCGCGCAGCCCAAGCCGGTCGCCGAGCGCCTCGGCGTGATGGATGCGAAGCAGCAGTGGCAGAAGCCCGAGAAGGAGACCCCGATCCCGCCGGTGCTCGTGCCGGTGTTGCCGACCCACACGTGCGCGTCGCCGGGCTGCGAGCCGCTGTGGGCGATCGCCGAGATCGATGTCGCGAACCAACCGGTCGCGTGGGCCGGTGCGATGAACTGGCTGACGATCGGCGACGCGGCGGCGCCGTGCTCGTGGAAGGCGGAGCGGTTCAGCGGGTTCTTCGTGCCGAGCGGCAATGGCCCGCCGGTCCGCGTCAACGAGGGCCAGAGCGCGGAGCATCCGCTCGCGCTGTCGGCCGCGCTCGTCGATGCGTCGGGCGCGCACGTGCTGATCGCCGAGGGCCCGGGCGAGTACGCGACCTACGACCTCACGCCCGGCAAGGCCGCGCTCGGTCACCACGTCGCGTGGATGATCTCGCCGAGCGAGGCGTGGGAGATGCTCGATCACCTCGGCCCGATCTGCGAGACCGAGGCCGGTAGCGGTGCCGCGCCCGCACCGCTGCCGAAGGATGCGAAGCCGCAGTCTCCGTATCCCTGATCTCTCGTTTCCTGTTTCCTGTTTCCGATCCGCGCGATTGGCATGCCTCCAGCCGACGCGCTTGCCTCGCTGGCACGATTCGCCCCGCGCCCCACCGGCAATCGCGAGCTTGCGCGTTGGCGCGCGAGCCGCATTGCGATCCGGCGATGCAGCGCTGGCTCGTGGCTCTCGTGATCCTGATCCCGCTCGCGGCCCACGCCGATCCGGAGCTCGTGCCGGCGAGCGCCCCCGCCGAGAACGACGTCCAGCTCTATCACTGCGCGAACAAGGTCGGGCAGGTCAGCGTGACGTTCAAGCCCGAGACCGAGCTCAAGGATCTCGTGACGTGGGTGATGGGCTTCACGTGTCGCGACTTCATGTTCGATCCGGGCTACGTCCAGCGCGGCAAGAAGGTCACGATCATCGCGCCGACCACGATGAGCGCGCCCGAGGCGTACCGGGTGTTCCTCGTCGCGTTGTCGACGATCGGCCTGACGGTCGTCCAGAAGGGCAACATCTACCGGATCGTCGAGTCGGCGACCGCGCGCGCGGAGACCGTACCGCTCGTGCACGGCACGCCCGACAACACCGAGCAGATCGTCCGGATCGTGATCCGGCCGACCTACGCGCAGCCGTCGACCGTGCTCGCGGCGCTGAACGCGATGAAGTCCACTGCGGGCGACGTCCAGGTCATCGGCACGGTCTTGCTCGTGACCGACTACGCAGGCCACATCCGCGCGATGCGCGAGGTGATCAAGGAGATCGATTTACCGGGTGGCACCGACGGCATCTACACGATCCCGGTGCTCCACGCGGATGCCGACAAGCTCGCGAAGGAGCTCGACGGCATCCTCGCCTCGAGCGCGCCCCTCGCCGACAAATCGGCGCCCGCGATGACGCCGCCGAAGCTCCACGTCGACGCGCGCACGAACACGCTGATCCTCGCGACGAGCGAGGCGACGTATCAGCGGGTGAAGGCGCTGGTCGAACGGATCGACATCCCGGTCGAGACCGAGAGCGGCGGGACGATGCACGTGTTTCCGCTCAAGGCCGCGATCGCCGAGGAGGTGGCGAAGGTCGTGAACGACGCGATCTCGAACCAGGCGAAGCCGAACGCGGCGACCACCGGCAAGCCCGGCGCGAGCGCCGCACCCGCCGAGACGCTGCACCTCGAGGGCGAGGCGAAGGTGATCGCGGACAAGGCGACCAACAAGCTGATCGTGATGTCGAGCGGCCGCGACTACCTGTCGCTCAAGAACATCATCTCCGAGCTCGACGAGCCGCGGAAGCAGGTCTACATCGAGGCGACGATCCTCGAGGTCGTGCTGACGAACGACTTCGCGTTCGGCTTGTCGGAGCACGGCACCGTGTCGACGTCGCACGGTTCGGTCGCGGTCGGCGGCGTCCAGACCGGGACGCTCAACTCGACCTCGCCCGGTTCGCTCGCGTCGCTGTCGGGGCTGGTCGGCGGTGTGTTCGGTCCCGCGCTCGCGGCGAGCTCGCTGCTCGGCACGAGCTTTCCGTCGTACGGCCTCGTGTTCCAGGCGCTCGGCACGAACTCGAACACACGGATCCTGTCGGCGCCGAGCATCATCGCGCTCGACAACGAGGAGGCGAAGTACCAGGTCGGCAACGACATCCCGTACACCAAGGGCGTGATCCCGGTGTCGGCGGTCAATCCGACCGGCGTGACCCAGTCGAACATCGATCGCAAGCAGCTGCTACTCGAGCTCGATATCAAGCCGCACATCTCGAGCGGCGACGAGGTGCTGCTCGAGGTCAAGCACACCAACAACGATCTCGTATCGAACGACACGACGATGGGGCCGACCTGGAGCGTGCGCACGATCGAGACCCGCGTGGTCGTGAAGGATCAGCAGACTGTCGTGATCGGCGGCCTCATGCAGGAGAAGACCCGCAACGACGTGACCCAGGTCCCGGTGCTCGGCAACATTCCCTTGCTCGGCTATCTGTTTCGCTACACGACGAAGCAGAAGATCAAGACGAACCTGGTCGTGATGCTGACCCCGTACATCATCAAGGACTCGATGGACCTCGAGCGGATTCGCCAGCGCCGCCAGCGCGAGGCCGACGAGTTCATGAACTCGATGCGCGCGCTCGAGCGGATGAAGCTCGATCGCAGCGTCAACTATGCGCGCAAGCGCGGGCTGGTCGAGGAGATCAATCGCAGCGTGCAAGACGTCGAAGCGGACGCGTACGCGCGCGCGCAGACCACGCGCCCACCGACGGTCCCCGCGGGGCCGGTCGCCCCAGCAACAAAAACGGACTAGCTGCACTTGCAACTCAGTCGCGTTTAGCCGAGAGTCCGTTTCGTGAGACTCGCAGCCGTTCTGTTCGCGGTGATGGTCACTGCAAATTCAGCGAGTGCATCGGACGACGCGGTCGTGACGGGCGTGGTGGAAGACGCACTCCTTCACCCTCTTCAGGGCGCGACCGTCGTGATCCACGACTCCCAGGGCAACACGGTCGCGAAGACCGTGACCGGCGCCGATGGCAAGTTCACGTTCCGCGGGGTCCCGTTCGGCGACTACACCGTCGAGGGCACCTCGCCGGGTCTGGTCGGCGATCACCAGCACCTCCAGCTCAGCTCGAACCAGGTCGCGAACGTCGAGCTCACGCTCGTGTCCGGTGAAGAGGTGATCACGATCGAGGAGGACTGGGCCGTGCCGCCGCCGCCGCCCGCGACGGGGAGCGTTGCCACGATGTCGCGACAGACCCTGAGCGAGCTGCCGGGCGCGGATGATCGTCCCGTCACCGAGGTCGTCGCGACCCAGCCCGGGTTCGTGATCGACGCGCTCGGCAACGTCTACGCGCGCGGCAATCACGCGAACGTCCAGTACCAGATCGACGGCATCCCGGTGCCCGACTCGGTCGGCAGTCTGTTCGCCGCGTCGATCCCGGTGCGGCTGATCCAGAACCTCGAGATCTACACCGGCGGCATGCCGGCGGAGTTCGGCGATCGCCTCGGTGCGGTCGTCAATCTCACGACGCGCCAGGCGACCGATCATCCCGAGGGCAGCGCGCAGGTCCGCTACGGCTCGTACAACACGATCGAGCCCGGCGTGACGTACGCGACCAAGCTCTCCGACACGGTCGGCATGTTCGGCGGCGCGAGCATCCTGTCCTCCGATCGCGCGCTCGATCCACCTTCGGTCGATCCGCTCCACGACGCCGGCTACACAGGCCGCGTGTTCGCGCGCGTCGACTGGCAGCAGTGCGATTGCAACCGCTACGAGCTGTTCGCGACCTACGCGCACAATCGGTTCCAGATCCCGCTCGATCCGGCGGCGACCCGGTTCGATCCGGCGAACCCGCGGCCGCCCGATCGGTTCGGCAACGATGCGCCCGCGTTCGTGCCGCGCGACACCGACGCGACCGAGACCGAGGACGAGCTGTTCGCGGCGCTCGCGTTCACCCACAAGCTCGAGCACGGCCAGATCCTCGTCGCGCCGCTCTACAAGCTGTCGCGCGGCGTGTTGTTCGGTGACGCGGCCCACGCCCTCGGCCCGACCTCGGATCCGGGTGCGGTCGCGAGCGACGTCACGCGGCTCGCCCACCACGCCGGCGGGATCGCGGCCTACACCTGGCACGACGGCGCGCACCTGGTGAAGGCGGGCGTCGAGCTCGACTTCCTGCACGGGGTCACCGACTTCACGTCGTACGCGCGGCTCGATGCCGGCGGCGTCGACCCGAGCATGACCGTGGCCGGCCGCGACAAGACCGACGCGCTGACCTCGGGCGCGTATGGCCAGGACCACATCACGCTCGGCAAGCTCGCGCTCGATCTCGGCCTCCGCGTCGACGAGCAGCACGTGATCTTGCGCGGCGGCGCGAGCGACGACCAGGCCGGGGTCAGTCCGCGCGCCGGTGCGTCGTACGCGTTCACGAAGGAGACGATCGGGCACGTGTTCGCCGGCGTGAACTGGCAGCCGCCGGCGCCGCTCGACGCGTCGAACGCGGCGCGCGCGCTCGGCATCACCGACGCGTCGGCGACGACCTACGACCTCAAGGCCGAGACCGATCTCTACGCTGAGGCCGGCATCGGCGCGAAGCTCGCGTCGGAGCTGCGCGGTGGGCTCACCGCGTGGGGCCGCTACGCGTACAACCAGCTCGACGACACCGCGATCGGCTCGACCAGCCTCGTGTCGAACTACAACTTCGATCGCGGTCGCGCCGGTGGGCTCGAGGCGAGCCTCGATCTGCGCGTCGGCCCGTGGCTGTCGGGGTTCGCGAACGCGTCGTACGGGATCGCGGAAGGGCAGGGCATCTCGTCGGCGAAGTTCCTGTTCGACGCCGACGCGCTCGCCGATCACAGCTGGCAGACACTCGATCACGCGCAGACCCTGACCGCGAACGCCGGTGCGACCGTGCGCGATGGCCGGTTCGTGGTGTCGGGCCTCGTCGCCTACGGCTCGGGCCTGCGCACCGGGCCGACCAACAACGAGCACGTCCCCGGGCACGTCCGCGGCGACGTGTCGATGCAGTACACGTTCGTGCCGCACGGCTACCCGATCAAGGTCGGGGTCGACGTCATCAACGTCGCCGACGCGCGCTATGCGTATCGGATCGGCAACGGTTTCGTCGGTAGCTCGTACGGTGCGCCGCGGACCGTGTTCCTCACGCTGTCGCTACCGTTCGCGGCGGAGCCGCATCACAAGGGCGAGTGATCACGTTGACGTGGTCGTTGACCTGAACGTGAACCTGAACGCCCTGCGGTCACCTTGTCGTCGACCGAACCTCGGTGATCTGAGACGCCGTCCGGAACGAAGAAACCCGGAACGTCGGGTCCCGGGCTTGTCGTCGACGCTACCGTCGACGTTTCGAGCTCAGGTTCAGGTTCAGGTTCAGGTCAACGTTGACTCAGCTCTTCGCCCAGACCTGGACCTTGGCTTTTCCGCCACCGGGCAGGTTGCGATACTTGAAGTCGACGAACTTGATCGTGCGCTCGTCACCGGGGAAGTCGATCACGCGCGTGCGCTGATCCTCCTTGAAGATCTGCTTGACCTCGGGGTGCCACGGCGCGCCCTTCGCGAACTTGATCTCGAAGTCGATCATCTCGAGGTCGCTATCGAGCACGACGATCGTGAGCTTCGCGAACTTGCCCTCGTGACGGCCGACCTCGATGCGGTCGTGGTCCTCGCGGCCGTGGCCGTTGACGGTGCGCTCGCCGAGCATGACCCAGCCGTTCGAGTCCCACGAGAACGGCTTGCCGCCCATGTGACCACCACCACCGCCCTCGGCCTTCCAACCCCAGATCTCGACCTTCGCGTTGCCGCCGCCCGGGATGTTCCGGTACTTGAGGTTGATGTTCTTGATGACGCGCTCGTCACCGGGAAGATCGATCACGCGGGTGCGCGAGCCCTCCTTGAAGAAGTACTTGGCCTCGGGGTGAAACCGCTCGCCGTTGCCGAACGTGATCTCGAAGTCGAGGAGCTCGAGGTCGCTCTTCTCGACGAACATCGTCAGCTTGGTGAACTTGCCCTCGTACTTGCCCACGTCGATCTTGTCGTGGTCGACGCGGCCGTTGACCGTGCGCTCGCCGAGCTTCGTCCACCCCTTGTTGTCCCAGCCCTGCGCGCGCGCTGGTGAGACCCAGACCAGTCCGATCAACATCACTGCTGCTGCGATGAGTGTCTTCATAGAACGCAACGCTACACACGTCCCGTGCCGGACCACTGTTGCAAAGTGTGAACGCCGGGAGCGAGGCACCGCGTAGATCTGGGTTAGATTGGATCCGAGAGGCGTGTTGGGGATCGATCGTACACAGGTGTTGATCGCGCGAGTCGGGAGCCTCGCGTGCGCGATTCCCGTCGAGCACGTCGTCGAGACCATGCGGCCGTTGCCGATCGAGCCGCTCGGGCATGGGCCCGCGTACGTGCTCGGACTCGCGGTCATCCGCGGCGTCCCCACGATCGTGATCGACCTCGCGGCGCTGCTCGGCACCAAAGCGAGCGCACGCGCACGTTACGTGCTCGTGCGCACGGGTGAACGGCTCGCGGCGCTGCTGGTCGACGCGGTCGATGGCGTCCGGCCTCTCGCAGCCACCGAGCTGGCCGCGCTGCCGCCGCTCGCGCGGTCCACCGCGGGCGACGTGATCGCCGCGATCGGTGCGGTCGATGCAGGGCTGGTCGTCGTGTTGGAGGCGGCGCGGCTCGTGTCGGAGGTCCCGGCGTGATCGTCGGTGGCGAGGAGCTGCGGCGGTTCACGACCGCGGTCGAGGCTCACCTCGGGATCCGCGTCGCCGATCGCGCGCTCGCGATGACCGAAGTGCTCGCGCGACGCGCCGAGCACCACGCGAGCGTGCCGGCGTACCTCGCGCGGGTCGAGGCGGCCGATGCCGAGGAGCTGCGCGCGCTCGTCACCGAGGTCAGCATCGGCGAGACCTACTTCTTTCGCCACGCGGAGCAGTGTCAGGCGTACGCCGATGTCGTGCCGTCGCTCGTCGCGGAGCGCGGCCACGTGCGCGTGCTGTCGGCGGGATGCTCGTCGGGAGAGGAGCCTTACACGCTCGCGATGCTGGCGCGCGAGCGCGTCGACCCGCACGCGGTGTCGATCCACGCGTTCGACTTCAATCCGAACGCGCTCGTCCGCGCGACCCAGGCGCGGTACTCGCGGTGGTCGCTGCGGGCGACGTCCGAGGCGCGCGAGTTGCGGTGGTTCGTGCAACGCGGCCGCGACGTGGAGCTCGTACCGGAGATCAAGCGCGCGGTCGCTTTCCACGAGGCGAACCTCCTCTCCGACGGCGCGTGGACCCGCGAGCACTGGGACCTGATCTTCTGTCGCAACGTGATCATGTACTTCTCGGAGGCACGCGCGGAGGCCGCGGTGCGCAGGCTCGTCGGCGCGCTCGCACCGGGCGGCTACCTCTTTCTCGGCCACGCCGAGACGTTGCGCGAGCGCCCGGCCGAGCTCGAGCTGTGTCACTCGCACGGCACGTTCTACTACCGGCGCGGCGGCACACCGGCGCCCGCGATCCAAGTCACGCCGCTGGCCCCGGTCGCGCGCACGGTCTGGCACGAGGACATCGCGAGCGCGACCGCGCGCGTCCACGCACTCGCCGACCGCGCGTTCACCCCCGAGCGGCCGGCCGATCCGCGCGAGCTCGCATCGCTCAAGACGCTGCTCGGCGAGGAGCGGTTCGCCGAGGCGACCGAGGCGCTCGCCCGCTTGCCCGAGGCGATCGCGCGCGGCGGCGAGGCGCGGCTCTACACCGCGATCGTCCAGGCGCACACCGGCGCGGGCGCGCTCGCCGAGGAGGCGTGTCGCTCGCTCCTCGCCGACGATCCGCGGGAGGCGCGCGCGCACTACCTGCTCGCGCTGTGCCGCGGCGGCGCAGGCGACGCGATCGGCAGCGAGCATCACGCGCGCGAGGCCCTGACGCTCGAGCCGCGGTTCGCGATGGCCGCGGTCCAGCTCGCGTTCGTGCTGCGCCGCGCGAATGCCCGTGCCGCGGCGATCGATCAGCTGGTCCGCGCGATCGCGCTGATCGAGCTCGAGGACGAGGGCCGGTTCGCCCTGTTCGCCGGTGGGTTCAGCCGGACGGCGCTCGTCGCGCTGTGCAAGAGCGAGCTCGCCGCGCTCGGGGTGGCCGCTTGAGCCGCGCCGAGGAGCTCCGCGCGGCGTTCGACGGCGGCTTCGCCGACGCTCCGGCGGGCGAACGCCGCGCCGCGATCGAGCTGTTGCGGGTCGAGCTCGCGGGCGAGCCCCACGCGCTCGCGCTCGCCGAGCTCTCGTCGATCCACGTCGATCCGAGGATCACCGCCGTCCCCGCGACCGCGCCCGCGCTGATCGGCGTGATCGCGGTGCGCGGTGCGATCGTTCCGGTCTACGACCTCCGCGCGCTGCTCGGCCTCGCGACCACCCGTGCCCCACGGTGGGTCGTGATCGCGCAGGGCCTCGCGTTCGCGTTCGACGCCTTCACCGGTCACCTCGCGGTCGCCGAGGTCCCGGTGCGCGGTGACGCGAGGCTGGTGCGCGGCGTCGTCGAGCACGAGGGCCGCAACCATCCGATCATCGATCTCGCCGCCGTGATCGCGGCACGCCTGAAGGAGCAGAGATGAGTAACTGGACGTTCGGTCGAAAAGTCTCGGCGGGCTTCGCATTCGCGATCCTGGCCCTCCTGGCGATCGCGATCGCAGGCTATCGAAGCGCGACCTCGCTGATCGAGAACAACCGCACCGTCGCGCACACGTACGAGGTCCGCCACCAGCTCCAGCAGGTCTTCGACGACGCCCTGAATGCCGAGACCGGCCACCGCGGGTTCGTGATCACCGGCAAGGACGAGTTCCTCGCGCCCTACACCCAGGCGCTCGGCGAGCTCGATCACGATGTCGCGGAGCTCCGGCGGCTGACGAGCGATAACCCGGAGCAACAGCGCCGGATCGACGAGCTCAAGGTCGAGCTCGACGCGAAGCTCGCCGAGATGAAGCAGGTCATCGACGTCCGCAGGACCGGCCTCGACGCGGCGGTCGCGCGGGTCTCCGAGGGGCAGGGCAAGGTGTTCATGGACAGGATCCGGGCGACCCTGCGCGAGCTCGACGACGCCGAGAATACGCTGCTGAAGCGCCGCAACGACGCGGCCGAGGCGTCGACGAACATCACGACGTCGGTGATCCTCTACGGCAGCATCGTGGCGACGCTGCTCGTGCTGCTCGTCGCGTGGTTCATCGTCAGCTCGCTGTCCCGCCAGATCGGCGGCAGCGTGCGCGACCTCCAGTCGTCGTCGGCGGAGCTCCAGGCCGCGGCGAACCAGCAGGCCAGCGGCTCGGCAGAGCAGGCGACCGCGATGGCGGAGATCGCGACGACGATCAGCGAGCTGCTCGCGACGTCGCGCCAGATCGCGGAGAGCTCGCAGCGGGTCGCCCAGATCGCGAGCGAGACCGCCGGCGCGGCACGTACGGGCACCCAGACGATCAAGCGGAGCAACGAAGCGACCACGTCGGTGCGGCGCCAGGTCGATCAGGTCGTCAGCCACATGCTCGACCTCGGCAAGAAGGCTCAGCAGGTCGGCATCGTGCTCGACATCGTGTCCGAGCTCGCCGAGCAGACCAACATCCTCGCGATCAATGCCACGATCGAGGCCGCCGGCGCCGGCGAGGCGGGCCGCCGGTTCGGCGTGGTCGCCGCCGAGATCCGGTCGCTCGCCGATCGCGTCGGTGCGTCGACGAAGGAGATCCGTGGCTTGATCGACGACGTCCGCGGCGCGGTCAACACCACGGTGATGGCGACCGAGGCCGGCAGCAAGGCGGTCGATTCGAGTGCCGGCACGGTCACCGACATGGCCACGTCGTTCAGCCAGATCGCGAGCCTCGTCGCGACCGCGAGTGACGCCGCGCGAGAGATCGAGCTGTCGACCAAGCAGCAGGCGAGCGCGGTCGAGCAGGTCACCATCGCGATCACGAACGTCGCGCAGGCCACGCGCGAGACAGAGGCGAGCGCGACCCAGACGCTCCAGACCAGCGGCCAGCTGACCCGGCTCTCGACCGAGCTCCTCCAGATCGTCCAAGCGAGCTGATGGCAACCGACCCTTACAAGTACTTTCGCGTCGAGGCGCACGAGATCGTTCGCGACCTCGCGCAGGGCCTCCGCGAGCTCGAGACGCGCGCGGATGCGGCGTTGATCGCGAAGCTGTTGCGGCTCGCCCACACCTTGAAGGGCGCGGCACGGATCGTGCGCCACGCCACGCTGGCCGAGCTCGCGCACGCGCTCGAGACCGCGCTGGGGCCGCTGCGCGAGGCGCCGGTCGCGGGCCTTCCCGAGGCCGCGGTGAAGATCCTCGACCAGATGACCGCGCAACTCGTGACGCTCGCGCCGGTCGCCGCGGTCGAGGTCCCGGCGCTGCCGCCGCCGCCCGCGCGGGTCGAGAGCGTCGCGGTCGACGATGCGCTCGGTGGCATCGCGTCCCTCCACGCCGTGCTCGCGCGGCTACGCGCGGCGACGGAGCCGGCGGCGATCACGCGCGGCCTCAACCAGCTCGAGCGCGAGCTCGCCGAGGTCCGCCGCGATGTCGAACATCTCCGCCTGTCGGCCGCGGGCTCGCTCTACACGACGCTCGAGCGGACCGCACGCGACGCCGCGACGCTGGCCGGCAAGCGCGTGCGGTTCGCGTTCGAAGGCGCGGACGTCCGCGTCGACGGGCCGGTGATCGCGGCGCTCCAGGGCGCGCTGGTCCAGCTCGTCCGCAACGCCGTCGGTCACGGCATCGAGTCGGCCGCGGAGCGCGTCGCCGCCGGAAAGTCGGCCGAGGGTCTGATCACGATCCGCGCGCGCGCTCGCGGCACCACGATCTCGATCGCGTGCGAGGACGACGGCCGCGGCCTCGATCTCGCGGCGATCCGCGCGGCGGTCAGGAAGCGCGGCGGCGAGGTCGGCGAGCTCGATGCCGCGCAGGCGTTCCGGCTGCTCCTGCGCGGCGGGATCTCGACGACGCGGGAGGTCACCGAGCTGTCGGGGCGCGGCATCGGCCTCGAGCTCGTGAGCGACGCGGTGCGCTCGCTCCGCGGCGAGGTCACGGTCGCGACCGGCGCGCACGGCACGACGATCGCGCTGATCGTCCCGGTCGCGGTCACCGCGATCTCGGTGATCAACGTCGCGCTCGGCGAGCGCGTCGTCGCGATCCCGCAGGCCGCGGTGCGCCGGGTCAGCCGGATCGGCCCGGCTGACCTGATGCAGGGTAGCGCCGGCACGACACTCGTGTTCGACGACATCACCGTGCCGGCGGCGCCGCTCGGCGCGCTGTTCGGCGGTAGCACGAGTCACGGGCGCACGGCGGTGTTCGTCGCCGGCGACACGCTCGCGGCATTCACCGTCGATCGCACGCTCGGCGTCGACGACATCGTCGTGCGCGCGGTGCCGGCGGGGACACCGATCGATCCGATCGTGTGGGGCATGGCCCTCGACCCCGCGGGTCAGCCGTACGTCGTCGTCGAGCCCCATGCGCTGGTCGCCGCGGTCCATCGCGCGCAACGGGCCCAGCCCGCTCCCGCGAAGCGCCTCGCGCCGATCCTCGTCGTCGACGACTCGCTGACCACGCGGATGCTCGAGCAGAGCATCCTCGAGTCCGCCGGCTACGACGTCGAGCTCGCCGTGTCCGCCGAGGACGCGCTCGTGAAGCTCGCGAGCTCGTCGTACGCGATGATGCTCGTCGATGTCGAGATGCCAGGGATGGACGGGTTCTCGCTCGTCGCCGAGGTTCGCGCGCGGCCGGCGCTCGCACACCTGCCGGCGGTGCTGGTCACGTCGCGCGACGCGCCGGCGGATCGGGAGCGCGGCGCCGCGGCCGGCGCGCAGGGCTACGTCGTCAAGGGTCGGTTCGATCAGGGCGAGCTGCTCGCGCTGATCCGGAGGCTGGTGCAGCCGTGATCCGCGTGCTCGTCGTCGACGATTCGCTCACGGTGCGCCAGCGCCTGATCGAGATCCTCGAGACCGATCGAGAGTTCGTCGTCGTCGGTCAGGCGGGCGATGGCCGCCGCGCGATCGAGCTCGTCGCCCAGCTCCGGCCGGACGTGATCACGCTCGACATCGCGATGCCCGACATGACCGGGCTCGCCGCGACCGAGCACATCATGGCGCACCAGCCGACGCCGATCCTCGTGGTGTCGGCGTCGTTCAACCGAGGCGAGCTGTTCGATACCTACGGTGCGCTCGCGGCGGGCGCGGTCGACGTGCTCGACAAGCCGAAGCCCGACGACCCCGGCTGGGAGGCACGCTTCCTCGCGACCGTGCGCCTGGTCTCGAAGATCAAGGTGATCACGCACCCGCGCGCCCGGCTCGGCGCGATGGGCCGCACCCGCGCGGCGAGCGAGCCGGACGTGAGGCTCGAGCCGTCTCCGCGCGGGGTCGACCTCGTCGCGGTCGGCGCCTCGACCGGTGGACCAGGCGCTCTCGCGACGGTGCTCGGCGCGATCGGGCCGGGCTTCCCGCTGCCGATCCTCGCGATCCTCCACATCGATGCCCAGTTCGCGGGCGCGTTCGCTGAGTGGCTCGGCCAGCAGATCCGGCTGCCGGTCCGCCTCGCGCAGGACGGCGAGCACCTCGATCAGCTCGCCGGTCGGGTCCGGCTCGCGCCCGCGGACGTCCACCTCGCCGTCCACCACCGCCGGTTGCGGCTCGTCGCGTCGCCGCCCCGCAACTACTGCCGGCCGTCGGTCGACGTCCTGTTCGAATCGCTCGCCGCCGAGGCGAACCTCCGGGTCGCCGCGGCACTCCTCACCGGCATGGGGCGCGACGGTGCGACGGGCATGCTCGCGATCCGCCGCGCGGGCGGGACCACGATCGCCCAGGACGAGGCGACGAGCGTGATCTACGGGATGCCGCGCGAGGCCGTGCTCGTCGGCGGCGCGGAGCACGAGCTCCCGCTCGGCGAGATCGGGCCCTTGCTCGACGGGCTCGGGAGGGCGCGATGATCGAGATCCTCGTCGTCGACGACAGCTACACGGTTCGGATGGACCTCGCCGACGCGCTGACCAACGCCGGCTTCATCGCGGTGGTCGCGGTCTCGCTCGCCGAGGCGCGCACCCTGCTCCAGAGCCATCCGATCGCGCTCGCGATCCTGGACGTCCGCCTCCCGGACGGCGACGGCACCGACTTCTTGCACGAGCTACGCGCCGATCCGAAGCGTGCGCGGCTGCCCGTGCTCATGCTGTCGAGCGAGGCCGAGGTCGCCGATCGGATCCGCGGGCTCCAGCTCGGCGCGAACGACTACGTCGGCAAGCCGTACGACACCGGGTTCGTGATCTCGCGGATCCGCCAGCTCGTCGCGTCACCCGAGCCCCTGACCGCGCCGCTCGTGCTCGCGATCGACGACAGCATCACGTTCCGCGAGGGACTCGCGGAGCGGCTGCGGCGCGCGGGCTTCGAGGTCGTGTCCGCGTCGTCGGGCGCCGAGGGGCTCCGGCTCGCCGCGGCGTATCGTCCGGCCGCGATCGTGGTCGACGGCGTGATGCCCGACATGGGTGGCGACCTGGTGATCCGGAGGATCCGCCTCGACCCGGCGCTGCGCACGATCCCGTGCCTGCTGCTCACCGGCTCCGACGATGCCGCCGCCGAGATCGGTGCGCTCGACGCGGGCGCCGACGCGTTCGCGCGCAAGGAGTCGGATCTCGACATCGTGATGGCGCGGCTCACCGCGATGCTGCGCAACACGTCGGGCGGTGCGACCGACACGCCGAGCACGCTCGGGCCGCGGCGGGTGCTCGTTGTCGACGATCACGAGGACTACCTCGGCATGCTCGCGAGCGAGCTCCAGCGCGATGGCTACGACGTGGTCCAGGCGACCTCCGGCGAGGCGGCGATCGAGCTGCTCGCGATCCAGCCGGTCGACTGCGTGTTGCTCGACACCGTGATGCCCGGCCTGTCGGGGATCGAGACCTGCAAGCGGATCAAGCACGCGCCGAACCTCCGCGATATCCCGCTGATCCTGATGACCGCGCGCGACGGCCGCGACGTCATCCTCGAGGCGTTCGCCGAAGGCGCGGACGACTTCGTCTCGAAGGCACTCGGGGCCGACGTGGTCGCCGCGCGGGTCAAGGCCCAGATCCGGCGCAAGCGGTTCTCCGACGAGCACCGCCACGTCCGCGAGCGCCTCCTCCGCAGCGAGACCGAGGCATCCGAGGCACGCGCGGCCCGCCAGCTCGCCGAGACCCGCGCGGCCCTCGCCGAACAGCTCGCACGCACGAACTACGAGCTCGCGAATACGAACCGCGAGCTCGGTGCCACGAACCGCGAGCTCGAGGCGTTCAGTTACTCGGTGTCGCACGACCTCCGGGCGCCGCTCCGCGCGATCCGGTCCTTCACCCAGATGCTCGAGGAGGACGCCGGGCCGACGCTCGACGAGACCAGTCGCGACCACCTCCGCCGCGTCGTCGCCGCGACCACCCGGATGGGCGAGCTGATCGATTCGTTGCTCGAGCTCTCGCGGATGAGCCGGGTCGCGATCCAGCGCTCGCCGGTCGACCTCGGCGCGCTCGTCGCGGCGGTGGGCGAGGAGCTGCGGACCCGCGACCCGGAGCGCACCGTCGAGCTCGTGATCGCCCCCGGGCTCGAGGCCAGCGCCGACCCGCGGCTGGCCCGCGCGGTGCTCGACAACCTGATCGGCAACGCCTGGAAGTTCACCGCCGCGACCCCCGCGGCCCGGATCTCGATCGGCGCGACCGAGGTGAGCGGCGAACGCGCGTTCTTCGTCCGCGACAACGGCGCCGGCTTCGACATGGCGCATGCGGCGAAGCTCTTTGCCCCGTTCCAGCGCCTGCACGGCAGCGAGTTCGCGGGCACGGGGATCGGCCTCGCGACGGTCCGCCGGATCATCGAGCGCCACGCCGGGAGGATCTGGGCCGAGTCGAGCCCCGGTGCGGGCGCGACGTTTTACTTCACGCTACCGGCGTGACTGATGGCTCGCGTTGTCGCCAGCGGCTTTCTCGGTTGCCGTCACCCGCGCGTTACGTTGCGGTAGACGATCGCGGCGAGGGCGTCCGCGGCGACCAGCAATCGCTAGGTTCGCGCATTCACACTGTTTCCGGCGGGAGACGACGTGGCGACCGCGGTGAACGATCCGGATCTGGCACCTCCACTGCACATAGGACCCGTCGAGACCATCAACTTCTCTCACCGCTCAAGGACTCACCCCATGTCGACCCCGAACAACGTCTTCGAGACCCTCTCCACCGAAACCCTCGCCACCGCCACGGGCGGCGTGACCAACTCGAGCTCGAACGACTGGCAACTGCGCCATCAGCTGTCGCCGCTGATTCACTCGCTGAAGGACCTCAACACCAACACGGCGAACAATGCCCAGAATCAGAACAACACGATGATGATGGGCATGATGGCCGCGATGGTGGCCCGCCGTAACGGGTAACGTATGCTGGCGGCGTGCTAGCCGTCGGGTCGCTCATCGGCGGCCGGTTCCGGGTGGATCGAACCCTCGGGTCCGGCGGGATGGGTGTCGTCGTCGCAGCCACGCACACAGAGCTCGGCCATTCCGTCGCGATCAAGCTCCTTCGCGACGAGCTGGCGCACAGTCCGGTGATCGTCGAGCGCTTCTTGCGAGAGGCGCGCTCGGTCGTCGGGCTGCGCACCGACCACGTGTGCAAGGTGACCGACGTCGGCCGGCTCGACTCCGGTGCGCCGTACATCGTGATGGAGCTTCTGGAGGGCGTCGACCTCCAGCGCTCCGTCGCGAAGCAAGCGTTACCGGTGACGATGGCCGTGGAGTACGTGCTGCAGGCGAGCATCGCGCTCGCCGAGGCACACGCGGCCGGGATCATCCATCGCGACCTCAAGCCGGCGAACCTGTTCGTCACGCGCCGGCTCGATGGTGGCCCTCTGGTCAAGGTGCTCGATTTCGGCATCGCGAAGGCGATGTTCGAGACGTTGCAGCTCACGCACCAGAGCGCGATGGGCTCACCGGGCTACATGTCACCCGAGCAGATCAGGTCGGCGCGCGACGTCGACGTGCGCACGGATATCTGGGCGCTCGGGGTAACGCTGTATCAGCTGCTGTCGGCGCGGATGCCGTTTCCGGGTAGTACGACGACCGAGATCGCCATCAAGGTCGCGCACGATCCGCCGGCTCCGCTCGAGGTCGATCCGGTACTCCGCGCGGTGGTGTGGAAGTGCCTCGAGAAGCAGCCCGAGCAGCGTTACGCGACGATCGGCGAGCTGATGTCCGCGCTCGCGCCGTTCGGTGGGACGGCGGCACGAGCGCACATCAACCTCGCCGGTCAGCTCGGTGGATTCGCGGTGTCGGTGCCGGCATCCTTCATGCCGGCGCCGATCTCCGTTTCGGTGCAGACCCAGGCGACGCAGGTCACCGCAGGGCAGGCGGTGGTGGTCGACCCCACGCCGGCGCCGCTCGCGCCGGGTACGGTCGAGCCGCCGCGCCGGCGCAGATGGCCGCTGCTGGTGGTCTCGCTCGCGCTCGCGCTCGTCGTCGGCGGTGGGGCCGCGGCGATGATCTGGCTGAAGAAGCCGGCGGCCGCACCCCCGGTAGCCGACGCGCGCGTCGCGATCGCCGACACGCCCGTCGTGGCCGTCGTGCCCGATGTCGCGGTGGTGATCGACGCCGCGCCGGTCATCGACGGCGATCCGTGGCGCACCGACGACGCGTCATCGTTCAAGACGGACGCGGAGAGGAAGGCGGAGCGCGCAGCGGCGAAGAAGAAGGAGCCGCAGTTCACGTACGAGCAGCAGATGAAGATCGCGACGGCGATGGGGCGGTGCCAGAACGTGATGAGGACCGCGATGAAAGATCCGCTCGGGTTCAACGAGCGGCTCACCGCGTGTATGTGTGGTCAGAAGGATCACGAGGCGGCGCTCCTGTGGCTGTCCACGATGTCGGGATCAGACCGTTCCGACGCCGAGGTCATTTGTAAGAAGGCCGGCGTGGCCGTGCCGTAGGTACAATCGCCGGTGGTGGAAGACGACGGCAAGCAGACGGTCGTCGACCCGCCCCTCCCGGAGCTGCCCACCGCGATCGATCGACCACGCGCGCGGCCGGCCGACAGCTCCGCTCGCAGCGCGACGCCGCCGCCGACCGTCACGTCGATCACGACCGCGGCCGACGCGATGCGGGACGAGGAGGTCCATCGCACCCGCGTGTTCATCCGGCTCGGCTGGGTCGCGAGCCTCGGCGGGCTGGCATCGATCCCCGTCGTCCACGCCGAGCGCCACGTCACGTTCGCGTTCGCGGCCGCGCTGATCCTCGGGATGATCGTCAGCTTCGGCTATCACCAGGCGTTCCGCGATCCGCTGCGCTACTCGTCGCGGGCGATCTTCGTGCTCGGCGTGATGTCGGTGTTCAATACCCACGTCGCGATCCTCTACTTCGGCGCGTTCACGCTCTCGCCGCTGCTGGTCGTGATCGGCCTCCACTTCATCGGCCGCAGCGAGATCCCGGCGCGCCGCGCGGTACTCGTGACCGCGATGGTCTGTCATGGCGCGATCGCGCTCGCGCTGGTGGTCGGCGGGTTTCCGGATCCCGGCATCTTCGCGACCGATCGCCCGCTCGGCACGACCGCCTACGTGATCGGCGCGCTCTACGTCCAGGCGACCTACGCGCTCGCGTATCTCACGGGGCGCCACCAGCGCCGGATCTCGCTCCACTCGATCGAAGCGCTCCAGCGCGCGACCCGGGTCGCGTCGCAGCGCGCGGCGCTCCTCGACGAGGTCCGCGCGGATCTCGAGCGAGCCCAGCACGCGACCGCGGGCCGCTACACCGGCGAGCAGCTCGGCGACTACCGGCTCGACATCATCATCGGTCGCGGCGCGCACGGCGAGGTCTACGACGCGCGTCACGTCACGACGGGCGAGCCCGCCGCGATGAAGGTGCTGCGCCGCGAGCACCTCACGGACGAGACCACCGTCGCGCGGTTCGTGCGCGAGGTCCGCGCGACCGCGGCGGTCGACTCGCCGTACATCGTGAAGGTGCTCGCGACGAGCGAACCGACCGCGGCGCAGCCATTCCTCGCGATGGAGCGCTTGACCGGGATGACGCTCGCGGATCTCTTGCGCCGCACGCCGGTGCTCCCCGCCGCCGAGGTCGTGCGTCTCGTGACCCAGGTCGGCGCCGCGATCGATGCCGTCGCTGCCGTGGGGATCGTGCACCGCGATCTCAAGCCGCAGAATCTGTTCTCCGCCGGTGACCAGTGGAAGGTGCTCGACTTCGGCGTTGCCACGCTCGGCGAGCAGACCGGCACGTTGACCGGCGGCGGCATCGTCGGCACGCCGCAGTACATGGCGCCCGAGCAGGTCCGCAGCGGCAAGCTCGACGCGCGCGCCGACCTCTACTCGCTCGGCGCGATCGCGGTCCGAGCGTTGACCGGGCGCAATCCCTTTGGCGGTGCCGACACGCCCGCGATCCTGTACGCCGTCGTCCACACGATGCCGGTCGCGCCGAGCACGCTCGCGGAGCTCCCCGCGGACATCGATCGCTGGGCCGCGCTCGCGCTCGCGAAGGATCCGGCGGCGCGGTGGGCGACCGGCGCCGAGCTCGCGGCTCACCTCGCCGCGGCGCTCCAGGGCGAGCTCGACGAGGCGAGCCGCGCGGCCGCCGATCGCGTCCTCGCGCACACGCCGTGGAGGACCGCGTGACCGAGACGCGCCAGAGCCCGGTGCTGCGGTCGCTCGCGCTGACCACCGC
>Ga0307509_10004251_pt1 | contig 20870 bp, 18 predicted proteins | sample 10_EM_MG_FD_202245 | JGI IMG/M metagenome (GOLD analysis project Ga0307509, IMG submission 202245) | Populus trichocarpa ectomycorrhiza microbial communities from riparian zone in the Pacific Northwest, United States - 10_EM | ecosystem: Host-associated > Plants > Roots > Unclassified | place... | reverse complement strand
CGCCGCGGCCTCGTCCATCGCGCCACGGTATCACCAACGCGATATGCTCGCGCCGTGATCGCTGACGGCAAGGGGTTCGTGCGCGTCGCGCAGCTGCGCGGGCGGATCGCGACCCTCGCGCGCGGTGGGCGCTACGATCTCGCGCTCGATCTGCTCGGCGATCTGGTCCGCGCCGACCTCGCGCTCGGTCTCCCGGCGGATGCTCTGTTGCGTGCGCGTCAGGTCGCGCAGGTCTCGCGCGGTCGCGGCGAGCTGGTCGCCGGTCCGCTCGTCGTGCTCGCGGCGACGCTGCTCGCGGCCGAGGCGTTCGGCGAGGCGATCGAGGCGGCGGCCGCGGCGATCGCGGAGGCGACTCTCGAAGAGCGCCCGCGGATCGAGGTGATGGCGCGACTCGTTGGTGGCTCGGCGCAGCGCCGCGCCGGTCGCACCGCGGAGGCCCGCCTGTTGCTCGACGCCGCGCGAGGCGCCGCCGCACGCCTCGGCGAACGCGTGCTCGCCGGGTTCGCGCTCGCCGAGCTCGCGTGGGTCGACCTCGCCGAGGATCGTCCCGCCGCGGCGGCGACCTGCTTCGAGTTCGCGGCCGAGTTCTTGCGGCGCGCGGGCCACGCATCCGCGCTCGAGGCCGAGGCCCTCGCGGTCGCGGGCTGGGCCGCGGCGAACGAGCTCGAGCGCGCGACGGAGCGTGCCGCGATCGCCGCCGACGCCGCGCGCGCCGCCGGTCGGCTCGAGCTGGTCGCATACGTCGACGGCGTGCTCGCGGATCTCGCGCTGCGTAGCGCGCCGGAGGCCGCACCGGAGGCGTGCGCGCTCGCGGCCGAGAGCGCGGCCGAGCACGTGCTGGCGTACGTGAAGGGGCCCGTGAAGGGTCGGATCGATCTCGCGCGAGAGCTCTCCGCCCTCGCCCGCCTGCGCCAGGTCAGGGTCACGACCGATCGCACCGATCGCGCGCGCCACCTCGAGGCGGGCATCGAGCTCGCGCTCGTCCTCGATCGCAAGCGCGCGGGGGCCCGGCTCGGAGGATTTCTGTTCGACCTCGTCGAGGATGCCGAGCGCGCGGGGACCGCACCGGTGCGCGGCGAGCTCGAGCGCCTGGCGACCGCGATCGGCCGGCTCGGCGATGACGAGCTGGCGGAGATGGCACGGGGCGTCCTGGCAGAGCTAGGATGATCGGACCAGTGGTGCTCGCGACCTCGACGCCCGGCTACGACGATCCGAGCCAGCACCTCGCCGACTGGGGCGAGCTGTTCGCGCGCTTGATCGATCGGCTGACCCAGCTGAAGGCGCGCGCCCCGCGCGGCGCGGTGATGGGCGAGCACGATCGCGCGCGCGTGATCGCACGCGAGCCCGCGCTCGCGGAGCTCGATCGCGACATCGACGCACACCTCGCGGAGATCGTGGCCCGCGCGCGGTTCTCGCGCCGGCTCGGCGTCGAGCTGCCGCTCGAGCTCCTGCGCGAACGGTTCGCGTTGGCGCCGGTCGATCTCCAGATCCTGGGCGTGCTCGCGACGATCGAGCGCGGCGTCGCGTTCAACCCGTACAGCGCGGGCAACTCCGAGCCGATGCAGGCCGACGTCGCGTTCCTGGTCGCGCTGATCGCCGACGGTACGACCCACCTGCCCGGCGAGGTCCGACTGCGGTTCTCGGCCGACGCGCCGCTCGTCGCGCGCGGGCTCGTCGAGCTGTCGGCGGCGAACGGCTGGGCCGTCGATCCACCGCTCGTCTACAAGCGCGTCCGGCTCGCCGATCGCGTGCTCGATTACATCGAGGGCGCCCAGGAGCCGCCGCCGTCGATCCTCGGCGCGATCGCGCGGTTCGTCGCCCACCCGATGGCGGCGAGCGAGGTGCTGTTGCCCGAACCCGCGCTGCTCGATCAGGTGACCCGCGCGCTGTCGCGTCCCGATCAGGTGGTCGTGCTCGTCGGTGCACCGGGCGTCGGTCGGAAGTCGATCGCGGGTGCCTCGGCGCGCGCGCTCGGCCGACCGCTGCTCGTCGTCGATCTCGCCGAGGTGCCCGTCGAGATCCGCGGCCTCGATCTCGCGATGATGCCGCTCATGCGCGAGGCCCAGATCCAGGGGGCCGTGCTCGCGATCGACAACGCGCAGGACTACGCCGACGGCGATGGCCAGAGCTGGATCTGGCCGCGCCTCACCGAGCTGCTCCGCCGGGTCCAGGTCCCGCTCGCCGTGACGTGCGAGAAGGCACCGGGCTGGCTGTCGCGGATCGGCCGCGTGCCGATGCACTTCGACGTGCCGTTCCCGACCACCGAGGTCCAGCGCCGGCTGTGGGTCCGTCACCTGCCGCCCGGATTGCGCCTCGCGCCGGATCTATCGCTCGAGGCGCTGGTCAAGCGCTACTCGGCGACCGGCTCGTCGATCAAGGAGGCGTGTGAAGAGCTCGGCCGGCTCGACGTCGTGCTCCAGCGCGGGGGCGTCGTCACGGAGAGCCAGATCATCGACGTGGTCCGGACCCGGCTCGCCCACCGCCTGAGCTCGCTCGCGAGCCCCGTCGGCACGACGCTCGAGTGGTCCGACGTGATCCTCCCCGACGAGGTCCTCGGCCCCGTGTTCGAGTTCCTCAACTACGCCGCGCATCGCTCGAAGGTGTTCGGTGACTGGGGCTTCGATCGCAAGCTGCCCTACGGCCGCGGGCTGTCGGCGCTGTTCGCCGGTCCACCCGGCACCGGCAAGACGATGATCTGTTCGCTGCTCGCGAAGGAGCTCGGGCTCGAGCTCTACCGGATCGATCTCTCGCAGGTCGTCAACAAGTACATCGGCGAGACCGAGAAGAACCTCGGCCGGGTGTTCGACGAGGCCGCGCGTGGCCAGGTCATGCTGCTGTTCGACGAGGCGGACTCGCTGTTCGCGAAGCGGACCGAGGTCAAGTCGAGCCACGATCGCTACGCGAACCTCGAGGTCAATTACCTCCTCCAGCGAATGGAGTCGCACGAGGGCGTCGTCGTGATGACGACGAACAGCGAGACCGCGATCGATCCCGCGTTCCGCCGCCGCATCCGGTTCCGGATCCGGTTCCCCGCGCCCGACGAGCAGCAGCGCCTGCAACTGTGGCAAGGCATGATGCCGAAGGAGGCGCACGTCGCACCGGATCTCGATCTGCGCGTGATCGCGCAGAAGTTCCCGCTCGCCGGTGGCAACATCATGAACGCGCTCGTCCGCGCGGCGACCGCCGCCCAGGCCGACGGCAGCGCGATCATGCAACACCACCTCCTGCGCGCCGCAGAGCTCGAGTACGGCGAGATGGGCTTCCTCGCGTGAAGAGTCGTGCCGCCGTTCGTCGCGCGCTCGCGCTGCTCCCCGATGCGCAGCGCCACGCCCTCGCCCAGCCATTCGCCGAGCTCGCCACGGCGGGCGCCGGCCCCGCTCCCGCCGACCGCGGCGGGCTGATCGCGAGTTACCTGTTCGATCGCCGCGCCGGCGCGTTGCTCGCGACGACCGACGACCGCGCGGTGTGGCTCGCCGCACCGCTGTTCGAAGCCGTCGGTCCGGGCAACCACGCGTTCGTCGACGACACGATCGCCGCGTTGATCTCCGCGCCGATGCTCGCGAAGGGCGGCGCGCTCGCCGCGATCGCGCTCGACCATCGCTTCGCACCACGCGCCGACGACGCGATCGCGCTCGCAGTCTCGGCCTTGCCACACGAGGTGCAGGAGGCGGCGCTCGCGCAGCTGCTCGCACCGGCCGAGGATCCGGACCGCGCGGTGCTCGCGACCGTGCAGTGCGGCCGGATCGTCGCGTGGTCGCCGCACCTCGCGGCGACGCCGGCCGGAGAGCGCACGATCGCCGGGCTGCTCGAGCTGCTCTCGGCGAGCCGGCCGAAACCGCTACTCGACGAGGTCGCGCGCGCTCTCGGTCCGATCGCCGCGCAACCCGGCGCGCTCGCCGACCGGATCCGCGAGGCCGCGTTCGCCGCGATCGACGCGCTGCAAGCGAGCCCACCGCGCTCGTTCGCCGACGAGGTCGCGGCGATCGGCAAGCAGCGCTCGCTCCCCGATCAAGATCGCTGGATGGCCCTGCCTGCGCGCGAGCTCGCCGCTGCCGCGGCCTACGTGCTCGGCGTCGCCGCCCCGCACGATCGCGAGGCGTTCGGTGCGTATCGCGCGCTCGTGCTCGAACGGCCCGAAGCCGACGATCTGTTCGAGCCGTTCCTCGCGGGCCTGGTCGCCGGCGCCCACATCCCCGCATGCACCGAGCTCGCGGCCGGCCTGCTCGCCGCCGGCGCCGAGGCCGCGGCGACCGCGTTCGCGCTCGCAGCCGTGTTGCCGCTCGACGCGCTCGACGATGTCTTGATCGGCCAGCTCGACTCCGAGCTCGCCGATCATCGCGCGCTCGCCTGCGCGGCGGTCGAGCTTCTCGAGGGCGAGGCCGTCGATCGTGCGCTCGCGCTCCGGCTCGGCGATCCGGCGGCGGACGTCGCGGCGGCCGCCGCGCACGCGCTGATCGAACGCGGCCGGCGCGATCTGATCGAGGATCACGCGGGGCGCGAAGTCCATCCGGTCCGGCACGCGATCACCGCGGCGGTGCTCGGCGACCTGTCGGTGCCCGTCGTCGGCGAGCTCGTGCGCGCGCTCCTCGCGACGTTCGAGGCCGATCCGGAAGGCGAGTCTCCCGGCGTGTCTCCCCTGGTCCGGCTGACGACGAAGTGTCTGCTCGCGTCGGCCGACGGGCTCGACACGCTCACGAACCTGATCACCGGCGTACCCGAGTCCGCGGGGCTGTTCGCGCTCGCCGTGATCGAAGAGATCGACGCCGAGCGCGACGTCGGCGTGCTCGCCCCGCCCGGCCCGCGCAGCCGGCTCGGCGCTGCGGCGATGCGGATCGCGACGAATCCCGAGGCCGGCGCCGAGCTCGGCACGCTCGCGCTCGGGCTGCTCGCGCACGTCTCAGCCGGTGACACCACGCTCGCCGACGTGATCGCCGATGCGCTGGCCGCGCCCGACGGTTACGCCGCGAACCTGATCGCCGCGCTCGGTGAGCTCCGCGTCGCGACGCGGCGCACGGGCGAGGTCCTCGCGCCGCTGCTCGCACCCGATCAGCCGATCGGCGCACGTGTGATGACCGCCTCGATCTGCGGCCGTGCGCTACCGCCCGATCACGAGGCGTGGCGCCACGTCCGCGAGCTGCTCTCGCTCGGCACGATCGCGCGCGCCGCCGCATGGGCCGCGCTTCGCGATCGCGCGCGCGCCCTCTGAAGCGAACTTGACACATTCGCGGGTGGGGGCCATTTTCGATCGATGACAAGTCGAGCGAACGCTCGGCGCGTAGCAGCGCCGAAGGCGATGCGTAGGTAAATGACCCTCGATCTCGAGCTCGTGATCAGGATCGTCGTCGGTACCGCGCTCGGCGCGGTGATCGGCTACGAGCGCGACATCCATGGCCGGCCCGCGGGGATCCGGACCCACGCCGTCGTCGCGCTCGCGTCATCGACGTTCATGGTGGTGTCGACCCACATGGTCTACTTCCAGAACTACCGCGCCGGCGATCTGGTCGAGGTCGATGCCTCGCGCATCGCCGCGTCGGTCGTCTCCGGTATCGGGTTTCTTGCCGGTGGGGCGATCCTCCGCACCGGCTTCAACGTCCAGGGCCTGACAACGGCCGCCGGGCTCTGGCTCGTCGCCGCGATCGGGCTGTGCGCGGGCGGCGGGATGTACGTCGAGAGCGTCGCCGCGACCGTGATCGGCGTGGCGGCGCTGACCATGCTCCGCCGGCTCGAGGGCAAGGACAAGGACCTGATCCGCCGCCGCCTTCACCTCACGCTCACCGACGACGCGATCGCGATCGAGGCGATCCTCGGCAAGCTCGTCGATCAGCGCCTGACCGCGACGCTCGAAGGTTGGGACAAGGAAGGCTCGCGCCGCCACCTGACGTTCGCGCTGCGGTTGCCGGCGATCGATGGCGAGCAACGGATCATCGCCGCGCTCGAGCACGAGCCCGGCATCGCGCGGCTCCACCTCGATCCGGCCGCGTGATCAGCCGCGTTCGACGACGACCGCGCGTGCGACGGCCTCGCGCGCGCGCATGCCGCGGATCAGCCGCTGCGCGCCGACGATGATCGCGCCGACCGAGATCGCGAGCAGCGGCACCGAGTAGAAGAACATCGGCTGGGGGGATTTCGCGCCGAACCCGAAGCCGGTGACGTACACCAGGTAGATCACGTACAGCGCCGCGGCGAGCAGGCCCGCGAGGAGGATCACGAGGCCGCGCGCGATCTCTCGGCGCGGGTCCATCGCGCGGACCTTCCGGCGCACATCCTCCGCGCCGAGATCCGCGAGGATCTGATCGGCATTGCCCGCACCGTCGAACACCTTCTTCTTGCCATCGCGCGACGCCATGTGGCGCGCCAGATCGTCGAATGCCATGCGGCGGTTGTAAGGGAGCCGGTGCGCTCGAGCAATCGCTGTTTGTGCGCACGGACTTGCGCGAATTGATCATCGCGCCTGATAGACGAGATCGATCGTCGCGCGAAACGCCGGCGCACCGATCTGATCGTCGAGGTGCGTGCCCGCGCGGACCGCGATCGCATACGCCGGACGGATCCGGCCGATCAAGCCGACCCGCGCCTCGACCGGCGACGGGCCCTTCATCCCGCTCACGCGATCGCCGACGACGCCGATCACTTCGGCGCTCGCCTTCAGCTGTTCGGGCTCGCACCACAAGGGCAAGAACGGCGGAATCCCGTACGTACCGCCGGCGGCCCACAGGAGCTCGTCGCCGACGATCTGGTTCGCCACGACGACCTCCTTGCTGCGCAGCTTCACCCCGCCGGTCGCGGCGAGCACGAGGTCGCCGAGCGTGATGCGCGCGATCGCCTTGCCGGTCACGCTCCAGCCCACGTCACCGGCGAAGTCGTAGTCGTCGCCCGTCGGCAACGCGAGCTCGCCGCGAACGAACACCGCGACCGGGCCCCGGGTCATCACGTGCGCGCGCGCACCGAGCACGAGGTCGTTCGGGACGTAGCGATCGAGCGGACGATCGTCGCCGAGGTAGGTCAGGCGCTGGCCGACCTGGTGCGAGAGCGGCAGCTTCGCGTCGACGATCACGCTCTCGCCGAGTGCGATCGCGCCGCCGAACGTGACGGTCTCGCGCCGGTTCACCGGGTAGGTCTTGACGTCGACGCTGTGAAACCGGATCGGGTGGACGATCAAACCGCCGGTGATGCCGACCGCCCAGTCACCGCCCTGCTTGCCACCGATCGGTGCGCCGCCGTCGAAGCCGAGCTCGCCCTGCCCCGGCGGCGTCGTGTCGCGATCGACCTCGATCGCCTCGGGCCGCAGCGACGGTTTGTCGGCGTGCGCCGCTCCCGCGGTCAAGCACACCACGACGAGCGCGCGCATCAGCCCATGATCCGCGAGCCGAGCTCGTACACGCGCGCCGCCGGCATGTGGCGATAGCGCGTGACCTGGACCCGGAGCTGCGCGATCTGATCGATCACGTCGCGCCGCGACGCGCCTTTTGCGAGCATCGCGCGCGCGCGTTCGACGATCGCGGCCCGCGCGGTCTTCGGGTGATAGATGAACGTGCGGCCAAACCGGACCTCGCCGCCGACTCCGACGAGCCGGAGCTCGGCGACATCACCGACCTCGACCCCGTGGAGCTGGCGCATCTCCGCGACATGGAGCTCGGCGCCGCCGAGCAGATCGAGGAGCTCGATCCGGCCGCGGGTCATCGCGCGGACCTCGTAGAGCGAGCGCTGCGACGTGACGAGCGCGCGCACGATCGGTGCGCGCGGATCACCGGCCGCAGCGAGCTCGCGATACGACAGCGCCGCCGGCGGAAGCGCCTCGCCGGGCGCGACCCGCTCGACGACGAACCACTCGACAAATGCCGCGCTCCACGGCTCCCACAGCTCGTCGTCCTGGTGGACCTTGCCGCGCTGCTGCTCGTATTCGCCGCGCGCGACCGCAGCGGCCTCGGGGTCGGCGGTGTGGCGGGCGTAGAGCTGCTCGGTCACCGCGTCGAGATCCGCGGCGATGGTGGAGCTCACCGCGCCCTCTTCAAGTGATCGCGAAACCGCGCGAACAGGTAGTTCGCATCGTGCGGCCCGGGCGACGCCTCCGGGTGGTACTGGACGCTGAATACGGGCCGGCCGACGAGCTCGAGGCCCTCGTTCGAGTGATCGAACAGGTTCTCGTGCGTGATCGCGACGCCGGACGGCAGCGACTCGACGTCGACGACGAACCCGTGGTTCTGGGACGTGATCTCGACCTTGCCGGTCGTCTTGTCGAGCACCGGGTGGTTGCCGCCGTGGTGACCGAACGCGAGCTTCTGGGTCCGGCCGCCGAGCGCGAGCCCGAGGATCTGATGGCCGAGGCAGATGCCGAACAGCGGCTTGCCGCTCGCGACCAGCTCCTTCGTCGCGGCGATGCCGTACGAGACCACCGCCGGATCGCCGGGGCCGTTCGACAGGAAGAAGCCATCGGGCTTGTACGCCAGTGCCTTCGCCGCGGGCGTCGTCGCGGGGACGACCGTGACCTTCGCGCCGAGGTCGCGCAGCTGGCGAAGGATGTTCTCCTTCATCCCGAAGTCGTACGCGACGACGTGAAACTCGATCGGCGGCGGTGCGATCGCCCGGCCGTCGTCGAGCGCGCGCCAGGTCGGCGTCGTCCACTCGTACGGCGCGGCGCAGGTCACGCCGGGGACGAGATCCTGACCATCCATCTTCGGCGCTGCACGCACCCGCGCGAGCACCGCAGGAATCTCGGCGACGTGCGGCGTGATCGCGCCGCGCATCGCGCCCTCGTCGCGCAGCGTGCGGGTCAGCGCGCGCGTGTCGATGCCGTCGATGCCGGGGATCCCGGAGCGCTCGAGCCACGCGGGGAGCGAGTCCTCGCTGCGCCAGCTCGCCGTGAGGGGCGACAGCTCGCGAATCGCGAGTCCCGCGCACACGACCTTCTTCGCCTCGAGGTCCTCGTGGTTCGTGCCGACGTTGCCGATCTGGGTCGCGGTCATCACCACGATCTGTCCGGCGTACGACGGATCGCTCACGATCTCCTGGTAGCCGGTGATCGACGTGTTGAACACGACCTCGCCGATCGACTCGACGCGCGCGCCGTAGCCCTCGCCCTGCCACACGCGTCCGTTCTCGAGGACGAGCGCGGCGGGCCAGCGCTGGATCACCGCAGCCTCCCGTCGAGGTCGTAGACCATCCGGCCGTCGCAAAACGTCAAGACCGCGCGACCCGCGAGCTTCTGGCCGAGAAACGGCGAGTTCTTCGACTTCGATGCGAGCGCGTCGCCGGTCAGGACCATCGGCCGCTCGGGATCGATGACCGCGAGGTCCGCGACCGCACCGACGGCGAGCGAGCCGCCGGGGATCCCGAACGCACGTGCGGGCCCAGCGGTGAGCGCGGCGAGCGCGCGTTTGTCGTCGAGCGAGCCCATGCGGACGAAGTCGAGGATGATCGGTAGCGCGGTCTCGAGGCCGAGCATGCCGGGCGCGGCGCACTCGAACTCGACGTCCTTCTCGACCGGCGAGTGCGGCGCGTGATCGGTCGCGATCGCGTCGATCGTGCCGTCGGCGAGCGCCTCGAGCAGCGCCTCTTGATCGGCCGCCGTGCGCAGCGGGGGCATCACCTTCGTGCGCGTGTCGTAGTGCTGGCATGCCTCGTCGGTGAGCGCGAGGTGGTGCGGCGTGACCTCGCACGTGACCGGCAGGCCGCGGCGCTTCGCATCGCGGATCAGCGCGACCGTGCGCGCGGTCGACACGTGCGCGACGTGGTAGCGCGCGCCGGTCCACTCGACGATCTCGAGGTCGCGCGCGACCATCGCGCTCTCGGCGCACGCCGGCTGGCCCTTGATCCCGATCCGGGTCGCGACCGCTCCCTCGTTCATCGCGCCGCCCTCGGAGAGATCGAGATCCTCGGCGTGCTGGACGAGCGGCAGGTCGAACGTCTTCGCGTACTCGAATGCGCGGCGCATCAGGCCGGAGTTCATCACCGGGCGGCCGTCGTCGGAGATCGCGACGATGCCCGCATCCTTCATCTCGGCGATGTCGGCGAGTGCCTTGCCCTCGAGGCCGTGGGTGATCGCGCCGATCGGCCGGACCCGTACGCACCCGACCTCCTTCGCGCGCCGCACGATCAGCTCGGTCACCGCGCGCTGGTCGTTGACCGGCTTGGTGTTCGGCATGCAGCAGATCGTCGTGAACCCACCCGCCGCGGCCGCACGCGTCCCGGTCTCGATGTCTTCCTTGTATTCCTGCCCCGGCTCGCGGAGGTGGACATGAAGGTCGATCAGGCCCGGGACGATCCACAGATCGCGGACGTCGATGATCCGCGGCGCGACCAGGCCACGCCCGATCTCCACGATCCGGCCGTGCTGGATCCGGACATCGGCCGCCTGATCCACGGGCCCCGATCGCGCGGCGCCGGAGGGATCGATGACCCTGCCACCGCGCAGCACCAGATCCTGAGGATCCATCGAGGCGGGTCTTACCATGCTCGGCTATCATCGCGACATGCCGACCGCGGGGATCGTCATCATCGGCGACGAGATCCTGAGCGGGAAATTCGTCGAGGAAAACGCGGCCTTCCTGGTCGGCGAGCTCCGGGCGCTGGGGGTCGACCTGCGCAGAATCACGGTGGTCCCGGACGATCGGGACGACATCGTCGAGGCCGTGCTCACCGCGTCCGCACGCTTCGACCACGTGTTCACCTCCGGAGGGGTCGGCCCGACCCACGACGACATCACGATCGCGGCGATCGCCTATGGTTTCAACGTCCAGGTCACGCGCCATCCGGACCTCGAGGCGCGGGTTCGCGGCTACTGGAAGGACAAGCTCGCCGACGCGAACCTCCGCCTCGCCGACATCCCCGCCGGCAGCCAGCTCGTCTACGGGACCGACCAGATCTGGCCGGTCGTCTGCTTCAAGAACGTCTACATCCTGCCCGGCGTGCCGGCGCTGTTCCGCCGCAAGTTCATCGACATCCGCGATCGGTTTCGCTCGACGCCGGTGTGGGCCGCGCGGATCTACGTCGACGGCGAGGAGGGCGACCTCGCGCCTGAGCTCGATCGCGTCGTCGCGGCGCATCCGAGCGTGAAGCTCGGCAGCTACCCGCGATTCTCGGAGAAGGACTTCCGCGTGCTCCTCACGCTCGAGGCCGCGACCGCGAGCGAGGTCACCGCGGCGTTCGAGATGCTCCGCAGCGCACTCGCGACGGCCGTCGTCCGCGCCGAACCGCCGCACGTCGTGGGTTAAGCTCCGCACATGGCGAACTACACGGGCGCGTGTCACTGCGGCGCGGTCAAGTACAAGGTCGAGCTCGAGCTCGGCAAGGTGATCGCGTGCAACTGCTCGATGTGCGGCAAGAGCGGAGCGCTGCTCGCGTTCGTGGGCGTCGATCAGTTCGAGCTCCTGTCGGGCGAGGATCAGCTCACGCCGTACACGTTCAACAAGCACGTCATCCTCCACAACTTCTGCAAGACGTGCGGGATCAAGTCGTTCGCGCGCGGCAAGAAGCCCGACGGCACGCCGATGGTCGCGATCAACGCGCGCTGCCTCGACGGTATCGACGTGTTCGCGCTCGACGTCCAGCAGTTCAACGGCAAGGACAGGTAGCGAGCGCTATCCGCCCACGCGTCGCGCTGCTTCGTGTGCGTCCAGCAGGGCCTGCACGCCAGCGACGACCCCCGCACGCGGGACCTTCGTCTTGTTGTTCTCGTGCAACCGAAGGTCCTGGAGTGTGACGACGCCCTCGGCGTGCTCCTGCGAGCCGATCACGATCGCGACCGGGATGCCCGAACGATCGGCGTACTTGAACTGCTTGCCGGGCTTGTCGTCCTCGCCATAGACCTCGACGTTCAGCCCCGCAGCGCGCAGCTCCGTCGCGAGCTTCGCGTACTCGGTCGCGAGCTGCGGATCGAAGTTGAGGATGATCGCCTGCGCCACCGATCGCTTCACCTCTCCCTGGGTATCGAGGATGTGCGAGAGCAACCGCGTCACGCCGATCGAGATCCCGACGCCGGGCAACTTCGACTTGGTGTACAGCCCGGCGAGGTTCTCGTAGCGCCCGCCCGAGCAGATCGAGCCGAGCTCCGGGTGCGCGTCGAGGAACGTCTCGTAGACCGTGCCGGTGTAGTAGTCGAGGCCGCGCACGATCGACAGGTCGACCTGGATAAACGCCTCGGGGACGCCGAGCGCGAGCGTCCCGGTGTAGACCCGGCGCAGCTCGTCGATGCCCTCGCGCAGGATCGCGTTGTCGGTCCCCTCGAACGGCGCGATCGCCGCCTTCCAGTCCTGGGTCAGCACGTCGAGCAGCTGCTTCGCCTTGTCGGGGCCACAGATCGCGGCGACGAGCCCTTCGACCTTCTCGCGGCCGGATTTGCGCAGGCGATCGACCTCGTGCAGCACCTCGGTCTGCTGCTCGATCTGGAGCACCTCCATGAGGCCGCGCAGCAGCTTGCGGTTGTTGACGAAGATCGTGAACTTGCCGAACGCGAGCTCGGTGAAGATGCCGTAGATCAGCGCCGGCACCTCGGAGTCGTACGCGATCGACAGCTTATCCTTGCCGACGACGTCGATGTCGCACTGGTAGAACTCGCGATACCGACCCTTCTGCGCGCGCTCGCCGCGATAGACCCGCTGGATCTGGTAGCGGCGGAACGGAAAGTTGAGCTTGGCCTCGTGCTCCGCGACGTAACGCGCGAGCGGCACGGTGAGATCGAAGCGGAGCGCGAGCTCGGGCTTGTCGCCCTTCGCGAGCGCGCCGGTCGACTGGACGAAGTAGACCTGCTTCTCGGTCTCGCCACCGCTCTTGGTCAGGAGCACGTCGACGAGCTCGAACACAGGCGTCTCGATCGGCAGGAAGCCGAACCGCTCGAAGCCATGGCGGATCGTCTCCAGCATCTGCTGGAACACGATCTGGTCCGATGGCAGGAGCTCGAGGACTCCCTGCGTGGTGCGAGGTGTGACCGGCATGGGGTCACATGCCTAGCACATCACCGGTCGAACGCGAACGTCACGAGCCCGCCGCCGTCGGTGGGAACCAGCCCGACCTGGACCGGCGTCTCGCGCGCGAACACCGTGTACTTCAGGATCGCACCGGTCACGATCGTCGCGACCGCGACGCCGCCCGCGACGAACGTCAGGTTGCGCCGCGGCAGGAACCGGGAGCGCTCCTTGTCGTAGATCTCGCGGTTGCGCGTCTCGGCGAGCCGGGTCTGCATCGGATGGACCACGGCCAGCCCGTACGCGAGCGCGCCGAGCCCGACCGCCGCGCCCGCGCCCATCACGACGTACGGCGCGTTGCTGGCCGGCGGTGGCTCCGCGATGATCGGCAATGGCTCCGTCACCCCGACGGGCTTCAGTGTGATCTGGATCTTCTTCGGCTCCTTGTCGGAGATCACGATCGTCTCGGTCGCCGGCACGTAGCCCTCGGCGTGGACCTCGACGGTCTGCCGACCCTGCGCGAGGTGGAGCGTGCGCGGCGCGGTGAACGACTCGTCGAGCGCGAAGCTCGACACCGTGACCCGCGCGTTCGCGACCGGGGCGACCTCGATCGCGACCGCCGCGACGTTCGCCGCCGCCAGCTTCTCGGCGAGCTGGGCCTCGCTCGTCGCGAGCCAGTCCGGCGCCGGATCGGCCGCGCTCGCGCGCTCCTTGCACTCGGCGAGGAACAGCTCGGCCTGCGGCCACGCCTCGCGGCGCAAGTACGCGAGCCCGATCATGCACGCGTTGCGCGTCGTCGGCTTCTGCTTGTCGGCCGCCTTGAACGCGTCGATCGCGCGGCTGTAATCGCCGGACTTCGCGAGCGCCTCGCCCTGCGCCGCGAGATCGTCGTCGGCGTGGGCCGGCGACGACAGTGCAAGAAGGAGGACGAGGACTCGCTTCATAGGCCCGACACGAAGATGTATTTCAAACGGACGCGGAGCTGGAACGCCGACAACCCTACCCGCCCATCGGCGACACCGGTGTTGAACATGAACGTCACCGGCCCAGCGCTGTCGCGGGCCGACGTGCAAGAGAGCTCGCCCGTGTCCTGCATGATCAACTTGCCGTGTGAGCCCGCCAGCGGATAGCCGAGGTCAGGCATCGTGCCGGCGAGCTCCGGTCCCGGGACCTGCTCGATATAGAAGTGGGTCGTCGCAGCGAGCCCGATCCGCTCGAGGTTGCACGCCAGGCCCGTGAAGTCATCCGGGGCGCCGTTGTTCCCGAGGTGAAGCGCGAGCTCGTTGTAGTTGTGCGTGCCGTCCTGCGGACCGAGCGCTCCGACCTCGTAAGCGACCTCGATACGGACGCGGCTCCACGTGTTCGGAAGCCATAGCGTCTGGACCGAGCCGATGTCCGTCGAGTTGCCGAAGCTGATCGTGTCGCCCTCGAGCGTCGCCGGATCCGATGCAATGAGGTCGCCCGTGTCGGTTGCGAACGTGTAGAGCACCGCGTGATCGCCCCCGATGGATGGCGCCGGATCGCAGGCATCGCCGACGTGGTCTCCGTCGGTGTCGAGGGTGTCTGCCGGGTCTACGGGACACAAGTCGATCGAGTCGTCGATATGATCTCCATCCTCATCGTGAGGGTGGGCGATGCCGCCATCGCTCCCACTGCCGCGACCGTCCATCGGCCCATCATCGTCATCGCCGGCGCCGTGGAACTTCGGCAGCGAGCAAGCCGCGGCCGCAACCACGAGTATCGCCAGCACCCCGGGCCGCATCGAGATCAGTGTAGCGTGACCGCGTGTTCGAATGTCGCCACCAGCCGATCGTGCTGCAGGACACGGCGATCGCCGCGCTCGCAGAGGCCTACGGGCAGCCGCATCGCGCGTACCACACCGCGACGCACATCGCGGAGGTGCTGGGCTGGTACGATCGTGTCGCCGACGACGTGGGCTGGGCCGCGCCCGTCGATGTCTACCTCGCGATCGTGTTCCACGACGCGATCTACGTCGCGGGCGCCAAGGACAACGAGGCACGCTCGGCGGCCTGGGCGCGCGTCGAGGGTTGTTCGGACCGCACCGCGGAGATGATCGAGCTGACCGCGCGTCACGGCGGCCTCGTCCCCGGGGACGTCGACGACGAGACCGCGCGGTTCCTCGATTGCGACATGGCGATCCTCGGCAGCGATCCACCGGCGTTCGCGGCCTACGACGCCGCGATCGCGATCGAGTATCGCGCCGTGCCGGTGGAGGCGTACCGCGCGGGTCGTCGCGCGTTCCTCGCCGGCGTGCTCGCGAAGCCGAGGATCTTTCTGAGTGACTACTTTCACAACCGGCTCGACGCGGCTGCGCGCGCGAACCTCGCCGCCGCGCTCACGACCTGAGCGACCGCACGACGACGACCGCCGCCCCCAGCGCGAGCACGCCGCCGCCGATCGCCCACCACAGGACGCCGCCGGATTGCTCCGCGGGGGCGGGCGCGAACGCGGGGACCATCGTCGCCGGACGCGGGGTCGCGGGCGCGCCGGTCGCCCGGGCGACGACCGCGATCTCGGGTGGCGGCCCATCGGCCCATGCAAGGGTCTCGATGATCGTGCCATCGGCGCGCACGCCGGTGACCTCGATCCGATTGCCGGTCACGTTGACGCGCAGGTAGTGCAGCACGCGCTCGAACTTCTTCACGGCCTCGACATCGATCGGATTCGATTTCGCGCGTTTCGGATAGAGCGGCGCCCCACCTCCACCCGAGACGAAGTAGTGGATGCCGTTGTGCTCGGCGCGCGAGTACACGTGATCGTGACCCGAGAATACCGCCGACACCTGGTACTTCTCGAACAGCGGAGTCCAGCGTTCGCGCAGATCGATGTTGCCGCCGTGCAACGAGATCGAGAACGGCGGGTGATGCATCACGACGAAGATGTGCCGGATCCCCGGATCCTGGCGCGCCGCGATCAGCTCGCGCTCGATCCACGCGGTCTGATCGGTGAGTGCGAACGAGTACGCGTTCGAGTCGAGCACAAGGATCCGCGCCGACGCGTAGGTGAACGCGTAGTAGCGCTCGGTGTCGCCACCATTCTCGGGGACGGAGAAGTACGCGCGATAGGTGTCGGCGGTGCGGCCCCTGCCCTGGCGATCGTGATTGCCGAGCGCAGGGAAGTAGACGTTGTCGCGGAGCAGGCGGTTCTCGACGTCGAAGAACTGCTGCCACTGATCCTGGCGGAAGCCCTCGTCGACCATGTCGCCGGTGCCGAGAACGAAATCGGGCACCTCCTGCGCCACGCGATCGATCACGCGGCGGTGTTGCTCGACGCCATTGCGGGAGTCGCCGTACACCACGAACGTGAACGGAACGTCCTTGCCCTCCTCGGGAGCCGTGCGCAGCTCGCCGTCCCACGTCGCGTCGCCGACGACGACCTTGTAGCGATACCGGCTCGCGGGCACGAGCTTGTCGACGCGGGCCTCGACGATATGCGCCGGCGCTACGTCGAGCGTGCGCGGGCCGCCCGGGCCGTCGATCACGAGCTTCGCGGGGACCTCCTCGTCCATCTCCCACATCACGGTGATCGACGTCGGTGCGAGGTCCTGGAGGTACGGCCCCTTCACCATCTTCGGCGCGGCCGCAGCGGTCGCCGCCGACGCGAGCACGAGGACGCAAGCCCACCTCACGGACCGAGGATACTATGCCCCGGTGCCCGCCTACATCGATCTGATCCGCATCGACTGGCACCTCGCGGAGACTCCCGTCGAGCTCCATGGTGCGATCTCCGAGGCCCACGCGCGATGTACCGGTAGCGACCACACCCTGCGGACGGTCCGCGAGCAGCTCGAGAAGGCGGCCACCGCCGAGCCCCGGCTCGTCGCGGATGCGCTGGTCGACACCGGCTACAACTCGTTCGCGTTCCTGCGCGCGCGCGACGGTCGCGTCACCGAGCAGGAGGTCGTCGAGGTCCCCGAAGGTACGACCGAGGCGTTCGACCTGCCGTACGACGACCTACCGTTCGACCTCGAGCCGACCTACGACTCCGAGAACGAGCTCTGTGCGGCGGTCGAAGCGGTGCGTCCCGACGAGCCGGGGAGCTTCGTCGCGACTGCCGGGGACGATCGGTTCCTCGTCGAGCTTACCCCCGAGTCCTGGACGATCCGCAAGCTCGTCGTCGTCACCGAACCGGCACTGTTCGCGCGGCTGATGACGAGCGCCTACCAGGAGCCGAAACCGGTGGGTCGCGACCCCGGCGAGAAGTACGCCCAGGCGCTGTTCTGGCCCGGCGCGATGCTGCAGTTCCTCCAGGGCCAGGCGTCGCGGCTCGATCGCAGCCTGTCGTACCTGGTCCAGTACGCCCTGAAGGTCGCGAACCTCCCGGCACTCGACGACGGCAGGGCCGCCGCGGCGCGCGCCGACGCGGGGCTGAGCAGCGGCGACAAGCAGAAGCAGACGCTGTACTTCACGGGCTACCAGCTCGATCTGATGGAGCAGCACGCCGCGCGCCTCGACGTGTCGCTGTCGACGATCGCGCAGACCGCGGTGGCGGTGGCGAAGCGCGAGATCGCGGCAATGCCCGACCGCGTCGAACCGGGCTTCGGCTAGCTGCGATAGCGCAGAGACGCGAGTGCGCCGACGAGGTCCCGCGCCGACTCGCGGATGTAGCCGTAGCGATTGACCATGGTGTCGAGCGCGGCCTCGGCCCGCTTCTTTGCATCGGCGGAGAGGTGGCTCTCGTTCCCGGAGAGCAGCGCGACGAGATCGGAGATGCCCTTCGCGATCTCCTTCTTGTGCTTCTCGAAGTACGCATCCTTCAGGCGGCGCTGGAGGTCGGAGAAGATGTGGGCCATCACGGGCTTCTGGCCCTTGTGATCGAGCGACCACGCGCCGATCTTCGCGATCAAGCCCTGGCGGAAGTCGTCGGCGCGGCCGGTCACCTCGAGGGTGCGCTCGACCTCCTTCATCATCGCCTCGTCGGGATCCTGCATCTGCCCCGTCGCCACGTTGCGGACCTTCTCCTTGCGGATCGCCTGCATCACGTGCTGGACGTAGCGCTCGAACACGCGGGTGTACTCGGCCTCGTCGACGAGCCCGACCGCGACGCGAACCTCGTCGTCGATCCGATCGAACAGCCGGCCGCGCGCGATGTCGACGAGCTTCTTGTGATCGTGATAGCCGCCGGGCTGGACGTCCTGGCGCAGGAACTCGTAGATGCTCGCCTGCTTGGTCAGCTCGACGATCTCCTCGAGCACGACGAGCGGCGACACGTAGTCGTAGCGGGTCGAGCCCGCGGCTGCGAGCAGCACGGTCTGCATCTCGCGCGGCGACGCGCCGACCCGGCCCTCGTAGATCGGATACGTGTCGGACTCGTGAAACAGATCCTCGATGTGCGCGGCGAGCTCGCGCGCGCGATCGGGTGACAGATCCTCGGGGACCTGCCCCGTCGAGTAGAGGTCGACCTTCTCGAGCGGCGTGAGCCGGCCGATCGCCTCGGCGAGCGTCGACGGGAACCGCTCGATCTGCGGCTTGCGCATCCGCGACAGCACCGCCCACAGCGCAGCGACGTATGCGGTGTGTGGCGCGACGTGCCGGCCGCCGGCGGCCTCGCGCAACCGCTCGCGATACAGGCCTTCCTCGTGGCGGACGTCGAGGATGAACGGCACGCGGATCAGCTCGATCCGGCCCTTGAACGACTGGAAGTCGGGAATCTCGCGGAACGCGGCGAGGTGGATGTCGTTGCAGCTGCCGACGAACACGAGGTCGAGGAACAGCGTCGCGCTCGTCATCGACAACTCGGCGCGCTCGACCGTGGTGAGGAGGTACTTGTAGTGCTCGAGCGGCCGCTTCAACAGATCGTCGAACTCGATCATCCCGCGGTTCGCGCCAACGACCTCGCCTCCGTACTCGTGGAGCGACACCGACTGGAGCGACGGCGGCAACGAACCGAGCGTGCGGTCGGCGGTGATCTGGCGCTCGCTCGCGTCGACCGACAGCTGCGGCTCGACGGTGACCCAGCCCTGACGATAGCGGTGCGAGACCTCGAAGCGCTCGACCCGGACGTGGCGGAGGACCTGGACGTAGTCGCCCTGGTAGCTCGCGAGGAGTGCGTCGTAGATCGCGCGATTGCGCGGCGACAGCGTGCCGCCGCGGATGTAGTCGCTCGGCGAAAAGCCCTTGCCCGCATTTCCTCCGGCACCGCCATTCGGCGGCGGGACTTCACCCGGCGGGCTCTTGATCAGCTTGGCAAGCAGCTTCTCGCGCTCGTCGAGCGGGATCAGAAGCAGCGGGTGATCGCGCAGCTCGTCGCCGAGCTTCGCGTCGATCGAATCGTCGGGCAGGTACGCGAACGAGTCGGAGCTCTCGATCGACGGATGGTTGCCGCCGAAGCCGATGCCGCCGCGCGTGCTCTTCTGGGCCGGGAAGATCCAGGAGAACCGATAGAGCGCGCCCTCGTCCAACGTCGAGTAGTGCTCCAGGCCGCGGCCGAGGCAGCGGATGAACGTCGACTTCGCGGAGCCGTTCGGGCCGTGGAGCAAGAGCAACTTGCTCGGCCGGCCGTCGCGCACGAACGACTTCAATGCCTGATAGGTCTCGAGCTGGACCATCTCCTGGCCGAACAGGCGATCCTCGCCACCGGCCCACGGGGCGTCGAACAACTTCCAGCGGACGACCTCGCCCCACGGATACTTCACCTTCTCGGTGCCGTAGTGATCGAAGCAGTCGACGATGTACTGGGTCGACGAGCGGAGCTGGCGCGTCGGTTCGGCGAACACGAGCGCGAGATACTCGGCGAACGACATCACGCGGCGGTTGCGCGTGAAGTCCTCCCGCACCGCCTCGTGCAGGTCGACCAGTGTGGACTTCACCACATCGGGAAGATCAACAGGCACGAGTCGAAGATACGCTTAGTTCGCCGCGACCGTGACGGTGATGGGCTGCTTCTTCGCGAGGCACTTCGTGTTGTTGTTCGTGCACACGGCGAACTTGAACGTGCCCTTGAGATCGTAGGTGCCGGCCTTGTCCGCGGTCGCCTTGACCGCGAACGCGAGCGTCTTCTCGGAGAACGCGACGGCATCGCCCTGGGACTTGTCCATCCCACCCGCGACGAGCTCGCTCTTCGCCAGCTTCACGCCGGCCATCGGCTCGAACGTGAGCTTGATCGGGAACTCGGTGTTGACGTGGAACTCACCGGTCGGCGTGACCTTGATGTTCGACGTCAGCTCGCTCCCGGCCTTGCCCTCGGCCTTGTCGATCGTGAGCGAGCCCTCGTCTGGATGTAGGTGAAAGCGGGCCTCGTCGGTCGGCGCGCTACCCTTTTCCCCACCCGGAGCGCCGGTGATCGGGACCTTGTCGACCGGGACGGGGACCTTGTCGTTCGTCGTGGGCTCGGCTTTTTCCGTGCTGCTCGCCGACTTCTGGCAGCCGGTGCAGGCAGAGACCAGGAGCGGGATCAGCCAGATCGTACGCGACATGGCCGGTAGCATAGCGGATCTCGGCGCTTACGCACGTTCATGCTACGCTCGATCCGCCGGTGAGAAGGGCTCAGCAGCTCGGCCGCTATCACCTCCTCGACCGCATCGCGTTCGGTGGGATGGCGGAGATCTATCGCGCGAAGACCTTCGATGCGAATGGCCAGCCGCACCTCGTCGCGGTCAAGCGCGTGCTCGCCCACCTCGCCGAGGACGACGACTTCATCCAGATGCTCGTCGACGAGGCCAAGATCGCGAGCGTGCTCCGCCACAGCAGCATCGCCCGGGTCTACGAGTTCGCACGGGCCCACGGCGAGTACTTCATCGCCATGGAGCATGTCGACGGCAAGGACATGCGCACCGTGCTCGAGCGCTGCCGCTCGAAGAAGAAGCCGATCCCGCCCGAGCACGCCGCGTATATCTGCGGCGAGGTCGGCGCCGCGCTGCACGCCGCGCACTCGGCGGTCGATTCGCGCGGCCGCCCGCTCAGCATCATCCATCGCGACGTGTCGCCGTCGAACATCATCTGCAGCTACGCC
>Ga0307509_10004250_pt1 | contig 20875 bp, 22 predicted proteins | sample 10_EM_MG_FD_202245 | JGI IMG/M metagenome (GOLD analysis project Ga0307509, IMG submission 202245) | Populus trichocarpa ectomycorrhiza microbial communities from riparian zone in the Pacific Northwest, United States - 10_EM | ecosystem: Host-associated > Plants > Roots > Unclassified | place... | reverse complement strand
TTGATTCTTTTCTTAGTGTTACCTGGGGGCCTGCTGAAGGGTTTGGGTCTCTCTCCTGTACGTTTCTATGAGTTGTTTCCCTACGTGTCTGAGGTGCGAGTCTTAGGTGCTAGGCGGGCGAAGTTTCTTCTATGGTCTCGGGAGGTTTGATTTTTCCTATGACAAGGTGAAGCGTCTGGGATGACGTTTGCTTATAGGTTTTTTATCTCCATAGCTAGCGCTGCATGAGTCTTTTGTACCTTTAAACATAATAACGATTTGATTAAAAAAGAAAAAAAGAAAAAAAGAAAAAAAAAACGACCAAGAGATAGGACACGAACGATCTCTCCTCCATGACCAACCATCTCTCCTCCACCTCCGGCGATTGAAATCTCAACACCACGGGAAATCATCGTCACTCTCCGCCACCCACCTCTCCTCGACCATCATGGCTACTGCCTAGGGGTTGACGTTAAGCCATCTTCCCTCCTCTCCTGAAGTACGCCTGCCTCCCCTCCTTGGGGGTCTTGTTCCTGTTCGTCGTTGACACCCGCTCATGAAGTTCGGTTCTCCCCTTTACCCCGCACTTGCTTCGCACCTCGCTTAGCATTTTGCATGGTCGGAAAGCTTCTCGCTTGGTTCAGGGTCGGCGTTAGGCTGTCGGACTCTCGCCCGAAGTAAGCCCCGGCTTGCTGGGCTTGTACCTCTGGTGGGGAAAGCCTCGGCTAGTAACCTCACGGTCTCGTCCTGGTCTCGTCGTCGTCCCAAAAGCCCTTGCTATTGCCCGCTTGTTTGTTGTGGCTAGCCCGTTCGTGATCATTCCCCCTCCCCCCTCCCGGTTTCGTCCGCTGGCACCGTACTGCCCCATAAGCTGGCACCTTACTGCTAATCCTCCTCCCCAGTGGGCATCTTAGTGCTCCCCACCAGGTGACACCCTACAGCTACTCACCGGCTGGCACCCTACTGGTCATCGTCGTTGGCTGGCATCCCCTCTGCCCAGTGGCTCCGCTCGCCATCTACCCTTCCGATCGGTTGGCCCCTCCTCGGTTACGCCTAGTCGTGGTATAGCACTGCCTCCATGGCTTTGTCTAACGCCTTGGATCGATGTAATGACCTTCCTAACCGTACATCATGGTTTCGGTGGGCCTTCTGCTTGAGTTTTTCGATGTCGCCGATCAACAATCATCTCTCCGTGGGCAGCCTTTCTGGCCTTTAGTGTCTTTTCTTTTGTTTTGGAAGGCCTGCGGAAGGGTTTGGGTCTCTCAACCTGTACGTTTCTATGTATTGTTTCCTTACGTCTCTGGGGTTTTTGTCTTAGGTGCTAGGCGAGGGGGACTTTTCCTATGGATTCGGGGTGGTTGATTTTTCCAATGAAGAGGTGAAGCGGGTGGTGGCTATTGTTAATAGGTTTTTTTCTCTCCATAGCTAGCGCCGTATGAGGCTGTTTGTACCTTAAAACAAATCAGGCACGATTACAAAAAAAAAAAAAAAAGAACAACCAAGGGATAGGATCTTCACGTAACCATCTAAGTATATTTCTATACTAAAGATATTGCAATACAATTACGCTTTACTCACGTTACATTCACTCCGCCTCTACAAGAGCCTATGCACTAAAACCCGGGAGACTATTGTGATAGTCTCGACGGGCCGCCCGAACATAGAACTCTTGTAATAGTTCTATCAAGCACGACAATCCAGCGATCTACTATCTCAAGAGATAGGACCTCTCACGAACCACCCAAGACAAGCAAGCCAGTCCCGTACTATCTGAAGAGATAGTATTTCCATACACCCGATCACAGGATAGGAATACTTGCTTACCTTAGGATACGACTATCGTTGCCTGTTGCATAACCACCTAACCATAGGATTGTTACAGGAGCTTACTATTTCGGAACGGGGAATAAGTAATCTATGCAGCGACCTTTTGCCGGAGTGCCCTCTGATATAGTGGAGAAAGTAAGGGAAGTAGAGAGGGTGATACCAGTTGAGGGGCCTATCCACGTTGGTGGGGCAAGAGCCACGGGTGTTTCTTTTCTTTGCATTTTTCATTTTTTTTGTTTGAACTGCTGAGTTTGCTTGTGTATGAAAAAGAGAAGCGGGATTGCAGCGCAGAGGGCAGAGCGACCTGAGGATTGTGTTCATGGCGAGAGGGTGGATGGAGAAGGTAAGAGTGTGGTGAGAAAGAAGAGGAGTTAATTTGGCCTCTCTTAAAAACAAAAGAAAAAGTTGGTTCACCTCTTGAAAACATCGTCGCGGTCTACCCGCAGTCACGCGTTGAGCCCTCCTCTCTATCCCGGTAGGCTAACCACAAGGCCTACTCACCAACCTCTGAGTATGATCTGAATGACCCCCCAGATTCAAGCCTTCTGCTAATTGCTTTCATCATACTATCAGAGAAAGGAAATTATAGCAACGAGAGCTGTGTGTTTGAGTTGGGAGCGAAGATGGGAGGGGCGTACTCTCCAGGTTCATTTTGTGACTACAATTGTACACTTGATACATAAACAGGGAAGATATAACATCTTGGAACAAATACAATGTGTAGTACAACATTTTCAAGCCATTTCTACATGGAAGGGATTGTACATTGGGTGTTATGGTAGACTGGGGGTTGCAGTCGTACCCGACTTGAACCATCGTACAATTCAAGTGTAGGTATATACCCATGCCCTATCAACCTTAACTGTCGGTTACTCCTCTAGACATCATGAATCAATATATGCCTAAACTCCCGGGCACCCGCGGAAAGATATGACAAGGGGGCTTGAAAGGCACTCCTCATGAAATACGCAATTTTTATTTCGTTGGTATAAAATAACAGTTTACGCACCTCTCCTCCAACACACTTCTTCCTCGTAGCAAGCCGTAATATCCGACTCAGCTATCAGGGAAGGTATAGGGGCTATACTCCTACGCACAAATACACATACGCACAAATACACATACGCACAAATCCACATACGCACAAATACACATACACACAAATACACATACGCACAAATACACATACGCACAAATACACTTACGCCCAAGGAAGCAGACTCGAGTCACCTACACACCAAAGATCATTGTGCGTCTAACTTCTGAGCAAAAACTCTTGTCTCTTTTCCTGTGAACCTCTTTCCTCACGCACCTGTCCGTCAATACAACAAAAAAGCAAACACCAAAAAAGTAACTACTGCAAAATGCCTGCCAACCTTCACACAAGTGATCGAATCTTGGGCCGCAAGGGTGGTGGAAATTGGGGTCCCCCAACTCGGCATCTTGGTCGGAAAAGAGCTGGGAGGGTTGTTGGTGGGGTCCAGCAGCCGGCTCGGTATCCAACAGGCAGGGTGGTAATGGCAGAGAATATTAAGTATCGCCGCGATCGCGCGTACCTTATTCCCATGGCCCAATTCCATCGCCTTTGCAGGAGATTCTGTCAGATTTGGCACTCGAGCAACAATTCCGTTGGCAGAGATCAGCTGTTGAATACCTCCAGGTGGCAGCGGAAGAGTTCCTGCTGATAAAAATGACTGGTAAGTTGAGTTCCGCTCCAAGTATTATTATCTCATTTACTAATTCTTTGTTCATAGCTAGAACCCTGGGTGCGGCACATGCTGGTCACGTTACCCTCATGGTCCAGGACCTGAGATTAGTTGAGGATGTCATGAACGTTATGGCTGGCCAGCCAGATAGTGCCACTCGGGAAGAGACGAGTGGTCATCTAAATGAGGACGGCGGTGCTCCCGGGGGTACACCTCCTGCTCCCCCGCCTTCCGGTTGTGCTCCTGCTCCACCCCCTCGTCCCCGTTGTGCTCCGCGTCCCGGTTGTGCTCCTCGTCCACGTTGTGCTCCTCGTCCCGGTTGTGCTCCGCGTCCCGGTTGTGCTCCTCGTCCCGGTGGTGCTCCTTGTCCCAGTTGTGTTCCTTGTCCCGGTGGTGCTCCTTGTCCCGGTGGTGCTCCTTATTCCGGTGGTGCTCCTTGTCCCGGTGGTGCTCCTTGTTCCGGTGGTGCTCCTTGTCCTGCGGGTGTTCCTCCACCCGAGCGCGCTCCCCCTCCTCCTCCTCCTGGTGGTGGACCTCCTCGGCGTGGTGCCGCTCCCCGTCGCCAGGGAGCTTCTTCCCATCACTCACCCCCTGCCAATGACGGTAGTGACAGCGACCGTGACGACAACGATAGCCCTCGTCCACCTGTACACGGTCGCTTGTATGGTGGCCCTCGGAGCACTAGCCGGACTGGTGGTAGTGGTAGTACGCAGGGTGCTGGGGGAGTTGTTAGACAAGGAAATTTGGTTGGGAGTGTGGGTTCTGGTTTGGGAGATGGAAGTGGGAGCGAGGAAGGTGATACCAGAGGTGCCCGGGCAGACCATGATACTGTAACGGGGTCTTGGCACTGGACGTTAGTCCAAGGCACACAATGACAGGAAGGTCCTAAACGATAACACTCGTTTAGCGTGAGGGTTCCGAGATGACAATCTCGGGCCAAGGCTGATCCTGTAACGATAGATCAGGGTCAGGGTTTGTGGGTTCTTGGCGTGGAAGTTGGATATCAGAATAGAAGACCTTATATTCTGAAGTACAAGAGTCGTGAAAGAAATACCAGGTAGCGTAAAGAATAAAGGAAATAGAAGGCTTTTTTTTTCTTTTTTTTTCTTTTTTTTTTCCTTTTTTTTTTTTATATCATATATTCGTTATTAAGGTACAAGAAATCGCATGGAGCGCTAGCGATGGCCAAAACAAAACCCAAAATCGAAAACGAACTAACAAAAGAACTATCCGGAACAACTCTCTTCATTTGGGGTCCGTACCGGTCCCAGGCCCTCATACCGGCGCGAAATTACACCAAGTAAATCAAAGGAAACCCTCCCTAAACCAGCCGCAAGCATAAAAAACAACCAAAACGTGAACCTAGCCTTCCTGAGACGACATAAAGTACCCAAAGGAAACTACATTAGAAGAGGGGGAAGAAATTGCACCAGTGGCAGACGACGGGCGAGAAAACATGCCCAGTGGGAAGGCTGTGGCTGTTGACTAATAAATCGGGTGAGAGCGCCCCGGAGGGCAGCCGAAGACCAGACGGGGCGTCAGGGCCGACCTCTGTGACCCCCTGAATGTGGCGGGTCCTGGCAGGCCCTTTCGCTGGGCAGTGGAGGATGGCGTGCTCGAAGGTGTCGGGGGCCTCGACGCAGCAGGGGCAGGTTATCGCGCCATCCTCGTCCCAGGACGGGTGGGCGCGGACGTAACTCTTACCAGACCTCATCTGGTGGATGCGACCTGGGGCGAATTTGGTGAGGCCCATGACCGGATGGGGCTTAAGTGCAGGGCGGTAGGGGTATCTTGTACTATGCGGCGCGGCTTTCTCCCACTTCTCCTTCAGGAGTTTCCTGCAGAGGAGTTTAAGCTGCGGGTAGGCCGGGCCCGGAGGTGGGCTATGGTACGTTTCGCCGAGCAGGTGCTGGGAGGTGACCGGGAGGGGGGCGAACCCGTCAGGGCCAAGGAGGAAGAGCATCGCATGGGGGAGGGCGTCCTGGGGGAGGTGGGCTCTGTTTTTTGACGGGGGTCTCGGTTGAAGCCAATGTAGTTGTAGGCGGCTCCCCGCATTTTGGCGGGAGTGGGCCCTTTGGTCGGGGGCATGGCGGCACAGTGACGGTGTCTGAAGGGAGGCTGGAAGCCTGGCCGTTGCCGGGTTGATCTCCGGCGGTGAGCACATCACCCTAAGGGGGGCCAGGCGGCGTTTGTAAACGAGGAGGAGGTCGAGTGGGAGGAGGCAGGCCTCAACGGCCAGGATGTCGGTAGGGGTGCACGCGAAGCAATTTGTTGACCACCTGTGGACCTTGTGCCTGAAGGCTGAAAGCTTCCTTGTCATGTGAACAGTGGGCTTGGACACGTCCACGCCATAGCTGAGGATCAGCAATAGGAGCGAGGATGCCAACCGATGGCATAGAGAAAGGGGCAGACCCATCCCGCGGGGGAGAGCCTCTTGACGGCCACGAAAGCACTTGGGCCTTGGCTAGCCTTTGGGTGAAGTGAGTGGTAGTCGAGATCGAGGGCGTGAACGAATATCCGAGCCACCTGACCTAGTCTTTGGGGGGAAAGATTGAGCCGTCTAGGTGTATTGGGAACCTGGAGACAGGACCTCTGTTCCTGTTGGTCCGCCTGTGGATGAGTTCCGTTTTTGGGACTGAGAAACCAACGCCCAGCCTGGCCCCTCTGGCCTTCAGCACTGCGTAATGCCTCTGTAGTGACTGGATGTTACGCCGATAGGACGTAGAGGAAACCGTCAGGCCAAAATCGTCGACGTAGGAGAGAGTGAGTCCCTGGGGGATCCCGCAGTGAAGTCTAGACACAAAGATAACAAACAAGACGGGGGAGCCCTGCGGAGTGCCCACAGTGACCGGGGCAAATACTCTCGGCGAGCCTTGGTAACGGAGTCGGCACGTCCTTCCAGTCAGGAAGGACCTGGTCCAGGAGACGAGGTATGGGTTTACAGCTTGCTCTCTCAGCATGGTGCACAGAGTTGAGGGGTTCACGTTGTCGAACCCTCCCTTGACGTCCAGGAAAAGTGTTGACACTTTTCTCACGGCCATCTGGAGGGTCCTCACCTCGTAGTGAGTGTGGTGATTGCATCGGAGGTCGACAGGCCGGCCAGCGAGCCGCATTGGTGGGGGTCGAGGAGGCCCGCGATGCGGGCCACGCACGAGAGTCTTGAGTTCATGAGCCTCTCCAGGATTTTGGAAAATGTTTGTAGCAACACGATAATGCGGAAGGAGGAGGGGGAGACGTAGGAGGGCTTGCCCCGTTTGTCGAGCACAATACCGTCCGACATGTTGAGGGCTGGCGGGTGGAAACCATAGGCCACCCACGGGGCGTGGAGGTCCTGAATTAGGTGCGGGGGCCACCCGATGCAGCCTTTTCCACACTGAGTTGGGGGCCATGTCAGGGCCCGGAGCGGAGGATGGTGATGAACGGGCTAGGGCCCTGCTGATCTCGTCTGCCGCCAGCGCCGGGCAGTGTCTAAACGGGAGCAGGACGGAGTTGAAGGACTCGACTGGATCGCCAGGGAAGAAGTGGTTGAGCAGGGCTTTGTTCAGCTCTGGTGGCGTCGTAGCACCTGGCAGCTCGGGAAAATGAGGGGGGGGGCGTCCCACAGCGAACTTCTTCGCTGTCCACACCGACTGCGGGGTTGCATTCGCCAGGAACGCGGACCAGTGATCTCTCTTGACTTTCTTGATTGCTTTGAAGTAGGCTGTCCTGGCAGCCGTTGTGGACGCAAGGAGTGCCGCGTCGAACCTGTCTACCTTCGACGTGCGGAGGGCGGAGTTGTAAGCTCTCCTGAGCTGAGAGAGAAGGTCGAACCACCATGGTTTCAACTGGAACGTCACCCGTTTCACCGGGGTGTGGAGGGCCAGCTCTGCCGTTATCCTGTCCAGATTCGTCTTGAACCAGATGTCCATCGAATGGGTGGTCGCGATGGGGGGGGCAGGGGAGATGCAGGTAGCCTTAAGCGTGGATTCAAGTGTAGGCCAGTCGGTCAGGGCCCAGTAAGGGGTAGGGGGAGGCGCGCGAAAGTGGGCAGCTTCGAAGCGGAGGAGGATTGGGATGTGATCCGAGCCGGTGGAGGAGAGGGGGTCAGTCCATTCTGTGAAGTACGCGGCGAGGAGGGGGCAGGCACAGGCAAGGTCTATGACGCCAGGGCGCCCAATGAGGGACATTGAGAGCCGGGTGAAGACGCCCGGAACGTTAAGGAGAGTGAACCCCAGTTCAGTGGCCCTGTCAAAGTAGGGGGCCGAGGTGGCGATCTCGTCCTCTTTGAAGACCCTCAGGGGGTCTGCCGTGGGGTGGTGAATGTTCAGGTCGCCCAGCGTGAGAGTGGGGAGGGGGGACACGGGAAAAACAATATCCGGGGGAACGGAACGGGTGTTGTTTAGACGACCCTTGGTGCTGTATGAGTTGACGATCGTGAATCCCGTCGTAGAGGGGTTGAAGAAGCCGCCCGGGGTGAAGAGGTCCAATGCCATAACATCACCCCTTCCGAAGAAGCGGGGCAGGAGGGAGACAGAGTCCACAAACGACCTATACACGTAAAAAGCAACGGGGGCTTTGCAGCCCCGGTCAGTGGGCGGGGAAAAAAGAGTAAATAAATTAAAGGAAGGAAGCTTGCCCCTGTAGACCGGAGGGTCTTGCAGGGCGACAATGGAAGGCGGGAGGGCCAGCTGAGAAAATGACCCGAAGAGCGAAAGAAACACATCCCAGCTCCCGAGGAAGTTGTGTTGAACAAGTGTGAAGGGTTTCGGAGGGGGAGGGGAGGCCTGCTCCCCGACCCCAAGGGGCTGGTTATACTGCATGAACGGGCCCGACCCGGGGGGTGTCTGCTCATGGGTGAGGGGCTCACGGGCTCTGCGGGAGGGAGCGGCCTCCTGCCTTGGTTGGGCCCTAGTGGGGCCGGAAGAATCATTGTGCTTCTGGCTCTTGGACTAGCCATCTCGATGGCCGACTGGAGAGAGCGGGTGGGTGAAGCTGGGGGCGAGTGGTCAGCGTGGGCGGTGGCCGTGTCCATCTCGTCATCAACTGGCGGCGGGAGAACAATCCCTTCGTCAGCGGCCGAACGCGTGAGAGTGGGCGGAGACGGGCGGGACACACAATCCCTGTGAGTCGCAGTGTGGGGCCCACCGCGGTTGGCGCACCGCGGTGGTGAGGAAGAACAACAGCCAGGCGTGGCCTTGAGGTTGCCACTGCCAGGGCAGGTGGGGTTGGGGCATTGGTGCGACGCACGGGTGTAGTTCAGGGCGCATATGGGGCAAACCGGGTCGGTGGCGGGGCATCTGGGGGCGACGTGGCCGAACCCCCAACAGTGCTTACACTGAGTGTACCTATTGGAAGAGTATGCGCGCTCAGTTGTCCTTGAGCGGGAGAACAGACGCATAGAGGAGCCCATTGCTGGGACGTCCCCCGGGTGGACGGAGATGATGACGGAGGTGGCCGTCTTGCCCTCTCTGGATTGTGCGTTGGGGTTGAGGTATCTGGCGGCGAGGATCCGTATGTCCTTGGAGTTGACGATCGATTCCGCAAGGCAGGGGAAGAGTTCGTTCTGGTCCTCTGGGAGGAAAGCAATGGGGAGGGAGTGGATGGCGAGTTGGACTTCGTTGGGGGCGAGGCGGAAGGGCAGCCAGGGTGACTCGCCCATTGGGAAGGATTTGTTAAGCTGGGAGGAGAGAGCGTCGAAGTAGGGTGCGAAAGCAGCGGCGGGGGTGGCAGGGGCGGTGACGAGGAGGGTGACAGATCCGCGATCATTGACCTTGGTTGTGAGTGCGAGGGGGAGGGCGCAGTTCGCATCCCTAAGTACGCGGGTGGCAATGTCGGGGAAGGTGGCTGCTATGAGGTACGCTTGTTGGTGCTCAGAGGGGGAAGAACGAGGAGCGTAGAATCTTCTTGCAGCCCTGGGGAGCGACTTTGGTGGCTGAACAACAGACACACCGTTGCTGGCTGACACGACTTGGGCGGCTGTGAGCGAGCTCTTATTCTTCCTGCCTTTCGGAGCGCCGGATGAGGCGGCCTTGGCATACGTTTGCTGAGGTTTGGGGGAGTCAGGGGCAAGGTGACAGGCAATGAACGTGGTGGGGTCGGGGTATTTCCCCTCTCGGAACGCGTTCGCTTCCCATGAGTCAGGGAACTTGTCCGTGTAGGCCCGGGGGTCGCCGTAAACGGACCTGGTGCCCACATCATACCTGGGTATGTCGGGGTCGAAGGAGGATGAGGGGCCCTTGCTGGGGGGGAGCGTGCGTGCTTTGGGCCTAGGGGGGGGTTGTGTTGTAACGCCAGTCGGGGGAATAGGAGGCCGAGTATGAGCGGGGGCTTAACGTGTGATTGCACCAGTCTGGGGAACAGGAGGCCGGGTGGGGGCGGAGGCAGGCGGTTGGGGAGGATGGGCTGCCACCCTAAGTGATAGGTCACGTATGGGTGCCTTGATGGGGGCGACCATGCCTTCCAATGCTGTCCATGTTGGCATGGTGTGGACTGCTTGTTGGATATTGCCTAATTGGGTTGTTATGGTGTCGAGCTGACGCGTCATGGACGCAAGCGCGTTGAGGCCACAGCAGGAAAGGGGGATGAGGATCGTCTCGCCGTCCGACAGGCCCGAGAGCGGTTGGTCGTCGAGGATTGGGAGTTGGACGGAGGTGAAGTTTAGTCTCTAATGGGTTTTGCGAACGAAGTCGCGCATGTATAGGTGGGACTCGCTGAGTTCAGGGGACGAAGACTGTGCCGAGCGGGCTCTCGACGAGCTCCGCGAGGAGGGAAGGGGAGGGAGGTCTTCCAACTTGACGATGGGGGATCAGGGACGCGAAGCCTGAAAGGCAGGAGGAATTTGGGTGAGAGGGGGTGATCGTGCACTGAACGACGTGGAGTTGTAATTTCAATGACTGGAGGTGTAGAGGGCACGGAGCGTGAAAGGAAATAGGGGGCTTTTTTTTTTCTTCTTTTTTTCTTCTTTTTTTTAAATCATATATTCGTTGTTAGGGTACAAGAAATCGCATGGAGCGCTAGCTATAGCGAAAACAAAACCCAAAATCCAAAACGAACTAACAACGGAAACATCCGGAACACTACTCTTCATCTGGGGTCCGTACCGGTCCCAGGCCCACATACGGGCACGAAATTAAAACAAGTACGATGAGAAACACCCATTCCCGACCAGTGGATAGCATGAAAAACAAAACGGTAAACCTAGCTCTCCTGTGACGACATAAAGTACCCAAAGGAAATTACATTAGACGAGCGGGAAGAAACTGAACCTGCGGAAGAAGACGGGCGAGAAAACATGCCCGGGGGGAATGCTGTGGCTGTAGACCTAATATACCGTGTGAGGGCGCCCAGGAGGGCCGCCGAGTGCCAGACGGGAGCGTCAGGGCCAAGGCCAGTAAGCCCCTGAACGTGGAGGGTCCTGGCAGGCTCCTTTGTTGGGCAATGAAGGATGGCGTGCTCGAAGGTCTCAGGGGCCTCGGCGCATCTAGGGCAGGTGTTTGGGCCATTGTCGTCCCAGAACGGGTGGGCGCGGAGGTAGCTCTTGCCAGACCTCATCTGGTGAAGGCGACCTGCGTCAAATTTGGAGAGGCCCATGAACGGATGGGGCTTCAGTGAGGGGAGGTATTCGTATGTGGGTGGGTCTGGCGCCCGCTCCTCCCATTCTCTCATGAGGAGGTTCTTGCCCAGGAGCTTCAGTTGAGGGTAGGCGCGGCCCGGGGGGGGCGCGGGGTAGGTTTCGCCATGCAGGTGTTGGGAGGTGACCGGGAGGGGAGCGCGGCCGTCGGGGCCGAGGAGGAAAAGCATCGAGTGGGGCGGGGCGTCCAGCCGGAGGTGGGCCCTATTCTTTGAGGCGGGCCTCACCTGGAGCCAAGGTAGCGGTAGGCGGCTGCCCGCATTTCTGCGGGAGAGGATCCTATTATCAGAGGCGTGGCGGCTTAGTAATGGCGTCTGAAGGGATGCTGGGAGTCTGGCCGTCGCCTGCTTGATCTCCGGCCGGGAGCACATTATCCTAAGGTTGCCAAGGCGGCGCTTGTAGGCGAGGAGGAGGTCAAGCGGGGGGAGGCAGGCTTCGACAGCCAGGATGTCGACTGGGGTACACGCGAAGCAGTTCGTTGACCACCTCTGGACCTTGTGCCAGAAGGCTGAGAGCTTCCTCGTCATGTGGACTGTGGGCTTGAAAACATCCCCGCCGTAGCTGAGGATTGGGAAAATGAGCGCCGATGCCAGCCGATGGCAAAGAAAGGGCGGTAGACCCATCCCGGGGGGGGAGAGCCTCTTGACGGCCACGAAAGGAGCTTGGGCTCTGGCCATTCTCTTGGTGAAGTGTGTGGTAGTTGAGATCGAGGGGGTGAACCAATACCCAAGCCACCGAACTTCCTCTTTGGGGGGGAAGATTGAGCCCTCTAGGTGTACTGGGGATCGGGGGATAGGATCTCTGTCTCTATTCGTCCTCCCGTGGATGAGCTCAGTTTTCGGAATGGAGAAGCTAACGCCCAGCCGAGACCCTCTGGCCTTCAGCACCGCGAATTGCCTCTGCAGGGACTGGATGTTACGTCGATAGTACGTATAGGAGACTGTTAGGCCGAAATCGTCGACGTAAGAAAGGGTGAGACCCTGGGGGATCTTGCAGTGGAGTCTTGACACATAAATAACAAACAAGAGTGGGGAGACGGGGGAGCCCTGCGGAGTGCCCACGGAGACCGGGGGGAATACTCTAGGCGAGCCTTGGTAGCGGAGTCGGCACGTCCTGCGGGTCAGGAAGGACCTCGTCCAGGAGATGAGGTCCGGGTTTACAGCCTTCGCCTTCAGCATGCTGCACAGAGTTGAGGGGTTCACGTTGTCGAAGCCTTCTTTGATGTCGAGGAAAAGCGTTGAGACTTTCCTTCCGGCCATCTGGAGCGTTCTTACCTCGTGGGTCAGTGTGGTGATCGCGTCGGAGGTCGATAGGCCGGCCAGCGATCCGCATTGGTGCGGGTTGAGGAGCCCTGCAACTCGCGCCACGCACGAGAGTCTTGAGTTCATGATCCTTTCCAGGATTTTGGAGAATGTTTGTAGTAGCACGATGACGCGAAAGGAGGAGGGTGAGTCGTAGGAGGGCTTTCCCGGTTTGTCGAGCACAATACCTTCGGCCATTTTGAGGGCAGGGGGATGGAAGCGATGGGCCACCAGCGGGGGGAGGATGTCCTGAATCAGGTGTGGGGCAACCAGGTGTATCCTTTTCCACACAGAGTTGGGGGTCATGTCAGGTCCGGGAGCGGAGGATGGCGATGAACGGGCTAGGGCTCTGCCGACCTTGTCAGCTGCCAGTGCCGGGCAGTCTCGAAAGGGGAGCAGGACGATATTGACAGACCCGACTGGATCGCGAGGGAAGAAATTGTTGAGGAGGGGCCTATTGAGTTCCGGTGGCGTAGTCGCACCTTGGAGCTCAGGAATCCTGGGGGGGGGTCGACCCACAGGAAACTTCTTCGCTATCCAAACAGTCTGCGGGGTTGCAGTTGCCAAGAACGTGGACCAGTGGTCCCTCTTGGCTTTTTTGATTGCTTTAAAGTAGGCTGTCCTAGGAGCTCTGGCTGACGCCAGGAGTGCCGCATCCAATCTGTCTGCCTTTGAGGAGCGGGGGGCGGAGTTGTAAGCTTTCCAGAGTTGGGACAGGAGGCCGCACTACCAGGGCTTCGACCGAAATGTTACCCGTTTTACTGGGGTGTGGAGGGTCAACTCTGCCGTGATCCTGTCCAGGTTTGTCCTGAACCAGATGTCTATCAAAAGGGTTGTCGGGATGGGGGGCGCAGGCGAAATAAGGGTCGCTTTGAGCGAGGATTCCAGCATGGGCCAGTCAGTCAGGGCCCAGTTGGGAACAGGGGGAGGTGCACGAAAGAGGGGTGCTTCGAATCGGAGGATCGGGATATGGTCGGAGGCAGTGGAGGGGAGGGGGTCAGTCCATTCCGTAAAGTACGGAGGGAGAAGGGGGCACGCGAAAGCAAGGTCAATGACGCCGGGGCGCCCAATATGAGAGATGGAAAACCGAGTAAAGATTCCCGGGACTTTAAGGAGAGTGAACCCCATCTCTGTGGCCCTGTCAAAGTAGGGGGACGAGGTGGCAATTGCGTCCTCTTTGAAGACCCTGACGAGGTCTGCCGTGGGGTGGTGAATGTTCAGGTCACCCAGTGTGAGGGTGGGGAGGGAGGACGCGGGGAAGACAATATCAGGGGGAACGGAGCAGGTGTTGTTGCGACGACCTTTTGTGCTGTACGAATTGATGATCGTGAAGCCGGTTGTGGATGGGTTGAAAACTCGGTCCGTGGTAAAGGGGTCAAGTGCCATAACATCACCCCTTCCGAAGAAGCGGGGCAGGAGGGAAACTGAGTCCAAAAAGGACCTATAAACGTAAAAGGCGACACGGGGTTTGCAGCCCCGGTCGCTGGGTGGAGAAAACACAGTAAATAAATTAATGGAGGGGAGCTTGCCCCTGTAGACAGGAGGATCCTGTAGGGCACCAATCGAAGGGGGGAGGGCCAGTTGCGAGAACGACCCGAAAAGCGAAAGGAACACATCCCAGCTCCTGAGGCAGTTGTGTTGAACCAGTGTGAAGGGTTTCGGTGGGGGAGGGGAGGCCTGCTCCCCGTCTCCTGGCGATTGGTTGTACTGCATTAGCGGGCTATGCCCGATAGGTTTCTGCTCATGGGTGAGGGGCTAACGGGCTCCATGGGAGGGAGCGGCCTGTTGCCTTGGATAGGCCCTACTGGGGCCGGAAGAATCGTTGAGCTTCTGGCTCTTGGAGTAGCCATCTCGAACGCCGACTGGAGACAGCGGGTGGGTGAAGCGGGGGGCGAGAGCTCATTGTCGTCGGTGGCCGTGTCCATCTCATCACCAGCGGGCGGCGGGAGAACAATCGTTTTGGCAGGGGTGGAACGCGCGGGAGTGGGCGGAGACGGGCGGGACTCACAATCCCTGTGAGTCGCAGTGTGCGGACCGCCGCAGTTGACGCACCGCGGTGGTGAGGCAGTGCAACAGCCAGGAGTAGCCTTAAGGTTGCCACTTCCAGGGCAGGTGGGGTTTGGGCATCTCTGCGACGCATGGGGGTGGTTGAGGGAGCAAATGGGGCAGACTGGGCCGGCGGTGGAGCACTTAGGGGCGACGTGGCCGAATCCCCACCAGTTCTTACACTGAGTGTACCTATTGGAGGAGTATGCACGCTCGATCGTCCTCGAGCGGGAGAATAGTCGGTTGGAGGAGGCCATAGTCGGGACGTCCCCTGGGTGGACAGAGACGATGACGGAGGTGGCAGACTTGCCTTCTGTGGATTGCGCGTTGGGGTTGAGATATCTGGCGGCTAGGATCTGAATGTCCTTAGAGTTGAGGATCGATTCCGCGAGGCAGCGGAAGAGTTCATCTGGGTTCTGAGGGAGGAAGGCAATAGGGAGCGAGTAAATGGCGAGCTGGACCTTGTTGAAAAAGGAAATAGGGGGCCAAGCCAGCCTTATCTAGAAGGAAATCCTAGCACAGCCTTTGCCGCCCACCTCATACCCCAGGATGAGTTGCATATCCGCGTAACCAAGGAAACAATACAATTTGTCGTAAACCTTACAAAGGAAATCCCTCATAGCAACCGGGTAACAAAAGAAAGAACTCCAAAGTTATCCCAACAGGTATCTCCTGACGGGACCGTGAGAGCAGGGCCCTTCCCAGGGCCGAAGTCCCCTGAGGCCTATTCTGGATCCTCCGGTTGTGGTCCAGGCTTAAGTGGGTACCGTTTGTGGAACTCGTCGACTGTTCTTAGTTTGTTGATCGATTCAGCTGGCTCCCATGTCCTTTCGTTGTAGCCTTCCCATTTCCCCAGATATCATAGTCGGTTCCTGACAAGTTTGGAATCCAAAACCTCCTGAACTTGCCACTCTTCTTCTCCATCAACTTCCCCAGGTGGACGTGGTGGTATTATCTGTCCTTCGAGTGGATCGTTGGCTGCCAGGTGCAACAGTGACACATGGAAGACGTTATGTATGTCCATGGTATTCCGCAATTCAGGACGGTAAGCGTGTGTTCCAACCCTGGCTTTGACCATGTAGGGTCCATGACGTTTGTTGTCCAACCTTCGTGAAGGTCGTCGTGTCCTAATGCTTTTAGCGTTCAGCCACACTTTATCACCGATTTGGAAGAAGGGAGCTGGGATTCTATGTCGGTCAGCGTTTTCCTGTTGCCTTTCTTGTGCATAACCCATTTCAATTCTAAGATGTGCATGAAGTTCTATCATAGTGACAACGAAAGATCGTGCTTCTTGGTTGTCAGTCGGGAGGGTTTGTTCATCAAGAAAGTCCATGCGAGGATAGTAGCCGTGGTTGGCAAAGAAGGGAGAAGTGCCGGTAGTCGCAGATGGAGGGGTCTTTACGGGGCCTCCGGGGCCCCGAAACCGCCCCGCCCCGGGCAATGGCCCGGGGCAGGGCGTTTTTCTTTCCAACCCCTGCCCCTGCCCCCGTCCAGGCCCCTGCCCCGTTCAATGCCCCGAACAGCCCCCTGTCAATGAACTTTCTCCGCCCAGAGCCCCGCTTGTTCGTATATTCCCCTCTCGAACATTGCTCTTTTGATACATGATTGAGTAATTGTGTGAGCATATACACGTCCCTGGCATGAATGGACCGAACACTGTCGGGGTTACGGGAGCTGAAAGCACTTTGCCAAGGAGCCCCCTGGTGTTCAGTCCATTCATGCCAGGGACGTGTACCAAAAACCACATACCTCAAAGTATGATATATACGGGCATTTATTTGAATGGAATGATTCATACAATATGAACCGGAATAATTCACAACACCGATTGGACGTCCGAGTTGCCTAGTCTAGTAACGTAGATTGTCTCAGCAGGCCATAAGCCTTATTCATAAGCCCAATTCATACACTGTATTCACAGGTTCAAATCATATGGCCAATTCATAAGCCTTATTCATCCGCTGGTGCCATATGCCCAAATCCTGCACCCAAGCCATACGCTCAAATCATACGCCCAAACCATACACCCAAACCATACGCCTAAATCATACGCTCACATCATACGCCCAAACCATACACCCAAACCATACGCTCAAATCATACGCTCAAATCATACGCTCAAATCATACGCCCAAGCCATACGCCCAAATCATAACCACAGTCGTGCTATGGAGTTACTGTTTTTCAGAGTTCATATAGCGAAATGGTGAGTTTAAAGAAAGAGTGTATTTATAATAATAAGAGTTCTATAAAAGGTAATTATGCTAAGTTATATGTGACTCGGAGGTTTGAGTTACTCGTATGATTTGTGTAAAAGTGAGAAAAGACGGCCCCGTCCCCCCCACCACATGGGGACAACACCATGGAGTTATAGAAAACAAGAAGAATGAAAGTCATAATAGTTGAAAAAAGAGGTGAATTAAGAGAAAGAAAAAAACAATCCTCGAATATGCTTAGGTGGTAGCGCTGCCACCAGCACCAGCTCCTGCCCTCCCACCACCACCCGCGGAGCGCGTCGGCATTCTACCGCCACCACCACTCCAACCACTGCCACCAGGGCCCGCAGAGCGCCTACGACCCCCACTCCAACCACTCCAACCCCTACCACAAGTCGGCTGATCTGGCGTCCGCGGGGTACAACTATTAACCATAGCCCCAGACGGCCCTGTTCCTGCGGGGTGTGCAGGTGTGGCTCCGACAGCCCCGGTCACCACCCTACTACAACTGCCACCACCCCCCCCAGTACCCACATGCCCGGCACCATGGTCTCCCTCGGCACCTCTCGCATCACCTTCCTCGCTACCACTTCCATCTCCCATACAAGAACCCACACGCCCAACCAAATTTCTTTGTCCAACAACTCCCCCAGCACCCCCCGTAGTACCACTACCACCAGTCCGGCCAGTGCTTCCAGGGCCACCATACCTGCGACGGCGTACAGGTGGACGAGGCTTATCGCGGTCGTCACTGTCACTGTCACTACCGTCATTGGCAGGGGGTGAGTGATGGGAAGAAGCTCCCAGGCGACTGGGACGGGCACCACGCCCAGTAGAGGCACCCCCAGGAGGAGGAGGAGGGGGAGCGCGCCCGGGATGAGGAACACCCGCAGGACGAGGAGCACCACCGGGTAGAGGAGCCCCACCGGGATGAGGAGCACGACCGGGACGAGGAGCACGACCGGGACAAGGAGCACGACCGGGACGAGGAGCAAGACCGGGCCGAGGAGCACCACCAGGAGGAGGGGGAGGAGGAGGTGCACCCCCGGGAGGAGGAGGAGGAGGTGGAGGAGGAGGAGGTGGACCCCGGCGAGCACCGCCGTCCTCATTTAGATGACGTATCATCTCTTCCAGAGTGCCACCATCTGGCTGGCCAGCCATAACGTTCATGACCTCCTCAACTAATCTCAGGTCCTGGACCATGAGGGTAACGTGACTAGCATGTGCCTCACCCAGGGCTCCAGCTATGAACAAAGACTTATTAAATCAGATAATTATACTAGGAGAGGAATTCAACTTACCGATCATTGTCATCACCAGGAACTCTTCCGCTGCCACCTGGAGGCATTCAACAGCTGATCTCTGCCCACGGAATTGTTGCTCAAGTGCCAAATCTGACACAATCTCCTGGCAAAGACGATAGAATGGGGCCTTGGGAATTAGGGACCCGCCATCGCGGCCATAATTAATAATCTCTGCCATTGCCACCCTGCCAGTTGGATACCGAGCCGGCTGCTGGACCCCACCAACAACCCTCCCAGCTCTTTTCCGACCAAGATGCCCAGTTGGGGGCCCCCAATTTCCACCACCCTTGCGGCCCAAGATACCATCATTTGCGCGACGTTTGGGAGGCATTGAGCAGGAGTTACCTTTTTGGTGTTTGCTTGCTTGTTGTATTGACGGACAGGTGTGTGAGGAAGGAGGTTCACAGGAAAAGAGAGAAGGGTTTTGGCTCAGAAGTTAGAGGCAAAATGATCTTTGGTGTGTAGGTGACTCGAGTCTGCTTCCTTGGGCGTATGTGTATTTGTGTGTATGTGTATTTGTGCGTATGTGTATTTGTGCGTATGTGTATGGACCCTATACCTTCCCTGATAGCTGAGTCGGATATTAGGGCTTGCTAAGAGGAAGAAGTGTGTTAGAGGAGAGGTAGGTAAAGAGTTATTTTATACCAACAAAATAAAAATTCGTTATTTCATGAGGAGTGCCTTTCAAGCCCCCACGTCATAGCTTTCTGGGAGTCCCCTGAAGTTTAGGCGTATATTGATTCCTCATGTCCAGATGAGTAAACGACAGTTAAGGTTAATAGGGCATGGGTATATACATACACTTGAATTGTATGATGGTTAAAGTCGCGTAAGACTGCAACCCCTAGTCTACCATAACACGCAATGTACAATCCCTTCCATGTAGAAATGGCTTGAAAATGTTGTACTAGACATTGTATTTGTTCCAAGATGTTATATCTTCCCTGTTTATGTATCAAGTGTACAATTGTAGTCACAAAATGAACCTGGAGAGTACGCCCCTCCCATCTTCGCTCCCAACTCAAACACACAGCGCTCGTTGCTATAATTTCCTTTCTCTGATAGTATGATGAAAGCAATTAGCAGAAGGCTTGAATCTGGGGGGTCATGCATATCATACTTAGAGGTTGGTGAGTAGGGGTTGTGGTTAGGCTACTGCGGTAGAGAGGAGGGCTCGATGCTTGACCGCGGGTAGACCGTGACAATGTTTTCAAGAGGTGAACCAACTTTTTCTTTTCTTTTCAAGAGAGGCCAAATTAACTCCTCTTCTTTCTCACCACACTCTTACCTTCTCCATCCACCCTCTCGCCATCAACACAATCCTCAGGTCGCTCTGCGCTCTGCGCTGCAATCCCGCTTCTCTTTTTCATACACAAGCAAACTCAGCAGTTAAAACAAAAAAAGAAGACAAAGAAACACCCCTGGCTCTTGCCCCACCAACCCGGATACGCCCCTCTACTGGTACCACCCACTCTACTTCCCTTACAATCTCCACTAAATCAGCGGGCACGCCGGCAAAATCTCGCTGCATAGATTACTTATTGCGCGATCCCAATTAGTAAGTTAGTCACCATGTTCACACTCGTCGTTTCTCCTTTGCTCTTTTATCACCCCTCAAATCATTCGCCGAGTTCATACGAACAAATCATACGCACAAAATCACACGCACAAAGAAATCATACGCACACAATCATACGCACAAATGATATGTACTAACATTGATGAATAGAATACCTTTTTCCACGAGCAATGCCATCTGCTTATAAGTGGAGGCCGCTTCCGGCAGGCACTTTGGGGCACTCAGTAAATCCTGAGACCATCCGCCGGAATGAACATAGGGCGAGCCTTACACCCTTGGAAACCGGTTTCGACCGTGCAAGGGCGAACCGAGGCAATCGCCTAAAACAACGCCGGGATTTTGCGCGAAGATATGACGGGTACCAGGCGCTTGACGACGAGACCAAAGCCCAAGTGGATCAGGAGATGATCGTGTGGGAGAACGAGGTCGTGGAGCAGGAACGTGTGACAATCCTGGCGGATTGGCGGCGATACTATCCAAACCAGTTTCGCGACAATGGTTTGCCACTCGTGAACCCCCCAACCCCTATCGAAGTCGATTCTCCACCGAATTCACAGGCACCGCCTGTATTTCCGTCACCAAAGATGAGGCCAGCAGCGCGAATGAAGAGTCTGCTCGACCGTGTGGTGAAGCGACCCAGAAGCTCGTCAACTGGGTCTGCGCTGGTACCGCCTCCGGGGCCTTCTGTATCTCAGGACGCTCCTCCCCGGCACACCCGCCAGCTAGCGATTCGGGAGCGCAGTCATTCACTCACAATGCGTGGGGCCCCGGTATCCCCTACAGGGTCCCCTGTTGGACGCCCTGTGGCTTTGGCGAGGGCAGCTACATTTAATACAGGGAGCACAAGGGAGCCTATCTCACATCGCACCAGGTTTAGGATAGGACTAGGTAGCCTGAGGCGAAGCTCCCGGGCTAATAATCCACAGTCAAGTAAGTAATTTTAAAATTTGCCTAATTAACTTGAGATGTGCTTACTAATATTCAGTGTTATTTAGCTCGGACAGGCCCCTCGATGCCTATCGGCGGAGAGGACAGTACTTCTGAGTACAGATTGACGGAGGAGGATATGGAAGGAGATTTGGACATGACGGTTCGAGAGGATGAGCTCGACGAAAAGGGTAGACCTTTGATTGACTGGGTGAAGCCTGTTGAGTGGCTTTTGCCAAATGCGGAGGTCTACAAAGAGTGGGAGGAGGATGAAGAGGATGAAGATGTCGATTTCATCGACCTATATGAGTCTGGTGATGAGGGTGGCAATGGCTCAGAGGATTCCGATGAGGTCTATGGGGAAGAGGAGATCGACGAGGA